>WNFI01204948.1_pt1 | contig 14843 bp, 8 predicted proteins | sample 5400471 | NCBI WGS metagenome assembly WNFI01 (sample SAMN13153348, study PRJNA577476) | soil metagenome | isolation source: 100 cm saprolite on Douglas fir-dominated hillslope | place: USA:California | collected 2013-09-17
CTCTTGGTCCATGGCTTGGGAAAGTCTTCCCGTTCTTGGCGACCAAGATCACTCCGACTCGTCAAGAAGTTTTCTTTTTCGGCACTCCTGCTGGCGATCGCCGCTTCGCAGAAGAGCAACTGCCGACCTGGATTGACGGGGGCAAGTATCCTTTTTTCGGTGTACCAGGAAACCACTGGCGCGGCTTCAAAATCGCTGACGACACACGAGGACCAGTCATTGATCCCAGCACGATGGAGCGTGAGATCTCGGAGGAGCGACTGACGGCGGCGCGGGCCTATTTGCGCATGCGCTTTCCAGCGATGGCCGGCTCCCCGTTGCTTGAGAGCCGGGTTTGCCAGTATGAAAACTCCACAGACCACAATTTTATTTTGGATCGCCATCCCGAAGCGGAAAACGTCTGGATTGTTGGCGGAGGCTCGGGCCACGGTTTCAAACATGGACCGGTGATGGGTGAAATGGTCGCGGATGCTGTGCTGGGCTTGAAGGCGCCGCCTACAGAAATGGGTCTCGGACGCCTGCTAAAGATCGGTTCGGGCTGAGTTCAATATCGCGCGCGACCGCCAGACATATCGAATACTGCTCCTGTGTTGAACGCGCGGCCGGGGAGCAAAGCCATAAAACCATTGCAGCCACCTCGTCCACACTTCCTAAACGTTTTAGAGGGCTAGCTTTAATCATCTCATCCACTGTCTTGCCCGAGAAACGGGCAACTCGGAAGGCATCCTTAAGCTAGCCTTATGGGGCAGAGCCCGGCTTCAATGGAGTTTTTCGGCGCCGATAAAGTTGGCGAATTCGAGCTAATTACTCTTCTGAGCGACCGCGGCGGCGCGCGTTTTGGTTTCGGCGAGGAGGGCCTCATAGCGGGGATCGCCGCGTAGAGATTTCAAATCGTCATTCTTGTCAAACTCTGTCAATTCCTTAAGATCGAGCCCATGTTCAAGAGCCTCACGCAATGTCGAGATAGCCTCGTCCTTTCTATTCAGGCGTGCGAGAACGCAAGCAAGGTGGGCCTCGGAGTCAAGGGTATCGGGATGCGCAGCTCCGAGAACTCGGCGCTGAATGTCTACGGCCTCACGAAAGAAAGTCGCGGTCTCCGCATAGCGGTGTTCGTGGTAGAGAACATCCGCAATGTTGTATAGGGCGAGCGCGGTATCGGGATGATCCGGACCAAGAGCCCTGCGGCGGCGGGCCAGCACTTCCCTGTGGAGTTTTTCCGACCCGGGATAATGGCCTTCGTTTTCGAGGATCGTGGCCAGATTACCCAGAGTCATCAGCGTGTTGGGATGATCTGGACCGAGGCTGCGGATCTCGACTGCGAGCGACTCCCGACTGATCTGCTCCGCTTCGGGGTAGCGTTTTTCATGCTGAAGAACAACGCTGAGAGCGTCCTCGGTAGCGAGTGTGCTCTGGTGTTCCGGCCCCAGAATCCGGTTCTGAATTTCAAGCGTTTGCCGCAGCAAAGGCTCCGCTTCGTCGTTCCGTTCTTCTTGAACATAGATGACCCCCAGTTCCGACATACTCAGAAGTGCCTGGGGACTTTCTGGTCCTATAACGCGTTTGCGGCGATCCAGGGTTTCGCGGCCAATTTTCTCCGCTTCTGCGTAATGGCCTTCGCTACCAAGAATCCAAGACAGACGGCGCATGGACTCCAAGGTCTCCCGATCGTCTGGGCCGAGAGAACGTCGCTGTCCGTCCACAGCCATCCGGCAGAGTTGCTCGGCTTCGGCCGGATGTCCCTCATCTTCTAGTGTCCATGCCAGACTGGATTCTGCCGCAAGCGTAGTTCGGTGGTCCGGGCCCAAAACGCGCTGGTAGCGCGCAAGCAGCTCGCGCTCGATCTTCTCCGCTTCGGCGTAGCGGCCTTCGAATTGGACGGTCTTGGCCAACCTGGCTGTGGAATCCAGTGTGTCATGGTTTTCAGGTCCTAAGAGTCTGCCGCGAATCTCCACCGTTTGCTTCAACAACACCTCCGCTTTAGAGTAGAGGCCCAGGCCCTGGTATACGGTACCCATTACGTTCAGCATCTGTGCTTTCGTTTCCGGATCGCGGGCGAGACCGGTATCGATTTCCTGGGATGACTTGTCGAGGATTTCGCGCACCGTAATGCTGTTGCCACGGGCTTCGCTCGGGTCCGACACCTTGAACATGTTGGTCATGAATTCCGTGATCCGGTCGGCGCGGTCGCGTTCACGCGTAATCCGCCGTAACTGAAGCGCCTGCGCCACGGCAAAGGCAATCAGCAAAATCAGAGCGCTGGAGACCACGGCCACAGCTACGCGATTTCGGCGAATGTACTTTCTCAGACGATATCCAGTGCTGGCTGGGCGCGCCACGACCGGTCTGTTCCCAAGGTAGCGTTCTACGTCGGCGGCAAGGTCGGACGGCGTGCCGTATCTGCGGCTGCGGTCCTTCTCCAGCGCCTTCATTGTGATCCAGTCCAAGTCGCCGCGCAGCGAGGTCGCCAGCTGACGAGGTTCGGTGCTGCGAGCTTCGGCTCGGGCTGTCGAGGTATCGCGATTCGTGCTGACTTTGGTGCTCGGACGTTGCGGATCGGTCTCGCGCAACTGTTTCAGAACTTCATCCAGCCGTTGCTTCTTCCAGTTCGTCGTATCAAACGGAAGGAATCCCGTGAGCAGTTCATACAAAACTACACCCAACGAATAGACGTCGGTGCGGGTATCAATATCGCGCACCTCCGGATCCGCTTGCTCCGGACTCATATATCCGGGTGTGCCCAGGAATGCGCCCACCTGCGTAAAAAGCGTCTCCCCTGAAACTGCGGGCGCTGTCCCTTTTGCCAAACCGAAGTCGATGATGCGCGGCGTCGGCTTGCCATCCACCTCAACCACCAGAATGTTGGAAGGCTTTAGATCGCGGTGAATGATGGCTTTCTGATGCGCGTGCTGCACTCCTTCGCATATCTGGAGAACCAGCTTGAGCCGTTCTCGAATCCCCAGCTTCTTCTGATCGCAGTAGTCAGTGACGGGTAGGCCATCGACGTACTCCATCACGAAGTAGGGCTGGCCCGTTGCTGTCGCGCCTGCGTCAAACACTTTCGCGATTGATGGGTGGTCCATCAGCGCCAGGGACTGACGCTCAGCCTGAAATCTTTGTACGACCGCAGCGTCGTATATTCCCGCTTTAATTAACTTCAGTGCGACGCGGCGGTGAACCGGCTCGGTCTGCTCCGCCAGCCACACTTGTCCCATTCCACCGACACCCAGTTCACGAACCAGCCGGTACGGCCCGACAGTCTTGAACTCGCCCCCGGCGTCGGCCGGCTCAATTCGCCATGCATGTTCTGAAAGCCCACCCGCATCTCCATGGGCGGCCAGCAGCGACTCGACCTCCGCCCGCAGATATTCATCTTGAGCGCAGGCTTGGTCCAGAAAAACCCCGCGTTCGTTGGGTTCTCGTTCCAGAGCTGCCCCTACAATCTCTTTAATTCTTAGCCACTGCTCTGGGGTTTCCACGATTCCCTCTTCTCATCTGTCTCGCTAGTTTGTTTTCTGCGCAACGGTGGCAGCGCGAGTTTTGGTTTCGGCCACAAGAGCATCAAACCGAGGATCACCGTGCAAGGATTTCAGGTCGGCGTCGTTGCGCATGTTTTCCGCGTCTGAGTAGCCTTTATCGATCGCTTTGCGCAGGAGATCAAATGCTTCCTCGCTTTGCCCGCCGATGGCGGCGCCACACGCATAGTCGTACCACGCGCTGCCAACTCCTCCCACTCCTTGGGTACGTCCCACGGTTTCTATTCGCGCCGCATACAGTTTTCGGGCCTCTTCAAACTTGTGTTCGCTGAAGAGAGTAGCAGCGAGTTCACCGGCGGTTCGCAGAGTCTCCGGATTGTCCGGCCCGAGAACCCTGCGCCTGGCGTCAAGCGTTTCGCGCTGCAGCTTTTCAGCTTCGGCTCCTCGCCCCTCTTTATGGAGGGTATTCCCAAGATTGTGCATCGTTGTGAGCGTGTCCGCATGCTCCGGGCCAAGGAGGCGCCGCTGCGTCTCCAGTATCTGGAGATACAACTTTTCAGCTTCTGCATATTGCCCGCCGGAGTCGAAAGTGTTTGCCAGATTGAGTTTGACGGCAAGCGTATCGGGATGCTCCGGCCCGAGTACTCGGGTACGAGTTGCAAGTATTTCTCGCTGCAATTTTTCAGCTTCCGGAAGGCGCCACTCTTCTTCCAGGGTGCCCGCCAGATTCGATGCCGTCGTGAGTGTCTGGAAATAATCCGGACCCAGAGTGCGTTTTTGGATCTCCAGTGTTTGCCGATAGAGTTGTTCCGCCTCTGCTAAGCGGCGCTCGTCATCCAGAATGTTTGCCAATTCGTTCATGGAGAGCAGCGTTTCGGAGTGCTCTGGTCCAAGCGAACGCCGATCCGCTTCTAGAGCCTCTCGCTGCATCTTCTCCGCATCCTTAAATTTTCCTTGCCCTTCCAGGTCGAGTGCCAGGTAACGCATTGATATGAGCGTCGACTCGTGATTCGGCCCAAACAGACGCCGCTGAGCGCCAATCGTCTCTCGAAGCATCTTTTCGGCGTCTTCGTATCTTCCCTGCCGAATATAGAGGACCGATAACGTAGCCATCGAACTTAAGGTTGAAGCGTTATTTGTTCCTCCAGTGTTGCGGCTGATTGCCATCGCTCGCTCGAATGTCGCCTGTGCCTGCTTAAACAATCCAAGGTTGAGATAGGTGTGGCCCATCGTGCCCATGAGCTGGGACTGAAGTTCCGGGTCCTTCGCCAGTCCAGCATCAATTTCCTTCGCTGATTTGTCGAGAATTTCACGTGCCGTGATGCTGTTGCCACGAGCTTCGCTCGGGTCCGACACCTTGAACATGTTGGTCATGAACTCGGTGATGCGGTCAGCGCGGTCGCGCTCACGCGTGATCCGCCGCAACTGAAGCGCCTGCGCCACGGCAAAGGCGATCAGCAAAATCAGAGCGCTGGAGACCGCGGCCACGCTTACGCGATTCCGGCGAATGTACTTTCTCAGTCGATATCCGGTGCTGGCTGGACGCGCCACCACCGGTCTGTTCTCAAGGTAGCGCTCGACATCGGCGGCGAGATCGGACGGTGTGCCGTATCTCCGGCCGCGGTCCTTCTCCAGCGCCTTTAGCGTGATCCAGTCCAAGTCGCCGCGCAGCGAGGTCGCCAGCTGCCGGGGTTCCGTGCTGCGAGCTTCGGCTCGCGCAGTCGATGTATCACGATTTGTACTGACCTTTGTGCTCGGACGTTGCGGATCAGTCTCGCGCAACTGTTTCAGAACTTCGTCCAGCGGCCGCTTTTTCCATTGCGTCGTGTCAAAGGGGAGGAATCCCGTAAGCAGTTCGTAGAGAACTACACCCAACGAATAGACGTCGGTGCGTGTATCGACATCGTGCACATCCGGATCGGCCTGCTCCGGGCTCATGTAGCCGGGCGTCCCCAGAAAGCCTCCGACGTGTGTGAAAAGCGTTGTGCCAACGGAGTGCGGTACCGCCGCTTTCGCCAGGCCGAAATCGATGATGCGCGGCGTGGGTTTGCCATCAACTTCTGCTACCAAGATGTTGGAGGGTTTTAGGTCGCGATGAATAATCGCTTTTTGATGCGCATGTTGCACCCCATCACACACCTGTATGAAGAGCTTTAGACGGTCGCGAATCCCGAGCTTTTTGCGATCACAGTAGTCGGTGATGGATGGGCCGTCGACGTACTCCATCGCGAAGTAAGGCTGACCCTCGGGTGTGGCGCCAGCGTCGAAGACCTTGGCGATCGTCGGATGCTCCATGAGGGCCAACGACTGCCGTTCGGATTGGAAGCGTTGCACCAAAGCGCTGTCGTACATGCCGGCCCGGATCAATTTCAATGCAACGCGGCGGCGCACGGGCTCGGTTTGCTCGGCCAGCCATACCTGCCCCATGCCGCCGACGCCCAGTGTCTGAATCAACCGGTAGGGCCCAATCGTTTTCGATTCTTCCGCAGCATCAGCCAGTGTGGTGGCTAACCATGGACTTCCAGACAGTTCACCGGCCTCAGCATGGGCTGCCAGCAGCGACTCGACCTCCGCTCGCAGATCCTGATTCTGCGAGCAGGCTTCGTCAAGAAAAGCGCTACGTTCTCCGGGTTCGCGCTCGAGCGCTGCCCCCACGATCTCCTTAATTTTTGGCCACTGCTCCGGCGTTTCCACGGTTCCCTCTTCTCATCTGCCTTGCGAGCCACGCTTTTGCCACGTTCCAATCCCGCTTGACTGTCGACGGAGATATATCTAGCACTTCCGCGATTTCCTCGGTCGCCAGCCCGCCGAAAAAACGCATCTCAACAATCCGCCCCTGCTGCTCATCGAGCAACATCAGGCCGTTCAGGGCGTCATCAAGCGCGACGACATCGGTGGTCGGCGTCTTTTGCAATACCAGCGATGTATCGAGTTCGACCCTGAGGTCCGCCCCTCGTTTGGCTGCGCCGTGACCGCGTGCGTAGTCCACCAGGATCTGCCGCATCAATCGGGAGGCGACGGCAAGAAAATGCGCCCGATTCTCGGTATCAAAGGGACGTTGATCGACGAGTCGCAGGTAAGCTTCATGGACTAAAGCCGCGCTTTGCAGTGTGTGCTCGGGGCGCTCTCGCCGAAGATGGTATCGAGCGATGTCGCGGAGTTCCTTGTAGACCAGAGGAACCAGTCTCTCAAGGGCATTTTGATCCCCGGCTTTCCAGCGCACCAAGAGTTCGGTAACAGGGTGGGAGGTTGGTTGATTCACGGTCCGCTACGCCCAAACAGATTGACGTAAAGATAGCTTTGCGCCCTTACCAAGTCAACGGCATGAGGCCAGGAAAGTCTGCTTAGTGCCAGTGCCCTCCATTTTTTCCCTTGCCACAAAGAATTGTGAGCCGATTGCCCCACCCGTTTCCGCAGCTGTTAGTGAGGAACAAATTAGGACGTATCGGCACGACCTCTTCCCCGAAATCGAAACAAATTCGAATCATGAATTAGGAGCAATTACTTTATGAAGAACAAAGCCACATTTGCAGCCCTAGCTCTGAGCATTGGACTCGGAGCCGCGCAGGCTCCGGCCCAAACTCCCGCCTATCACGCCCTCTTATTGGGGATCTCCGACGGCCGAACCAACATTGAAGTTGAAAAGCCCTCACGCCTGAATCGATGGGGACAGGTGGTCGGCACCTACGGTGGCGGCCTCTCCGGTGGAACCCACGCCGTCCTGTGGACGCCGAACTCCGCCAACGACGGCTACGGCGCCGGAACGTTGTACTCACTCGAGTTGAGCCACGGATTCCCCACTGGAACCGCAGGCACTTGGCCTACCGGCTTCAATGACCGCGGCCAGATCAGCGGTAGCGCCTACACTCCCGGCCTCGGCGACGGGAACCAGCAACAATCCTGGATGTGGAAGCCGAACCCGCTCAATAGCCTGACCGGAACCGCGCTCAACTCCGGAACCGGAAGAGCCATAACCTTCCCGCTGGTTTCAATCCCCGGGCTCGGCACGGGGTCTGAGGCCAACCAGGTCATTAACAACAACGGCTCCATCGCCGCCTACGGCATTTACTACCACGCGCTACTCTGGGTCCCGGATCAGAAAAACGGCACCGTGAGCGCGGCGGGCTGGACTTACGATCCAACCTATTGTTCGCCGCCTTCCGGCATCAACGACGCTGGACAAATTTCCGGCAGCACCTGCGAAAGCTCCACAGAGAACGTGCCTTACCTGCATAGCGGCGCGCTTCCGCTGCTCGCTAGCGATCTGATCACCTCTCCACTCTGGCTACAGCCTCCAACCTCCAACGGGATCGGTGGATCGAGCGGGCTCAACCAGCACGGCGACGTTGCCGTCACCGCAGTCGACAATGCAGGCACGCAAATTCGCGCCTACCTATACAAAAACGGAGCCGCCATCGATCTCAGCACGAGCGAGCAATCGCAGGCCAACGCCATCAACGACTACGACCAGGTTGTGGGTCATGCGGACACCGATACCAGAAGGGCGATTCTGTTCGAGAACGGCAGCGCGCTGGATCTCAACACCCTGAACGACTCGACGAATGGTTTGCTGTTGAAAGAGGCCATTGCCATTAACAATGTCGGCCAGATTCTGTGTACCGGAGTCTATCCCGGTGCCGGGGCCTCAATCCTGCTCACCCCGAACGCCCTCTGGCTCCAGCCGGTCACCGTGACCAAAGGCGTAATCCAGCGGCACGGAGCTACCTATTCACAAACGGTAACTGTAACCAACGGCGGAACGAGCGTGATGCCGGGCAAGATCTCGATTGCCCTAGACGCGCTAACTCCGGGCGTGACCCTTACGAATGCCAGCGGAACAACCGCCTACGCGGCTCCGATCGGTAGCGCATATGTAGATATCAGCTCTGCGGACTTGGCCGTCGGCGCGACGACTTCGTCGTTCACGCTGACCTTCTCGAATCCGGCAAACACTTTAATCAAGTACAAGCCGCGAGTTCTGGCAACTACGGCTCCCCGGTAAGACCGTTTGCGGATTTGCATCCACCGCATTTTTCCGAAGGGTGCCCAACCATGCCAGGTTTTTGGGTGGGCACCTCGATGTCTGTGGAAAGTGACGGGGACTTGGTAGATCAAGTTTTTCTCTTTCGAGGTAGTTATGACAACCGACCATACAGTCGCATCCACAAACGAGATCGGCACGGCCAGTGAAGTGGTCCTGACTGCGGCGATTGGCATCGAAAAGCGAACGATTCGGAAATTGCAGCTCAGACTTCTCCCCTTTCTCTTACTTCTCTACGTGGTCGCGTTCATCGATCGCATCAACATCGGCTTTGCCGCGCTGACCATGAATAAGGATATGGGGCTCAACAGCCAGCAGTTTGGCTTCGCCGCTGGAATCTTCTTTTTCGGATACTTCCTCTTCGAAGTCCCCAGCAATCTGCTATTGCACAAGATCGGGGCTCGCGTTTGGATCACTCGCATCCTGATTACCTGGGGAATTCTGGCGACGCTAACCGGTTTCGTGCACAGTGTGCACCAACTCTATGCCGTGCGCTTTCTTCTAGGCCTTGCTGAGGCAGGATATTTTCCTGGCATCGTCCTTTATCTCACCTATTGGTTTCGGCAGCGGGAACAAGCGCAAGCGGTTGCGCTGTTCCTGACGGGCCTGCCGATCACCAGCATCGTGGGCGCTCCACTTTCCGGGCTGATTCTGGATCACGCGCATTGGCTGGGCGTGAGCAGTTGGCGCTGGCTCCTGATTCTGGAAGGGCTTCCTGCTATTGTCTGCGGCCTTGTCACTTTGTTCGTGCTGCCGAGTCGTCCGGCGGATGCCAAGTTCCTGACCCCGGCGGAGAAGGAATGGCTGCGCACAGATTTATTGCGCGAAGAGCAACAAAAATTGAACCAGCGCCAGTACTCCATTCTTCAGACACTCTCGAACGGGCGCGTGTGGTATTTGTCCGCCGTCTGTTTCGGCGTATTGATCGGCACATACATCCTCAGCTTCTGGACGCCCCAACTGCTTCAATCACTCTCCGGTCAATACTCGAATACCCGGGTCGGATTCCTGATCACGATTCCCCACCTGGTGGGCCTCGTAGCCATGGTCCTGGTGTCACGCAGCTCCGATCGTCGGTTGGAGCGCCGCTATCACACCGCTGTACCGGCCTTCGTGGGAGGAGTCGCTCTGCTGCTGATGGGCGTCTCTCATTCTCCCTTTTTTCTTGTTGCGTGTTTGTCGCTGCTTGCGGCAGGCGTTTACAGCTTTGTGCCTCCCTTCTGGACTATTCCCAACGAATTTTTGACAGGATTCGCGGCGGCTGCTGGCATCGGTCTTATCAATTCCGTCGGCGCACTCAGCGGCTTCGTCGGACCCTACGCCGTCGGAGTCATGAGCGGATGGACCGGAGGGATCTACCGAGGGCTCGCGCTGGCGGGAATTCCTTTGCTTCTTGCAGCTGCGTTTTTGTTGCTTCTTCCGAGAAAGGCTTGTGGCGCTGATCTTTCGCCAGAACCATCCACGGATCACTTGTTTCGGCAGGCCGCACTGAAACACAAGGTACGAGCTCCGGCGAGTTCGGTTCCCGTTAAGCCGTTCGCGAATATCTAGAAGCGTCACATGTTCGAAGGTAAGAATTTCGCTCCCAGGAGAATTGTTATGAAAAAACTCACCCTTTGCACTTTAGTTGTACTCATCGCGATGTGTGCCTTTCCGTTAGCGCAATCGCAAACCGCAAATCAAACTTCTCAGAAGGCCGGCGTCGTTCCCAGCCTCGTAAACTTCAGCGGGACCGCCAAGGATCTCAACGGCAAGGCCATGACCAGCGTGATTGGCATCACCTTCGCTCTCTATCCCAGCGAACAGGGTGGAGTCCCGCTCTGGCTCGAAACCCAGAACGTCAGTGCCGACAAAAGCGGCCACTATTCAGTGTCACTCGGCTCCACCAAGACGCAAGGCATCCCTGCGGAATTGTTCGCCGCGGGCGAAGCGCAGTGGCTCGGTGTGCAGATCGAAGGGCAATCCGAGCAGCCACGCGTATTGCTCTTGAGCGTTCCTTACGCGCTGAAGGCTGCGGATGCAGAAACCATCGGTGGACTGCCTCCCTCCGCATTCATGCTGGCAGCGCCAGCAAGCGCCGCATCGGCATCGGCTGCCTCCACTGCCAGTTCAAGCGCAGGAGGAAATACTTTAGCCCCACCTCCCGCAAGCGTCACAGGATCGGGCACGCTGAACTTTGTGCCGCTATGGACTAGCACGAGTGCGATCGGCAACTCCGTCCTGTTCCAGTCAGGCACGGGATCTACTGCAAAGGTCGGCATCAACACAAGCACGCCGGGCGCAACGCTCGACGTTAAGGGCAACGCCAACATTCAAGGCGTGCTCACCGCGCCGGCGACCGGCGCCGCTACCTCGACGGCGGGCAAAGCTTCGCAGCCGCAGGATTTTGTGGCCTCGTCGTTCAGCAGCAGCACCAGCGCCGCAATCAACCAAACGTTCCAATGGAAAGCGGAGGCTGCCAACAACAACACAGCCACGCCTTCCGGCACGCTGAATCTGCTGTTCGGCTCCGGCACAACCGCTCCGACTGAAACGGGATTAAAACTCAGCAGCAAGGGACTCTTCACCTTCGCGACGGGACAGATCTTTCCGGGCGCGGGAACAATCACCGGCGTGACCACTGCCACGGGCAGCGGATTAACCGGCGGCGGCACCACCGGCACACTCACTCTCAGCTTGCTGAAAACTTGCTCGACCAGCCAGACTCTGCAATGGAGCGGCACTGCATGGGCTTGCGCTACTCTAGGCGGCAGCGGCACCATCACTGGAGTCACCGCAGGAACGGACCTGACCGGCGGCGGCACCAGCGGCAACGTCACCCTCAACCTCAACACGGCTGCGTTGCAAACTTCCAACGATGCCCGCTACGCGCAGTTGGGCGCCAATAACACCTTCACCAAGACCATGACCTTCGCCGCGGGTCAGACTTTCCCTGGCGCAGGCACGGTGACCAGCGTAGGTTTGGCGGCTCCGACTTCTGACTTCACAGTCAGCAGTTCTCCAATCACTACGTCGGGAACGCTGAACCTGGGATGGACCGTCGCGCCTACCAGCGCAAACACTGTGAATGCGATCGTCAAGCGGGATAGCCTAGGCAACTTCATAACGAACTCGATGACCGCGAGCAGTGTGATCAGTTCGGGCGTAACCGCAACCACTGTCACTGCGGGCACCCTCAACGTCACCAACTTCAACCCCTCCGGCACGATCTCCGTAAGCACAACCAACACCAATGCTCTGGTGGGCAACAGTTCTGCTGCGAACGCTACCACAATCTACGGTCGGGCTACCGCAACTTCCGGCGCAGGCTGGGGCGTTGCAGGTCTGGTCGACAGCGGCGACAGCACGGCGAAAGGAACCTACGGTGTGGCACTAGCCAGTAACGGCACCGCGGAGGGTGTCAACGGCGTTTCTCTCAGTCCGTGGGGCCTCGGCGTCGTCGGTCAGGGTGGCAGCAATATCTTCAGCAGCACCGGCGGAAGCAACATCGGAGTCTTTCCCATCGGAGTATTCGGCGACACATCTCTGCCCAACGGCATCGGCGTGCTGGGCGCCACGGACAACGGCTACGGGATCGTAGGCCTTAACAATGACTCCTTCTATAACGCTGCACTGTTCTACAACGCCAGTGACGCCAATGTATTGGCTGCGGTGGGTTCGATCAACGGCGTTTACATTGACGGCGCTGGAAATCTCTTCGCCGACGGAACCATCACCGGCTCGGTGAAGAACTTCCGCATCGATCATCCTCTCGACCCCGCCAACAAGTTTCTAAACCACGCATCCATCGAATCTTCGGAGATGCTCAACCTCTACACCGGAAATGCGGTGCTCGATGCTGATGGCTCATCCGTGGTGACGCTGCCCGAATGGTTCACCGCGCTCAATGGTGATTTCCGTTATCAACTCACTCCTATCGGTGGCTTCGCGCAGCTTTACATCGCGGAGGAAGTCAGCGGCAATCAGTTCCGCATCGCGGGCGGTCATGCTGGGATGAAAGTCTCTTGGCAAATCACCGGTGTCCGTCAGGACGCCTACGCGAAAACCCATCCACTGGTCGTCGAAGCCGCCAAGCAAGGCGACGAGCGCGGCCACTACCTGCATCCTGACGCCTTTGGCCAGCCGAAAGAATTGAGCATCACCATTACTCGCTGGCTGTCTGATCAGCACATTGTGTCTGTTCTCCACAGTCGCTACCGGCCAGATGATCGGACAAAATCCCGCAAGGTATCGGGGATTCCAGTCATCCGCCACTAACAACGATGCGGACGTCCCCACGAGCCGCAAGTGGACGCTCTTGTTTCCCACAACCATTCTGGACGAACGCGGCGCGGATGCTGCCGTTTACGATGCTCCAACCAATAGCCTGATCGTTTTCAGCGGTGCCAACTTGGTTGCCGTACCCAACGACGTGATGGCGCTGGCCAACGCAAATGGAATCGGCACGCCGAACTGGACAACGATAATTCCGGACGGCGCAGTCGGCTCTCCTGTGGGACGCACCTTCCATTCCGCCGTCTACGATTCCGTCAACAGCCGCATGATTATTTTCGGAGGATGCAGCTTCACCGGCATCTATTGCACTTCGTATCTCAACGATGTGTGGGTTCTGACCAATGCCAACAGTGTGTCGGGCACTCCGTCATGGGTGCAACTCACAACGGCAGGAACGCCACCACCGCCGCGCTGGGCTCAGGCGGCTGCTTACGATGCCGTCAACAATCGCATGATCGTCTACGGCGGTGACAATCAGGACATCGTGTTTTCCGACACCTGGGTGTTGAGCAATGCAAACGGTCTTGGTGGAACACCGACATGGACTCAGTTGACTCCATCGGATGGGCTTCCAGAGGGCGGGGATTCCTCTTGCGTGGCTTACGATGCAGTCAACAATGTGCTGATCGAGTTCGCCGGGAATTCGCAGAACTTCGGGGGCGATGCGAACTCGGTTTGGACGCTGTCGAACGCCAACGGTTCGGGAGGATCTCCCGTATGGAAAAAGCTCATCTCGAATGGAGCCGCAGGCGCACCTCCGAAGCGAGATGGGGCCGTTGCAGCTTACGACAGCGCCAACAATCGCATGATGGTATTCGGCGGCAATGCCAACACCGCGACCGGATTCCCGCAGTTGAACGATGCATGGGTGCTGACCAACGCCAACGGTGTTTCAGGAACGCCGAAGTGGACTCGGCTCTCGCCAATGGGCACCAAACCCGGTGGACGAACATCAGCTGTCGGGGGTTATGACTCCGCGAACAATCGCCTCATTATCTACGGCGGTGGCAGTTGGGACGCCAACTTCTTCAGCACATGGGTCCTAACCGGCGCTAACGGATTGTAATAACAGAAATTGCCCGAGTATGTTCAAGCGGTGTTTGTGCCCTCGGCTCCAACTGCAAGTCTGCGTCGTGGATTCCAGCACCTGTGTGGAAGCACGTGGCGATGAGTCTTGTGACCGAGGGCGCGACGCTGTTATTCCTACGAGGCTTCGGGCGAATGAGCAAGAGCTTTCAGGCTGATCGCGAGCAAGGGAAATCGAAAAGGAGAAAGTCGTTGGGTTGGCAGGACCGAATTTTGGCCCTAGGGGAGTGCTTGCTTCTCGTAAAGTTCTGTTTTGGGAAAGTTTACTACTTTACTACTCCACCCCCCTCCCCCCTGACCTATTGGAATCATGCTGCTAGCGGGATTTTGATGAGTAATCCTACGGGCTCAATCACTTAGGGGCAAAATCTTCCATCCAAAGGAGTTATTGCGCCTTTTGTGCTTGAGCTACAAAACGTGAACAGATCAGAATTAAATACCGACGGCGCTGAAGTCAACGGAATAAGGGGTGAAATAAATGTGCTGAGTCTGCGGCGGTTCCGCTTTAGGAATGAAGATGAGAGGGTAGCCCATGATAGTTAGCTTAAGGTGTCGGCCTCAAGAACATCGGAACAGACAGCATCAGCCTGGTTTTTATCTTTTCAGCTCCCGGTTTCGAAAAGAACATGCGGTGCGGGTCGGTTGCCAGCCGGGCAGCCTGCCCCACCAATCAATACCGACGAACTCAAGGCCTGCGCTCATGAAGGTCACGTCCAATTTGAGGCGCTCAGACCCGCAGCAAAGTAACGAGTTACCCGTCGGGCGATCAGCCTTAATTACTAGAAAGGGTTCGTCTTTGATCCACTCGATGCCCATCTGGACTACTTCCGGTTGGCCGACGATTCGGAAGCTTTACTTGTGATCAGACCGTTGGCATCGTGCCACCGTCAATGACGTAGTCCGCACCGTGAATGGAAGCTGCGCGATCCGACGCCAGAAATGCCACCAGTTCTGCAACTTCTTCCGGC
>WNFI01152774.1_pt1 | contig 14842 bp, 9 predicted proteins | sample 5400471 | NCBI WGS metagenome assembly WNFI01 (sample SAMN13153348, study PRJNA577476) | soil metagenome | isolation source: 100 cm saprolite on Douglas fir-dominated hillslope | place: USA:California | collected 2013-09-17
GCGGCGCATGCACTCTCCGAGGCCTCGACACGAAGCCAAAGGCAGTTTATCACTCGCTTTAGAAGCCCGGCAAGGATGCTTAGGTTGGCTGCACTGCATGAATTACCCCACTCGGCCTTGAGAGTGACAAGGCTTACTGCACCAGTTATGATGGAAAGTTGTGGCCAAGCCTGCCAAAAAAACAGAGAAGTCCCCGAAGTCCGGCGAGCAGATCGTCGCCCAGAACCGCTCGGCTTCCTATAACTATCACATTCTTGAGAAACATGAGGCCGGCTTGGTCCTTCATGGCACCGAAGTCAAGGCTCTTAGAGAAGGCAAAGCCAATATCCGCGACGCCTATGTCGATTTCAAGCCCACCAGCGCTTGGCTCGTTAACGCCCACATTGCACAGTATTTACCGGGCGGTCCTTGGAACCACGAGCCCTTGGGCGCGCGCAAGCTGCTCCTTCACAAACGGGAAATTGACAAGCTCTCCGGCCGAATCGAATCCAAGGGTTTGACCGTCATACCTTTGAGGATTTATTTTCGTAACGGCATTGCCAAGGTCGAAATCGCCTTGGCGCAAGGCAAGAAGTCTTGGGACCGCCGCCAGGACGAACGCACCAAGGAAGCTCGCAGGGAAGTCGAACAATCCATGTACAACAATCGGAGGCGATATAGCGCACCATGCAGATCAAGTTGGAGACCCAGCCGTTTGCAGCACTCGATACCGAAGCCCTGGTTTCGTACGTATTTGAAGAGACCGACCCTATTCAGGGCCGCATCGCGGAGATCGACCAGACTGCTGCCGGCCTGTTGCGCAAACTCGCCAAGAGCGGCGAATTGACCGGAAAGATGCTGGAGTTCACTCTGGTCCATTCGCCCGCGGGACTCAAAGCCATGCGCTTGCTCCTTGTCGGAGCAGGGAAGCGCGAGCAATTTAATTCTGCGACGCAGCGCAAGATCGCTGGCGCGGCCCTTCGGTATCTGAAGTCTCGCTCGGTGAAGAACTTCGCTCTCCTTGTTCGAGAGGGCCATGCCACCGAAGAAAACGCCCAAGCCCTCGCCGAGGGCGCACTCACGGCTAATTTCGAATCCGACAAATACAAAACCGACAAGAAAAACGATAAGAACATTGAGTCAGTCCTCGTCGCCGGCTTTTCCGGCGCTGAGCGCGCTGCCGGAGACAAAGGCCTTTCCAAGGGGCGCATCATCGCCGACGCGCAAAATTTTGCTCGCGACCTCGTCAACGAACCATCCAATAAACTCACGCCGCGCATTCTCGCCGAAAAGGCAGAAGCCATGGCCAAGGAAGCTGGCTTGGCCGCGGAAATCCTCGACGAAAAGAAGATCGCCGACCTCAAGATGGGCGCGCTTCTCAGCGTCGCGCAGGGTGGTCCCGAACCGCCCCGCGTGATGGTCGTTACCTATACACCTGCGAATCCGAAGCCCGGCGCTCCGGTAATCGGTCTCGTTGGCAAAGCCGTCACCTTCGATACCGGCGGCATCTCCATCAAGCCCGCCGATGGCATGGAAAAAATGAAGTACGACATGGCTGGCGGCGCCACCATGCTCGGCGTGATGCGCGCCCTCGCCGCGCTCAAGCCCAGCGTCAAGGTGATTTGCGTCGTCCCATCTACCGAAAACATGCCTGGCGGCACCGCTCAAAAGCCCGGTGACATTCAGACTGCCATGTCCGGCAAGACCATCGAAGTTCTAAACACTGACGCGGAGGGCCGACTCATCCTCGCCGACGGCATCCACTACGCCAAGCAACTTGGCGCCACGCATCTTGTCGACGCCGCCACGCTCACCGGTGCCATCGTCGTCGCCCTTGCCAACGTCAACGTCGGCGTCTTCGGCTCCGACCAGCCCTTCACCGACAAGCTTCTTGCCAGCGCCAAATCCGTTGGCGAAAAAATGTGGCAGATGCCCATCGATGACGACTACCGCGATTTCATCAAGGGTTCCTTCGCCGATATACAAAATATCAGCAGCGGCAAAGGCGGCGGCGCCATCACCGGCGCCATGTTCATCAAGCCACCGGCGTAGCCCTACGCACTCTCGTCCATCTAGTCTTGTCGTACTGAGGTGGGACGGATATTCCTGTCTGTCCTTCAGTTTCTAAACCTCATAATAAAGCGGACGGGCAAGAATGCCAGTCCCATTACATCTTCTCCGGCGCCTCGATCCCCAATAATCCCAAAGCCTGCACCAACTGCGCCTCCACCAATTCCGTCAGCCGCAACAAATACGCTCTCTTCTGCTCATCCGTTTCCGACAAGATATGGTGCTTGTGATAAAAATTATTGAACGCCTGCGCCAATTGAAATGCATACTTCGCCAGGAACGCTGGCTCCTGCGTGGCAATCGCCGCATCCACGGCGTAGTCGAGCGCTCCCGCAGCCACTAGCATCTCCCAAAGTGAATTTCCTTCCCCTCCGCCAAGCAGACGGCTCACTGATTCCTTCGCAACCTCGACGTTCGTCGCACCAGCCTCCGTGCCCTTCCGTCGAATTCCGCGAATTCGCACTACTGCATATTGGCAATACGGCCCGGTCTCGCCCTCAAAACTCAACGCATCCTTGAAGTCGAACGCAATAATCGCGTTGCGCGTGAATTTCAGTAGGAAAAACCGCAGCGCCCCAACCGCAATCGCATGCGCCGTCAGGTTTTGTTCATCGACGTTCATCTCCGCATGCCGTTGCTGCACTTCCGTCAGCGTCGCGGCCTCCAGCTTGTCCAGCAAATCGTCCGCTTTCACGCCAAAGCCTTTGCGCCCGCTCACTTCCACATAAGGCTTCTTCGCCTGCTCCGGCGTAAGCTCGTATCCCATTTCCGCCGCGCATCTCGGCGTCAGCGCCACAATTTCATATGACAAATGAATCGAGTGTTCCGCCGCTTCGGCATGCCCGAGCGCCCGCAACCCCGCCGCCACAACCTTTTGCAAATATGCCTGCCGCGCATCAATCACGTTATAAACGCTCGATGCGGGCTCGCCAAAGTGTGGCGCCTCCGGATCGTCCTTATCGCTAGTGGTGGCCCAAACCGTCTGTCCCTCCGGCGCATTCGGCCACTTCCGGTAATGAAAATCCTTTCCCAGTAATCCAAATTTCCAAAGCTGGTATGCAATATCCTTCCCAACGTAAGTTACCGTCCCATTCGACCGCACAATAATCTTGTCCTGCGAGTTCTCCTCCTCTTCTTCTTCGCTCTTTTCGTGTACCTCCTTAACCTCCTTTACATCCTTAACTTCCTCCTCCCATGGCATCACCCAGCAACCCGCCATCTTCCCGCTGGCCGCCAACTGGATCGCCCCCGATTTCTTCAGCATCTCGAACGCGGTATCCCAAAAATGCAGATGCAGAATCTCACTCTCGCGTGCCAGCAACTCATAACCGATATCCAGCCGCGCCATTGTCCGCAAGTGGCATCCCACAATCGCGTCCGCCACCACTTGTGCTATCTCCGCATCTTCGCCCTTGCCTTCTTCGATCGCCCTCAGCGTCTCCCCTCGCAACTTCGCGGCCCGCTCCTTATTCTCCGCAAAAAAACTCGTCGTCTTGGCATACAAGTCCCAGCAGTAGTAATCGAACTTCGGCTCGTGCACCATCATCTTCACGCCGACGGCCGACCGCTGTTCCATCCGCAAAAAACCGATCACCACGTCCGCCACTTGCACGCCCGTATTGTCAATGTAGTTTTGAATCTGCACCCGGTTCCCCGCGTGCCGCAGAATCCGCACCATCGTGTCGCCCAGCACCGCGTTCCGCACATGCCCGATGTGCGCCGCTTTGTTCGGATTGATGCTCGTATGCTCTACAATGATTTTGTGGGACAGCCATTCCTGGCTGGCCGCCTTCTGCTCCGCCTCCTGCCTTAACGTCTCCCAAAACACGGCCCGATCAAAATACGCATTCAAATACCCGCCCCCAGCCGCGTCCACCTTGGCAATTCCCTCAACCTTCCCCAATCCATTCGCAATCTCCTGCGCAATCATCCGGGGCGCCTTCTTCAGTCGCTTGGCCAGCTCAAAACACACCGGCGAAGCCGCCTCCCCCATCTCGATCTCCGGCGGCCGTTCCAGCACAATCGCTAACTCCACGCCATATTTTTCGCGGATATGTCCCGCCAGCGCCTCCCGCAAACGCTTTGTCAGTGTTTGATACACGTGTCCTCGTTTAGAGTGCGGCAACTTGCTGGTCCTGAGCGCAGCCGGAGGGCTGCCGCTTTTCCGGCTTCAGCCCATTGCCAACCGCAATCCAGAAATAATCCCTCTCCGCTTCGATCCTGGAGCCACTCAGTATAGAGAGCCTGTCAGACCCGGTCAAAGTTACCTGCGCAATCCGCGCGGGCGGATATCTCGCCGCCGCTGCCCCCGCAATCCTCGGCCCTCGCTTTTTTTCTTTGGCTTCACTTTTCGATTGACGGGGCCTTAATTTGTAGTATAGCTATCTACCTTGATTACTACGCGTGCAGTGCGGGAGCTTGCTCCCGCTTTTCTTTTTTTAGGGGCAGCCATTCGGGCTGTTCGTAAGCCAAAGAAACCAAAATCGCGTCCTTTAGAATCGATCACTTACGAAATGCAAATTTATAAGTCCTTTCCTTTGATATTCATGCAGATTGGTGGGGGGTGGGAGGTAACTAGATCCTTCGATCCTTCATTTGCCCAAGGTGTCCCTGAACTTCTCTGCGGGGCCCGCCCGTTGTGCTTTCGTGCCCCAGCGCGTTTGACACACTCTGCCTCCGCCGATAGTATCAATCTGCATCCGGCGGAGAGACGTTTCAGGCGGCAATCCCACCCGCGCGGCGGCATCCCATGAAACTCGCTTATTTCGACTGTTTTTCGGGCATTAGCGGTGACATGACGCTCGGCGCGCTGGTTGACGCAGGTTGCGGCGTGGAACACCTCCGCTCCGGACTCCGAGGCCTCCAGGTCCCCGGGTGGGAACTTTCTGCCGAAAAAGTCTGGAAGAATGGTATGGCTGCCACCTACGTCAAAGTGAAGACGGAAGATCAGTCGAACCATCGCTCGCTCAGCGCGATTCTCGAAATCTTGCAGGAATCGCAGCTCGCGTCGGAAGTGCGTCACCACTCTGCCGAGATTTTCGTCAAGCTCGGAGAAGCCGAAGCCTGCGTCCACGACGTGCCGCTCGAAAAAATTCATTTCCACGAAGTGGGCGCCGTGGACGCCATCGTGGACATCGTTGGCGCCTGCATCGGCTTCCACGCACTCGGCATCGAAAAATTCGCTTGCTCCGCTTTGAACGTCGGCGGCGGCACCGCGAAAACGGCTCACGGGATTTTGCCTGTCCCCGCGCCCGCCACGGCAAATTTACTGCAAGGCAAACCAACTTACTCGAACGGCGTGCAAAGAGAACTCGTCACGCCCACTGGTGCTGCTATCGTCGCGACTCTTTGCGATTCGTTCGGTCCCCAACCGCCGATGAAGGTCACTGCCATCGGCTATGGTGCGGGCACCGCAGATCTCGAAGGCCAGCCCAATGTTCTTCGCATCATGGTCGGCGAAGCCGCGGAAAAAACCGTTGCCGGGTTCGAGGAAGAAATTGCCGTCATCGAAGCAAATCTCGACGACATGAACCCGCAAATCTATGGCTATTTCCTGGAAAAAGCCTTAGCCGCAGGCGCTCTCGACGTTTACACCACACCCGTGCAGATGAAAAAAAATCGTCCCGGCACACTTCTCACGGTCTTGTGCAAGCCGCAGGATACCAACGCACTGATGTCGCTTATCTTTGCAGAAACCACCACGTTTGGCGCGCGCACCTATCGCGCCCAGCGCCGCACGCTGCCCCGTGAATTTGTAAACGTCGCAACAAACTTTGGCGACGTGCGCATCAAAATTTCCCGCGTGAACGGCCGCATCCTGCACGTCGCGCCCGAATACGACGATTGCCGCAGATTAGCCGTCGAAAAAAACGTCCCTCTCCAGCGCGTGATCAGCGAAGCTTTGCGCGCCTATGAGGCGCATTCGGGATTAAGCTTGTTTTCCTAGGGGCACGATACATCATGCCCTCTTTAATTTTTCTTTGGTCGGGACTGACGACTGAAAACTGACAACATTAAAAAATGCCCGGAAAACCAAAATACTATTTGACCACGCCGATTTACTACACCAACGGCCTGCCGCACATCGGCCACACCTACTCGACCATCGTGTGCGACACCATCCGCCGTTACAAACGTATGCGCGGCTACGACGTGGTCATGACCACCGGCACCGACGAGCACGGTGTGAACGTCGAACGCGCCGCGAAGAACGCCGGCGTGGCTGAATCCGAATTCGTGGCGAAAATGGCCGACGAATGGAAATCACTTTGGGACGAGCTGGGCATTCCCAGCGATGAATTCATCCGCACGACGGATCTGAAGCACGCCCACACTGTGCAGTGGCTTTTCAAGCTGTGCCGCGAGAACGGTTTCGTTTATCCCGGTCATTACACCGGTCAATACTGCATCTACGACAACGCCTACGTGGACGTAAAGCCTGGCGAGAACTGTCCCGATTGCGGCCGCCCCACGGAAACGGTAACCGAAGCAAACTATTTTTTCAAACTCTCAGCGTTTCAAAAACCGCTGCTCAATTGGTATGCCAAGCATCCGGAATTTATCCAGCCGGAATCGCGCCGCAACGAAATTCTCAGCTTTGTCGAAGGCGGCCTCCGTGATCTCAGCATCACGCGTACTTCGATTCGCTGGGGGATTCCTGTTCCTGGCGAAGAGCCGCACGTTTTTTATGTGTGGTTTGACGCGCTGACGGCGTATCTCAGTGCCGTGGGCGGACCCAATTACGAAAAGCAGGGATATTGGCCCGCCGACGTGCATATCGTGGGAAAGGACATCATCCGTTTCCACAGCGTTTATTGGCCGGCATTCTTGATGGCCGCTGGTCTTCCGCTGCCCAAACAGGTTTGGGCGCATGGCTGGTTCCTGATGGACGCGGCCAAGATGAGCAAATCCAAAGGGAATGTAGTAACGCCCCGCTCGATTGTCGGCGTGGTAGGCATGGATGCGCTTCGCTACTATTTGTTGCGCGAAACCGTTTTCGGCCAGGACGGCAATTTCAGTTACGATGCGCTTGTGACCCGTTACAACAGCGACCTCGCCAACGGCCTCGGCAACCTCGCCAGCCGCACCGCCGCGATGATCGAAAAGAATTTTGGCGGCAAAATTCCCAAGCCTGCCGGGATGCAACCGCAGGACACCGCGTTGGCCACGCAAGCTCAGGCCGCGATCGTCGAAGTTCTCGAGCTGTACGACAGCCTGACGTTTTCTCGCGTACTGGAAGAAATTTGGTCGCTCATCGCCGCGACTGACAAGTATCTCACGTCCGAGCATCCTTGGTCGCTCGGAGAGAATGATGCGGATCAGCAGCGCCGTGCCACGATTCTTTGGACCACCGCGGAAGTTCTGCGAATCGCCACAGCGTTGACGCACGCTATTTTGCCGGAGAGTACTGCCAAAGTGTGGACCCTGCTCGGCCAATCAGGACAGCCTGGATCAATAGCGCTGGATGGTTTGCGATGGGGACAGCTCGCTCCCGGCATGGCGCTTGGCAAATCGCAAGCGCTCTTCCCGCGTATCGAAAAAACAGAAGCAATCGAGAGGATGGAAGCCATGGAAAACGAACCGCAAAAGCCAGTGACAGCCCCGGCAGCAGCCCCCGCGAGCGCTCCAACCGCCGGCGGTGCCGCTGCCGCCGCGGCGCCTGCTGCATCAGAAAAAATTGGCATCGAGGACTTCGCCAAAGTCGAGATGCGCGTTGGGCAGATCAAGACCGCGGAACGCATCGTCGGAGCAGATAAACTGCTGAAGCTCACTGTGGACATTGGCACTGAGATTCGTCAGATTTGCGCAGGCATCGCGCAATTCTACGAGCCAGAAAAATTGATCGGCCGCAAAGTCGCTGTTGTCGTCAACCTCGCCCCGCGCAAACTACGTGGCGTCGAATCCAACGGCATGATCATCGCCGCCACGGTAGGCCCTGAAGGCCGACCCGTCCTAGCAGGCTTCCCCGACGAAGACGTCGAAATCGGCGCCCGCTTGAAGTAAGCATTTTCTCAGTAGTTGCGCAGTAAGCTGCGCCACTACAAAGAGATCGCGCCCGGAGCAAGAATGGAACTGATCGATTCACACGCCCACATTGATTTTCCGCAGTTCGCGGAAGACCGCGAGGCCATGCTCGCACGCGCTCAGGCCGCGGGCGTTTCGACGCTGCTTGCGATTGGCACGGGTCCCGGCCTGGAGAAACTCGATGCGGCTCTACCCTTCGCAGAGCAACACGATTGGATTTACACCACCGTCGGGATCCATCCCCACGAAGCGCAGGAAGTCACGCAGCAGCATTTGGATGAATTGGCGCGGCTGGCCAAGCATCCCAAGGTCATCGCCTGGGGCGAAATTGGTCTCGACTATTTCTACGATAATTCTCCCCGCGACTTGCAGCACCGAGTCTTTCGCGATCAAATGGCGTTGGCACAGCAAGCAAAACTGCCCATCATCATTCATTGCCGTAATGCCTGGTCCGACTGCCTGAACATGATTGAAGAACACTGGTGGCCAACTGGCCTTGGCGGAATCTTGCACTGCTTTACCAGTACGCTCGAAGATGCGCAGCGCGGCATCGAAATGGGATTCCTGGTTTCCTTTGCGGGGAATTCAACTTATCCGAAAACGCAGAACATTCGCGACGTTGCGAAAGCATTGCCGCTCGAGAAGATTTTGATTGAGACGGACGCTCCGTACCTTGCGCCGCAGCCTTGGCGCGGCAAACGCAACGAGCCCGCCTACGTTGCGGAAGTAGCGCGCACGCTTGCGAGTGTGAGAAACTTGTCGCCAGAAGAAGTTGCCGCAACGACAACAAGGAATTTCCGACGCCTCTTTGGGCTCGCACAGCCGGCTAGCTTTGCGGCCTCCGGTCTCGGGCAAAGAATTAGCTTGGGAGATAAACCATCGCTCTTCTGACGGCGAAAGAGATTCTTGATCTGGTCCGCGACGACCTGCTCCTGGTTGAGGAAGAGCTGGCGCGCCAAAGCGATGCGGCCTTTCCTCCCGTTTCCGAAATCACGGCGTACCTCCTAGGCGGGGGAGGGAAGCGCATGCGCCCCGCGCTCCTGCTTCTTTCCGCCAGCTACGCGGGCCGCAAGGATCGCAGCGCCATTCGCCTCGCGGCCGTGGTCGAGCTTTTGCACAGCGCGACATTGATTCACGACGATGTTATCGACAGCGCGGATACGCGCCGCGGCCGTCCCTCCGCCAATTCCAAATGGGGTAATCATCGCAGCGTGCTCACTGGCGACTGGTTGTACATGCAGTCGTTCCAAATGGCCCTGGAAGAGCGCAATTTTCGTATTCTCGATATCCTGATCGACCTGACTCAGAAAATGGTCGAAGGTGAATTGATCCAGCTCGCGAAAATCGGCCGCATCGATGTGACCGAGGAAGATGCACTCCGGCTGGCTACCTTCAAAACGGCATGCCTGTTCAGCGGTTGCGCGCGCCTGGGCGCTGTGCTGGGCGGCCTCGAAGGTAAAGAAGAACAAGCACTCGCGGATTACGGACGCTACGCCGGCCTGGCGTTTCAGCTTGTCGACGACTCGCTGGATTTTACGGCTTCAGCCGAACAGTTGGGAAAGCCGGTCCTGAGCGATTTGAAAGAAGGAAAAGTCACCTTGCCGCTGATCTACGCGATGGAGAATGGTCATCGGGATGCGCGCGAGCTGGTTGCGCGCGTGCTGCAAGAGAAGGAATTTAATTCTGTCCGCCCGGATTTCATCCTCGAACGCGAGAACTAGCCGCCTCCAGCGCCATGTTGCCGTTCAAACTGGTTTATCACGAGCGCTATGATCTAAATCTTGGGCCGCACGTTTTTCCGTCTCAGAAATTCCGATTGATTTACGAAATGCTGCTTCGCAAAGACATCGCCGCACCGCAGGATTTTCTACGCCCTAATCCCGCGAGCGACGAAGATATTCTGCGGGTACACACGGCGGATTGGGTGCACAAACTGAAAACCGGAGCGCTCACAGCCAGCGAAGTGATGAAACTGGAAGTGCCGTATTCAAAAGAGCTGGTCGAAGCAGTGTGGCTTGCCGCGGGTGGAACGATTCTAGCGGGGCAGTGCGCGCTGCGCGATGGGTTTGGTGCGAATCTCAGCGGAGGATTCCATCATGCATATCCGGGGCATGGAGAAGGATTCTGCGCGATCCATGATGTAGCGGTGGGAATCCGAAAGCTGCAAGCGGATGGCGCGGTGAAGAAGGCGCTCGTCGTTGATACGGATGTGCATCACGGCAATGGAACCGCGGCTATCTTTCGAAATGATTCTTCCGTTTTCACAATTTCCATTCATCAAGAAAACAACTATCCCGCGCACAAGCCCCCTTCAAGCATCGATTTGAACATGGCAGACCGCGTCGACGATGAGGAGTATCTAGGCGTGCTGATTCCAATGGTGCAGAAGGCGCTCGACGAATTTCAGCCCGAAATACTTTTCTATGTTGGTGGCGCTGATCCCTACTGCGAGGATCAGCTCGGCGGATTGTCACTGACGAAAGAAGGATTAAAGCAGCGCGACCGGCTCGTATTTGAAGAAGCGCGCTGCCGAGGAATTCCGGTGGCGACGACACTCGCCGGCGGCTACGCGCGGCGGGTTGAGGACACCATTCAAATCCACGTCAACACAATTGTGGCCGCCCAGGAAGTGGCTGGGAAATACTCTTAAAGCTCATCGATACGTGTCTAGCACTCGCCAAACTTAGGGCGACGAACTTCCCGCGGCCGATGAGGCGGCTGGTTGAGCCATGGCGCGGCGGATGGCTGCTGCCAAGTTGGACTCAAAGCCGTCGGGATCGAAACCATTGGTGCGATAGGCGACTCTCCCAGTGCGATCAATCACCATGACGGTTGGGAAAGCGTTGACGGTGAAGAAACGGTCGAGGCCGTCGGCAAATACGACCGTGGTGCGAGGCTTGCTATCTTGCAAATAGCCCGCAACCAAAGTTTCATCTTCGTCGCAATTGGCGGCCAGAAACAGCACATCGGGATTCGCCTGGAAATCGGCGGCGACGCGAGCGAACAACGGTTCGAGCGTATGGCAAGGGCCACACCAGGTGGCCCAGAAATTGACAACGAGGACTTTCCCCTTCGTGCTGTTGAGAGGGAAGGCCGTGCCTTCCGGAGCTTTCCTGAGCGTGAAATCCGCAGGCTCGCGAGCGTCGGCGTTTTTCTTGGGTTTGGCGTCGAGGGTGTTGCATCGGCGAGGGCGAAGGCGCGAGCGTATTGCTCGATTGCGCCTTTGGAATCTTTTTTCATTTCGGCGATTTCGCCCAGTTGTTCCGCGGACGTTGAGCTGGGGAGAATCGCGTAACTCTCCTCGAAGTCTTTTTGAGCCGCTACCGTATCCTTCAATTTTAGTTCGAGTCTTCCGCGCAACGTCAGCACGGACATGCGATCGCGTTTCTTTTCGATGGCCCAATCTTCCTGGGAAATCTTTGGCGATTTTTCTCGGAAAGAGTCGCGTTCGACGAATTCCAGCACGCGGGTGGCATAGTTTGTCGCCCTCCGGAGAGCAGCTTCATCGCCGTTCCGTTCGAGCAACTGAATGGTCAGGATGGTCATGGAGATATCGTCGGGACTGAGCGCGACAAGGCGTTCGGCGTAACCGGCGGCGCGCGCGTTGTCCCGCAATTGCAGACAAGCTTCCACCAGCGCGCGATAAATCTGAGGACGCTGGCGCGAATCTGGATATTCTTTTAAGTGTGCTTCGAGATTGCGGACGAGCGCCGCGCGGTCATTACCGGCATTGTTGATAGCTTGCTGCAATCGTTCTTCGGGCGAAGGTTGTTTAGGAGAGGTTTTGGTCGTGGAGTTTTGTTTCTTTTCGTTTGAAGAAGGTGCTTCAGCGCAGACTGGCAAAGTCAGCGCGCAACAGAGAAGAACCGCAGTCGCGCGAGCGGAGAGTGACACGGAAGCCATATTAGCGGGATTCTAAAGATATCAGGAGGAATTGTCGCTATTTCTTAGAGAATTGTTGGAGAGCGGCGAGGATGCAATAGCACGAGGCTACTTCGCGCCGCTCAGATGAATTTCGCCCGACACCGTATGCACGTCCACGCGCCCACCGCCGTTGCCCATATGGGCGCGCAGGGAATGCTTGCCTTGCTCTTCGACGACGATCGGTATGTCAGTACGGATTTCACCCGAGGTGGCCTCCGCGGAGAGATGGAGATTGGCAGAAGCCGGGACAACCAGTTGCACGGTGCCGGAAACCGTTTTCAATTCCCAGTAACTGTTCGCGCCAGGGTTTCCCTGAACAGAGACGCGACCCGAGGCGGCGTGTGCCTGTACATCACTAGCCGCGCCTTGAATTTCAACTTCGCCACTGGCGGTATCCGCTTCGATGCGTCCCCCAGGCTTAGCAATGCGAATGACGCCGGACAAGGCACTGACGATTATGTCGCCCTTGGTATTGGAGACGTTTACGCTTCCCGAAGCGGAAGTTACGTGGACTTCATTGCCGATATCCGTGGCTGAGACGGAGCCACTGGCGGTGGAGAGTTGGGCGTCGCGCTCGATCTTTTCGACCCGTACAGACCCTGAAGCGGATTGAACTTTTACCGGGCCGCGCAAGTTGCGAATGGTCTGCGCGCCGGAAGCGACAGTGGCACTGACTTGCGTGTCGCGTGGCACCTCGATAGTGTAGGTGATGCTGACGTGGCGCATGTGAGAGAACTCTTTTCCGATGCGAAAGGTGTCGCCGCGTTGTTCGATGGGAGGATTTGAGACAGTCTCATCCAGACGCTTCTGCGGAGTGTCGGAGCCGAATCCCGAGGCGCGCACTTGGCCATGAACGCGTACTTTGCCGTCCGCGCTGCCGGTGATGTCCACGTCGCCGGAGGCATTGGCCAGTTCCACGCGGATGGGACCGGTCACGGAATAGCTGCGATCGAAGGTACCGCTAACCGCAGGCCCGTTATAGCAGCCGGACAGAAGAAAGAGGCCCGAAAAAAGCACGAGCGCTAAGCAAAGTTTGCGGTGACGCGCCATTCATCCTCCGTAACGGTGCAACAAGTTGTCCTGCGCCTTCCTACTTATAGCTACGCAAAAGCTGGGAATTATGTTCCGTGAGCAGCTTTAGCGGAACTCTTACCGATGGGCGAAAGAGTCTCGTTCAGAGAGCCCTGGCGATATCCCTGAAGGTCCAGAGCCACATAAGCGAAGCCTGCGGCTTTTAACCCGTCGGCCATGGCTGCTGCTATCTCAAGAGTAAGTGCGCGAGGCATTTCGTCAGGCGATATTTCCACGCGAGCAAGTTTATCGTGGAGCCTGACGCGGAATTGGCGGAATCCGAGCGCGCGCAACGCGGCTTCGCCTCGTTCGACGAGTGCAAGACGCTCTGGCGTCACTTCCGTCCCGTAGGGCAAGCGGGAAGCGAGGCAAGCGGAGGCGGGACGGTCCCAGGTAGGCAGTCCGGCACGATGCGACAGAAGACGAATCTCGGCTTTGGTCAGACCGGCATCGAGTAGCGGCGCCAGAACCTGGTGTTCCGTGGCGGCACGATGGCCGGGGCGAAAATCGAGCGTGTCATCCGCGTTCACACCATAGGCTACGGCCGCAAAACCACGTGCACGCGCCAATTCATCCAACGCGGAAAACAGTTCGTCTTTGCAGAAATAGCAACGGTCGGCCGCGTTGGCGCGATAGGCGGGATTGTCCATTACGTGCGTTTCGATGAACTCGTGGCGCAGGTCCAGCTTCCTCACAAACTGCTCGACTATGGCTTGATCATGAGCCGAGTAACTGGGGGAGAGAGCCGTAACGGACAAAGCGCGGACACCCAGCGCTTCGTGGGCGGCCCAGACCAAGTAGGCGGAGTCCGCTCCGCCCGACAGCGCGACGATAAGAGAAGGAATTTCGGCGAGGCGAGCGAGCAAAAGAGTTTTTCTTTGTTCGGCAGGCAGAGAGTTGCCCTCGGGAGTATGAATTTGAATTAGCTCTTGCATCTCAGTGTCGAGTATATCTCAGAGTGCCGCCGGCGTTGCACATTGTGCCGCCTCTGGAGTCACTTGAAATCCAAAAGCACATCAACCGTGCCCTTGCTTGCATCGGTTTGCAGCCAATGGCCGACGTTGTCGTAGTGCAGGGGCAGTTCACCGAAAACCTGTTCCTGGTGGGTTTGCAGCTTGGCCAGGAGCTCTTCGAACTTTGCTTTGTCGAAGATGTCACCGGCGGCAATCGGCCAGGCAGCGTGCAGCTTTCGCTCGGCTGCAGGAGAAATCCCAGTGAGGATCATTTTGCCGAAGTGATATTGCGGGCCTTCGTGAATGGTCACCGAATAAGAAACGGTGTGCGCGCGTTCGTCATACGCGGGAGCCGCGTCGACTTTCGCCTCCAGGTAGCCGCGATGGGCGTACTCTTCGCGAACACGGTCCCAGCCTGCTTCGATTTGCATGCCGTCGGCGACATCGCCGTGTTTAATCCCGAGAAGTGCGCTTAAGGCGAATTCCGACACGAGCGTGTTTCCAGTCCATCGGATTTCTTGCCAGCGATAGATGTCACCCGGCACAACGGGAACATAAACAGGAATTTGCGATGGAAGCTTCTGATTAGGATCGCCCGCCAGACGGACCTCCGCTGGCCCAAGCTTGGCACGCAAAAATCCCTGCTGGAGATAAGTGGGTTTTATCGCTTCGGCAAGGAAAAGATCTATGGTCATCCGCGAATACGGCTTTCCAAGAATCTCAGAGAGATGCTGCTGCACGGCTTTGGACGCCGTGAGTGCTGGATCGCCGAATTCCAGCTTTGCAATTTGCAGCGCGGCACCGTCGATGCGAATTTCTTG
>WNFI01543440.1_pt1 | contig 14841 bp, 12 predicted proteins | sample 5400471 | NCBI WGS metagenome assembly WNFI01 (sample SAMN13153348, study PRJNA577476) | soil metagenome | isolation source: 100 cm saprolite on Douglas fir-dominated hillslope | place: USA:California | collected 2013-09-17
AGAAGCGGTGATGCGGAAGAAAATTCCGGTCCAATGCAGGTCTTCAGTGACATTACATAGGCTTCGCGCAAAGGATCGATCGGCGGATTGGTGACCTGGGCAAAACGCTGCTTGCAGTAGTCCCAGGTCGTCCGCCGCAGTTTCGACATGAATGCCGGCGGCGTGTCATCGCCCATGCTCCAGATGGCTTCTTTGCCGTCAGCCAGAGGTTGCAGCAAGTAGCGAAGCTGGTCCTCTGTCCAGCCCAGCGCGGCGGCGATTTTTTTAGGTTCGCCGATTGCGGCTCCATTACCGCCGATGCCGGATGGCAGACAGTTGGCTTGGCGCAAGGGCCGCTGCGGTGTAGGTGCAGAGATGCGCCGAAGTAATTCACCTCCGCGCGCGATTTTTCCCGTGTCCAGGCCGACTACCAGCATCTCGCCCGGACCAAGCCGCTGCCGTTCAACAATCCTTCGTTCGTCGAAGGCTGCGATGCCCGCTTCAGAACCTGCAACTAACCAGCCATCAGAAGTCCGCGTGTAACGCAGCGGACGGAGGCCGTTGCGATCGAGCTTCGCGCCTACCACACGGCCATCGCTAAAAATCAGCGCGGCGGGGCCATCCCACGGCTCTGACTCAGTAGCGGTGGATTCAAGATAGCGTTGCACTTGCGGCCCAAGATGAGAATTGGTTTCATACACCGGCGGAACCAGAGTGAGAAGGCCGGCCTCAGGACTGCGTCCCTGTTGCACCAGCAGTTCCAGAGCGTTGTCCAGGCTGGCTGAGTCGCTCACATTCTCTTCCAGACCGTGGAACCACTCGCCAGCTCTCAGCGCGGTCCGGATTTGCGTTTCCCGCGCGCACATCCAGCGGCGGGTTCCGACAATCGTGTTGATCTCTCCGTTATGCGCCAGAAAACGAAATGGCTGGGCCAGTGACCACGCCGGCTGCGTGTTGGTAGAAAAGCGCTGGTGAAAGACGGCAAAGCGGCTCTCAAAGTCGCGGTCATGCAGCTCAGGATAAAAAACCGGCAACTGCCATGGCGCCAGCAGACCTTTGTAGACGACCGTGCGCGACGAGAGCGAGCAAAAATAAATGCTGCTGCCCAGTTCAGCCTCAGCCCGTTTGCGGAACAAAAACAGCCGCAACTCCAAATCGCCGCGATCTTCGGTCTCAGCGGTCTCAGCAAGAAAGCACTGCCAGATGGAAGGCAATGATTCCGCGGCGCGGGAGCCCGGCACAGAGCTATTCACCGGAACCTCGCGCCAGCCCAGGAATTGCAGTCCCATTGAGGGTGCAAGCGCTTCTAGAGTGCCCCGCGCGTGGGCTGCGTCGTCGGGCCGCAGGAACAGCATTCCCAGTCCGAATTGGTTGGGCAGGCTAATGTCAAGGTTCGCGGCAGCGCGGCGGATGAATTTTTGCGGGATGTCCGTCAGCAGTCCGGCGCCGTCACCACTGGCGCCATCGGCGTCGATTCCGCCCCGATGCGATAGCCGGTGCAACGCTGCCAGCGCGCGGTCCACCACTTCGTGCGAAGCCAGCTTGCCCAACTGCACGATGAACCCAGTACCGCAGGCGTCGTGGTCGGGATGGCCGTTGATGACACTCGCACTCATACCCTAAGTAATAGATTGATTGCAGCAGGAAGTGAAATAAGGAATTTGGATGCGGTGTATTTGTATTTCAGAGATTAGTTTGCCTAAGAGAAACTAGAAGTAATTCTTATGGCTCTAGTTCTTTGCGCGCTAGTTCCAGGAACGCTGAGGCCACCAGGGGAAGGCTGCGATCTCGCCGGTACACCAGCGCAAGTTCACGCCACAGATCGAGCTCTTCTACGTTCAGAAGCCTGGCTTCACCACGGCGGACGTTGTTGCGGGCAAAGCTGGCCGAGATCAAGGACACGCCAAAACCAGCGCTGACGAACCGTTTGATCATCATGATGCTGGTCAGTTCCATGGTGATGTTGAGATGTTCACGGTAGGGCCGCAGGTTTTTCTCAATTAGTTTTCTGATGGAACCCGTTTTGGGCACGATGAGCGGCTGCTGCGCAAACTCCTGCAACGTTACTGACTTCCGCGAATAGAGCGGACTGCCGCGGCCCACCATTAGCAGGATGCGGTCACGAAAGACCGGTACCACTTCCAGGCTGGGAGACTTCACCGGCATCGTCACAACGCCGAGATCGATGGCTCCTTCTTCCACTTTCTCGCTGACCTTGTGAGTAAAGCTGCGGTACACGCTGATTTTTACCTGGCGAAAGCTGCGATGATATTTTGCGAATATCTTTGGCAGCACATAGAGAAAAGTCCCCTCATTCGCCCCGATCGACAATGTACCGGTGGGTACGCCGTCCCAATCGGAGATGGACTGCAATGACTCACCGCGAAGCGCCAGCAATCGCTTGGCATAATCCAGCAACAGCTCACCGGCGGGAGTAAGGCGTACACGCCTGGCGCTGCGGTCCAGAAGCTTCTGCCCGTACTCCTGCTCCAACTGCCGGATCTGCGTGCTCACGGCAGGTTGTGAACGCAACACTGTTTCTGCCGCGCGAGAAAAACTTCCCTGCTTGGCAACTTCAATAAATGTTTTTAACTGGTCAAAGTCCATAAAGTGAATTCGGCAGAAATCAAAGGGGATGAGTCAGTTTAGCAGGTCGCCGAAATGCGGGAAGTCCGCAAGCTGTTTTTCACCAGCTTTTTACCAAAAGTAGTGCGCTAAAGTCATAGAGAACAAATATGGCCGCACGATGTACACTTATTCCGTCAAAATGAACGCTTATTCATTTTGATGGAACGGTCATGATCGCACAAGCCAGGATCGCACAAGGCAAAGACCACCCGCCAAGGAGTACATATGGACTTGAATCTCAGCGCCGAAGAATTGAAGTTTCGCAATGAGCTGCGCGCATGGCTCACAGCCAACGTTCCCAAAGATTGGGACGAGCGCAGAGAAGAATCGCTGGAAGTCCGCTTTGATTACTTGAAGCGCTGGCAGCGCAAGCTATACCAGGGCGGATGGGCCGGCATCTCCTGGCCCAAGGAATATGGCGGCCGCGGAGCGAGCTTGATGGAACAGGTCATCTTCTGGCAGGAGATGGCGCTGGTCGCGGCGCCACCGCTAGCCAACGTGCTGGGGCTGGGACTCATCGGTCCCACCATCATTGCGTTCGGCACGGGGGCGCAGAAGAAACGGTATCTCGCCAAGATCCTCAGCGCGGAAGAGATCTGGTGCCAGGGTTTCTCCGAACCCGACGCCGGCTCCGATCTAGCCAACGTGCGCTGTGAGGCGCGTCTGGACGGCGACCACTACGTGGTGAACGGCCAGAAAGTTTGGAACAGCTACGGCTGGGCAGCGGACTGGTGCGAATTGGTGGTGCGCACAGACCCCACTGCGCCCCAGCACAAAGGTCTGACCGTGTTGCTGGCGGACATGAAGTCTCCGGGCGTGGAAGTCCGTCCATTGCGCCAGATGACCGGCGAAACCGAGTTTAACGAACTATTCTTCCATGACATGCGCGTGCCGGTGGAGAACGTCGTGGGCAAGGTGAATGAAGGCTGGAAGGTCGCAATGGGCACGCTCATGCACGAACGCGGCACATTCGGCGCGGGCCTGCAGATTATCTATCGACGTAATATGGAACGATTGATCGAGTGGGCGCGCGCAGCGCAGCGCAATGGCCGCCCCGCTGCGGAAGACCCGATCCTCCGACAAAAGCTGGCGCAGTGTTATGCCGAAATTGAAATCATGCGCTGCAACCAGATGCGCGCCTTCTCCCGCATCAACGCCACCGGGGTGCCCGGCCCGGAAGGGTCCATCCAGAAGATTTTCTGGAGTGAGCTGAACCAGCGCTTCCAGCAAGTAGCGCAGGAATTGATGGGGCCTTACGCGCAACTGGAGGCCGGCGATGATCACGCGATCGACAAAGGCATGTGGGCTTACGGATACCTGCGCTCTCGTGGCAATACCATTGAAGCAGGAACGTCAGAGATTCAGAGGAACATCATCGGGCATTTTGTGCTGGGATTGCCGAAGAGCTACTGAGAGCAGTTAGCAATCAGCAGTTAGCAATCAGCAGTTAGCAATCAGCAGTTAGCAATCAGCCCAAAAGCAAAACCTAAACTTTTACCGCTGATGAACACTGATCGGAAATTGGGAATGTAATCGAACCCTGCTCCAGCCCGAAGGGGCGGAATTATTGAGCCCAGCGCGTAAGCGCTGGGTAAGCATGAAAAAAATGCAAGCCCCAGAGGGGCGACACAGGTTTTGAGCTGTACTGCAAAGGAGAACCCCATGCAATTTGGACTAAGCGAAAGCCAGCAGATCCTCAAAGACACCGCCCGTAAGTTTTTTGCCGGTGAGTGTCCCAGCATCGAAGTCCGCAAGCTGATGGAGACCGGCACGGCTTACGATGAGTCTCTGTGGTTGAAGCTTGCGGCGCAGGGCTTTAACGGGATCATTGTTCCGGAAGAGTACGGCGGCATGGGTCTGGGCAAGGTGGAACTGGTCCTTCTGATGGAAGAGGCAGGCTACGCGCTGTTGCCCGGTCCGCTTTTCTCCACCGTTGCTCTGGGCGGCGCCGTACTGGATGCTGTCGGCACGCCTGAGCAGAAGAAAAAATATCTGCCGCGTATTGCCAGCGGAGATATACGGGCCACAGCCATCCTGATGGAACCAGGCGCTGCGTCGGACAACCAAATCGCCATCTCCGGCGGCAAGATGACGGGGACGAAACTCTTCGTCACCGACGCGGCTGAGGCCAACTTTATTCTGATCGTTACCAGCAGCGGCGTCTTCCTGGCCGATGCCAAAGCCCCCGGCATCAAGATTGAGCCGATGAAGGGCATGGACCTCACTCGGAAGATCTACTCCGTGAAATTCCAGAACGCCCCGGTGGAAAAGCTGGGTGCCTCAGCGAACGTCAGCGGGTTGATGCGAGCGCTGGACGCAGCCACGACAGCTCTTGCCGCGGAGATGGTTGGCGGCATGCAGCGAACACTGGAACTCGCGGTGGCGTACGCCAAGACGCGCAAGCAGTTCGGCAAACCCATTGGAACTTTCCAGGCGGTGCAGCATATGTGCGCGGACATGTATCTGGAAACCGAGAGCGCACGCTCTGCGGTCTATTACGCCGCCTGGGCGCTCGAAGAAAATGCGCCGGATGCCGCCGTGGCTGTCTCCGTGGCCAAGATGTACGCCAGCGATGCCTGCCGCACCGTTGGGAACCGCGGGATACAGGTTTACGGCGGCATGGGTTTCACCTGGGAAAACGATTTGCATCTTTATTACCGGCGCGCCAAGGCCTCAGAAACCATGCTGGGCGACGCAACGTTTCATCGCGAGCGAATCGCACGGCTGGTTATTGACGGCGCTGTGGCCGCGGCAAGCGAGCCAGAGCCAGCGCAAGAACTGGCGGCAAGACGATAAACAGCCAATTCTTGCAGGGACTAAAAGCTCAATTTCCTTTACAGCTTTGCGGTAGAACTTGAAGTCATGCCCCGACCCGTGTCTCGCCTCTGGACACCATAATTTACACTTGAAAAACTGCACCCGCCAGGCGTATGGAAACGGGGCCATCAAGCCCGCAACGTCAGGAGGTGATGGAGTGAAATTTCGAAGGCAAATCGCAAGAACCATGGTCATTGCACTTTTATATTCTCAGTTCGGCTTCGCGGCAGATCTTTCTCCGGGCAAATGGAAAGCAGAGGATAAGAGGCGGGTTGAAACCCTCGCGTGGCATTGACACAGGTAACGGCCGCGCTCGGTTCGTATTCCTCCTACGCGGGACTTCTGAAATTGCTCTATTACGAAGCCAAGGCCGGGAAAGTCTATTCTCTCAATGCGGGATACCATTCCTATCTCAATGAAACCGATCCCAAGACAATTCCCGTCAGCGCGGCATCGGTGTCCTTGGAGCGAAAGCTCCCGGAAGGGCCGGTGCCCGAGGGAAGAAAAACTCTGGTTCCCGGATTCATGGCCGGGATTGAAGCGATGCACCAACGCTTCGGGCACTTACGTTTCCAGGAGCTGTTCCAGCCCGCTATCTGGTACGCGGAGAACGGTGTCACAGTCTCTCCGCTGCTTGCCACCTATTTCCAAACACGAGAAAAGCATCTTTCACGCACCGAGGAGGGCCGCCAGTTCATTCATCAGGCGGATAACCTTCTTCCCAAAGCGGGAGACCTGTTTGTGCAGACTGACCTGGCAAAAACATTGCGATCAGTCTCTAAAGACGGCGCGAAGTACATGTACACCGGCGCTTGGGGGCAGCAATTTGTAAACGTTGTACAGCGCGAAGGGGGCAAAGCCATCCTGGAAGACATGAAACGCTACCAGCCGGTTTGGGAAGAACCGCTCAGCACAAGTTTTTGTGGACACACCGTCTTCACCCCCGGCGCCAGCGGTGAAGGCGGATATCAGGTCCTTGAAGCTCTGAATTTGCTTGAAGAGCTGAAAGCTGATCAGAAGGGGCCGTACTGGAAGCACCCTCAGGCATTCCGAAGCCTCTCGCAGGTAATGCGACTGGTTCTTCTAGACAGTTATGCTCCACAATTGCTCCATCCCGCCGGGACAAAGTTTTCTGCGAAAGACCGTGCTACAAAAGCGTACGCAAAGACGATGGCCCCGATGCTGGACGCATTGCCCGAGGACACACCAGGGTCAGACGCGCCTGATCACAGCGACGCCATTGTCGTGATTGATCGATGGGGAAATATTGCGGCCCTCGGCCATACGATCTACACGGCAATTTGGGGCACGACTGGAATCGTCGTGGGAGGCATACCGGTCCCGGATTCGGGTGGTTTGCTGCAAGCACAGCTTGCTACGCTAAAACCTGGGGAGAGCATTCCCAACGTAGAGGTCCCAATTCTCGTGTTGAAAGGAACGAAGCCGGTGATGGCCACAGCGGGCATAGGCAGGTCACTTATTCCGGAAACAGTTCGGCTGTTGCTGGGCACGCTGGGAAATCGCGTTGATGCGCAAACTCTCATGGCAGCGCCTCCGCTGCTGGTTAATTTCAGTTTTACGTTGAGGCCCGGGGAAACTTACTTGAGCAAAGCGCCTGTCGTCCCCGAAGGGGCTTACACCGCGGATTTCCTAAAGAATCTTGAGCTCTCGGGAATGAAGGTCGAGCAGGTATCCCGGCGGCAGGTGCTGGAAACCAAGGGAACGGTAGTTGTGGGCATGGTTGACCCAGAGACCGGAACTCGACGAAGCATCGAAACCACAACGGTGCTTAGTTTCGCCGAAGCCTATTGACCCGGTAGCAACCAATTATGGCCGGGTGAATCCGTCAAAATGGGCCAATGCTACCGATTGCGCCAGCGGCTAACCAGATCGCGCGCCGCGCTGGGCCAATCGGAGAAGCAGAACTCAAACCCGGAATCCGGCAAGCGTTGCGGCACCACGCGCCGGCTCTTGAGAATCAACTCAGTTTCTGTGCGCAGGAAGAAGGCCCCAATTTCCAGCATCCATTTCGTTGCCGGCAGACCGATGCGCGCTCCCCAAGCCTCACGAAGGGCGCGCATAAATTCGCGGTTCGGCAACGGTCCAGGCGCACACACGTTGATGCAGCCGTCCAGTCGTTCGTGCGCGATCAAGAAATCAATGGCACGTATGAAGTCCGCGTCATGCACCCAAGAGACGAACTGATCTCCTGACGCCGCTTTGCCTCCTAGTCCCGCACGCACCAGCAGCAAGAGAATAGAAAATGCCCCGCCTTGATCGGGACTCATAATGATCGCGCTGCGCAGCGCGATCTTTCGCGTGCCCGGTGTGGCTGCCGCAAAGAACTCCCGCTCCCAACTGGTCGCGACGTCGATGCTGAACCGCCAGGTTGGAGGTGTGCCGGGTTCCGTCCCGCCATGCTCGCCGGTGGCTTCGTCCATGGGACGATCAAGGGCGTGGCGATAAATCGTGGCGGTGCTTGCATTCATCCAAAGCGCCGGCGGTTGAGACGCCTGAGCGATGGCCTGACCGATCACGCGCGTGGACAGCACCCTGGAGTCCATGATCTCCCGGCGGTTCGCGTCTGTGTATCTACAGTTGACGCTGCGACCGGCGAGATTAATGACCACATCAGCGCCATCAATTTCCTGCGTCCAACTGCCCAGATCACGGCCATTCCAGGGAATCGTCCGCCATGGCGTTGCTGCGGCGCTGCGCGAGACAACTGTGACCGCATGGCCCTGATTATGAAAATGCCTTGCCAGAATCTGGCCGACTTGGCCGCTGCCGCCAGGAATCACGATGCGAAGGTGTCTGGCGTCAGGACCGAGCTGACTACGGGCTGGGCTAGAGAGTTCCATAATTGAACATGTTCAATTATATGCCAGCAGACGTTTCTGTGTCAAAGCGAGGCAACAACATCGCGGAGCGGGTCAAGCGCTTTTTGCCGAATTCTCCTCCCGAATCGACAGAAATTTCTTGAACTTTTCTTGCTAACCAACCGAACTCCCGGCCGTCCTATAGCTGGCTAGGGGTAAAATGGCCGGCATTCTATGGGTAAACATTCCAACGACCGCTTACAGGGAACTCTCGATCTGCTGGTGCTGAAATCGCTGGCCAGCCGGGGCGCCATGCACGGCTACGGCATCACGATGCACATACAGACGATCGCGGGAGACGCACTGCGCATGGAAGAAGGCTCTCTTTATCCGGCATTGCATCGCATGGCACAGGGTGGCTGGATCAGCTCTAAATGGAGCATGTCGGAGAACAATCGCAAAGCAAGGTATTACGCCATCACCGCCGCGGGCCACAGGCAGCTGGCTGCCGAACAACAGCGCTGGAGTGATCTGACGGCGGCCGTGGCCCGAGTATTAGAACTGGCATAAGCATAAGAGGAAACCAAAATGGCCTGGCTGAACAAACTCTGGAACACCATCCGTCCTGCGTTTCTGCGGCGTGAGCTCGATGAAGAACTGCGCTTGCACATTGATCTCCGCGCGCGTGACTTCGAGCGTTAAAGGTCAATCCGGTACTGGCCTTGCGGCATGAATAGGAAACACACCCCCTTGCAACACACCAATCTGTTACCGGTCGGCCCAGGGAAGACGCGAGCTATGATGACACACAGAAGCCGGCGGAAAGCTTACTTGGCGGGCGTCACTTGTGCGTGTTTCTTTGCTTCCGCCAGAGACTGGTAATAGCGATCAAAAAAATCCAGGCCAGCCTGGTTTACTTGCGAGCGAACGCCAATCTGGTCTCCAAATTCAAGTGCCTGATCATCGGTTGCATTGTACGCCGGCCACTTAGCTAGTCTGGCGCCGTTGGGGTTACCTGTTGTGGCAAAGTTCACCCAGTAACTGGTGATCGTATCACTGAGTTTCCGGTCGGCATCCTCCCAGGGAAACGGCCAGACAAAATTTCCGAACACGTACGCCAACTCAGCGGCATGGAACGCCCGCAAACGCGCGCTCTGGGGGCCGGGCGGCCGGTGCGAAAAGTAATAAAGATAAGCTGGTTGATGGCCGGTTTTAGCAGCCATGCGCGCCCACGTGCGCATCTCCCAGCCAAACACCTGGTCACGATACGCGGCATAAAAGGACAAGACCGCCTGGTCATCGGACTCAGCCGGATAGGTCTTGAGAAACTGATCGGCGAAATTACCATAGCGCTGACGCACGCCGGCGACAAACGCCACCGCTTTAATGTTTGCGCCCTGCGGAGCAAGCGTGGTGCCTTCGTCAGAATTGGAGCCTACAATGAGCGCCACATCATTCTGCTTACCCTGGGCAAAAATGGTGGAGACATCCTGGGGCAGAACCCAGCCGTCCACCAGCGCTCTTACAGTCTCTTCGCTGCTCGCCTTTAGCAGCTCTTCAGCCGGTTTGCCGCGCAATGCCTTCAGCACGTCCGGCGTGGCGTTGAGAGAAGCGGCCAACTGCTCCCCTGCTTTTTCCGCATCGGCCAAAGTCCGCATGGACGAAAACGATCCGCCGCTCTCGCCGATGGCGCGCTGAAATAATCCCTTGGCCAGCGGGCTCGCCACCAGCGCATTCACCGCCCATGAACCGGCCGACTCTCCGAAAATGGTGACGCGGCTAGTGTCGCCGCCAAACGCGGCAACGTTTTTCTTTACCCACTCGAGGGCGGCGATCTGATCGAGCACCGCATAATTGCCGGATGCGTGGTGGCCTGATTCAGCGGTCAACGCAGGATGGGCAAAGAAACCGAAAATGCCCAGCCGGTAATTAATGGTCACCACGATCACGCCTTTGCCGGCCAGCACTTCGCCATCGTAGGCACGCGAGAGTCCGGAGCCGCGAGTAAAGCCGCCACCGTGGATCCACACCATCACCGGCAAGCGATCATTGGCGGCCTTGGCCGGGGTCCAGATATTAAGGTAGAGACAATCCTCACTGAGCGGCGGAAGATTAGCCTGGTAGATAGAAGGTGCGGACGAATAAGGCGCCTGCCAGCAGGCGTTGGAAAACTCGGTGGATTGGCGCGTGCCTTGCCAGGATGCCGCGGGCTGCGGCGCTTTCCAGCGCAACTCGCCCACAGGTGGAGCGGCGAAGGGAATACCTTTGTACACGCGAATGCCAGGATGAACGCCGTTCGCTCCAGAGATCAGGCCTTGCTCAACGCGAACCGGGTCAGTGATCGCGGCAAACGCAGGTAATGTCGCAGCCAGCGTGATAGCTAATAAAAAAACCAGAGCCAAGATCCGACGTTGCATGTGGTTTTCAGCCTCCTTATAAGACAATGCGTATCATTGTCTTATCAATTCGACGTCTTATCAAATAGCTAGCTAGGGGGCAAAATGGGCAAACATCCTAATGATCGCTCACAAGGGACTCTCGACCTTCCGGTGCTGAAATCGCTGGCCAGCCGGGGTGCCATGCCTATGGGCTCACGATGCACATGCAGACGATCACGGTGATGCGCTCCGTCTGGAAGAAGGATCCGCCCACCATTACCCTTGCGCTGGTTCTGCTGAGCGCCGTGGCCATGATTGCGGGATACATTCCCGCCGCCCGCGCTGCCAGAGTGAATCCGGTGCTGGCTTTGCGCCATGAATAGACCATTCAAGAAACGATAAAAAAGGAATGCGAAGCTTCCCGGCATCGCATTCCATTGACGAGTGGAACAGCCTTACAGGGAACGCAGGAAATTCAACAGGTCTTGTTTTTGAGTTGCGTTTAGGGCGTTAAAGTTATTGACAACCGTGGTTGCCTCCGATTGGCAGACTTGAATTTGTTCAAAGGGCTGGTAGAAATGACCATTCACTGAGAACTGATCGAAGTCCTGGTTGGTGAAGCAATCGGCGCCACCGGAGTGGGCAGTGATCGCTTGCAATAGGTCAGAGGTGCGGCCGTCATGCATGAAAAACAATCTCTGACCCAGACCCCACAACGGAGCCGTGCGGAACTCGTCGGGCTCTGCCTCACCCTGGTGCGTGCCGTCATTGAGCTGTGAGCCCATATGGTGAAGGGCAAAATCAGAAAATGGGTGATAGGTAACGCTGTTCAGCGCCGAAGTTGGTGAAGGCCCGGAGGTAAGGTTACGCGAGTGGCAGGCGCTGCAGCCAACCTGGTCAAACAGCGCAGACCCGTTATTGATGGAAGTGTTGGCCGGGGCTGGCGCAGGCGGGGCCAGCAACCGCATGAAGAGAGCGAATTGGACCAGATCAGAAGCCCCAACGCTGCCCGATGTGGTGCTGAAGTCTGATTTGTCCTCTGGGCTAGTACTGAACACGCAGCCGGCAACGGCGCGGCGCTCGTTGGGGAAATTCTCATTGCTGACTCCCTGCTCCACGTTGTAGGCTTCGCCGGCAAATACCAAAAGCGATTTGTTCTGCGCCTTCCAGCCGAACTTGGTCACTGTACCGTCATTGCCGCTGGTGTTCAAACGGCCAGTGATGCCCAAAGCCGACTTTGTGGCGGCATTCGCCGCCAAGTTGGCAGCAAAATTAGCGTCGGAGGTTGCGTCGACCAGTCCCAAACCAAAGAGCGGAGTGGGAATCCGGAAGATCACATTGTTCTTGCTGAGCTGAGTGGCGAAATCTGCCTGGAGCAGGTTGCAGCCGACCGCATCAGTTCTTCCGCGGATGGTGTAAAGGGCGGTTACGCCACCGTCCAGCGCGGCGCGTATGTCGTCCGGATTGGTGGATATGAAACGGACCTCACGCACGGGGCCGTTGTTGGTAATGAAGGAAGGGACCGTGTTGAGGGCGCCGTCCAAGTGAGCAAGTGCTACCTGAGGATTTGGGACCGGATGCAGCCTGCTATTGAGCCCGGGGCTGCTGCCGCCCACAGCGGGCTCGGCGTGGCATTGAGCGCAACTGTTGCCGTTAAAAGTGGGGCCCAGACCAACTCCATCTTCACCAGCAATCGTGCCTTTGACCGAATCTACCTCGTTAAACACTCCTAAGGCATTCGTGAAGTTGGTCAACTGGTTTGTGGTAAGACCGGCAACTGGAGCGCCAGCTCCTGCCGTGCCTCCGCGAGGCCCGGGATCAGTCTGGGCAACGGCCATTCCAGCTAGCAATGCTGTGAACAGAATGGCCATGAATGTTTTGGGAACTCCCCTGAAACACAAAGACGGTTTCCGACGCGTCATCATTTGAAAACGTTCCTCCTGGTGTGAAAGAACAAGCGTCCCACTCACGGGGCAAAGAGAAACACTTGTGGGTTAGTAGTTTGGGCCGCAACTCGAACGAGTGGAGACTGTTTGCGTCAAAATGTGGCGGCGCTCGGAGATTTCTTTGTAGTTTTTGTAAACCCGAACTGAGGGTTCAACCTTGCAGACAAAACGGCGAGAAAAATAACAATAACTCTGGCTGATGTCAATAAAAATTATTAAACCGTTTCATTGAATGAAAACATGCGGGGATCCACCCTGTCTTTTCAAACAGTTAACCTTGTAAACATTGTGCCGATTGAACGCTGAGCGCCAACTCTTGGCCCATATTCAACGATGAAGGTCCGATCCAACAAATGAAATAAATAATAAATCGGTTTAATGAGATGGCTATCGCCGAGGAGGCAACGCCACTAGAGTCAATCCGGTACTGATTTGCGGGACGAATAAAGAACAACTCGTGTGTGTGCGCGTGTCAAAAAAACGTGGTAGCGAATTTACTTGCGTGACCGGAGAGGTCGCCCAGGAAGAGGGTTTAATTGAACGATGGTATCTGCTGAGAGCCCTGGCCCTTGTTAGCCTGTGGCTTGTTGCCTTCACTCGAGGCGGCGACCGATTGCTGTTGCGCGGCGGCTTCAGCGGCCTTGGCATCCAGGATTCTGGTCTGCTGGTAAGTAAATGCGATCCGGTGAATGACCGTGATGGTGGAGAGCACAGCCAGGACCCAGAGCACGGGCGCCATGGCGTGCCAGCGGGCGAACAACGCTCCAATGATTACCAGCACCACGCGCTCCGGACGCTCCATGAATCCGACCTTGCAGGCGCCAATCAAGGACTCCGCCCGCGCCCGCGTGTAACTGACCATCACCGAGCTGACCATGACGAACGCGACCAGGACAAGGTAAAAGAAATGGTTGGCGCGCGCGTAATAAACCAGAAGGCCGAAGAACAGAGCAACGTCGCTATAGCGGTCGATCACGGAATCAAAGAAGCCGCCGAAGGTTGTGACCTTATTGGTAGCGCGGGCCACGCGGCCATCCACCATGTCAAAGATACCGGCCCCGATGATCACCAGTCCGGCGTATGGAAACATTCGGGTGTAGTTCTGTGAATTAGCGAAGCCGAACAGAATAGCCGCAACAGTATTGATCACCAGCCCAAGAAAGGTGAGCACGTTGGGCGAAATGCGTGTGAGCGAAAGGCCGCGCACAATGGCGTACAGCAAAACTCGGCAAGCTCTTCCAAATGCGCTTGTCCAGGTCATGGTGCCTCATCGTGAATGGTTATGAGCCTCAGGACTTCCAATTCTCGATTGCCGTTGGGAGTGACCACTTGCGCGGTGTCACCCACTTTCTTTCCCATCAGAGATTTTCCGATTGGCGAAGTAGTAGAAATCAAGCCTTTGCTAACGTCAGATTCTTCGCTGGTTACCAGGGTATATTCAATCTCCTCTTCCTTGGTGCTGTCGAACACCTTCACTCGAGAGCCAAAGGCCACGCGGTCTTTGGGAATGTTGGTGAGGTTGACCAGAGCGAGTTCGCCCATGCGCTTTTTGAGCTGACCCAGACGCGCATTCACAAACTCCTGGCGCTGCTTGGCCATGTGATATTCGGCGTTTTCGCTGAGGTCGCCCATCGCGACCGCTTTCTTGATTTCTTTGGGGAGTTCGTGCGTCAGCTCATGCTCCAGAGCTCGAATCTCTTCTTCCAGCTTCTTTTTAATATGCTCTGGCATGTGTGCGGACGCAAACTCCCTCTGCCGGCGCGGAATCGGCAGGATGATAAATGAAGTGGTAATTATAACCCTTTCGCGCTGAAGGCGTTAAACCGGTCTTCACGGTTCCAAGACTGAAAGCAGTTGTGCAAAAACCGCCATCAACTTCACGAACATTGCTAAAAATTAATAAAACGTTTACAATATGTGCTGTCTGAAGAGTTCCCCCGCAGAGCATCCCATCTAGGTGTTTCATGAATGGTCAACTGAATTTCCAAGTCGGCGACAAAGTAGTTTATCCAAACCACGGCGTAGGGGTAATAGAACAGATTAGCAGCAGGACCATCGGCCCCGAAGTCTATAAGTTCTACCTCCTCAAGATCAAAGCCAGCAGCCTCAAAGTTGAGGTGCCGTTCAGCAACGTCGGCATAGTTGGATTGCGTCCGGTGGTCAAGAACGGTGAAGTCATTAAGATACTGAACTTCCTGGTCGACGGAAAATGTGACAACCACACCGACTGGAAATTCCGCTTCAAGGAAAACTCTGACAAAATGCGCACCGGCT
>WNFI01240028.1_pt1 | contig 14839 bp, 21 predicted proteins | sample 5400471 | NCBI WGS metagenome assembly WNFI01 (sample SAMN13153348, study PRJNA577476) | soil metagenome | isolation source: 100 cm saprolite on Douglas fir-dominated hillslope | place: USA:California | collected 2013-09-17
TGCACAAGGCATGAAAGAAAGAAAAAAAAAGATTTTATGTGATTTGATGAAGAAGTGTACGAAACGGCAATTAGTGGGCCACTGATCAATCGATCAAGCCCTTGAAGTGTGTTAACTACAACAGCTAGCGATACCGTGTTGCAAATAATGTTAGCACATAACGCCAGACTCGGATTGCAAACAAGGCCTCATAGGGTCCAAAAAGCTCGGCAGTCGGCAAGCAAAATATTTCCGAATCTTGTTCACCATGTTCCGGCCAATATGAAAGAATTCTGCATCTGTCAGTGTGAACGTGCAAGTATACCACCATCATCACTCGATTACGTGGAGCCTATTCTTCAGATGACAGCTCCAGGGCCAGTGGTGTGATTGCTGCGCCTCCTGCCACGTAGTCCTTCTCACTTAAAAGCGCAACAAGAGCCTCCGTAAAGACTTCATTGACTATCGCGTATAGACTACCTTACAATGTCGACTTTGGTCATTCGTAGTAAGTTGCCAAATTCGGCAATGTCATACTACTCGTACTCAAGCCCTTGATCTCCTCATCTATCCCCAGTACTATTACCTGCACTTCTGTTCACTTCCCTGGCGTTTGCAGCATACCACTTTATAGTTGGCCACACCATCAAATCAGGTGGTGGTGTCCTCCTGGAAGGCCAATGTCCTCCCCATCCAGGACCTTACAACATGCGCTATGTCGGCCTAGGCCCCATCGACAGCATGCTCTGCATCCTCGTTGCCTTCTTTCAATCAAGCTTCGACCCGACCACCTTTCCCTTTTCCGCAGATTTCATAGCATCCTGGTCGGCCCCCGTCGCACTCACCTTCGTCGAGGCTGCCCGCTCCGGCCGTTCTACGGTCCTAGCGTTGCCTGTCCTCATGGGCCTGTTCTACCAGAACATAAGCTCAGGAATAACCTTCCCGCTGTTCTGGCTAGCGTTAATTCTCTCCGGGCACACCCGCTTGGATCGCGTTTCAGCTAGGATTGACCAGGCGAAGGCCGAAGCTGTTCTCTTCGCCGTGCTGGCCGGCTTCGCCCTGCCGTCTGCGCTTATGTTCGTCTTCCAGGATCCCATTTTGACGGCCGCTTGGCAGTTTTTCCCACTCTGGATGTGGGTGGCACAAGCCGCATTTATTTTCATCCGACCCTCCTCGCACCACTACACATCCGGTTACTGGACCGTACAAACAACGTTCATCCTCACTTTTATAATATCCGCAGTATCCCACATAGCCGTCATCTTGTCCACGAAGGAGCTTGAGTTACTCAGAAATCTCTACGTTCCACCAATCGTGCCCCCCGATCCCGCAACAACAACCCTTCCACTGGCCACGCACGTGACCTTGCAATGGGATGCCGTTTTTACACTGGGTTCAGGCCTTCTTGGGACCCTTTGGTTCGCGCACAACGCCAAACAGGCCACCTTGATCGCACTGTGGAACGTGATTGCAACCATCGTTGTTGGTCCCGGCGCCGCGGTGTCTGGCGTCCTCTTTTGGCGGGAATGGGCTCTTAACGGGGCTTCTGAAGAGGCTTTTAAATGGGAGTGATGGAACCGACGTCTGGATGAAACAGGCATTGGACAATTGTCGGGGACTCCTAGTACGAAGGTGGTGTATATCCGTTACCTACTGTACGACATTCCTGTCAAAGCTATAGCACATGACACCGGACTCAGTCAGTAGTCATTTGACCACTTTTAGATACAAAAGGGACTTTTATCTGAGATTACGACGATATTACCCGAAGATACGCAGGTTTGGACTCGGTTTTTTTTTTGACATGATCTCAAGCATGAAACATGACCACTGGTGTGATACAATGATGCCGACTATTTTGCTCCTACCCCGGCTGCAGAAAAGCTTTCTCGCAAGCTATTTATTCCATGCTCGCGAATGATAGTTTCTCGTACACCATGTTCAAGCACACAAGAGTACTTTCTCAAACAAGTCAAATAGGTCTTTCCACCTTCCTCATAAGGACGTGGAAGCATCATCGTACGTATACAAAACAAAAGCAGGAATATAACAAGGAGGCGCGGTAAAGGGACTGCCACTGTGCGGCGTACTCAGCGTCTGCCCTTGCCATTAGCGGCAGGCTTGGACTTGGACTTCGCTGGTGCCTTTTTCTTTGGTCGGTCGGAACCATCCGAGTCGTCACCCTTGCCGTGACCAGGGTCTGCTCGTTTCTTGTCCGCTGTGGAGTTGCGACAGTTAATGTGACTTGAAAATTTTAGAGAACAAAGTTTGTCTTACACTTCGCAGCTTTCCTCTCGAGCTCATCCCAGTCTTCGCCTTGAAAATAATAGTGAGAATCATTGGCGATGTCATAGCCACAGTTAGAACATCTTACCTTCGCTTTCATCATCAAAGTCAGATCCGCTTCCTTCGTCTTCACTGGCATTGAAGTCGTCTTGGACACTCTCGATAGCAGAAGCCGTCTCGCTTGTCTCCTGCAAAGACTCTGCTTCGAACTCAGACTCAGTTTCGGTCTCTTCGTCCTGTTCGCTCTAAACAAGACTGAGTGAAGGAAAATGGCACATGGAATCGAAGGGGCTCCTACCTCATCGCCAGTGCCGCCCAAGAACGTCCAACCTCCACCTCGGAAGAATTCGTACGGACTGTCGTTGATCGTTTTCATGATGGGACCCCAGTTCAGGTTGACAGGACCCTCCGCAAGTGGTATGTCAACAGAGCTACAAGCAGTCAATTTTTGTGCTCTAGTAGCTGATATTAAGACGCACTCTAGCCAGTTTTTAACGTCATCAAGTTGCATGCTTGGTATGGAGTTGATGTGAAGAGGGGCTCTTGTGAAATCCTTGAAGACCAAGACTAGATCGAACTGCTTGAGGCCGAATTGTACGCGTTCCAAAGACGCGATTTCGATATCTGCTAGTGTAACCACCAAGAATGGCGGATCGGACAGATGGACCAGACAGTCGGTCGTTGGTTGGAGGCGAACATTCGTTCGGAAGGGAACGCCCTCAAATGATAGTTCGCGGAACGGAATATCAGTCTCTAGTGGCTCACCAGTCTGGTCGGCTACTTGTAAGCAGAAATAACGACAGATGACGAGAATTGCGCACAGAATTCACTGCAGCCTCTGCAATCCTCTCTGAAAAGGATTTGAATTCCTTGTTAAGCATCTGGCGCCGTTTTCGCTCCTGCTGCTCCATCTCTATCTCGTCTTCGTCACCGTACCGGTACTTACGCTTGCGATTACCGGTTTCGTCGAACTGAACATCCGATGCCTCTCGGTAGAGTTGTACATCCTGGTCGTGAAGTTGTTATTAGCAAACTCTAGGAGACGTATCATGCGGCCGTACGTAAGTCTTCTTTTTGCCAATCATGATTGGTGCTTTTAAATGAATGTGAAGGATCACGAGGAGCTCGTGATCACATGGCTGGAAGAATAGGTGCTTGACGTTACTGAACAGCACATCTTTGGGGGCGCTTTTGTTTGTTACTAGGCATCTCCGTGAATCAACGAACTCACCGGTCTTCTGCGTTCCCAAGGGGGAATGGTATCGAAGCCCATTTTGATGGATTTCCACCTCCCCAGGCAGGCGTTTGCCATCCGGGGCAGGCCGCACAAAAACTTCAGGAAGTTTGTGGGGCCTCCGACCTTTCATCTCCACTAGAATATCTTGCTCGATGACGTCCGCAAGTTCCTTCTTCTGTTGTTCGCGCTTGTTCACTTCCTTTTTCAGGTCAGTGATCTGCCTGCTGAGGATGTCGAACCGATGGCCGTCTGTAGATCTGTATGTGATGGAGCGGACGAACGTCGCGTCGGGATCTTCGAAGGGCTAACATTGGATAAGTAAAAGGACAGCCGGGTCAAACAATTGACGAACCATATCCTCCTTCTTACCGGCAAGTTGCCCTGGCGTCTGGAAGTTGACGCGAAGATAGGTAAAGTCGCCCTCGTCATTTTTGCTGACATTCTTTATCGTGTTTATATGGAACGGAACTGCAAATCCATGGATGGGCAGAATGACGGTTTGAGTTTTGCGGTCAACGAAAATCTAAATAGAAATGAGTTAGCGTAGCAACGCAAGTAACAAAGTCTCCACGTACTCGCAGCGTTTCAACTTCTTTTGGTAAACCAACTTCACCCTTGTAACTCTGGAACTTTTTCCAAGATTTGCCCTCTTTGCCGTTTGCACCATCGCCTTCCTCCGAGTACCTCGCCAATCCTTGCTCCTGCAGCTGACTGTGGAGCTCTTGTTGATGTTCTGCGATCTTTGCGCCGGTCGACTGCATTGCTTCCTCCTGTGCGGCGCTTCGCGTTTTATTTCGTAGGACTTTACCACCAGCGGTTTTGTTTTTCATTGGCGAACCATTGGCATTGACTTTCGTTGGCGGCTTTTGACGAACCTTCTCTTCCTCGGAATCGTCACGAGTAAGGTAGAAAAGCGTATCCTTCGCCGACTTGACGCCCTCTGTGATGCAAATGCCTTTGTCCTGACCAACTTTTACACTGTCATTTATTTGCAAAGCATATCTGTCGAAGAATCGGTAATACTCCAAGGGCTAGTGGTATGATAACATACCGCTCGTGTTCTTGGTCCTCAAGATCTTGGAAACCCAGAGATAAACAAAATATCATGTTTGCTTTCAACTGCCGGCTGTTCTTGGGTGAAAGAAGATAAGTCGAGTCACGGAATTCCATTCCCATCTATGGCTGGTGTGTTAGAATCGATCACTGCCCCTGATTTGGGTGACTCACCCCAAATCCAATGTTCTTTACGAAGTGTTTCTCGAGGTCTGGCTTGTGCTTCTTGACATAGGACAAGGCGTGTTGATACAGGTCTTTGGCCACAGTGCCATCTTTCATCCTCTGCAAGATTTCTGCTTGTAGATTCAGCAACAAGTTGTAGACGGACTCTTGCTCCTGCGGGAGAGTTGACGCCACATCAACACACACGACATGTGAGAGCCTACCTTGTCAGGGTCTACAATAAAGGTTCGACCAAGGTTGGCACAGTATCCTCTATAGCGCATCCCAAGAGAGACCAAGAAAACACCCTTATGAGACATGTCTTCCGGACTCGACTCCGCGGTAGGCTTCAAATCATAACCGTCTACAGAGGAACGAGACTGGATGATCGGGGAGTAGCAGAATTCCGTAGACAGCCAGTCAACCTGTGAAAAGATGTGTCTGATGTCGGGAGAGATGGATGCGCATACAACTCACATCATTAATGCCCCGACCCTTGCCCCACACCTTCATATCGGGACCCTTTGCATTCTCCCCCTCACCAGATCCCAACCTGGCTTCAATCTGAGCGGCAAACTGCTCATGAGAGATTTTGGTCTCCCGGTCAAGTATAGTTTCCAGCTTGAGGGCGACGTAGTGTGTCAACAATGTGACAGTCAGGTTTGCGGCTGTCCGTATCGATTTCTGCACGGCGTGAATTCGCTGCTGAGTGTATGTGAAACAAGTGACTTGCCAGTTCCTCATCGTCTTTCACGACCATGAATGTAGAGATGGAGGCAGCAATATCCACCATTTCGGGCTTCGTATTTGAGGCCGCCAACACGTTGCTCCACTCGTCGATGAGCTTGCCTGCGTATGTTTCCTTGGAAAGGTGACCTATGCGTTGATTGGAGGTATACGCGCTCAAGAATCGAGGAAGCGCCTCTGTTGGGGGCTCCTTAGACTTTGCTAGAGTGAAGATTTCTACAGGAACGACGGTTCTATGCTTTTGCAGTTGTTCAAGGATCTTTGCTAAAGACCGAGTCAGAATGGCCCCATAGACCCATAAAATGGGTTCAGCACCTTTTCTGGCAGAGCAAAGGATAGATATCTTGTCTTTTTGGAACAAAATGAACGTGGAAGGAAACTCATATCCAAGAAGCCATGTCTAGCGGGTAAAAGAAGGTGAATGGCGCGCGCAAGACAGGTGAGGAAGAAAGGACCTGAAATGCGGTTCCCTTTCTGACGGGTTCATCCTCTCCAGCGGCAAGGAAGAGGGCATCAACATCTGCTATCGCGCTATACTCGTCGCTTTTGCCAGCTTTCTAATAGGTGCTTGTCAGCTGCTACAGGAAGGAAGATGGGGTCGGACACACAACCCATGAGTCATAAATGATTTTCATGCGCGAATTTATAAGTTCTCTGTTCAGTTCTTCCGTCATCGTGAGCGGATGGAGAGGTTGGAAAGACAAGAGAGGATGGTAGGGCGCTGGGGCGGCGCGTCGAAACAGAACGCGTACTGGAGTATTACGTAATAGTGGTATTATGCTTCAGATCTACGATGACTGCCTGTCCGTATCGTCCGGCCATGGCTGCGTTCACAGAAACGCGTTCTCCCCCTTCGTGAATGATCGCTCCGTGAGCCTCATGAATGTGTCCGAAAACGTGCATCTTGCAATGCCTGAGCTCTTCCAGCACCGTGGAAAGTACCTGGCATCCTGCGTTCTCCCCTCTCCTCGTCATGTCCAACACTCCAAATGCCGGTGTATGAGTTAGTAAAATCTCCGTATCTCGCGGTATGCGTTTATAAATTGCTTCAAAGCAACGATCAGCCCAGAGCTAGTGAAAAAAAAACCAGGTTCCCTCACCTTCGGCTCCTGCGATATCTTCATATTCATATTGGAAGGAACCTGGCAGATATCGTGGGGCTGCCTGTGCGAAATCAGACATAGACATTTGAACATTCAGAGAGACAAGGCGTACTGGAGACCCATAGACCTTCCATGTTTTGTCACCCGTCTTCAGTTCCATGGATTCATGCTCTAGATAGTGCAAGCCTGCGGCTCTTGCAGCACGACTCCTTATCATGGAACGTGCCTCGGCAACATCCTAGCTTCATATAAGCGGCGGTACCCTCACAGAATAACCGTAGACTCACGTCCCGAGTGACACTGCTGTACTGAGAACCCTTGGCATTCACGCGAGTTTCGTCTAGGCATAGCTAAGAATGTAAAATGATGTCAATTTACGACCAGGTCTGTAAGGACTTCGGTAACTCAACATCATGGTTCCCTGCGATGACACTACAGGTGAAATAACACTGAGCATCATTTCAGACAAATCAGAAATGACCTTGCCTCACATTTTCGTCGGATGGGGTAGCGATACTAGCCAATCCAAGGTCACCTGGAGATGTATTACGGCGCCCCAACTACAAAGGTCGCCAGCATGGATCAAGACATCACCCTCCGGCAAAGAAAACGTCTTGGAGTGAGTGTCCGAAATACACACAAATCGCGTCCAGCCTCGACCAGGATGTGGAGGAACATCGTTTCCGTAATAGTCGTGTACAACGATTGTAGAGTCGGACACGTTGCCGTCTCTTGGATTCGAGGTCTGGAGGATAGGGTGTTCACGGGGACTAAGAGGAGACATGATGGTGTCGGTTACCCGCACACAAGGGGAGGTGGTGGGTATTTAAGGAGCAGATAGCTGGCACGCATGTGGTTGCACTGTATTCAATTACGGACAGCCATAATGAGCACCACGCTGCGAGCGCGTCCCGCGATCGTCGGCTATGCCAAGTGGCGTGACTCCGAGTCACGTCCGAGTCATAGAGCAGTGGCCTTTTGCGATGCAACTAATACTAATGTCCAAGCGTAATCTACAGGAAAGCGTGGTTATGACAGCCTGCTAGGAACATCTCCAGTGGTTGTGTTCCATTTTCCATCCCAGTCTCCATTGCAGGCCCAATCCCAGTCTGTATTAGAGATGATCTTGTTTTGCGCCGCGAGGAATGCAGGAATAGGACACATTCCGTCTGCGTCCTCTGGGCATCCTTCAATGCCTGTGAGGGGAACAACGGCATCATTGATTACGACACGAATCTGTTCACTCTCTCGCGAGGGACAGGAAAGCACTGCAGATCGTCACTTCTTAGGGAGACAGCGAACGACTATCAGGACTTACGTTGGAACTGGACGTTTGTTGAGAATGGCGCAAGCTCGGACACGCGGAAGGACCTGTGCTTCGGAATGTGGTCAGTGGGTAAAGGACCCTTCGCTGCGAAACTCGATAGATTGAGAGCAGTAATAACTGCAACGGAAGTGGAAGTTGTTGAGTATGAGTGAACTATACGAGGATTCAAGCTCACTATTAAGGACAACCACTTCATGGGTCGCATCTACGTATAGATTATGGTCCAGGGGGAAAGTAATGAGGTTGTCGTCCAGCGTTGAGTTGGTGGAGGAATTGTGCCTCTCGATTGGAGTATGCGTCAGACGGGCAACCATCTCTTGTATATACCCGACCCCTAGCGCACGCGATAATGGATATCCGAAAGCAGAGTCATACCTTGTATAAAGATAGGTCATTGTCGCTTCCAAAAGGTCGTTGAATCTCACCAGAACGTTATATCCATGCTGGGAATCCCTTTGAGTCATGAAGGTTTATGAAAGAAAGACGACTGCGGAACATACGCGTAGTTGAACCCTTCCCATTCTTCCTCAGTAAACAGACCACAGAATTTGGAGAAGCCGATAGCCACGGTCTACAATAGAGGTCATTGGGGGCCAAGGAAAGATAGCTCGCGAAACCGACTTCGTAGGCACACATATGCTGCATCGTGTACACATCCTCAATGCTGAATGTAAAGCCATCGATTTGCTTCTGTAGTCTGTCCTGCGCTGCTTTCAGGTATATATTGTTCCACTCCTTCACGGACGATATGCCGCGACCAGATTTGGAACGGGAATTAGGACACCTGAGAAATCATGAGTTCAAGAGGCCCAAGAAGTAGAAGCACTATTACGGACGTCGTGTAAGGAGCGAGGGTATTATTAAACTATCTTAAAGTATCAAGTTCAGCTCCTACGCACAGAATGACGGGGAACTTACACCACCAGCCTCAATAGTGATACTTTGCAAGTACTTATTCTCATACGGGATCCCCCAGAATCCAGCAGCAAAGTTGAGCGCAGAGGTCAACATACGGTCTCTAGTGTGTAAAATCATATGAGTGAGGACAATATTGGGCCGTTTCGAGACGCACTGAGACTCGGTTCGAAACACGGGAAGAACATCCGTGAATTTCTACAAATTGTCAAAACCTTTATACAAACTGTGGAACAGACGTACGGACCTCAAGGAGGAATCCATATTTCAAGCGCATAGAAACGCCGAGGTCAACTGCATTTGTCGTAAATTAAAGAAATTTTACGAAAGGCTGGGACTGACAGAGTTGCTGTCTTCCAAAAGGAGTTAACACTACAAGACGTGAGTTCTAGGTTCAAAACGTGTCACAAGGGAAACGCACCCTCTTCTCCAAGCTTGTATGTCCTAAGGTATATTGAATCAAACACAAAGTTCGACAAAATTGGCTCACACTTACCAGTTATTGAGAAAATCTAGATCACCGTGCGTCGTCCAGTTCGCTGCCGCCTCGTTCAAACGATGGGCCAATTTGGTAGGACCACCGTATGGAGCTATCTCATCGTCAATCAAAAAGAAGATGAGGTCATCTGGAATATTCCCAAAAATGCATCACTTACACCAGGAAGTGGGATACCTAGCCCCATGACGATGAAGCAAGTGAAGACCAGTGACGCTGCATCCATCAGGTGCCCCAGGGTCAGAGCCGATCCCAAACGCGCCTCGCTTGACGCTATACCAAGGGGACAAATTACCCCACTTCTTGAAAATATTGAAATGTTTCTTTGAGCCTGCATGTAACCATGTAGGTAAGACTAACTGTGGCGCGCCAGTGTGAACGGGATAGGAGGGCGCGGTGAGGATGAGCGCAGGCTCGGCGCCTGTAGGTGTCGCACCAGTATGGCCAACATTGGTGGGGAATAGGGGTGGAACGTCGTTGGTTGGGGTAGGAGGTGGCCAATTATGCACCTCTGTCGAGCCAACATAAGGAGGAGCGAGAACCTCGGCAGCATCATCGGCGGAGGACCTCGATCTGAAGCATGAGGGACCAAAGAGAGCATATTGGGCAACGAGGCATGCGAGAGACCCTGCAATAAAGGCGAAGATGAGATGTGGGATGGAGAATGTTCTGCTCCATGGTGATGGTCGGGAAGTCGAAGTAGAGACGGGTGGGTCTCTGGTCGAGGAAGGGAGAAGAGTCTGCTGCTCCTCAGTCTCAGGCTCGGGCTTGTATGAGTCGTCGCCAGTCTCTACGTCGGGCTCCCTCATCTTTCTGGTGGAGACGTGGAGACGATGGTGGTCTTGAACAGCGTGAGCGTCACTACGATGGAATTTTCCGATAAATCTGCACTTATATGGCAAAAGATTGTACAAATCGCGGACTGTCGCGGTTCTAAGTTATAAGATGGATAGCCAGTTGCCTGCACATCGATATCGACCATTTCATTCGATATCTACATTACCGCTGAGTCTAATCTACCCAAGTCCTTCAGGATGAACACGACCTCCTCTACCCGCGCCTCCAACACGGTCAACTTTGCTATTTTCAACTCCCACTCTTTCAGAGTTTCCCGCTCGTTCCGCGTGAGTAACCCCTCATCTTGACTCACATCACTACGTTCTCTCTTTTCCAACACCGCCTTGACACTCGCTTCTTCTGTTTCCGCTTGCTTCCTCACGTTGACATTATACAAGGTCTTGTATAGGTTTCCCAAGAGCACGGAGCACGCCTTGGACAGATCCACATACCTGTGTGCATCGCACGAATCGGTAACGAGGTCCGAAACGATGAAGTGTTAATCAGAGCTGACCATAGGTAGAACATCCGCGTTGGATTGCGATCCGCACTTTTAGGGACTTCTTGGATGCTGATCAAAGATTCGGCTGACATCGCGGATAGCAACGGCCGGACATCCCTTGGGGCAATCATTGCAAGCTTTGACACCTGTAGATGCCCCTTGAACATGCAAGTATAACTCAAGCTGAGGTAGACACACACCTGTTTCTCATCCGCCTTGCCACAATCGAGCAAGAGACGCAAAACTCGCACGCCATCATCCCCGTGTCGCTCTCTAGTAACGGCCTCTAGCACACGCCTCCGTAAGCGCGTAGCGATGATCTCGAACTCCACATAGACTTTTGATCCGGTGAACGACACAAAGGAGGCAGCTTTCCCTGCTGGAGTAGGATTGTCCACGACTGCGAGTATGCCCAGGAAGGCCTTCACCAGCGTGATATCCTTAGGTTTTCTTGTACTGAGAACGACCCCTGACTTTAGTGTATGATCATCTTCCAGGTGCATGGATATGTTGGCGGCTGTGGTAGAGGCTTGGTAACCAACCAATGAGAAACGGAGAATACACGATATGATAAGAAAGTACCAGAACGAATCTCAGCAAGCGTCTTCTGATCACTCTCAGTCGCTTTGAGAGCTGCTCTCAGAACCTGCGCAGCGCCATCATTGAAGCGTTCCCTCGCCGCTGCTTCGATGAGCTGCCGATAATGCTCGGTCACTGCAAAATGTAAATAATGTACACCCACCTTATTACGAATATGTGTGTTGAATTTTTCATAGTTGACTCGAAAGTAGACAGCATTCTGCAAGAATGGTGAGCGAGGAGTAGGAAGGTAGAAGAAGCGTTTGCGTTACATCAACGACATTATCGTCCGAAACTTTAACCCGCTGCTGGAACGTGAGCAACTAAGAATAGGTCGGTAGAGTTTCGCCTGCCTTGGAGGGTCTTGAAGACACCTGACTTTTGCGTTTCTGTGATAATACAATGTTCCACATCAATTCGCCATTCCACGCTAGATCGTGCGTGAATGGCGACTCACCATACCAACTTTTTCTGCCTCATCTTCTTCTAGTTTTAGGCGTCCCATCGCGGCTTCACGAGCTTCCCGAAGTTCTTTCGCAGTCGGAAAGCCAGAAATTTTCAACTTTTCCTCTGCTTCGTATGAAATATGTTTGTCCTTCGGAGAGATGTGTGACAACACGGTCGACGGCTTGAGATAACATGATGTGACGAGCTTGTGCAATGCTTGAGTATATACAGTAGAATCTGAACAAAGACAGTCAAGGAACAGGTGTAAGGCAGATCATGACGCTCGTACCTTTCGAGCCCTGCGGGGCCAGACGCGACATGATATCTGGTGGACGAAATTTTCCATGGTCAAGAAGAAGCTGAACAATTCCGGCACCCTGAAACAACGTTCATTCAGCACTGAGCTACTTGACCACACACTGCAACGATTGATACATACCGGCTGTGAATATCGCACAAGTTGAGGAAAGGAGAGCCGGCCCCTGGTTAGAAGTGTGGAAGCTACGGTCTAACAACACCTGTCAGACGGGAAAACGTAGAGAGTAGATGCAATACTGACAGAGGTGAATTGTCCGAAGTGTGAGTGAATGATTTGCGTGCATACATTAGCAGTGTTCACGTCGGCCATGCAATGGAGAAACAGGTTAGATTATTGATTACCAACAAGAAATTGATAAATTAAACTTTTGTACCCGAGTACTATAGACGAGTCATATCGATCACTAATTCGTCTCCTGGCCATGCTACAACCGTGATGAACTATGCTAAGAACACGACGATCAAGGCTGTAATTCCCCATACAGTGTGCCCTCGGCCAGCTGTCCAATTCACGTTGCCCCGTTGCCAAGCATATTGTCACCTAGACAGGTTAGTAGACCCGGAATAACATCAGGAAAAGTACCGTCGATGCAGTCGTTGAAAATCATTAATGGAAACGCGCATGAAACACTTAGCCTTTAGCAATAACAAACTTGAGAGAACCTGTGGTGTAACCCAGTCGTGACGGTGTGTCGAAAAATGGGAGGTGCTGCTGATGCGCGGTAATATGCCATGTGTGTGAGGAAGTTATGGTGCCGATACGGAGAAGGTTATTGGAATGCTTGCACATCTAAACTGATGCGGTTGACAAGCGTGCCAAAAGCATGTCACCGCGTTCGCGTCTTTTTTACGTCTGGGGATATTCGTTAGTAGATGTTAGTAAAGTTAAGGACGGTTAACTGACTCTGTAGCGACGACTGTTCCACCATGGGTTCGCTCTCGTCGACCGCGTCAAAAGACCGTTTTGATGCAATTGACGCCGTCTTCCCGGAGAGGGTGGAGCTGCCTGTCGACACCGAATCGGGTTCAACGACTAGACCAGTCTCGAACTCGTCGCCCTCAGCAGTCTCTTCCCAAATGGCGTAGCCATCATCAAGCTCCCAGCTCTCTGGGTTCTCTTCATCTTCTTCTGCGTGATGATCTAGATTGGCGGGTTCCGGAACCTCAACCCCTGATAATGTTGCTGGTGTTGCTAGCTCTGCTTCCTGCGCAGTATATTCACTGGTGTCTTCATGGGTGGCAGTACCCTTTTTTTCCTCGTCCGTAACAACCCCGAAGTTGTTTCTGAGATCAGTAGATTGACCAAACTCGTCGCCAGTGACGTCATCCTCTGCTTCACCATCCTCTGTACTCAGTCACGGTAAGTGAAATGGCACAGGAATGATTTGGACGGGACAAACCTGTGAATCCATCGGCTTCCGCTTCCTCGTCTCTATTAACATCACCAGAACTCGAGCGTTCTGCGTTGGGAACTTGCCGTTCTAGAAGAGAGTATTGAATAGGACAACGAAAAGCATCGGCAACAAGACTTACCATCAATTTCTTCGAGTTGCCGCTCACCTGTAACAATTGGATCTCGCACGTCCGTCAGAACACGCAACTCATCGGGGAAACCAGCGTCTTTTGCGTGTGTAGATGCCGTGATACTACCGGTGACCTCCGCATCCTCAGATGCTTCACCCCTTTCGGGTCCTTCGTCTTGTTCCTGATACTCAGTTGATTCGGGATCAGCTGAACCTTTATGAGTGGGGTCGGCATCTGGCAGAGGCTCAGGTTCGTCATTAGTAACAGGTTGATCAGTTTCTTCGCGTGCATCGGCTTCGTCCTCATGCGCTTTGGGATACTCCTGAGCATCGTCATACTGTTCAGATCCGTCGTAACCCGCCTCTCCGTGCCCGCCCTGATATTCCGCGTGGTCCAAGTATGTGGACTCGGCATCTTCACGTTCATCCACGCCTCCTGCGAGTTCTTCGGGACCATCATCACCTGTCGGTTCTCGTTTAGTTTGTTCATCATCGTTAACGGCATGGTCATAATCCGAGTCCCTTTCATGGGCTGACAGAAAACGTTTATTACAAACTCCGAGAGAGATCGGCCAGTGAGACTCACGCAAACCTAGGGGCGTGGAGGACTCATCCTCCCCAGGGTGGTTTGCAGATCTGGTAACATCAAGTCGCGTTACTTGACTTTGAAGGCTGCGATACCGGTTGATAAATCTAGGTAAAACGGTTCGCAACTGGAGGCGAAGGGGGCCAATCAAATCTAGGCCGTGATGTAAAACGGTCAAATCATGAAGCGATATTTCACGCGCATGCACATTATCCTTTTCGATAGTGAGCACAACGTCGAGTGAAAAAAAAGGGTGGAGATTACCTCAGATACAATCAACTGCAAATTGTAGGCATCGATGACCATCTCACCGTCGGCAAATTCGGCGATAGACTGAATGCGCTCTTCCTCTCGCAGAGCATCGAAAACATCATTTAACGTTTCATAGTAGAGCGTGGGTCGAGTTTGAAGTAAAACGGTGTACGGAGCTCCACCATTTGGAAATTTCACTTCGGTGTCAGATGAACGAAGGTCAGTTGGCGCATTAAAGAGGGAATACAAAAGTTGATCCGAAGTCGACGGCAGTTCTATCAATACGGGCGGTGGGGGTTCAATATAGACGCCTTCCGAGATCTCGTGGGGGTCTACATTGTCCTCTTCCCCAGTTTCATGAGGTTGGGCAGCAGGTCGGTCAGGTTCGCCACCTTCTGTGCTATCCAGTGGGACTCCGGGAACACCACCTTCATAACTTTCGTCAGGAACACGCACACCATCGTGGGATTCACTATCTTGTATCTCA
>WNFI01253018.1_pt1 | contig 14838 bp, 10 predicted proteins | sample 5400471 | NCBI WGS metagenome assembly WNFI01 (sample SAMN13153348, study PRJNA577476) | soil metagenome | isolation source: 100 cm saprolite on Douglas fir-dominated hillslope | place: USA:California | collected 2013-09-17
GACCCTCTCCTTCCGCGCCGTTGCGAGATTCCGTTGAGCCGGCAACTATCCCATGCGCTTCGAGCACGCTGCGAATGCCGGCTTCATCGAACGGTTCTACCCGAAAGCAAAAATGATCGAGATTTCGCCCTTCAATGCCTGGCGCCGCGCCGCCGGCTCTCCCCAACTTGCCGTCGACTGGCACTAGGTCAACCAGCGATCGGCCGGCCCGCAGTTGGACCAGACCAATCGAGTCTTGTCTGCGCTCGATCGTGCATCCAAGCACATCACAGTAAAAACGGAGCATTCCGTCCAAATCGAGGACACGCAATACCAGGTGATCAATTTCGCGAATCCGAATCATGGGTCCATCCTAATCCAGAACTTCGCCGCACGCGAAATCTGCCCACCCCTCCCCAATCCATTGGCATTCGATACCCATCGGCAATATGCTTGCGAACCGGCAGTTCTTTGGAACCTGGACGCCATGACCTACTCCTTGAGCATCAACGGCCAGCAGAAGACCGTCATCGTCTCCGCCGATACACCGCTTTTATGGGTCTTGCGGGACAATCTTGGTCTGACGGGCACAAAGTTCGGATGCGGCGCAGGGCTTTGCGGGGCTTGCACCGTGCATATCGATGGTCAACCGGTGCGTTCCTGCTTGGTGACCATAGACGCCGTGGCGCACGCGAAGATCACGACGATCGAGGGACTATCGGCCGACCGTTCGCACCCTCTGCAACGCGCCTGGATCGCCGAGCAGGTGCCGCAATGTGGCTACTGTCAGTCCGGCATGTTGATGGTGGCGGCGGCCCTGTTGCGCGACAACCCGCGGCCCAGCGAGGATGACATCAATTCCACGATGACCAATCTATGCCGCTGCGGGACCTATCCGCGGGTGAAGCGCGCCATTTTGCGCGCGAGCAGCCAGGGCGGCAGCGCACCGTGAAGCGGGAATTGGCGTTGTCGCGGCGCGGCTTCATTGCCGCGACCTTAGGCCTAGGCGGGTCGGTGCTTTTCTACATGCGCCTCGGCAACCAGCCGGCGGCTGCAGCCTCACCCACGGCGACCCATCTCAATGGTTGGATCCGCATTGCGCACGACGGGGCCGTCACCGTGTTTTCCCGGACCACCGAATTGGGGCAAGGTGCTCTGACCTCGCTGGCCATGATCGTCGCCGAGGAGTTGGCGCTTGACGCCGCCTCGGTCAGCGTGGAAATGGCGCCGGTGACCGAGGCATTCATGGACCATGGCAATACTCTGGGGTATGGAGTAGGCGCCGCCTACTACGCGACCTGGGGAAGTCTGTCGAGCCGCGACATGGATGGCAGCATGCGCAAGATTGCGGCCACGGTGAGAGTGTTGCTGCTGCGAGCGGCGGCGCACACATGGGGTGTGGCCGAGGGCGAATGCCGCGCGGACAACGGCGTCGTGCGTCATTCGGGCGGCCGAACATCGTCTTACGCGGCTTTGGCGCCGACGGCGGCAACCTTGCCCGTGCCGCAAGATATCGAACCCACGCCGCGCGCCAACTGGCGCCGCTTAGGTAAAGCGACGGCGCGCTTCGACATCCCCGCGAAGACCGACGGCAGCGCCATCTATGGCGTCGATGTCAAACGTCCCAGCATGCTCGTCGCAACCATCGCCCAATGTCCGATGTTTGGCGGCAAGCTCGAATCCGTCGATGTCGGCACCGTGGAAAAAATGCCCGGCGTCAAAAAGGTATTGGCCCTGGAGGACGCGGTCGCGGTGATCGCCACCGGCTACTGGCCCGCCAAGCAGGCCCTCGCCCGGCTGCGACCGATTTGGCGAGCGGGAGAGCGGAAGGCCGCCGACAGCGACGCCCAATACGCGTCGCTGCGGCGAGCGGTACAGGCACCGGACCATCTTTTTCTGCCGGAAGGTGCGCAAGCGGCTGAATTGCTCGCCGCGCACAGCGCCGGCATGGCCGCGGCGACCGCGCATCTCGAGGCGCTCTACGAAGTGCCATTTCTGGCCCACGCGCCGATGGAGCCGATGAATGCGACCGCCCATGTCACGCCGCAAGGAGCGGAGTTATGGGTCCCCACTCAATTCCAATCGATGGTCCGCGACGTGGTGGCGGAACTTCTCGGCTTGCCGCGCGAGAAGGTCACGGTGCACACGACGACGGTGGGCGGTGGTTTCGGTCGCCGCACGGAGATCGACTATGCCATTCAGGCTGCCAAGATCGCGCGCCACGTCGAGCAGCCGGTCAAATTGATTTGGTCCCGGGAAGAAGACACGTCACGAGGGTATTTCCGCCCAATGGCCGTCATTCAACTCACGGCGGGCTTGGACGCGCAGGGACAGCCGACCGCCTTTTCCTTCACGGCGGCATGTCCCTCGATCATGGATTACAGCATCGAGCGCCGCCACGGCGCGCCCCAGCAAGAAATCGAGGAAGCCGGCATTGCCAATGCGAGGGATTTGCCCTATGCCCTGTCGGCGCAAAAGATCTCGTTGGCGTCGACCGATCTCGGCGTGCCGTTGACCTGGATGCGCTCGGTGGGATCGCAGGCCAGCGTCTTTGGCATCGAATGTTTTCTCGATGAAATGGCTGCGGCGGCCAAGGCCGATCCCGTCGCCTATCGCCGCCATCTGTTGCGCCGGCGACCGCGCGAATTGGCGGTCGTGGAAAAGCTTGCCACCCTTGCGGGTTGGGACCAACCGGCAGCCGCGGGGCGGCATCGCGGCTTTGCCATGAACGCCGCCAATGGATCGGTGGTCGCGCAAATCATCGAGCTCGAGGTCAGTCCGCAGCGGGCCGTCAGGCTGCATCGCATCTACTGCGTGGTGGATTGCGGTATCGCGTTCAATCCCGACGCGGTGGTCGCGCAGATGGAGGGCGGAATCATCTTTGGCTTGACGGGCGCATTGCTCGGTGAGATTTCCCTCAAGGATGGAGCCGTCGTGCAAAAGAATTTCGACACATATCCATTGCTGACGCTCGCACAGACCCCGACAATCGAGGTGTCGATCCTGCAGTCCGACGCTCCCGTCGGCGGAGTCGGCGAAGAAGCGGTTCCCCCGGTGGCGCCCGCCGTGGCCAACGCCATTTTTTCCGCCACCGGCCAGCGGCTGCGTTCATTGCCGCTGATGCGGCAAGGCTTTACCTTGGAAGCTCATGGTTGAGAACCCTACCTATCCACAGCTCGTGCCGCGTTCGCGTCGCCGTGATTCTGGTGTTGCTTGCCGCGCTGCCGATACCGGGATGGGCCGATGAGGACGATGAAGTCGCTCTCAACCAAATCGTAGTCACTGCGACTCGGACTCCGGGTTTGATCCGCGATGAGCCGCTGCGCGTCGAGGCCGTGCCCGCCGATGAGATCGAGGAGAACTTGACGGTTCAACCCGGGAATCTGTCGTCCCTCCTCAGTGAACTGCCCGGTGTGCGAGTGCAATCGGCAGCCCCAGGGCTCGGCGGTGCAGGGTTGCAACTCCGAGGAATGCCGACGCGGCATACCCTGGTGCTGACCGACGGTCTGCCCCTGCTCGGCACGGAACCCGACGGCTTTGGATTGTTGCAAACCCCACCGCTCGACCTTGCGCGGGTGGAGGTGATCAAGGGAGCTGCGTCAGCGCTCTATGGCGGAGGACCCTTGGGCGGGGTACTGAATCTCGTGTCACAGACCGCGGCGGTAGATTCCTCAGTCCTCGCCAATGTGTCCTCCCGCGGCGGCCGCGATCTTGAAGGATTTTTCACAGAAGGCAGCACCACAGGCTGGAGCGGGACCCTGACCGCCGGCGCGCACGATCAGTCGCGGGAGGATGTGAACGGTGACGGATGGGCGGATGTACCGGGCTATCGCCGGTATACCGTGCGGCCGCGGGCCTGGTGGAATCCGGGCGCCGATCGCTCGCTGTTTTTCACCGTCGGTCTCACCGATGAATATCGTGAGGGCGGCACCCTCGCGGGGCGTGTTCTTCCCAGCGGTGTCCCGTTTGCCGAAGCGTTGCACACACAGCGCTTGGATGGCGGCGTCGTGAGCCACTGGCTGGTCGGTGATGGAATCGCTTTGGATAGTCGCCTATCGGTCACATCGACTCGGCTCGACCGCATTTTTGACCTGCAGCGCATCGCCTCGACGCAGACGACAGTCTTCGGGGAAGAGGCCTTGAGCGGCACTGCACGCGATCACGCATGGGTTTTGGGTGTTGCCTTCAATCGCGACGCACTCGCCGTGGGCGCAGTGCCCGGTGTCGGGTATGCGTACAACGTGCCGGCTGTATTTGCTCAGGACGAGTTTGCGCCGGCGGCGTGGGTCAAACTGGCAGCGAGCGCACGGGTTGATGCACATGATCACTACGGCACCTTCTTCAGTCCGCGCCTGTCCGCGCTCTTTCGCCAGCCCAACGGCAACTGGAGCCTCCGGGCGTCGGCCGGGGGCGGCTATGCGGCCCCGACACCCTTCGTCGATGAAATTGAAGCGACCGGTTTGGGCGCGTTGCTTCCACTGCGCGGCTTGCACGCGGAACGAGCGGTCACCGAATCCCTTGACGCGAAATGGGCCGACGAAGGATGGGACGTCAACGTCAGCGTGTTCACGTCAGACATACGCGATGCGCTGGCGGTACAAAGTGCCCCTGGGGAGAAGCTCGCACTGGTGAACGCGCCGGGTCCGCGGCGTGCGCCGGGAGCGGAGCTGCTCATACATTACGTCGCGGGGCCGCTGCAAGTCATCGGCTCGTATAGCCATATCCATGCCACCGAGGCGTCGCTGTCCGGTTTGCGCCGGGATGCTCCCCTGGTCCCGCGGAACTCGGCCGAGCTGGGCGGGATCTTTGAGAATAAGAAGCGAGGTCGGATCGGTTTGGAAGTGGGTTACACCGGCCGCCAAGCGTTGGAGGACGATCCGTATCGCACCGTGAGCGAACCGTACGTCGAACTCAACGCGCTCGGCGAAATCCACTTCGGCGCCGTGTCGATTTTTTTGAATGCAATCAACTTGACGAACGTGCGGCAGACTCGCTTCGACCCTCTCATACGCACGGCCCCCGGTCTCGGCGGCACGCCCATTACCGAGGTTTGGGCGCCGCTTGACGGCCGCACGTTCAATTTGGGTATCCGGGTGGATCTATAGCGCACCCGTCGGCGGCGGCCGGCGGCCAATTCCGCTGCAAGGCAACAACTCGGCACCCGACTCCCCGTCGTTGGTTTCGGGGCGAATCTGTTGAGATTTAGGTCCATAAACCACTAAAGCGGCTGCACCAGCCCGTCTTGGTGTGAGTTGCACCACAGATGCGGCCATGTAAAGGCGTAGAGTCATCGTTACTCGAGGACCCCGGGGTCAATGAATCTCAGACTATTCAAAGGGACGGAACGGTGAATGGTCGCTACGAACAGGGTGGGCAAGGATGCGATCTCACACTCGAGCCCGTCAAGGCAACTTTGGCTCTCCTATGAAATCACTGGCGAATCGGCGCATCTTGCTGGTTGACGATACGGCGGCGATCCACGAGGATTTCCGCAAGGTTCTGGCACCCGCTGCACCGAGATCCGATCTGGACGAAGATGAGAGGATACTTTTCGGCACTCCGACCGGCGCGACCTCCATCCGCTTCGAACTGGACTCGGCCTACCAGGGAGCGGAGGCCCTCAAAAAGGTTCAAGCCTCGCTCCTGGCGGATCTGCCCTATGCCATGGCCTTCGTCGACATGCGTATGCCGCCCGGATGGGATGGCCTTGAGACCGTAGAGCGGCTCTGGCAAGCCGATCCGGCACTGCAGATCGTGTTCTGTACCGCCTATTCCGACCACTCCTGGACGGAGGTACTCACCCGACTCGACGTGCAGGATCGGCTGCTCATCCTCAAAAAGCCATTCGATGGCATCGAGGTGTATCAGTTGGCCAACGCCCTGACCACGAAATGGGAGATGACCCGGCAGGCAGCATTCAAAATGAGCAGCCTCGAGGAAGCGGTTGAGGAACGAACTCGGGAGCTGTCCAACGCCAATATCGTGGTGCAAAACAGCCCGGTGATCCTCTACCGGCTGCGCGGCGAGCCTTCGTTCCCGCTCATTTATATCTCCCACAACATCACCAAATTGGGACACGACCCGGCAACCCTGCTGGCCTCGCCGGACTGGGCAAAAAGTCTCATCGATCCCGCTGACCTGGCCAAAGTCGGCGACGCAATGGCGCGTGTATTGGAGAAGGACGCGCAAGGCGCCTCGATCGAGTTTCGCCTGCGCACCAGCGATGGCTCTCTACGCTCGGTCGAGAACCGCTACATTCCCGTGCGCGACAAGGATGGACGACTCGTCGAAGTCGAAGGGATCGTCATCGATATTACCGAGCGCAAGGCAGCGGAGGAAAAAATCGCCCTGCTCGCCCGCACCGACGGGCTTACGGGTCTCGCAAACCGCGCCACGTTCATCGAGCGGCTCGGTCAGGCTTTCGCCGCCGCCCAACGCGGAGCCAGCCCGTTCGCGATCCTCTACCTCGATCTCGACAAGTTCAAGCCCGTCAACGACACCTTCGGCCACGCGGTCGGCGACTTGCTGCTGCAGGAGGTGGCGCAGCGCCTACGCAACTGCACACGGCAGAGCGACCTGGTGGCCCGGCTCGGCGGCGATGAGTTCGTGGTGCTGCAGGGCGAGGTGAGCGAGCCGGCGAATGCCGGGGTCCTTGCGGAGAAGATCCGGGCGGCGCTCGCCCTGCCCTATCTGCTGAGCGGCAACGACGTGCGTATCTCGGTCAGCATCGGAATCTGCCCCTATGTTCCGGGTAATACGGACGCTGAAGCGATGCTGGTGCAGGCGGACCTCGCGCTCTACCGCTCCAAGGACGAAGGCCGTAACCAGTATCACTTCCATTCCGACGACCTTGACCACGAGGTCCTCGACCGCGTCACACTCGCCGATGATCTGAGGAAGGCGATCGAGCGCGACGAATTGGAGCTCGAGTATCAACCCCAAGTGGAGGTATCCTCCCGAATCATCGTCGGCATGGAGGCGCTGGTGCGATGGAACCACCCCACGCGCGGCCTCCTCGGGCCAGGCGTCTTCATCCCGATCGCCGAAAAAGCCGGTACCATCGTAGCGCTTGGACAGTGGGTGCTCGACCGGGCGTGCCGGCAATTGAGGCTGTGGCGCGATGAGGGGCTGGTGCTGCCGGTGATCGCGGTCAATCTCTCCCTGCACCAGCTCAAAACGGGACAACAGCTCGTCCGCGACGTCACTGAGGCGATCGCGAAGTGGGGGCTGGCCCCATTCGATCTGGAGTTCGATGTGACCGAGGCGACGCTGGCCCAGCTCCGATGGACACAAAACGACGTGCTCCCGCAGCTTCGGGAGCTCGGCGTGAAAATCGCCATCGACGATTTCGGCAGCGAGTACTCATCGTTCGACTATGTCAGAGCTTACGGTGTGAACCATCTGAAGATCGCGCAGTCCTTCGTCAACCGTTCCACCCAGGATGCCGAGAGTGCGGCGACGATCCGCGCCATCGTCAATTTTGCGAAGGACATTGGAATCGAGGTCATTGCCCAGGGCGTAGAAACCGAGCAGCAGCGGGCTCTCCTATCCTCGGCAAATGCGACGTCGCAGGCACAAGGCTTTCATTTCAGCAAAGCGGTGGGCGCCACTCGCGCCGGCGAACTTCTCCGCCAAGGTCGAATCGCGCTCAATAAGCAGAGCCGTGACAGCGACAAGAGCATCACGGCGGTCATGGCGCGCCTTGACAAACAGGCGGTGCCGGGACTCGAGAGCTAGTATATTTGGATGGGTATGCCCAACCTGTCCGAGTTCGAAGTCGACCATTTGCTGGCCACGGATACCGTAGCGCTGCGAAACGTCCGCTGCGGCGGCGCGTGCCGTCATCGCAGCGCAGAGGAATGCGCCTCGTCCACGCATCTCGTGTTCCCCTATCGGGGCGTTTACATGCGGCACGTCGGCAGCGATCAAGCGGTGGCCGATGCGAACCATGTACTTTTCTTCAACGCCGGCCAGGGCTATCAGGTCAGTCACCCGATAGCGGGAGGCGATTCAAGCCTGTCGCTGGCCTTGTCTGAGCCCGTCCTGCGCGAGCTCGCGCCGAGGTCTCTCTTGAATGACGGCGGGAACTTTGGATTTCGTCGCCAGCATCAGCGCATCGATCCTCGTGCACAAGCCTTGGTCGCCCTGCTTCGACAGGGGCTGGACAACGGAAGCATTGAGCCGCTGGAGGCCGAGGGTTTGGTGCTGACCTTGGTGTCCCGTAGCCTGGGTCCTCGCACATCGCACGAGCCTGGAGCGACTCATGCGCGCCGCCGGCTGGCGGACCGTGTCAAAGTCCTGCTGGCCAGCGATCTTTCGCGGCGCTGGACACTCGCGGAGATCGCCGCGGAAATCCGCGGCTCGCCCGTATACCTGACCCAGGTGTTCCGGCAGACCGAAGGCATTCCCCTCTATCGCTATCACCTGCGGCTGCGCCTGGCGCGGGCACTGGACCTGATTGCGCGATACGACGATTTGTCCGCTTTGGCCGCGGAGCTGGGCTTCTCCAGCCACAGCCATTTCACCGCGGCCTTTCGGCAGGCCTATGGCCGATCACCGACCGCCTTCAAGCAGTCCGCCCGGCGCTCTTAGAAACCACTAAAGATTTCGACAGCGGCCCCGGTCGCGAGATGGTCTCCTATTCACGCCCGATACGCGGGCCGAAAACGGAGATACACATGACTGAAAAAACCTGCGCTGCCTGCGATTGCAAACTCGACGAGAGTGCCATCAAGGTTACCGTCGGAACGCACGTGGTCGAAGTCTGCTGCGAGGAATGCGCAGAGAAGCTGCGCGAAGCCCGCCCGAGCAAGCAATCATGACCGGCATGGAGTTTTTTGCCGATCAACGAAGCGTCAACACTCCGTCGGGAGACATCCACTACGTCGAGCGCGGCAGTGGACCGGTCGCGTTGTTCGTTCACGGAGTGTTGCTCAATAGCTACTTGTGGAGACACCAGCTCGCAGAGCTCGGTGATCTACGTCGCTGCATCGCCGTGGATCTGATGGCGCACGGCAACACGGAAATATCTGCCGCGCAAGATGTTTCGGTTACCGCCAACGCGCACATGTTGGCTCAGTTCCTGGACGCGCTGAAGATCGATCAGGTGGACCTGGTGGGCAACGACAGCGGCGGCGGTATCTGTCAGATATTCGTAGCGTCGTACCCGAAGCGCGTTCGCACTCTTGTACTGACCAATTGCGACGCACACGACAACTGGCCGCCAGAAGCATTCAAGGGGTTCGTCGGCATGGTTGCCAATGGCGGGCTCGCGGGTACTCTGACCGCGATGCTTGCCGACAAATCGGTCTACCGATCGCCTCAGGCGCTGGCATTGGCGTACGAGCGTCCGGAAGCGGTCTCGGACGATACCATCGAGACATACTTGCGGCCGCATATGCGTTCGCCGCAGCGCACACATGACTTGGAGCGGTTCGTCAACGCCTTCGATTGCCGCCACACCGTCGAGATCGAGAAACCGCTAAGACGAGTTCAGGCGCCCACGCTCATTGCGTGGGGAACGGACGATATCTTCTTCGACCTGAAGTGGTCGCATTGGTTGGAAAAAGCAATCCCTGGGACTAAGAGACGGGTGGAATTCAAGGGCGCCCGCATCTTCTTTCCGGAAGAGCGCTCGAGCGAGTTCAATCGGGAAGTGAGAGCGCACTGGGTTGCGACCTCCGAGAGGTGATCGACATGAGAACGCTCATCGCATACATATCAACGCCGAGGTTCCCACATGTCGATTCAGATCTTTAGATCTCTTCACCAAGGCCCCGCGCTGCTCGTGCTGCCCAATGCCTGGGATGCGGGCACCGCACGCCTGATCGAGAGCGTGGGTGCGAAGGCGATTGCGACCACCAGTGCGGGTCTCGCATGGTCGCGCGGTTATCCGGACGGAAACGAGCTCCCCATCGATCAGCTGATCGCCGCGACCCGTGACATAGCGCGTGTCATTCGCGTGCCGCTCACGATCGACATCGAGGCCGGCTATTCGGATGATCCGCGCGCGGTGGCAGATCTCGTCGTGCGTATTCTGGACATCGGTGCCGTGGGCATCAACATCGAAGACGGCGCCGCCTCCGCCGATCTTCTGTGCAAGAAGATTGCGGCCGTCCGAGACAATGCCGCCAGTACGGGCGTGGATCTGTTCATCAACACGCGCACCGATGTGTATCTACGCGGCATTGCCTCCGGAGACGCGGCCATCGAGGAAGTCATTCACCGGGCTTCGCGCTACCGCGCAGCCGGTTGTGACGGTCTGTTTGTTCCCGGCCTGTCAGGCGGCGAGGCCATGGCGGCGATCGCCGAGGCGATCAAGCCGATGCCACTCAACATCATGGCCAGCCCGAGTCTGCCGCCGATGGATGCGCTCCAGAAGTACGGCGTTCGACGCCTGAGCGCGGGATCCGCAATCGCACAGGCGTCGCTCGGTTACACGAGTCGCCTCGCGGCCGGCCTCCTGGCCGGGACCATGGGCGAGATGTTTACTGAGGCTGCGGAGTACGGTGCAGTGAACAAGCTCTTCGGAAGCGATTCCGGCGGCAACGCATGAGCGCTGCCGCCGGCTCACTCCGTCACTCTTACATTACGGTCACTGCACCGTGATTTGTTTCGGCTTCTGCTTCGAAGTTTCGATCTTTGGAATGTGTTGTCGGTTTCGCTAATGTCCGCGGAAGGTGCCCAGTCGAGCTTCGGGCCATTGCCCTCCACTCCCAGACGTGTCCAATTGGCAATGTTGCTTGGCACCAAGCGGCCGAACAATGTGTCGACATCGCTGAATTAGCAAATGACGTGAGCCTCATCAGTCCCGCGAAGCATTCTCTGGCGTGCGTTGAGGGATATCCTCAAGCGCCGTTCATGTTGTCTGACATCCCAATTCATATTGTCTGACTTACCAATGTCATAGCTGGCGGGTACAGTCCTTCATCTGTTAGCCGAACCCACGGAGATCCCTTCGCCATGGTACGTGTCGTGATTCTGATGCAGGAAAACAAGACACCTGACTTCTACTTTCCCACCCTGGCCTCTTGGGGAGCCAATATTCAGAATCGCGGAAAACTGCTCAAGGCGCCTCCGTTGCCCGATCCCCCCCACGACCGGAATGCGTGGGTTCACTACAAGATGGGAGACTATGCCCCGACGACGTTGCAGATCGACAACGACGCGATCCTGCCGTTGTACAGTTGGCTCGCAAAACAATTCACGTACTGTGACTATCATTTCGGGCTCGGCACCAATTCCACGCCAGGCCACATGCTCGCCGTCGGTGGCCAGACGCCGACGCTGCGGAATCCGCCGTCCGGGACTTCTCCGGTGTGGGACCTGCCCACCATCTTCAAGCATGTCGAGGCCGGCGGGCACACCTGGGGTGCGTTTACCGGAAGCGATCTATATCCCCTGAAGTTCTACAAAGAATTGGCAGACGCGACGAGCCGCAAGAGCATCCACACCTCCACTCAGCCCTCCAATGACACATTCACCGCGATGGCCACCGCAGGGACGCTGCCCGATTTCTGTTTCGCGTGGGGTCCTGCGGGCTATGACGAGCACGCGCCGGATCGAACTGCCAACCCTCAGTACGTAACCCAGGGGCACAACTTAACGTGGCAACGCGTGGACGCCGTCGTCAAGGCGGGCGGCTGGGCCGACACCGTTTTCATACTGACCTGGGACGATTGGGGCGGATACGCTGACCATGTGTCGACGCCGAACGCCGAAACGGTAGTCGACGCCCTGCATCCGGCAGGCTTTCAGCTCATCGGCGGTACGCGGATTCCGATGCTCATGTTCGGAGGCAAAGTAAAGCAGGGCATCGACACCCACTGGCACTCCCACGCGGTAATTCCCAAGACCGTGATCGACCTGCTCGGACTCGCACCGTTTGGCATTCCCCGGGTGGACACCTCTGCCTCATTGGCGGGGCGGGTGCGCAGCCATTGCCGAATTTAAAGGCCAATGGCAGCGCGAAGATTCCGGCCCCGAATGATGCGGTGGTAAGCGCAAAGCCACCGAAATTGCCGAAGGGACTCTAGAAGAAGAGGCCCGCGGCCCATCGCCGTCAAGGCTCTTCTTTCGAGGTTCTTCTTGATGATTCATTGACGCCCGGCAAACGCACCGGTACTATTTCCCCGCGCCAATTTGATCCTCAGCTTGCGGGCGCGTTATAAATTCAGCTAAAGCGAATCGCAGGCGGTGCCCGCCTGCCAATCCCGCAAGCTCGACGATCGATGAGCGCCTTACATCTGAGGTGCCTGATGTCCATCGTTGAGGTCTTGAAGTTCGGTAGTTCGGTGCTTCGTTCGGCGGCCGACCTTCCCATAGCGGTCGATGAAATCTACCGTCGTTGGCGCGCCGGACACCATATTCTGGTCGTCGTCTCTGCGTTTGAGGGCGTTACCGATCAATTGATCAGGGAGGTATCGGACGGTACGGAATATGAGTGCCGTGAGGCGACCGCCGCCTATGTCTCGACCGGCGAGCAGAAAACTGCGGCCCTGCTGCTCGGCACGCTTCGACGCTGCGGAATGCCTTCGCGCATGGTCGAGCCGCGCGAGATTGGGCTGATCGCCGAGGGCTCGATCCTGGAAAGCGCGCCGCTCAGCGTCGATGTATCGACATTGAGGAAACTATGGATCGACTATCCTGTTCTGGTGCTCCCCGGCTTCTATGGGATCAACGTCAGCGGCACGGCCGCATTATTTGGACGAGGCGGCTCGGATTTGTCGGCGCTGTTTCTAGCGGCAGAACTCGGCGGTAATTGCCGGCTCATCAAAGATGTACCGGGCGTCTTCGATTCCGACCCGGCACGTCTGGCGACGGCTCGGCGGTTCGCAGCACTGTCCTGGGATATGGCGACCGAAGTGGCAGGCCCTTTGATCCAGCCCAAGGCGCTGTCCTTTGCGCAATCACGCAAGCTTGCATTCGAAGTCGGCAGACCCAACGAGAACGCCGGCACGGTGATCGGACACACCGTCGACGAGTGGGCCCCACCCGCCAGCACCACCAAACCGCTGCGCATCGTGATCGCCGGTTGTGGGGTCGTCGGTCGCGGTGTCTATGAGTCGGTGAAGCGCTACCCTGATAGATTCGAAGTGACTCAGGTCATCGTCAGGGACGTCGACCGATACGCCGGCGTCGATCCTGTCTCGACCGATCTGTCGCAGGCACTCGCGGAAACAGTCGATGTCGTCATCGTTTGTTTTGGAGGTGTTGAAATCGCCCATCGCTTGATCGCAGCGGCGCTGAAAGCGGGAAAGTTCGTCATTACGGCTAACAAGGCCGCGGTTGCGGCGCACGGATCGTCCTTGGCATCGCACGCCCGAGGCGACGGCCGCCGGCTCTGGTATTCCGCGGCGGTCGGCGGCGCGGTTCCGGTGCTGGAAACGCTTGCCGCGCGTCAAGCGGCCGTGAGCGAGATACGGGGCATCATCAACGGGACTTGCGGCGTCGTGCTCGAATTGAGGCAGCGTTTCAGCAATGTTGGGAGCCGGAGGACATTCCGACTCGCGGCATCGACACCATCGCCGGCGATCCGGCGGGATACAAGCTCTTGGCGCGCGCCCGCCTTACGCCAACCGGTATCGACGCATCGATCAAGCCTGAAGTACTTGTCCGAGACAGCTTTCTCGGTCAAGCTCGGGGTGCCGAAAATCGAATTGAAATCGAACTAGTCACAGGCAAGGTCATTCGATTGCGCGGTCAAGGCGCCGGACGATGGCCCACCGCGCTGTCGGTGATGGGGGACTTGCATGAAGTGGCGCGCGTCGCGGAGAGTGGACGTTGAGTCCGCGTCTTGCCGGAGCTTGATCAATAAGGCGGATCTGAATGCGGGCGTTTTTGTTATTCGTCGGACTCATGATCGCCGCTCTGGCGTCGATCGCAGTGTTCACCTACCCGGCTTGGTTGCTGCTGCATCCGCATTTCAATTTCCCATTTCACCGCCTGGGCGAGCGCATCGGGATGCTGGCTCTGCTCGTCGGATTTGTGCTCGTGGCGAAACGCGCCGGCCTTGCTGACAAGCAAAGCCTCGGGTACGGGCTAGCCCGGCGGCGTTTCGTGCATGAGATGCTGTTGGCGCTGGCCATAGGCGCGATTACCATGCTGGCCGTCGTCGGAATCATGACGGCGCTCGGCCTCCTGAGGTGGTCGGACACAGCCAGCCTCAGCGTTACTGCCCTTGTCCAGCTGGTGGCGACGCGCCTTCTGAGCGGCATTGCGGTGGCGTTCATCGAGGAGACCTTCCTGCGTGGCGCGATGTTTACCGCGCTCGAGCGAGAATCCGGCGCTCGCGCCGCGATTGTGTTAACCGCAGTCATCTACTCGGCCACACATTTCTTCGCGAGCTTCCACATCGCCGCAGATCGCGTTACCGCCTCGAGCGGCTTTGATCTGCTTGCCGGAACCCTCCATCTTTTTGGCAATCCCTTGGGTATCATCGATGCCTTTCTGTGCCTGTTCGCGGTCGGTGTGGTGCTCGCGATCATCCGCGCGGTGACGGGCAATATCGCCGCCTGCCTCGGGTTGCACGCGGGCTGGGTATGGGTGATGTTGGTGACGCATCAGCTGAGTACGCCCGTCCGGGATGAGCCGCTGAGCTTCCTCCTGAGCGCATTCGACGGGTTCGTCGGCTGGCTGGTGCTCGGCTGGACGATTCTATTGGGTGTCGGACTGTACGAGCTTTACTCGCGGCGCATGCGGGCCGATCGACTGCAGCTAGTCGGCAACCCCAATCAATGACGGCCGGTCGACAACCGCCCTACCTTGCACCGCCGCCTGAAGCGCAGCCCGATTCGCCGCCCTGATCGCGGACACTATTTGCTCAGAAGTTTCCCAGAGGCGTTTGGCCAGAATTTCGTC
>WNFI01571528.1_pt1 | contig 14837 bp, 14 predicted proteins | sample 5400471 | NCBI WGS metagenome assembly WNFI01 (sample SAMN13153348, study PRJNA577476) | soil metagenome | isolation source: 100 cm saprolite on Douglas fir-dominated hillslope | place: USA:California | collected 2013-09-17
GGCTCGCTCGGCAGCCGCTACGACGCTCATGCCGCCTCCGGCGGCGGCGCCCCGGTGCGCGACGAGGTCGGCATCACGCCCGCCGATCTCGGCTTCTTCGAGCAGCGCCTGAAGGACATCCAGGCGGCTTGGTCGAAGCAGGATCTGGGCGCGCTCCGCCGCGAGGTGACGCCGGAGATGCTGCAATACTTCTCCGAGGAGCTTGCCAAGCAGGCGAGCCGCGGCGTCGTCAACAAGGTGGAGAGCGTAACCCTGCTCGCAGGCGATCTGTCGGAGGCCTGGCGCGAGGGCGATGTCGATTACGCCACCGTGGCGATGCGCTGGTCGGCCAACGACTACGCCGTCGATGCCGCCACCGGCAAGGTGGTCGAAGGCGATCCGCAGAAGCCGCGGGACACCACCGAGGTGTGGACCTTCATGCGCAGCCGCGGCGGCCAGTGGCTGCTCTCGGCGATCCAGCAGGTCTGAGCCGCGCGCGCGGCCGCGCCAAGGCCGCGTTCGCTCTAGACTAGGGCCGCAGCTTCCTGATCGAGCTGACGATGCCGCGCGAACGGTTGGCGAGATTGACAATCAGCACGGCCATCAGCACGAATTCGAGGATGCCTTCGATGGCGTCGCCCGCGAGCAGCCGACCGACAGGGCGAGCCAGCTCTTCGAATCGAATAGTTGGTCCAGGGTTTTGATCATCGCCCCGCCAACCGCGCCTCTGCCGGAAGCTGCAGCGGCCAAAGGCCGGCCTTTAGCCAAAATTGCATGGTTTCCTCGGGCGTTTTGTGGCGATATCGGCGCACGAACGCATAATGTCGCATGGCTCGCGGCCGGGCCACGGGTTTGAGCGTGCGGGGGGCGAGGCCTGATGGAGCAGCTGAGAGCCCTTGCCCTCAATATGTTCGAGCAGGGCTTCCTCTTCGGCTTTCTCGGTCTCGGCGTGCTCATCACCTTCCGCTTCTTCCGCTTTCCCGACTTGACCGCCGAGGGCAGCTATCCTCTCGGCGGCGCGGTCGCGGCCTCGCTCCTGGTCGCCGGGCTCGATCCGTTCAGCGCCACCCTGGCCGCCATCCTCGCCGGAGCGGCGGCCGGCCTGGTGACCGCACTCGTCCACACCAAGCTCAAGATCAACAACATCATCTCCGGCATCATCGTGATGACCGCGCTCTACACGGTGAACCTGCGGGTGATGGGCCGCGCCAACGTGCCGCTGCTCAATACCCCCTCGGTGTTCGGCGATGTGCCGGCCCTCCTGGGGCGGCTCGGCCTCGCGGTCCCCGACAATGTGTTCACCACCATCGCGATCGGCTTCGTCCTCCTCCTCGCCGCGAGCCTGGCGGTGGTGTGGTTCTTCGCAACCGATCTCGGCCTCGCCGTGCGCGCCACCGGGCAGAACGAGGCGATGATCCTCTCGCTCGGCGTCGACACCGATCGGACCAAGATGGTGGGCCTTGCCCTGTCCAACGGCCTGATCGCCCTCTCCGGGGCGCTCATCGCGCAGAATCACGGCTTTGCCGACATCGGCATGGGCATCGGCATCCTCGTCACCGGCGCCGCCGCGGTGCTGATCGGCGAGGCGATCTTCGGCGACCGCACGGTCGCCTGGTGGGTGCTGGCGGCGGTCGTCGGCGTCCTGATCTACCGGCTCCTGGTGGCGCTGGCGCTGCGCCTCGGGCTGCAGCCGATCGACCTTCGCCTGATCACCGCACTCCTTCTCCTCGTAGCACTCGCCGTCCCGCAGCTGCGCCAGCGCATCATCCGCTGAGCCGCCATGCTGACGCTCCGCTCGCTCACCAAGTCCTTCCTCCGCGGCACGCCCAATGAAGTGAAGGCAATCGACCGCATCGACCTCGAGCTGGCGGCGGGCGACTTCGTCACCGTCATCGGCTCGAACGGCGCCGGCAAGTCGACCTTGGTGAAGGCGATCGCCGGCATCGCGCCGCCGGACGAAGGGGCGATCCTGTTCGAAGGACGCGACATCACCCGCGAGCCGGTCTATCGCCGCGCCGCTGCGATCGGCCGCATCGCCCAGGATCCGGCCGAGAGCACCTGCGCGGTGATGACGATCGAAGAGAACCTGGCGATGGCCGAGAAGCGCGGCCAACGGCGCGGCTTGGCGCTGGCGGTCACCGCGGCGGGGCGCGAGCGTTATCGCCAAGCGCTGGCGCTCATCGGCCTCGGGCTGGAAGCCAGGCTGGCAACGCGGGCGGGCCAGCTTTCCGGCGGCCAGCGCCAGGCGCTGGCCTTGCTGATGGCCACGCTCTCGGGCTCGCGGCTATTGCTGCTGGACGAGCACCTGGCCAGCCTCGATCCCCGCACCGCGGAGCTGGTCATGGAGCTCACCGGCCGCCTGGTGGCCGAGCAGAGGCTCACCACCCTCATGATCACCCACAACATGCAGGACGCGATCCGTTGGGGCAATCGCCTGCTGATGATGCATGCCGGGCGGATCGTCTTTGCCGCCGACGCTGCCATCAAGGCGGCGCTCGACGTGCCGGCGCTGGTGCGGCGATTCCACGAGGCGAGCCAGCGCGACCTCGACGAGGATCGCGTGCTCCTGGCCCGGTGAAACCGCTACTATGCCGCATCCGCACCAAGGCGGACTCCGGCGAGCACGGAAGGGGAGGACCATGAAGCCAATTGTCTCGATTTCGCGTCGCACCGCCCTGGCGGCGGCGCTATCGGTGGTTGCCGGCATCGCCGCCGCGGCGCCTGCCCTAGCGCAGACGCGCACCGCACCCGAGCCGGGACGCACCTACCGCATCGGCTATGCGCAGATCGTCGATCACCCGGCGCTCAACGCCACCCGCCAGGGCTTCATCGACGGACTCAAGGCGGCCGGGTTCGAGGTCGGCCGGAACCTGGTGTTCGACTATCAGAACGCCCAGGGCGATGTCGGCACGGCCCGCAACATCGCCGAGAAGTTCCTCGCCGACAAAGTCGATCTCTTGGCGCCCTGCACCACGCCGGTGGTGCTGGCGACTCTCAAGATCGCCAAGGATTCGAAGACCCCGGTCGCCTTCGGCTGCGTCACCAACCCGATCGAGACCGGCGTCTTGCAGAGCGTCGACAAGCCGACCGGCACCAATGTCACCGGCTTCTACACCATCCCGCCGGTCGGCCGGAACTTCGAGCTCTTCACCCAGATCAAGCCAGGCATGAAGGCGATCGGCACCATCTACAATTCCGGCGAGACGAATTCCGCCGCGCTCGACAAGCTGTCAAGGGTGGAAGCGGAGAAGCGCGGCATCAAATGGGTCCCGGTCACGGTGACCTCCAGCGCCGAGATCAAGAACGCGGCGGAATCGCTCATCGGCAAGGTGGATGCGATGGTAACGCCGCAGGACAACACCGTGGCCTCGGCCTATGAGGCGATCGTCAAGACCACCCGCGACGCCAAGCTGCCCTGGTTCTCCTTGGACGTGCTGGCGGTCGAGCGCGGCGCCATCGCCGCGGTGGCCCAGCACCAATATCAAAACGGCGTCGACTGGGCGAAGAAGGTGGCGGTGCCGGTGCTCCTCGGCAAGGATCCGGGAACCTTGACGGCGGTCGAAGCCGAAGTGTTCGAATCCCAGGTCAACCTCGCCGCCGCCAAGGCCGTCGGCCTCAGCATCCCCGATGCCATCGTCAAGCAGGCGAGCAAGGTCTACGGCCAATAGCGATGACGCCGGCAGCGCTCCGCCGGCTGATCCGGCCGGGTAGCGTCGATCGCCGGGTCTACACCGACGCGGCGATCTTCGCGCTCGAGATGGAGCGCCTTTTTTCCCGCCATCGCGGCGCACGCGTGGTGGCAGGGCGCTCGGGTCATGCCAAGCGCCTCACCTGCCCCTATCACGGCTGGACCTTCGCGACCGATGGCAGCTTGGAGGCGATGCCGCTGGCGGAAGGCTATGACGGCGCCGACTTCGACCGCACCCAGCATGGAATGAAGCCGCTGCCTCGGGTCCAGGGCTACCGCGGCTTCGTCTTCGCCAGCCTTGCCGCCGAGGGACCGGATCTCGAGAGCTTTCTCGGGCCGGCGCGCGGCGCCCTCGACAACATGGTCGAGCGGGCGCCCGCTTGCGAGCTCGAGATCGCCGGCGGCTCGTTCCGAGCGATCCAGCGCAACAATTGGAAAATCTATCTCGAGAACCTGCATGACGGCGTGCATGCGCAGGTGGTGCATCGCGCCTCGATCGAAGCGAGCCGGAGGGTGGCAGCCACGCTCGCGGGGCCGCCGCGCTTTGCCCTCGAAGTCGTCGCCGCCAACGGCATTCCGCTCCGCGAGATGGGCGAGCTCGAGGTCAATTGCTACGAGCGCGGCCACAGCGACATGCGCGGTTTTCGCAAGGCTCGCGCCGAAGACCCGGCTTTCGCCGAATACGAGGCGGCGCTGGCTCAGCGGCTGGGGCCGGAGGGAGCCGCCGCGGTGCTCGACGACAACCGCCACAACGCGCTCGTCTATCCGAGCTTCTCGGTGCACCCGGCATTTCAGCAGCTGCGCGTCATCGTGCCCGAGCGCGTCGATCGCACGCTGATCGAAGTGTGGTGCCTCAAGATGAAGGGCGCTCCATCCTTCATGCACCGCCGCACCATCGCCTTTGCCAATGCGGTGCATTCGCCGGCCTCGATCGTCAAGGTCGACGATCTCGAAGCCTATGAGCGCGTGCAGGCCGGGCTCAGCGACGATGGCTGGGTCAGCCTGCACCGCGGCATGGGCCGCGACGGCGCCTCGAGCCCGCTCGACGAGCGCTTCATTCGAAACCAGTACGAAGCCTGGCTCGGCTATATGGGTGCCGCATAAGCGACCTCGCCGAAATCACCCAGTTCCTCAACCACGAGGCGGCCCTCCTGGACGAGCAGCGCTTCGAGGCCTGGCTCGAGCTCTTTGCCGAGGACGGCACCTATTGGGTCCCGGCCTCGCCCGAGCAGCCCGATCCGCTCGATCACGTGTCGCTGTTCTACGAGGACCGCGCCCTCCTCGGCATGCGGATTCTCCGTCTCCGCCACCCTGAGGCGCATGCGCTGGCGGTGCCGCTCGGCACCAGCCGGATCGTCGGCAATGTGCTCCCGGCCCAGGCGGACGGCGAGGATCTCATCGTGCGTTCGCGCTTCCAGCTCGTGGAACGGCAGGGCGAGCGCCAACGCCTCTTCGCCGGTGCCTACACCCATCGGCTGAAGCGCCGCGACGGCGGCTTCAAGATCAGCCAGAAGCGCGTCGACCTCCTGGGCGCAGACGCCGCGCACGCCGCCATTCAGATACTGTTCTGAGCCGGGCTCAGGACCCGTCGATCGCAGAAAATTTCCTAGTGCTGGTTTTGCGGCAAGCCGTCGGTGATCTCGTAGTAGTCGCCCTTGTCGGCCACGTGGACATGAATCTTCAGGCTCGTGCCGGTCGGCCGCGCAAACGCGCCCATGGCGATTCCGATCCAGTCCTTGTGAATCGGATCCCAGAAGAGTGACGAGCCGCAGGTGGAGCAGAACCCGCGCCGCACCTTCTCGGAGGAGCGGTACCACGAGAGAGTCTCGGCGCCGTGTATGGTCACGGCGGAGCGGGGAACGTCGGTGGACACAAAGAAGTGACCTGATTGCTTTCGGCATTGGGAGCAATGGCAGGCATCAGGCGGGGGTAAGGCGCAAGTGACCTCGAAGCGCACAGCTCCGCAAAGACAGGAGCCCTTGGTCATGGCTCAGAGCCGTCCGCCCGCGGCGACGCCGAAATAATCCTCGAGCCGCAGGCTCGCCTCGCCCGGAATGCGGCGGCGCTCGAACGCGGCCTCACGGCCGAGCGGCTTGGTGGCATCGATCATCAGTCGGCCCCAATGGTCACGATGCGGATCGCGGTAGAAGCCGGGGACGTCGGGAATGACCGTGGTGCGCGTGTCGACGCGGCCGCGGGTCAGGAACGCCCACCAGACGTCGTCGAGGTCGTGGATGTCGACGTCGTCGTCGACCACGATTACCGCCTTGCTGTAGTCGAGATGGCTGCCGACGGCGGCGAGCGCCACATGCCGCGCATGGCCGGGATAGAGCTGCTTGATGCTGACCACGGTCGACAGCAGCGAGGCATGGATGGCGACGTCGACCACACCCCGCACCTGCTGGCTCAACAGCCGGTAGATGCGGGCGGCGGTCGCCTCCTGCAAGAGCACGATGTCTTCCGGCGAGCCGCAGAGCAAGCCGTGAAACAACGCCCCTTCGCGATAGCTCACATGCGTCACGTGGAAGACGTGGTTGTCGCCGACCGGCACATAGTAGCCCATGAACTCGCCGAACGGGCCTTCCGGCCGGCGGACATGCGGCAGGATCTCGCCCTCGACCACGATCTCGGTGTCGGCCGGCACCATGAGGTCGATGGTGTGGCAGGGCCGCATGTCGATGGGCCGGCCGCGGATTTGCGCCGCCGCCGACAGCTCGTCGGTCTCGTAGGGCAGCGAGGCGGCGGCGGCGAGGAAGATGTCGGGCGCGGTGCCGATGAGGAGGGCGGCCGGCAGGGCCTGGTTGCGCGCCTCCGCCTTCTGCTGGTAGCGCGTGAGGTCGTGGGTGCCGCCGAGCCGGATCCTGAGCTCGCTGTCGCTCACATACATCGAGCGGTGGAAGGAGAGGTTGGCGACGCCGGTGTCGGGCTCGCGGGCGAGATAGATGGCCGCGGTGAAATAGGGTCCGGCGTCGCGCTCCCAATAGGTGATCTGCGGCAGCTCAGAGAGCACGCCCGATTTGACGTCGCTCGGCATCGCCACCGGATTGAGAAAGGAGGCGGCGCTCGGCTGCATGCCGGCGGCGAGCGCCTGCCAGCGCCGAGAGAAGCTGCCATCGGCGGCACCGATGATCTCCGAGAGCCGCCGCCTACTGCCGTAGATGTTGGTCACCACCGGCAGGCGCGAGCCCTTGACCCGGCGGAACAGGATCGGCAGGTCGTCCTGGGCCTGGCTCAGCTTGGTCACCGCCGCCAGCTCATGGTGCGGGTCGACCTCGCGCTCGACCACATGCATCTCGCCGCGCGCCAGGAGCGTCTGAACATAATCGCGCATGAGGGCCCGTCGATTGGAACCGGAGCCGAGACCATCGCCGGTCCCGGCCCCGTGGTCAATTCGCCGGGCCTCGGTTATGCTCGCGGCCGCTAATCCTGGGGGCTAAAGATGCTGTATCTCTTGCGGGGCTTCATCGTTGCCGTCGCCATCCTCGCCGGCGCTTCTCCGGCCTCCAGCGGCGATATTCGGGTGGGATTCGTCAATCCGAACCAGCCGGCCGAGTTCTGGGGCCTGGTCTCGACGACGATGCGGGCGGCGGCGGCTGAGCTCGGCATCGATGTGGATATCCGGCTTGCCGACGGCTCGCATGACAAGGCGATGCAGCTCGCCCGCGAGCTCCTCGATCAGAAGCCGCCGCTCGACTACATCATCGGCACCAACGACCTCAAATTCGGCACCGACCTCATCAAGCTCGCCGAGGCGGCCGGCGTGCCGCTGCTGCTGTTGTCGAACGATCTGGACAGGAAGGATTGGGCGGAATACGGCGAGCCCCGCAGCAAATACCGCCATTGGCTCGGCAGCATCGTGCCCGACCATGAAAGCGGCGGCTACGGCATCGCCGAGGCGATTCTGACCGAAGCGGCTCGGATCAAGTCGACCAGGCCCTTGAAGCTGCTGGCGCTCTCCGGCGAGGACAGCAATCCCGCCGGCAATGATCGCGTGCGCGGCCTCAAGCGCTCCGTCGAGGTCATGGGCAAGCTGCTGGGCCCGAATTCGGTCGAGCTCGTCGATGTCCGCTACCTCGACTGGAACCAGAAGACGGCGGAGGTTTCGGTGCGCGACTTCGTCCAGAAAGGGCCGCGCATCGATGCGCTCTGGGCCGCCAACGACCCGATGGCCTTGGGCGCGCTCACCGCGCTTCGCGAGGCCGGCTACCAGCCCGGAAAGGATGTGGTGGTCGGTGGCCTCAACTGGAACCAGCCGGCGATCGTCGAGGTGTTGAAGGGCGACATGCTGCTGAGCCATGGCGGGCACTTTCTCGGCGGCGCCTGGGCGATGGTGCTGCTCCGCGACCACCATGACGGCCGCGATTTCGCCGAGGAGGACGTTCGCCTGCAATTCCCGATGGGCGCCTTCGACAAGCAGGTCGCCAACCGGTTTCCCAATATCGGCAGCCTGGATTGGACGAAGGTCGACTTCACCAAGTTCAGCAAGAGCCGCAACCCGACCATCACCCGCTACGATTTCTCACCCGATGCGGTGCTGAGCCTGCTCTCAGGGGTGCGGTGAAGGCCGGAGACCGGTAGCCGGCGCCATGTCGAGCATGTGGATTCGCCGCAATCGGGTGGTCTTCACCGTCCTCGCCGGCCTCTCGCTGATCGGGCTGCTCGCGATCATTCAAAACGGCGTGGCGCTCTTCGCCGTGCACCGCTTCGGCACCAGCTTCAACCAGATCGCCGAGGCCGACTTGCCCGCCCTCATCGCCGCGTCGGAGTTGTCGCGCCTGAGCCAGACCTTCGTCGCGACCGCGCCGGAGATTGCGCTCGCCGACACCCACATGCGCCGCCAGGCCAGCATCGATCGGCTCGACGAGCGGCTCATCGTCATCAGCCACAACATCGACCGCCTCGATCCTGCCGTGGTCGATCCGGATCTGGTCGCGGAAATGCGGCATCAGCTCTCCGAGCTGATCGTCAATCTGAAGGGCCTGGATGAGCTGGTGCGTCGCCGCATCGACGCCGACAACGCCTTTGCCACCTTCATGGCGCGGCTTCCCGCACTCGCCGCCCGCATCCGCGGCGCGGCGGAGACGCCGAGCGCTGGCCAGGGCGGCACACAAGGTGACGCGGCAACGCCAGCCGACGAGCGGCCGCGCCTGATCGAATGGTCGGCGGCGGGCCTGGAGAGCATCACCCTCATGCTGTCGACGGCGGCAATCCGCAACCTCTCGCGGCTCGAGCGCATCAAGGCCGAGCTGGACGGGCTCGTCGGCCGCATGGAGGAGGCCCGACGGCAACTGACCCCGGCAGCGCAATCACGAGTCATTTCCTTGCAGAGCGACGTCATACAGTTCGGCGTCAGCTCGGCCGGCATCATCGTGGCGAGACGCCAGCAGGTCGAGGCCGAGGAGGCGCTGCAGTCGGCGCTCAGGCTCATCCAGCAGACCAACGAGAAGTTCACCGCCTCGGTGACCGCCATCTCCAATGCGACGCAGCGGGAGATCGCCGGCCAGTCCGCGTACTTCAACGCCACGATCTCCTACTTCAACGCGCTTATCGGCGGCACGCTCCTGCTCTGCGCCATAGCCAGCGCCGCAACCTTCACCTATGTGCGGCGCGCCGTCATCACCCGGCTCAAGGGCCTGCAGGAATACATGCGCGCCGAGGTCGAGGGCCGGCCCGCCACCATATCGACCGCGGGCGAGGACGAGATCGCCGAGATGGCGAAGGCGACCGAGTTCTTCGTCACGCGCATCGCCCAGGAGCGCGACGCGGCGATGCAAGCCAATCAGACGAAGAGCGCCTTCCTCGCCAGCATGAGCCACGAGCTCAGGACGCCGCTCAACGCCATCATCGGCATCTCGGAGATCCTCCTGGAGGACGCGCGGGCGGAGGCGCGCGAGGAGCAGGTCGAGCCCTTGGACCGGGTTTTCCAGGCGAGCCAGCACCTGCTGAGGCTGATCAACGACCTCCTCGACCTGTCGAAGATCGAAGCCGGCAAGATGGAGATCCACGCCGAGCGGTTCGAGCTGGCGCCGCTCGTCCACGACGTCGCCGCCACCTTGAAGCCGCTGGCGGCGAAGAACGGCAACGCGCTCAGGCTCGACTGCCCCGAAGGCCTCCGCGGCATGTCCACCGATGCCACGCGGATTCGCCAGGTGCTGCTGAACCTCGCCAGCAACGCCGCCAAGTTCACCAAGTCCGGAACCATCACCATCGCGGCCAGCCGCCGGCGCGAGGACGGCCGGGATTGGATCAGCATCGCGGTCGCCGATACCGGCATCGGCATGACTGAAGAGCAGATGACGCGGCTGTTTCAGGACTTCAGCCAGGCCGATTCCTCGACCACGCGGAAATACGGCGGCACCGGCCTCGGCCTGGCGATCAGCCGGCGCTTCTGCCGGATGATGGGTGGCGACATCACGGTCGAAAGCGAGGCCGGGCACGGATCGGTCTTCACCATCCGGCTGCCGGCCGAGGTGGAAGCCGAGCCGCCGGAGGTCGAGGCGGACACCCCGCAAGCGCCGGCAGTCCTGGCGCCGGCGGAGCCCTCGCGCCGGGTGCTCGTCATCGACGACGACCCGGCAGTCGCGCAGATCATGCAGCACTTCCTCCGCAAGGAGGGATTCCAGCCGATCATCGCGCCGACCGGCATCGAGGGCCTCCGGCTTGCCCGCAGCGAGCGGCCGCACGCCATCACCCTCGATGTGACCCTGCCCGATCTCGATGGCTGGACCGTGCTCGCGGCCCTCAAGGGCGACCCGGAGCTGGCGGCGATTCCGGTGATCCTGGTCACCATCGTGGACGAGCGGGCGCGCGGCTATGCGCTGGGTGCGGTCGACTATCTGGTGAAGCCGATCGACCGCGCCCGGCTGGCCACGCTGCTGCGCCGGCTGCACCCGGCGCCGGCGGGCCGCACGGTGCTGGTGGTCGAGGATGACGAGAACGCCCGCAGCATCATCCGCGAGACGTTCGAGGGCGCCGGCTGGACCGTCGACGAGGCGGTGAACGGGCGCATCGGCCTCGACCGCCTGGACCGGCGGCGGCCGGATGCGATCGTGCTCGACCTGATGATGCCGGAGATGGATGGATTCGAGTTCCTCCAGCAGCTGCGCCTGAGGGAGGGCTGGCGGTCGATCCCGATCCTGGTGGTGACCGCGATGGATTTGAGCGCAGCCGACCGCAAGCTCTTGAATGGCGGCGTCGAGGCGATCCTGCAGAAGGGGCTCTATTCGCAGCAGGAGCTCTTGGGCGAGCTGGCAAGGCTGCTCGCCCGCGCGCTACACTCGCCCGTCATCGAGGGGCCAGTGGCGTGAGCAAGATCCTCTATATCGAGGACAACGACTTCAATGTGTACGTCGTCAAGCTTAGGCTCAAGCGGGCCGGGTTCGATGTGCTGATCGCCGGCACCGCCCAGCAGGGCATCGACATGGCGCTCGCCGAGGCGCCCGACCTCATCCTCATGGACTTGAACCTGCCCGACACCGACGGCTGGGAGGCGACGCGGCGCCTGAAGGCCGCGCCGGAGACCAAGGCCATTCCGGTGATCGCGCTCTCGGCGCATGCCATGGCCGGCGACCGCGAGCGCGCGCTCGCCGCCGGCTGCGACGAATACGACACCAAGCCGGTGGATTTCGGCCGTCTGGTAGAGAAAATCCAGAGTTTTCTCGGCGGCGCCTGAGGCGGCGGCCGGCCGCTAGGCGGCGCGGGCCCTGTCCACCTCAACCGCGACAGGGCCACGCGCGTACTCCTTGCGCTTGCTAGCGCTTGCAATTCTCCGGGCTCACGCTCGCCGTGTCGTAAACGCCCTGGGCGTTGGGGTAGAGATACCAGACGACCACGCCGTACTTGTCGCAGCTGCTGAGTCCGACAAACTTGCCATTGTCGCCGCCGCCGCAGCCGGCAAGCGTCAACCCGAAGGCCGCCAGCAGCAGGCCTCGGACAAGGGCGCGATTCATGATGGTCATGGTTTTACCCCATTTAGGATCGGTGTTGATTTCAATCCTACGATCTGAGCACCGAAGCCTACAGGCTGTCCAGCCTGGCCGCCTTGCGCCGCTGGCATCCCTCTCGGTATTATCCAACCGGGCGCGGGTGTAGCTCAATGGTAGAGCAGAAGCTTCCCAAGCTTACGACGAGGGTTCGATTCCCTTCACCCGCTCCAGAGTGCCGCTTCGGACGCTCGGTGAAGGACGGGCGGCGTGTCCGCTTCAAGTGCGCCGCAGCTAGTCGGCAAATTCCCGCAATACGCGCTCGAAGCCTTCGACGAACTCCTGCGCGACCCCCGAGAGCACCCGTTGCGCCGAATGGGCGGCAACGAACGCCACTTCGATACGCGGCCGGAACGGCACGATGGCGAGCCCGCGGCCGAGGAACTCCTCGGCCATCGGCCGGTCGACGATCGACACCCCGATGCCATTCGCCACCAGCGCGCAGCTGATCTCGGTGAGATTGGTCTCGACGTGGATTTGCCGCTCCACCTCTTCGGTGGCGAAGGCGAAGTCGATGCGGTGGCGCAACAGCGTGAACTGGCCGAGCGAGATGAACGGCTCGCCGCGGAAATCCTTCGGCTGCACGAAGCGCTTTCGCGCCAAGCGATGGTTCGCCGGTACGACCGCGACGGCGGCGGGCGCGTACACCTTGCGCGTGGCGACGGCCGGGTACTCGGCCACGTCGGAGGCGAAGCCGATGTCGCATTGGCCCGAGGCGACATGGTCGAGCACGATGCGCGAGCCCAATCCGTGGATCGCGATGTCGAGCTTCGGCCGGTTGGCGAGGAAGCGGGCGACGAAGCGCGGCAGCAGTGTCGTCGCGAGCGCCGGATAGGCTGCCACGCGCAGCGTGCCGGACCGGCGCGTGCGCAGGTCGTTGGCCGCCTGGACGATGCGGTCGAGACCGACGAAGGCGCGCTCCACCTCCTGATAGAGCGACACTCCCTCGCCGGTCGGCAGCAGGCGGGTGCCCCGCCGCTCGAACAGCTTGAGGCCGAGCATCGCCTGAAGATCGCGGATCAGCCGGCTCACCGCCGGCTGCGTGACATTCATGAGCTGCGCCGCATTGGTGATGCCGCCGGTCAGCATCACGGCGCGAAACGCCTCGACCTGGCGCGGGTTCAACGGGGCCATGCCGCGGGGTGAAGCTCATGCGGTTCCCGATGATCGGCGGCATCGCCGCCCTTGCCCTTGCCGCGGCGCCCGCCGCGGCCGAGACGTTGACGCTCGGCCTCTATGGCGGCTCGTTCGAGAAGGCGATGCGCGAGATCGTCGTGCCGGCCTTCCAGAAGCAGCACAAGGTCGAGGTACGCTACGTTGCCGGCAACTCCACCGACACGCTGGCGCGGCTGCAGGCGCAGAAGTCGAAGCAGGAGATGGATGTCGTCTTCCTGGATGATGGCGTGATGTTCCAGGCGGTGGCGCTCGGCTTCTGCGCGCCGCTCGCCGACGGACCGGTCTACAACGAGCTCTACGACATCGCCAGGATCCCGGGGAAGAAGGCGGTCGCCGCCGGGTTCGTCGGCACCGGCATCACTTTCAACAAGAAGTATTTCGCCGAAAGAAACTGGGCCGCGCCCACCTCGTGGAAGGACATCGCCGATCCCAAGTTCAAGAAGCTCCTGGCGATCTCGCCGATCACCGGCACCTACGGCCTGCACACCCTGGTGATGATGGCCAGGGTCAATGGCGGCGACGAGCGCAACATCGAGCCGGGCTTCAAGGCGATGCAGGCGATCGCCGGCAACGTGATCTCGTTCCCGACCTCGCCCGCCCAGATGTCGGAGGCGCTGCAATCGGGCGAGGTGGTGATCGCGCCCTGGGGCAGCGGGCGGACCGTGGCGCTCGCCAACACCGGCTTCCCGGTCGACTTCGTCTACCCGAGGGAAGGCGCGGTGGCGCTGATGATCGGCGTCTGCCCGGTGGCGAAGCCGGACGTCTCGAACCTGGCGCAGACGTTCATTCAGTTCAACCTCACGGCCGACATGCAGGCGGTGTTCGCGAAGGAGCAGGGCTTCGGCCCGGTCAACAAGAACACCACGCTCGCGCCCGAAATCGCCAAGCTGGTGCCCTACGGGGTGGAGCAGGTGGCGAAGCTGGTTGCGGTCGATTGGGACCTGATCAACAAGGAGCGAGAGGCCTGGACCAAGCGCTGGCAGCGCGAGATCGAGCGCTGAGCCGTTGGCGTTCCTGGAAGTCCAGGGACTGACCAAGCGATACGGCAGAGTTGCCGCGGTCGATGGCGTCGACCTCTCAGTCGAGCGCGGCGAGTTCCTGTCGCTGCTCGGGCCTTCCGGCTGCGGCAAGTCCACCACCCTGCTGGCGATCGCCGGCTTCGTCGAACCGACCGCCGGACGGATCGCGATCGACGGACGCGACATGGCGACAGTCAAGCCCAACCGCCGCAACATCGGTATCGTGTTCCAGTCCTTCGCGCTGTTTCCACACATGACGGTGGCCGAGAATGTCGGCTTCGGCCTGGATATGCGGCGGGTGGCGCTGGCGCGCGCGCTGGTGATCCGCCCGGACCTGCTGCTGCTGGACGAGCCGCTGTCGAGCCTGGATGCCAAGCTCCGCGAGGAGATGCGCGTCGAGATCCGCGACATCCAGCGCCGCGTTGCGATCACCACCATCCTGGTGACCCATGACCAGGCCGAGGCGCTGGTGATGGCCGACCGGGTGGCGGTAATGGAAAAGGGCCGCATCGCGCGCATCGGCCAGCCCTACGAGGTGTACGAGAATCCGGGCAGCGCCTTCGTCTCGACCTTCCTGGGCCGCACCAACCTGATCGCCGCGACGGTGCTCGGCCGCGCCGACGGCCGCCTGCGCGTCAGAGTCGCGGACACGGAATTCGCGGCGCTGGGCGAGGCGCCGTGCGGCCGTGCGAGGCTGTCGTTGCGCCCGGAGCGTCTCGGCTTTGCCGAGCAGGGCCTGCCCGGCCGGGTGGAAAGCTGCCTGTTCATGGGCGGGCAATGGCTCTACCGCGTCTCCACCGCCTGGGGCGAGCTCGCGGTGATCCGCCCGAACGAAGGCGGCGGGCACGTTGAGGAGGGCAGCCCGGTGCACCTGACCTGGCTCGCCGACGCCGCGCGGGTGGTCGATGAGTGACCTCGCGGCGAGCGAGGCGCGGGGGTTGCCCTACGCGCTCAGCGCCCCGGCGGTCGTGGTGCTGAGCGCCTTCATGGCGG
>WNFI01018160.1_pt1 | contig 14832 bp, 17 predicted proteins | sample 5400471 | NCBI WGS metagenome assembly WNFI01 (sample SAMN13153348, study PRJNA577476) | soil metagenome | isolation source: 100 cm saprolite on Douglas fir-dominated hillslope | place: USA:California | collected 2013-09-17
CGATCGACCTCATGCTGCGCAGTCGCGGCAGCGAGAACTCGATCCCGATCGAGAACATCAGGAACACGACGCCGAACTCGGCCAGCTCGTACGTGCTGCTGCTGTCGGGCGCCAGCGCCAGCGCGTGCGGGCCGACGACGATGCCGACCAGCAGGTAGCCGAGCACCGGCGGCAGGTTCAGCACGCGCAGCGCGGTCACTGCGAGCACCGAGGCGGCCAGCAGCAGCAGAGTCAGCTCGAGGGCCGAAGGCATCGTTGGGGGCGAGCCGCAGCAAGTCCTGTGCCAGCGTCGAAGCGCCAGAGTATCATCGGCTGAAGGCCTGCCGCGGCCGCGATCCACGCAGGCCAGGGCGCCCACGGGAGGGGCGGCGGGCGGTTGGAGCTTCTGGATTCTGCGTTGAACCCTGTCGACCCGGTGCAGGCATTGGGTGCCATCCCTGACTCGCGATCCTCCGCGCTGGCGCTCGCGCGCGATGTGTTGATCACCGAATCGCAGGCGGTGTCGGCGCTGGCCGACCGCCTTGACGGGCGCTTCCTGCGCGCGGTGGAGCTGGTGCTGGGTTGTCGCGGTCGCGTAGTGGTCAGCGGGGTGGGTAAGAGCGGCCACATCGCTCACAAGATCGCCGCCACGCTGGCCTCGACCGGCACGCCCGCTCTGTTCGTCCACGCTGCCGAAGCGGCGCACGGCGACCTGGGCATGGTGACCGGGCGCGACGTGTTCATCGCGATGTCATATTCGGGCGAGACCGACGAGTTGCTGACGATCGTCCCGATTCTGAAACGGGGCGGCACGCCGCTGATCGTGCTGACCGGGCGCGACACCTCGTCGCTGGCCGGCTACGCGGACGTGTACCTGGATTGCCGGGTCGAGCGGGAAGCCTGCCCCTTGAACCTGTCGCCGACGTCCTCCACCACGGCGATGCTCGCGCTGGGCGACGCGCTGGCGATTGCCTGCCTGGATGCACGCGGCTTCGGGGCCGACGATTTCGCACGTTCGCACCCGGGAGGCGCGCTGGGACGGCGACTGCTGACGCGCGTGTCCGACGTGATGCACACGGGCGAGGCGATCCCGGTCGTGTCCGCCGACGATACTGTGATGGACGCGCTGCGCGAGATTTCCAGCAAGCGGCTTGGAATGACCGCGGTGCGCAACCCGGACGGCACGCTGGCGGGCATCTTCACCGACGGCGATCTGCGCCGGCTGCTGGAGCGCGGCGGCGATGCGCGCGCAACCCGCGTGCGCGACGTGATGACCGCGACCCCGCTGACGATCGAGCCGCAGGCGCTGGCGGTCGAGGCCGCGCAGCTGCTCGACAGCGGGCGCAAGAACCAGCTGCTGGTGGTCGATGCCGAGCACCGGCTGGTCGGCGCGCTGCACATGCACGACCTGATGGCTGCGCGAGTCATCTGATGAAGCCTCGCAGGAAGAGCAGTGCTGCCTCCGCGCCGGCGCGCTCCGTCGGACGAGGCCCCGCCTCAGTGCTGACGCGCTCTGTCGGGCGGGCGGCGGAGGCTGGGCTGCGTGCGGCGCGCGTGCGACTGGTCGTGCTGGACGTGGACGGCGTGCTGACCGACGGGCGGCTGTATATGGGTGCCGGAGGCGAAGCCTTGAAGGTGTTCGATGTGCGCGACGGCCACGGCGTGCGGCTGCTGCGCGAAGCCGGTCTGGGCGTGGCGCTGCTGTCGTCACGCGCGTCAGCGATCGTCGAGCGGCGAGCCAGTGAGCTCGATATCGACACGGTGCTGCAGGGGGAGCGCGACAAGCTCGCCGCGCTGGAGCGGCTGCTGGCCGCGAGGGGCGTAGCGGCCGCCGAGTGCGCCTATATGGGCGACGACTGGCCTGATCTGCCGGTAATGGCCAGAGTCGGGTTTGCCGCCGCAGTCGGGGACGCCGCACCCGAAGTGCGGCGCGCGGCCCACTGGATCGCCCAGGCCGATGGCGGGCGCGGCGCGGTCCGCGCGCTGGCCGAGTACGTGCTGCGCTGCCGGCAGCGTCACCCTGGGCAGCCCGGTGTTTGAGGTTCACCCCACAAATGCGTGACCGGATCGCCTCGGTGATCGCGATCGTGCTGCTGGCGCTGGTGGCCGCCATCAGCTACCGGTATTCGCGTTCGCTGCAAACCGGGACGCCTGCCGAGCTGGCGCGACCCAAGGTCGATGCCGACGCCGACGGGGTGACGCTGATCCAGTTCGACTCGGTGGGTCGAGCCAAGTACAAGCTGTTCGCGGACCGGATGACGCACTACTCGCAGACCGACGACGTCGATCTGGTGAAGCCGCGGCTGGTGAGCCTGCGGCCGGATCAACCACGGGTCGAGGCAGTGGCACAGCTGGCCCGGATGGAAAACGACGGCGAACGGATCCGGCTCTCGGGCGATGTCGTGCTGACGCGGGCCTCGCCCCCGGGGCGGCCCCCGTTGCGGGTCAGCACCGAGATGCTGCTCGCGCTGCCGGATCTGGATCGCTACTGGACCGACCGGCCGGTGCTGGTCGATCGCGGTCCGGATTCGATCCAGGCGCACGGCATGGAGCTGGACAATATCGCGCAGCGAGTCCAATTCCTGGCGGACGTGGTCGACACGATTACGCCGCAACCGAGGAAATGAACGACGCGAAGTCCGCCGGCTGGATCGCGCTGCTGGTTGTGGGCGCGTGCCTGATGCCGTGGCCGGCCGGCGCCGAGCGCGCGGACCGCAACCAGCCGACGCTGATCGTTGCCGATCACCAGACGGTCGACGACTTGAAGCAGCTGTCGGTGTTCACCGGCCACGTTGTGCTGACCAAGGGAACGATTCGCGTCACGGGCGAGCGGATGGAATACCGCGAGGACCCGGAGGGATACCAGTACGCGGTCGTCACTGCCGCGGCCGACTCACTGGCCACGTTTCACCAGCGGCGCGACCCGAACCGCCCCGGGGTCGAGGAGACGATCGACGGCGTGGCCGAGCGGATCGAGTACGACAACCGGGCCGACACGGTGAAGCTGTTTACGCGCGCGATCGTGCGGCGCTTCGAAAACGGCGTGATGCGGGACGAGTTCACCGGGGATCGGATCACCTACGACGCGCGCACTTCGCACTATGACCTGACCGGCTCGGGCGCCGGCCCGGGCAGCCGCGTCACCGCTCGGATCGCTCCCCGGATCAACGAGTCCACGCCCCCGCAGCAAGCGCCCAAAGGGACCGATCCGGGGCGCGGCGGCTCGCAATGAACGCCGCCACTGCGCTGCCGGTGGCCGAGTCCCCGGATGCGATCGATGCGGCGGCCGACGCCGGGGCGCTGCCGCGGGGCCTGGTGGTCGAGCGGCTCGCCAAGCGCTACGGCGGGCGACTGGTCGTAAAGGATGTTTCACTGTCGGTCGAGCCCGGGGCGGTGGTCGGGCTGCTCGGACCGAACGGCGCGGGCAAGACAACCTGCTTCTACATGGTGGTCGGCCTGGTGCCGCTCGATGATGGCTCGATCCGACTCGACGGCCGCTCGATCGCCCACCTGCCGATACATCGGCGCGCCCGGCTCGGCCTGTCCTACCTGCCGCAGGAAGCTTCGGTGTTCCGGCGCCTGACGGTCGAGCAGAACGTGCGCGCGGTGCTGGAGCTGCAACGCGACGATCAGGGCCGGCAGCTGCGTGAGGAGGCGATCGAGCAGCGGCTGGTTGAGTTGTTGAAGGACCTGCAAATCGTGGAGATCCGCACCAATGCCGCGCTCAGCCTGTCCGGCGGGGAGCGGCGCCGCGTCGAGATTGCCCGCGCGCTGGCGGCGCGGCCCCGGTACGTGCTGCTCGACGAGCCGTTTGCCGGGGTCGATCCGATCGCCGTGATCGAGATCCAGCGGATCGTCCGCTTCCTGAAGCAGCGCGGGATCGGGGTGCTGATCACCGACCACAACGTACGCGAGACGCTCGGGATCTGCGACCACGCCTACATCATCAATGAGGGCCAGGTCCTGGCTGAAGGTCGGCCAGACGAAATCGTGGAAAACGAGTCGGTCCGGCGCGTTTATCTGGGCGAACACTTCCGGATGTAAGGCCGATGCTGGCAGGCAAGATGCTTTTCGGTTCCAAGGCTCCCAGCCGTCGCAGGACATGGCGCTTTTCGAAGCTGAGCTTCACGGCATGAAAGCGTCGATTCAGCTGCGCCTTGCGCAGCACCTGGCCCTGACTCCCCAGCTTCAGCAGTCGATCCGGCTGCTGCAGCTGTCGACGCTGGAGTTGAACCAGGAGCTCGAGCAGGCCCTGATGGACAACCCGCTGCTCGAGCGCGACGACGATCCGCTGGCAGGGCACGCGCGGCTCGCGGACGATGGAGCGATCCTCGATTCCGGGGGTGGCGCGGATGCAGCGGGCGGCGCAGACGGCGTCGAGGCCGACTCCGGATCCGCGCCAGCCGATTCCGTGGGCGCGCGGGCCGACGAATCCGAGCTTCCCGCACCAACACTGGACTGGGGCAATCCGCGCGCATCGCGCGACGACGACGAACCCGCCGCACTCGCCTGGGCGGCCGCCGAGACGAGCTTGCACGATCACCTGCGTCAGCAACTGACCTCGACGCAGGCGTCACCGCGCGACCGGGTGCTGGTCTCCTTGCTGATCGAGGCGGTTGAGGAGGACGGCTATCTGCGCACCTCGCTGGAGGAAATCCAGGCGATCTGCCCGTCGTCGGAGGCCGTCGAGCTCGATGAGCTGTCGGCCGGGTTGTGCCTGTTGCAGAGCTTTGACCCGGTGGGAGTCGCCGCGCGCTGCCTCGAGGAATGCCTGAGGCTGCAGATCGACGCCCGGCGGCGCGCGATCGCTCCCGGGGCCGACGGCGCGAACCGCGAGTGCCTCGACCTCGCGAAGAAGGTGGTTAGTGAACACCTGCTTTTGTTTGCGAATCGGGATTTCGCGAAGCTGAAGAAGTTAACGGGGGCCAATGACGATCAGCTGCGGGCGGTACATCATCTGATCCATGGACTGAATCCCCGCCCGGGGTTAGGCTTTGCCACAACAGCTCCGGATTATGTGGTGCCCGACATCCTGGTGCGGCGACAAAAGGGCCGCTGGACCGCACAGTTGAATCCGGACGTCATGCCTCGTCTTCGCGTGAACCAGGCCTACGCGACGATCTTCAAACGAGAGAAAGGGCAGCCGTCGCACCCCACCTGGTCTGCCCGATTGCAGGAGGCGCGCTGGCTGATCCGTAACCTGCGCCAGCGCTTTCAAACGATTCAACGGGTGTCGCAGGCGATTGTCGACCGCCAGAGCCATTTCTTTTCCCACGGTGCGATCGCGATGCGCCCCCTGGTGTTGCGCGAGATCGCCGACGCGGTCGGACTGCACGAATCGACGGTGTCGCGCGTGACGGCAAACAAGTACATGGCCACCCCGTTCGGCGTGTTCGAGCTGCGCTACTTCTTCGGCAGCCACGTGGCCACCGATGCCGGCGGGGCGGCCTCAAGCACCGCGATCCGGGCCCTGATCGGGCAGCTGATCGCGGCCGAAGATCCGAGTAAGCCGCTGTCGGATAGCCGGATCGCCGAGCTGCTGGGCGATCAGGGAATCGTGGTGGCGCGCCGCACCGTCGCCAAGTATCGCGAGCTGCTGCACATTCCGCCGCTGGCGTTGCGCAAGACGCTTTGAAGCAGTCCACATCATCGAAAGGGCGTTGCATGAACCTGATCATCCACGGTCACCACCTCGAAGTCACCCCGGCCCTGCGCAGCTATGTGCTGGACAAGCTCGCGCGAATTCGCCGGCACTTTGACAGCGTGATCGACGTCGACGTCGTGCTGTCCGTGGATAAGTTGCAACAGAAGGCTGAGATCACGCTGCGAGTGCGGGGATCTGCACTTCATGCTGAATCGGTCGAACCTGACCTGTATGCATCGATCGACGTGATGATGGACAAACTGGATCGCCAGGTGTTGCGTCATAAGGACCGCGTCAAGAACCATGCGCACACGGCGTTAAAGCACCAGTCGGCCAGCGGTCCTCAGTGACAGCCCCGTTCTGGCTGTTGCCGCATGGCAACAGGAAGTTCTCGATCCGGGCACCGCGCGTATACTGCGCCGCAAACCGGCCAGATTAGTCTGATAAATCTGCTTGGTGTAAGCGGTCACATAATTGCCTGGCTCGATTGCGCCGCATTGAAGGCAGATTGGGCCACATTAAAGGCAGTGAGAGGGGTAATTCCTGGACCCATGAGCGGTTCAGGTAGCCGGGTTGCGGGTTAGGCTTTGACAGTCGGTTGCAGTTCGGCCAATCGTTTAGGGGCGTGAGACGCCCATGAATCTGCTTGCGAGTCTTTTGCCGCTTTCCAACGTCGAGTTGGACATCGACGCGCGCGACAAGGGCGCGGCGCTGGAACGAGCGGCGCAACTGTTCGAGAATAATCAGGGACTGAGCGGATCGCGCATCGTCGAGTGCCTGACGGCCCGCGAGCAGCTCGGCTCTACCGGACTTGGCAAGGGAGTGGCCATTCCGCACGGGCGCTTGCGCGGGTTGAAGCGGGCGGCCGCGGCGATCATCCGGGTGAAGGAGCCGATCGAGTTCGATTCACCCGACGGCCAGCCGGTTTGGCTGCTGGTCGTGCTGCTGGTTCCGGAGCACGCGACGCAGCAGCACCTGGAGATTCTTTCCGAGCTGGCCCAGATGCTGTCGGAGCCCTCGATGCGGGGGCAGCTGCAGACGATCGCGCAGCCGGCCACGTTGCTCGCGACGGTCGCCGCTTGGGAGCCGATTCGCCCCGCGGCCTGACATGCTGACCTTCGAGTCGCTGTTCGAGGACAACGGCACGGCACTCGATTTGCGTTGGATCGGCGAGCCCACCGCCGGACAGCGAGTCCTGCCCGACGCCATCGGCAGCAGCGTGCAGGCGGCCGAGCTGGTCGGGCATCTGAACCTGATCCATCCGAAGCGCATCCACGTGCTCGGGGGCGCCGAGGTCGATTACATCGGCCGCATCCCGGCGGGGCGGCGCGAACAGGTGATGCGCGAGTTGATTCAGGGCGGGCCGCTCGGGCTGATCGTCGGCGAAGGCCGCTCGCTTCCCGAAGGGGATGGGCGTGCTGATCTCGGGCCAGTCCGGCCTGGGCAAGAGCGAGCTCGCGCTGGAGCTGATCAGCCGCGGGCACGGACTGGTCGCCGACGACGTGGTCGATTTCGCGCGCGTTGCGCCCGACACGATCGAAGGCCGCTGCCCGCCGCTGCTGGCCAACCTGCTCGAAGTGCGTGGCCTCGGCCTTCTGGACATCCGCGCGATCTTCGGCGAGACCGCGGTGCGGCGCAAGATGAAGTTGCGTCTGATCGTCGAACTGATGCGTCGCAGTGCCGCCGACAGCCTGGAGAGGCTTCCGCTGGCGGGCACGACGCAGGAGGTGCTGGGACTTCCGGTCCACAAGGTCGTGATTCCGGTGGCCGCCGGCCGCAACCTGGCCGTGCTGCTGGAGGCCGCGGTTCGCAACACGATCCTGAAACTGCGCGGAATCGACACGATGCAGGACTTCCAGCAGCGGCAGCGCGAAGCGATGGAAAACGGAGAAGAATCCTGAGCGCGTCGCCCGGTCGGTCGCATCTACCATGATCGGCAGAGCCGCCGTCTGCGGCGCGTGTTGCAATCGCCTTGCCGAATGGATAATTTGCCGATTGCCGGAACCAGGACAGGAGAAACCGATGCTCAAACGATGGTTGATCGCGGGGATGCTGGCCGCGCCGCTGTGCGTGTTTGCGGCCGAAGACAAGACCAGGACGCCCCAGCAGGAGAAAATGGCCTCGTGCAACAAGGAGGCCGGCGACAAGGCGCTCAAAGGCGACGAGCGCAAGAAGTTCATGTCCGAGTGTCTGTCGGCCGCCAAGAGCCAGGCCAGAACGAGCCAGCAGCAGAAAATGAAATCCTGCAACAAGGAAGCCGGTGACAAGGCGCTGAAAGGCGACGAGCGCAAGAAGTTCATGTCGCAGTGCCTGAAAGGCGAATCGAAGACCTGATCCGCCGGTCGGCAGCACAGGCGTAACCTCTGCTCTTGCCTCGAGCAGGGGCCGGGGCGATCGTGCTCCCGCTCTACGAAGGACGATCAGCCTCCCGTCTCCTTGAGGGAGAGGGGCCGGGCGTCGCCCGGCGTAGCCGGGGGTGAGGGTGCCCCGTTATTTTTTGTACCTGACTAAATGCGCCTGGTCCTCGTCTCCGGTATGTCGGGTTCCGGCAAGTCGGTCGCCATCCGGCTGCTCGAGGACATCGGTTACTACTGCATCGACAATCTGCCGTCGCAGTTCCTGACCGATGTGTGCGCCTACCTGTCGGCCAACGGCCACCCGGAAGTCGCGGTCTCGGTCGATGTCCGCTCCGAAGGGCCGATCGCGCAGCTGCCCGGCGTGCTGAGCGTGCTGCGTTCGTTCGGTTACGACGTTCGGATGTTGTTCCTCACGGCCTCGACCAACGCGCTGGTGCAGAGGTTCTCCGAGACGCGGCGGCGCCATCCCCTGTCGCGCCACCTGACGGTCGAAGGGCGCGAGCCGACCCTGGAGGAATCGATCGCACAGGAGCGCGAGCGCCTGGCGCCGATCGACTCGCTCGGGCATGTGATCGACACGAGCGATCTGCCCGCGAGCACGCTGCGGCAGTGGGTCAGGGCTTTCGTGGACGGCCCGCGCAGCGATCTGACGCTTGCGTTCGAGTCTTTCGCGTTCAAGAACGGGATCCCGGTGGCTGCCGATCTGGTGTTCGACGTGCGCAATCTGCCGAATCCGCATTACGATGCCCGGCTGCGGCCGCTGACAGGGCTCGACGCGCCGGTGGCGGCGATGCTCGAGAGCCTGCCGGAGGCGGGCGCGATGATCGACGACATCGCCGGCTTCATCACGCGCTGGCTGCCCAGTTACGTGCAGGATGCGCGCAACTACCTGACGGTTGCGATCGGATGCACCGGCGGACGCCACCGCTCGCCATACGTCGTCGAGGAACTTGCGAAGCGCTTCGGAGGCAAGGAGCGCGTGCTGGTGCGACACCGTGTTCTGGATCGCTGACGCGCTGTGGCAGGGGGTTCGACCAATGGCAGCACAACTGAAACTTGTCTCGAGCGCCTTTGAGCAGGGCGCGAGCATTCCGAAGCGTTTCACGTGCGAAGGCGAGGACGAGTCGCCGCCGCTCGCGTGGTCCGGCGTTGCAGCCGGCGCCCGCAGTCTGGCCTTGATCGTCGACGACCCGGATGCGCCCGATCCGGCCGCTCCGAAAATGACGTGGGTTCATTGGGTGCTGTACAACCTTCCGCCCGGGACGACGCACCTGGACGCGGCGGTGGCGCCGTCAGCCCTGCCGGCCGGCACCTTGGAGGGCAAGAATGACTGCAGGCGGAGCTGATGGGCACGTATCAGAAAGCGAAACCGCGCTGAAGTCCCCGCGCTCGTTCTCTACTGTTCGGCGATGAACTATTCGAATGCGATGGTCAGCCGCTCGGCGACGAGCGCCGATGAGCAAAAGCGCGTAAGGTTCGACGAACTCGAGGTTGGCAGCCATGCGATACTCATACGTCCCGGTGTCGATATTGCTGGGAATTGCCCTTCTTTGCGGATCCCTTGCGGGCCCATTCGGCGCGTCAGGTGCCGAACAACCGACGAGCCGAGCGATGACCGACACCACGACGCACACCAAGACCGACTCCGGACTCGAATTCCAGGATCTCGTCGTCGGCACCGGTGCGCAAGCCAGTACCGGACAGCAGGTCACCGTCCACTACACCGGATGGCTGCAGAATCCCGATGGGAGCGCCGGCAAGAAGTTCGATTCCAGCCTTGATCGCGGACAACCGTTCGACTTCCCCTTGGGAGGTGGCCGCGTGATTCGCGGTTGGGATGAGGGCGTCGCCGGAATGAAAGTCGGCGGCAAGCGCAGACTCATCATCCCCGCGGCGCTCGGCTACGGCGCGCGCGGGGCGGGAGGGGTCATTCCGCCCAATGCGACGCTGATTTTCGACGTCGAACTGCTCGGCGTGCGCTAGCGCCGGTCCTGGCCGGGAGTCGTCGCCCCAACTTCCCATCCTCTCGCCTTGGGCGGTCAGGTGCAAAGGAGTTGCCGCACTTCGCGCAACAGCACGCGATGCGGCGCGGGTAGCGCGGCCTGATCGATCCGGTCCAGCGCGACCCAGCGCCGTGGATCCGCGTCGCGCGCTCTCGAGGCCGGCCCGGCGGCCACCACCGGTTCGATCGCCAGCGTCAGATGGGTCAGCGCGTGCCGTCGCGGCGCCAGCGGCGCCCCTGCCACGGGGTCCAGACCGAGCGCGCGTGCACGCCGCAGCAGGGACGCTTTCGATCGGAACTCCGGCAGGCACATCAGTCCGCCCCAGATTCCGTCCGCCTTGCGCCGTTGCAGCAGCACGGCCTGCCCGGCGAGTGCGATTAGCACGTGCGATGGACGCACCGGCCGCTCCCGGCGTGCGCGCGTTGCCGGCAGGGCCGCGGTGCGGCCCGTTTGCTGCGCCCGGCAACTGGCACTGACCGGACAGCGACCGCAGGCCGGCTGCATCCGGGTGCAGACGGTGGCTCCCAGGTCCATGATCGCCTGCGTGTAGCGGGCCATGTCGCGCGCGGCCGGCAGTTCGACCTGCGCGCGCTCCCACAGCCGGCTCACGACCGGCGCCGATCTCGGATCGCCTTCGATCGCCCAGTGACGGGCCAGCACGCGCCTCACGTTGCCGTCCAGCACCGGCGCGCGTTCGTCGAAGCAGAAGGCCGCGATCGCGCCCGCCGTCGAGCGTCCGATTCCGGGCAGAGCCGCCAGCGCCTCCGACGTTCGGGGAAAGCGGCCGCCGTGGCGCTCCACCACGGCACGCGCGCAGGCGTGCAGGTTGCGGGCGCGCGCGTAGTAACCCAGGCCCGCCCACGCGCCCATCACGTCGTCGATCGGGGCCCGCGCCAGCGAACACACGTCGGGGAAGCGCTCGATGAAGCGCCGGAAATACGGCAGCGCGGTGGCGACCTGGGTCTGCTGCAGCATGATTTCGCTGATCCAGACGCGGTACGGATCACGCTCGTCCAGCCAGGGCAGGTCACGCCGCCCGTGGCCGCGGTACCACCCGAGCAGCCGCCGGGCGAACCCGCCTTGCGCGGCAGCCGGGCTGCGAGCGCGTTCAGATCTCGGCACGCAGGAAGGAAGGCAGCCCCTGGCCGTTCGCGTCGGTGCGCGGCGACTCGGCCGCCGGCCGCGGCTGGCCCGACAACGGCGGGACAATCGGCTCCGAAATCTTCTTCAGCTCGTCCAGGTGCGCCTGCACATCCTGCAGCGCGTCCTCCAGCTGGCCGATCCGCCCATCGAGCGATTCCTGCGCATCGCGTATCCGCACCACCGCGTCGGTGCGCTTTTTCAGTTGCTGGCGCTGCTCGCGCACCTGCGTCTCCAGCGGGGGCAGCAGCGAACGGATCCAGGCCTCGGTGTCGCGTTCGGCCGCCGAGAAGATCGTGCGGGATTGGCCGACCACGGTCTCGAAGAAGCGTTCGATCAACGACCATTTGTCGCGCGTGAGCACCGCGATGGCTCCGAAGTGGCTTTCGTAGGCCGTTTCGACCCGGTCGATCTCGGCCAGGTACGTGTCCAGCGTGAAGGTCATCGGCGGCGGCATGCTCCAGCCGGTTTCCTCCGCGAAGCGGTGCTGCACACCCAGCACCATCCGTTCGATCTCGGCCAGCGACGCGTTGGCGCGGCGGATCATCTCGCGCAGCCCCGCGAAATACTCCCTGACCACCGACATGAATTGCGGAGTCAGGCGCACCTTGCGCATCCGGTCGCGCGTGGCCAGCACGACGGCGCGCAAGGCCTGCATCCGAAGGTTGGAATACACCTGTTCGGCCAGGCGTGCCAGCACAGACCGCGTCGCCACGACCTTGCGCACGTTGTCCTCGAATTCGTGCTGCTCGCTTTGCGCGCGCAACAGGATCCGCTCCACCGCGCTCTGGTTCTTGCCCTGCAGCGCCCGCAGCTCGTACAGCTGTTCGACCAGGTTGCGCTCGCGCGCGCCGAGCGCCTGCCGCACTTCGTTGACCACGCGTGAGCTCACTGCCAGCGTCTGCTCGCGGATGATCTGCTGGCGCTGCGGCACCAGCAGATCGACCAGCGCCGCTTCCAGCGTCGGCAGGCGGCTGCGTTCGAGCAGCTGCGCATCGCCGGTCACTTTGGCGACCAGCCCCTTCTGCGCCGACACCGCGAATACCCGCTTGCGATCGATTTTCAGCGTCTCGCTGACGCTGATCACCTGGCGGCGCACCTCGGCCTCGATCTCGGTTTGCGCCTTCAGCGCGTCCCACAGGCCGTCGATCTTGTTCAGCACCGCGATGTGATTGGCCGCCTCCGGTGAATCGCCCATGATGTGGCGCCACACGTCCAGATCACTCTTGGTGACGCCGGTATCGGCCGCCAGCACGAACAGCACCGCGTGCGCGCTGGGTACCAGCGACAGCGTCAATTCGGGCTCGGTGCCGATTGCGTTCAATCCGGGCGTATCCAGGATCACCAGACCCTGCTTCAGCAGCGGATGGGGGAAATTGATCACCGCGTGACGCCAGCGCGATATTTCGACCAGGGCCTCCTCACCGTCCCTGATCACCCGGTCCGGGTCGTTCGGATCGAACAGACCGTACATGCGTGCCTCGTCGATGCCGACTCGCACGGTCTCGGCGACCAGATGGAAGGCCTTGAACATGCCGTCCGGCGAGGTGGTGTCGACCGGAAACACGCGCCACTCGCCGGAGCTCTTCTTGAAGTCGGCCATCGTTCCGAGGCGCGCGCGCGTCTCGATCGGCAGGGCCCGGATGCAGGGGGGCAGCGACTCGTCGTACATCAATTCGGTCGGGCACATCGTGGTGCGCCCGGCCGAAGACGGAAGGATACGGCGGCCGTAATCGGCGAAGAAGATCGCGTTGATCAGCTCGGACTTGCCGCGCGAGAACTCCCGTACTGTTGGAAGCTGGTGGCGAGCTGCGACATGTACGAGTGCTCGACGTTCGACCGGCCTTCGGCCCGTAAGCTTAAGTCAATCCGCGCGGTCGGACCAGTGTCTCGACCGCAACGCCCCGACACGGCCTGCGGCCGCAGTACTCAGCGCCGCTGGCAAAACGCGCACCAGTATGTGGCGCGCTGACCCTGTACGATCCTTCGAATTGGACGGCCGCACACCGGGCAGTCCGAGCCATCGCGGCCGTACACGCGTGCTTGCAGCGCATACTGCCCCGGCGCGCCATCGGCCGATGCGTAATCGCGCAGCGTCGATCCGCCCGCCTCGATGGCCTCGGCCAGCACCCGCCGTATCGCCGCGGCAAGCCGGGCGCAGCGCGTCGGGCCCAGGCGCCGCGCGGGAACGCGCGGATCGATGCCCGCGTCGAACAGACTCTCCGAGGCGTAGATGTTTCCGACCCCGACCACTGCGTCCCCGGCCAGCAGGACCTGCTTGATCGCGGCCGATCGCCCGCGTGTGGCCAGGTACAGGCGCGCGCCATCGAAGCCCGGATCGAGCGGCTCCACGCCCAGCGACGCCAGCAGCGGGCAACGTGGTCGTGCGGACCGCGTTCGGGCGCAGCGCCGTACGGGTAGAGGCGCCAGGACCCGGTCATCCCCAGGTGCGAGATCAGCACGCCGTGTTCGAAACGCCACAACAGGTACTTGCCGCGCCGATCGATCCGCTGCAGGCGCCGGCCGGCGAGCGTCGCGGCGAGCCCGCGCGGCACCGGCCAGCGCAGGCGCCGTTCGTACACCCGAAGCGCCCGCACGGTCCGGCCTTCGAGCACGCCGGTCATGCTGCGCCGGGTCACCTCGACTTCGGGTAATTCGGGCATTTCAGGCCGCGGCTAAACTGTGGATCTGGCGAACCTATCGCGCCCTCGCAGGCGCTGCGACGATGTCGATGCATGCAAGGCCCCTCGGACCGACTCTGAGATGGGCGACGGGATCCATGTTGTGTGCGCTGATTGTAGGGTGTGCGTCCCCGGCGCATGGTCCCACCACGTCCGCGCAGCCTGCGCCGGCGACCGCTGCGGCGGGCGCAGCGCCGGCGGAAGCCCGCTCGCTGCCCGAGGTGGAACTGACCGGCCCGCTGCTGTTCGAGATCGTGGCGGCCGAGGTTGCCGTGCAGCGGGGCGAGTCCAGCGCCGCTTTCGCGACCCTGATGAAAGCGGCCCGCGATACGCGCGATCCACGCCTCGCGCGGCGCGCGACCGAAGTCGCGTTGGGCGCGCGTGCCGCCGCGCAGGCCCTGGAGTCGGCGCAATTGTGGCGCCGCGCTGGAGCGGATCCAGCGGCTGCTGGCACGCGCGCCCGACCAGGCGCGAGCGCTGGCGCTGCTGGACGCGCTCACCGAGCCGTATCTGAACGACCGCAAGCGCGGTTTCAATGCGCACCTGATCCTGGCCCACGGGGCGCATGCGGCGGGCCAGGGCGCGCGGGCGACCGAGGAGGCACGCGCTGCGCTGGCGATGAGACCGGACTCCGAGCAGGCCGCGATCGCAGCAGCGCAATTCATGCTGGAAAGCAAGAGCAAGGCCGACGCGGCCGGACGAGCCGACGCGATCGCGCTGTTGTCGGGCTTTCTTCAGCGCAATCCGAGCGCGGCCGATGCGCGCCTGGCGTACGCCCGGTTGCTGATCGGCGATGGGCGCAACGATGCGGCGCGCAACCAGTTCGAGGAGCTGTTGCGGCGCGATCCGCACAGTCCGGATCCGCTGTTCGCGCTGGGCGTGCTTTCGCTGCAGGCCGAGCTTCGCCCGCAGGCGCGCGGGTTTTTCGAGCGCTACTTGAAGGCGATCGAGGATGGCGCCGATCGGGAGCCCGATCCGGCGTATCTGAACATGGAGCGGATCGCCGAGGACGAACAGAAATACGACGA
>WNFI01027734.1_pt1 | contig 14831 bp, 13 predicted proteins | sample 5400471 | NCBI WGS metagenome assembly WNFI01 (sample SAMN13153348, study PRJNA577476) | soil metagenome | isolation source: 100 cm saprolite on Douglas fir-dominated hillslope | place: USA:California | collected 2013-09-17
GGGGGAGCCGGGCTCGTTCGCGTTGTAGTTGGCGTTGACGAAGTAGACGTTGTAGGGACCGAACGGGTTCGAGCCCACCGTCACCGCTATGGCCTCGTAGCATCCATTGGCCGCGGCGGCGAAGCAGCCAGTGAAAGGCCCGCCGCTGGCTTCGCTGTTCGCAGAGGCGATCTCCGTGAAGAACCAGTGCCCGCCGTTGCTGTAGTCGTAGGAGCACGAGGGGTCTCCGCCGCTGCTCCATCCCCGGGCGGTGAGTCCCATGAGGGTGTCCAGCGGGATCGGCGACGACAAGCGGTGCAGGCGCTGGTTGAACACCAGGACCTCGCCGATGTTGTTGGTCTCGGCCACGAACCCGTTGCCGGCACACAGGCCCTGGTCGGCTGGTTCGATGTCGCCCAGCGGGGTGGTGGGCAGCGTGCCGCTGTCGACCGCGTTCAGGCCCTTCACGCCGACCGAGCCACCGGCCGACAGGCTGATGGGGTCGCAGCCCGGGCCCAGCGGCTGGCAACTGACCGTCGGCGCCGATATCACCGGATCAGTGCTGGCCCTGACGCCGGCCCTGACGCCGCCGCTGACGCCGGCGCGCGGGACAACCGGCGACGGCATGGCATGATGCGCGTCCGATGCCGCCGTCGCCGCGGCTAGCTGCTTCGCGGCAGCCGCGCCGGCCGCCACCGCAGGCGACGAAGCGGACAGGCCCGCCGTGGATGGCGTGGGGAACGGGCCGGTGAGCAGAGCGCAACCAGGCGAGGTACAGCCGGTGGCGGCCGGCCCGGTAAAGGTCGGCGAGAACGTTCCCAGGGAGGATGACTTGACGGTGCGGGCTGTCTTGACGGTGCTGGTTGTCTTGGCGACCCGGGCCGACGCCGTTCCTCCGGAGACCACGACGAGCGCGACCGGCAGTGACAACAGCGACAGGAGTGCGATTAATCTACGTACGACACGTGACATTGAGCTCCACCATTACGGTCGTTCCCCACCCCCAGAGGACCGAGCGCCGGACGCGCCTGTCCCCCGCACCCGGGGGTCCAGTGCGGGGCTTCATCGTGCCCGCCCCGGAAGACCGGTACGGGGACTCCATCGTGTCCGTCGGGGACTGCTCATGCTGCTACGCGTAGCGCTCATATCGTGCAGTGCGCGGGCACGTCCGTCAAGCATGCGGTTAGGCGATGAACACCGAGATGCTCGCCAGCGAGCTGGTCGCCAACGTCATCCGCCATGCCCGGGGACCCGCCCGGCTGCGCCTGCTGCGCAGCCAGACCCTGGTCTGAGAGGTCTTCGACGGCAGCGTGACCACCCCCCGCATCCGCCGGGCGTCCTGGACCGACGAGGGCGCCGGGTTCGGATCATGTAGCGTCGTGCTGTGCCTGAGGGTGAGATCTCGGTAGATGACCCGCGAGCCGACGACGTTCGCAAGCTGCTGCAGCGGCACCTGGCGTTCGCCCGTGCGAACACCCCGCCCGAGGGCGTTCATGCCCTGGACATGGACGGCCTCCTCGATCCGGCCGTCACGTTCTTCAGCTTTCGCCGGGACGGCGAGCTCCTCGGAGTCGGCGCGCTGAAGCAGCTTGACCGGCACCACGGAGAGCTGAAGTCCATGCACACCGCCCAGGCGGCTCGGGGTCGCGGGATCGGCCGGGCGATGCTCGATCACCTGATCGGCGTCGCCCGCGAGCGCGGCTGCCTCCGCATGAGCCTGGAGACCGGCTCCATGGACGCCTTCGCTCCCGCGCGGTCGCTCTATGCGAACGCCGGATTCAGGCCGTGCGGGCCGTTCGGCGACTACCGCCCAAGCCGTACCAGCACCTTCATGACGCTGTCGCTGGAAGGCCGGGCCTGACCTGACCGGCGGCCCATCCCCGAGGTCCATAACGGCCGATGGGGAGGCCTCCCCACATCCATCAGCCGTAGGCCTCAGCCGGGGCTACGCGGGGGCCAGGAAGGCATTGAGCGCCGCGATGAGCATCTCGGAGTCGGCGGCGCCGCAGAGCTCGCGCGCCGAGTGCATGGCCAGCGCCGGGTTGCCCACATCGACGGTGGGCAACGCCAGTCCAGCGGCCACGATCGGCCCGATCGTCGATCCGCTGCGCGCGCCGCTCCGGTTGACGAAATACTGCACCGGCACGCCGGCCTGCTCGGCGGCGAGCAGGAACGCCGCGTGCGTCGGCGCGTCCGTGGCGTACGACACGTTCGCGCTCACCTTCATGACCGGGCCGCCGTTGAGCGCGATCTGGTGCTCCGGCTCGTGCCGGTCGGGATAGTTCGGGTGCGTGGCGTGCGTCATGTCGGCCGAGACCTGGATAGATCCCGCGACCGCGCGCAGGAAGTCATCGCGCGTGCCGCCGCGGGCCAGCACCGCGCGCTCGAGCTGCCTCCCCAGCCAGGCGCCATCCGCGCCCGTCGCCGACTGGCTGCCTATCTCCTCGTGGTCGAACAGGACAAGCGCGCTGACGTGCCGCGGCGCCGGCTGATCGGCCACCGCGGCCAGCGCCGTCACCGCGGCGTGCGCGCAGGCCAGGTCGTCCAGCCGGCCCGAGCTCACGAACTCCTCGCTGACCCCGGCCAGCGTGCCGCCGGCAATGTCGTAGGTCACCACGTCGTGGCTCAGCAGATCGGCTGGTGAGACGCCGAGCTCCTTGGCGAGGAAGTTCGTGAACGCCCCCTGTTCCGCTGGGCCGAGCGACCAGATGGGAACCAGGTGCAGCTGCGGGTCGAGCTTGAGCCCGTCCTCGCGCATGCTGCGGTCGAGGTGGATAGCCAGCTGCGGTACCCGCAGCACCGGGCGATGCACCCGGACCAGGCTGACCAGCGGGCCGTCCGCCGTGCGCACCACGGCGCGCCCGGCCAGGCCGAGGTCCCGGTCGAGCCAGGAGTTGAGCAGCGGGCCTCCGTAGACCTCGACGCCGAGCTGACGCACTCCGGCCCGGCCGGTGTCCGGGCGCGGCTTAACCCGGAGCGTCGGGCTGTCGGTGTGCGCGCCGAGCAGCCGGAACGGCGCATGCGGCGCGGACCCGCCGGGAACCACCCAGGCGAACAACGAGCCACCGTCCCCGGTAACGTAACGCCCGGCGCCAGGCGGCCAGCCCCCGGTCAGCGGCACCTCGACGAAGCCCGCCGCGATCAGGCGCCGCCGCGCCTCGGCCGCCGCGTGGTACGGGGATGGTGACGCGTCGAGGAACTTGATCAGGTCCAGTGCGGTCTCACGGGCGTATTGCGTCATGGGTCGTCCCTGCGGGCACTCGGTGTCATCCGGCTCAGCAAGCGTAACGAGGAGAGCACGTCACCCGAGCGCCAGCGCCGCCGCGCCGTTTCTATAACCGGGCGGCCTTCCGGCTTGCCGGGCATACTGACGGCATGCCTGTGCGACTTCACCACATCGTCGTTGATGGTCATGACCTGCCCGGACTGGCCCGGTTCTGGACGCAGGCGCTCGGCTGGAATGTCCTCTCCGAGCGGGAGCTCGAGATCGTCATCGGGACCGATGAGCACGCGCCCGTCGGCATGTGCTTCATGCCGGTGACTGATCCCAAGACGGTCAAGAACCGGGTGCACCTCGACATCACCACCAGCGCCGTGGACCGTGACCAGGAGATTGAGCGGCTTCTGGCGCTCGGTGCGCGCCGGGTCGACATCGGCCAGACCGGTGAGGAGTCCTGGACTGTCCTGGCCGACCCGGAAGGCAACGAGTTCTGCGTGGTGCGTCCCAAGGACACGCTCACTCGCTAGCCTTTAGCGCCAGCACCCGGATCGGGCGCAGCGGGCACGGTCAGCACCGCCGACGGCTTCGCCGCGACTTCCCGCGCGGCTCCGCCTGGCTGGGGCTGGGCGCGCTGTGCGCGTTCCTGGTCATCGGGCTGGCGACCAGGGTGGACAGCGATCCGGCGCGGGCGGCGACCGGGTCAGCCCGCCGGGTCCGCGGGCCGGGCGAGCTGCTGCAGTCGGGCGGCGCGTAGCGTCAGGTAACGCTGCTCGGGCACGCTGGCGGTCATCTTCGCCGCCCGCAGGTAGGACTCGCGTGCCGCAGCGGTATCGCCCGCCTGCTCGAGCAGGTGGGCCCGTACCGCTTCGAGGCGGTGCGTATGCGCCATCCGGCCGTCGTTATCGAGCGTGCCGAGCAGTGCGAGACCGGCCTTCGGGCCGTGCACCCTGGCCAGGGCGACCGCGCGGCTGAGCGTGACCACCGGTCCGGGCGCCACGTCGGCGAGCGCGACGGCGTCCCAAAGCTCCCGGCGTTGCTCGTCGAGCGGCACGATCGATCCGTCGGTATCGGTCCGGGCCGCCCGGCGGGCGTCGGTCAGCAGCATCAGCGCGAGCAGACCGGCGACCTCCCCCTCGCCCGGCAGCAGCCGGTGCAGCACACGGGTAAGCCGGATGGCCTCGGCGGTCAGGTCGGCCCGGTGCAGCTCCGGTCCCGCGGTGGCCGTGTAGCCCTCGTTGAACAGGAGGTAGAGCACGTGCAGGACCACGCAGAGCCGCTCGGTCCGTTCCGATTCCGGCGGCAGCTCAAAGCGGGCCCCGGCGTTCCTGATGCGCTGCTTCGCGCGAGTGATGCGCTTGGCGATCGTGGCCTCGGGAGCCAGGAACGCAGCCGCGATCTCGGTGGTGGTCAGGCCGCCGACGGCGCGCAGCGTGAGCGCGAGCTGCGACGGGGGTGACAGCGCGGGATGGCAGCACAGGAAGAGCAGCACGAGCGTGTCGTCCTGGCCGGCGGGATGGTAGCCGGCGCCGTGAGGATCGGTGTCCAGCTCGCGGCCGGCCGGCTCGAGCGACATCGCGGCCTGCTCGCGGTGGCGCCGCGCGCTCTCGCTGCGCCACGCGTCGACCAGTGACCGGCCCGCCACGGTCAGCAGCCACGACCGCGGCCGGTCCGGCACTCCCTCGGCCGGCCACTGCAGCGCAGCCGCGAGCAGCGCTTCCTGCACGGCGTCCTCACAGGCGTCGAACTGCCCATGCCTGCGCACCAGCGTGCCGAGGACCTGCGGCGCGAGCTCGCGCAGCAGATCCTCGATCCGGCGCTCCGCGTTCACCGCGGTGACGGCCGCGCCGCGCTAATGAGACTGCTCACTCTGCGGCGACTCGTCCCTGATCCGCCGGACCTCCATCGGGTACTCGGTGTACGCGACCACCCGGGACGCGATCTCGATCGCCCGGTCCTCGCTCACCTCGACGATCCAGTAACCGGCCAGCGATTCCTTGACCTCGGCGAACGGTCCGTCGGTCGGCACCGGGACACCGCCGGTGAAACGGACCGTCTTCGCCTGGCCCGGGTCCACGAGCGCCCCTCCCACCACCAGCTCGCCGCTCTCCCTCAACTCGCTGTCGAGCTTCAACAGCAACTCACCCATGGTCTTGATCCACTCAGGCGATCGGTTCTCCAGCGAGGCGCCGAGCCCCCCGAACATCATGATCATGTACTTCATCTCGGTCCTTTCGTCCCGCGCCCAGAGCGGGCGCTTACCCCCTGGTCGGAGCGGCCGCGCTGGTTCTGGACATCCCAGCCTGGATTTTTCCAGCCCTTGTTCCGTGCGGGTTCCTCGGCCCGGTTCCAGCCGGGTCGCCCGACCGCCTCGATCAGGACCTAGGCCCGCGCGCGCTGGCTCGGTAGTTCCACGGATCCGCGCTGGGCCTGGTGTCATGGGCGCGATCGTCGTGCCCGGAGCCGCCATGGTTCCATGCCAGCCAGTCCGCGCCGGCGGCCACGCGCCCGGCCGCGCGCATCAGCACCGTGGAGTACGGCCCGAGCAGCAGGTCGCACCGCCCGGCGACCTCTGGCAGGGCCGCCTCCAGCGCGCGCCGGTCACTGCGGTCATCCTCGGCCAGCAGTTCCGCCGCGCCATCCAGCGAGCACCAGGCTTCGAGGCCCCGCAGGGCCTGCTGGCCGAACTTCGCGAACCGCCCCGACAGCGACAGGCAGGCCCCGATGCGCAGCCGGACGCGCAATACCGGCACGCCGGGGGGCATTCTCAGCCCGCCCTCATCCGGCGCAGGCATCCTGCCCGCGCTGTCGTCAACCGAACGTGCGATCTTGCGCCGGATCGGCCCGTTCTCATCCTCGATGAGCGCGTGAACTCCGCCCCCTTATTAGGTGCAGGCTGCTCGATCGGCGTGCCCCCGGCCATGTCTGCGGAGTAGTAGCTGTCGGTGAGCGCGACCGGGAGATCATCCGGGAAGTTCGCGGCCTGCTGCAGGCTCGCCGCGTGATCAGCGCGCGATCGCTGCGTGGTCGGACGCGATTCTGGGCGGTGAGTCGTCCGATCATGGCGGCAGGCTGCCGCTGCCTCGTTCCTTGGGTTGCGCCAGCGGGCTGCTTCCTTCCTTCCTCGGCCTGGGAGCAGTTGCTGTACGACCGGCCGGGTAGGAGGGTGGTCCGGGACTGCGACTGACAGCGGCGTGAGCGCCGACAAGAAGCTGTCCCCGGGTGGCGGCAATCACGGTGCGGGTGGTGATCGCTGCGATGAGCGCGGTCAGCAGCGCCACGACAACGATGGCGTAGGCGGTAGCGCCGGGGGGCTTCTTGAGCGTGATCCACCGAAGGGCATAGGTGGCGGCAGCGGCGGCGGGGAAGGTGAACGCCCAGAATCCGGGCGTGAACGTGAGCTTGGCGTAGACCGGCATCAGCCGGACCTGGACCAGTGCCATGAGTACCGCGTACCCGCCGAGCGCGACGGCGATGAGATTCGTGGCTCCGCCGGTCAGGGCGAAGTACGCCAGCCCGGCGAGCACGGGCGCAGCGAGCTCGATTGCCAGGGTGGGCACCAGCGCAGCGGGCAGGCCGGGCCGGAAGAACAGCCGGTTCCAGACGATGGAGCCGAGCAGGATCCAGCAGAGGACGCCGATCCCGAACGATGCCTCGGCGATGGCATGCAAGTGGACCTGCGCGGCGGCGGAGGTACCGACCAGCCCGCCGGCGACGGCTGGCAGGTAGTAGCCGGGATGCGCGGAGTCCTGGCCGGGGCCCGCGGCGAACCACTGACCCGTCAGCCACCCGCCGGCTGCGATCGTTACCGCCAGGAACACGATCACCAGGATCCGTGCGGCCGCGAAGGCGTCCCTGGCCAGCGCGGCGGCCAGGATCATCGCGGTGATCGCGGCCAGGGGAACGAACGGCGCGAGGACCGGGTGGTGCAGGTCAGCCAGTACCTGCCTGGGACCTTGCGCCGCGTACCCCGTAACCAGAACCAGCCACGCGGCGGCGGCCAGGATGTTAACAGCGTCGGGGACCGCCTGGGGTGTCCCCAGCGTCGGCGTGGCAGCGCGCCACGCCACGCCAAGGCCAGCTAGCCCCAGCGCGATGCTGAACAGGCTCGGCGGGACCCGCGGCCGGAGCGTGTCGTGTTGCGGGATTGCCCCTTTCTTGGCGGCGCTGCGCGTGGAACTCATCGGCGCTCCTCTGCGGATCGGGACAATTGCCAGCAGCTCGTCCCCGGAACGAGCAGCGGCACCTCGTTCCGCGTACGACGACGCGGAAGCGGAACATCGAGCACATACTCGAACGCGCTCATCGTGTTCTTCTGATCGCGGCGGCGCGGCAACCAAATGGGTTCAGTCAGGAACCCGCGCCGCGGCCGGTGTCACCGTCACTCCGGGTTACCGGCGGCTGTTTCCTTCGCACCCTGAGACGTGCCCGGTGCCGCACCCACAGAAACGACCGGCTGTCGCTGAACAGGCATCCCCGGGCAACCAGGCGACCCAGGACCGCTCGCGGCCGCCCGCCGGGCAGGACTCACTCGCGCTTAGTGTCTAGGAACGGTTGTGCCCGGGCGTCGTCTCCGGGAACAGCGCGATAGACGCCGTGTAGCCGTGCAGGAAGTTGTGCCGGCCGACAGGTCCGAGTTCCCCGGCGCAGAAGAACCCCGCCACCGGGATCTCGCCCAGCATCCTCGCGAGAAGCCCGGCGTCGTGGTCGGGCTCGGAGAACAGCCTCGCTCCGCGGCCGTTGCAGGTGAACAGCAGCGCCCCGGCCGCCCGGCGGCCACCGAGAGTGGCGACTTCGCCCTGCAGGGTACGCCGCAGGTCCGCGTCGGCTGAGTCCGCGTCCCGGACATGGAACTGCACCGTCTGGCCTACCTCCACCTCATCGGCCACCGCGATGGCCCCGGACTCGGGGTCGGCACCGACGATGCGGCGAATAAGGAAGTCGCCCTGGCGCGGCTCGGCGCTGTACTCGTCTATGAGCATCCCCACCTGCGCTCCCCGGGCGAGCAGCTCCCGGTCCCGGCCGGGCAGCGCCGCGGCCAGCTCCCGCAGGCGCGCCAGCGGCGCGCGCCCGCCCAGCTCGTGGATCACGTTGCCCTCGGCGCCGGTGACGGTGTAAGGGTGACCGACCGGCCGGCATCCCTGCGACACCAGGTGATGGGCCTCGGCTTCCGGCAGGTGGGCGCCGACGGCGCCACTGGACAGCACCCGGCCGTCGAGGAACAGCCGGCTCTGCCGCACGGCCAGCCCGCCGCTCGCCAGCCCGCCCATCACGACCACCCCGGGGACGCGGGCGTTCAGGTGCGCCAGCAGGTCCCCGGCCGGGAACGTGAGCGGATCGCAGATCATCAGGTGAACCCCCGCCTCGCCCGGCTCGAACCGGTAGCCGCCGTAGGCGCCCCCACTGGGCGTCGCGACGAACTCCATGGCGAACGTCTCGACCGGGCCGAGGCCGGCAGCCAGCCAGATCGAAACCGCGGGCCCGGACTCGACCTCGCGGATCCCGCCTACCACCGCGTCCGCCACGCAGCCGATGAGAGGCAGCGGGCCTGTCTCCTCAGCGACCGCCGCGACCAGGGCCTCCGCCGAGCTGAGGAAATGGGCGGACGCGAACAGCGCCGCGAACGAGGGCGTCAGGCCCCCGAGCGACTCCCGCGCCTGACCAGCGGCCCGGCGCCCCGCCTCGTCGGGGTCCGTGGTGAGCACAAGGGCTCCTGCCGCCTTCACAAGCCCAGATTACGTGGCGGTTCGCCCTAGCCCCGGCCTGGTCGCTCTGGCCTGCAGGTCACGGCCGGCAGTTACCCGAAGTCATCGACACGAATATCGGTAATGCGACTTGCTGATATTATCGACATCAATGTCGATTCACGGCCGGGCTCCCGGCGCGATGCTGCGATAACTCAGGAGGCCCGGATGACGGACGGAACCGGCGACCACGGCCGACCGGCGGGCAGCAAGCAGGACTCGGCCGACGGCGGCCCGCTGGCCGGAGTCCGGGTCCTCGACCTCACCTCGGTGGTGATGGGACCGCTCGCCACCCAGATCCTGGGTGACCTCGGCGCCGACGTGATCACGGTGGAGACCCGAGGCGGCGACATCAACCGGATCATCGGCCCGGGCCCGCGCCCTGGCTTGTCCGGCGTGTCGCTGAACCTGCTGCGCAACAAGCGCAACATCGCCCTCGATGTCGGCCACGCGGAGGGCCGGGCCGCGCTGCTGCGGGTCGCCGCGGGCTGCGACGTGTTCGTCAGCAACCTGCGGCCCGGATCCCTGGCCCGCCTGCGCCTGGGCTACCCGGATGTCGCCGCGGCCCGGCCCGACGTGATCTACTGCCAGGCACACGGATTCCCGTCGGACAGCCCGCAGGCCGACGCGCCGGCGTTCGACGACATCATCCAGGCGGCGTGCGGGGTTCCGGACGTGCTGCGCCGGGCAGGCGGGACCCCTGGCCTGGTGCCGACGCTGCTCGCCGACAAGGTGTGCGGCCTGGTGCTGGCTTACTCGATCATCGCCGCGCTCTTTCATCGCGAGCGAACCGGCGAGGGCCAGCGCGTGGAAGTGCCGATGACCGACGCGATGCTGGCGTTCCTGCTCGTCGAGCACGGTGGCGCCGCGATATCCCGGCCGCCCCGCGGCCCCGCCGGGTATCAGCGCATCCTCACTCCGCTGCGCGGGGCGCTGCGCACCGCCGACGGCTGGATCGCCGTGCAGCCGCACCGCGATTCGCACTGGGCGGCGCTGCTGCGCGCCGCGGGGCTTGAAGACCTGATCGGCGACCCACGGCTGTCCCGCCGGGGCATCTGGCTCGAACCCGGTTTCGGGTACGCCACGCTCGGCCGCGTGCTGGCGGCCAGGACTACCGCGCAGTGGCTGGCGTTCTGCTCGGCGAAAGGCATCCCCGCAGCTGCGGCCGCCGGCCTGGACGAGCTCATCGAGGCGCTGCCCGACGACGAGCACCCCGCCGCCGGAGCGTACAAGCTGATCCCGCCGCCGGCCCGGTTCTCGGCCTCGCCCGCGTCCGTGCGCCGCCGCGCGCCGCTCGCCGGCCAGCACACCCGCGAGGTGCTGGCCGAGGCCGGGCTGACGGAGCCGGAGATCGCCCGGCTGGAGGAGGCGGGACTGCTCAGCGAAGGCCCGGCTGCCGAAGGAACGCGAGCACCTGCTGGTTAAACAGATCCGGCTGGTCGACGTTGCTCGCGTGGCCGGCGTCGGGGATCACCGCGTGGGTGGCCCCGGGGATCTTGGCCGTCATGTACTCGGCCGCGGCCAGGAACGCCTGGTCGCGCGCGCCGACCAGCACCAGGGCCGGGACCGTGATCGACGGCAGCGACCCGATGACGCTCCCGTCCCCCTGCGTCAGCATGCCGCGCGCGGCATGGGCCAGGCCCGCCCCGGACCGGTGTCCCGCGGTGCGGATCTCGGGGCTGTCGCCGAGCGCGGCCAGCCCGTCGCGGTGCAGACGGCCTGCCTGCGCGACCGCGCGGTCGTTCCACCGCTGCCGCGCCTCGTCGCTGCGGAACCCCGGGCCGGTGTCACACAGCACGCGTCGAGCACGACGGCCATGTCCGCCACGCTGGCCTCCTGGGAGTACTCCGCCGGGTCGTCCGGTGAGTCGCTGCGGCCGTGCCCGCGCAGATCCCAGGTGATCACCGGCCGGTCGGCGGACAGCGCCCCGATGTTGGGCCGCCACATCTGCGACGACGCGGCGAAGCCGTGGCTGAGGAGCACCGGCAGGTTCCCGTTCTGGCCGCCGGCCACCTCGTAGTAGATACGGACGCCGTCTCGGTCGAGGTAGGCCATCACCGGCTCCCGTCGGTCGGCACGTCGCGGAACGGCAGGTCCCGGCTGGCATCGGGCTCCCTTGGCAGGCCGAGGATGCGCTCGCCGATGATCGTCCGCTGGATCTCGTCGGTCCCGCCGGCGATCGAGATGGCCGGCACGGACAGGAAGATCTCGGCGATCGTGCCGCCGGCCGGCGAGCTTGCGCCGGTCAGCATGCCCGACGCCCCGGCGATCAGCGAGTGCACCCGCGCCGCCTGCCGGGCGATCGCGCTGCTGGCCAGCTTGCCCAGCGACCCCTCGGGGCCGGGCGGCCGGCCCGCGGCACGGGCGGCGGCGGCCCGGGCCGCCGTCCACCGCGCGGTATAGGTCAGCTCCATCAGCCGGGCGATTTCCTGGCGCACCAGCGGGTCGCGCGCCTTGCCCTCGGCCACCGCCCGCGCGACGACGAGATCAGGGCGGCCGGCTCGCTGCGGGTACCACTTGTGCGGCTCGGCCGCGGCGGTCCGCTCGGCGATCGCCTCCCGCCAGGCCCGCCCGGTGGCACCCGCGGGCGCCGGCGCGGGCCGGTGGGCCGCGAGCCGGCGCTCATGTGCGAGGATCGACAGCGCGACCGTCCAGCCGCCGCCCGGCTCGCCGATCACGTAGCCGGCCGGGACCTGGGCCTGGTCCAGGAACACCTCGTTGAACGAGGCGTGCCCGTTCATCTGCCGCAGCGGCCGGACCTCGACCCCGGCCTGGCGCATCGGCAGCACGAAGCAGGTGATCCCGCGGTGCTTGGGCACGCCGGCGTCGGTGCGCGCGAGCAGCAGCCCGAAATCCGCAGTCGCGGCGCCCGTGGACCAGACCTTCTGCCCGGTCACCAGCCACGCCTCAGCCCCGTTCACCGGTTCCGCCCGCGTGGCCAGCCCGGCCAGGTCCGACCCCGCGCCCGGCTCGCTGAACAGCTGGCACCAGGTGACCTCGCCGGTGACCGCGGGCCGGATGAACCGGCGCCTGAGATCCTCGCTGCCGTGCGACAGCAGCACCGGCGCGGCCAGCGTGCGGCCCACACCCTCGGCCGGTCCAGGGACGCCCGTGTCCGCCAGCTCGTTGGTCACTACCTCGGCCAGGCCGGGCGGCAGCGACCGCCCGCACCACCCGCGCGGCCACGCCGGGCACGCCCAGCCCGAGTCCGCCAGCAGCCCGCGCCACTGCACCAGGCTCAGCTCCGGATCCCAGTTGGCCTCGACCCAGCGCCGCACCTCCGCCCGGACGCTGGCCTCCTCCACCGCGCCCGCACCGCGGGCCGCCTCCGACGCTGCCCCGCCGCCAGCCGCCTTGGGCGCGTGCTGGCCGGTGGCTCCCCCCGGAGCAGCCTGGTCGCTGGCCGCCTCGGGCGCTGGCCGACCGGTCACCGGCCCTCGAACCGCGGGGTCCGGCGCTCTGCCGAAGCGCGGACGCCCTCGGCGAAGTCCGCCGTCTGCTGCAACTGCTCCTGCTCGGCCACCTCATGGTCCGTGGCCTCCCGGATCCGGTCCGCGAGCCCGGCGCGCATGGTGGCCCGGATCGAGCGCACGGCGAGCGGCCCCGCGGCGGCGATCTCCGCGGCCAGCTCGTGCGCGGCGGCCCGCAGCTCGTCCGGGTCCGCCAGCCGGTCGGCCAGGCCGATCCGCGCGGCGTCCTCGCCGCCGACCCGCCGGCCGGTGTACAGCATCTCCAGGGCGCGCTGCTGGCCGACGATCGCGGGCAGCGTCACCGTGAGCCCGAAACCGTGGTGCAGCCCGATGCGCGCGAAGTTGGCCAGGAACCGGGCCTGCGGGCTCGCCACCCGGAAGTCGGCCGAGCACGCGAGGCCGAGCCCGCCGCCCACCGCGGCACCCTGGACCGCCGCGACGACCGGCAGCTGCGCGCGGAACAGCCGCACGGCTTCGACGTACAGGTTTCTCGCGCCGCCCGCGCCCGGCCTGGCCCGCGCGCTGCGGCCCGAGAAGTCCGCCCCCGCGCAGAAATGCTTCCCCTCCGAGCGGAGCACGATCGCGCGAGCCCCCGCCTGCTCGTCCAGCCACGCGTAGGCGTCGGCCAGCGAGGCGATGAGCCCGACGTCGAAGAAGTTGTCCGGCGGCCGGGCGATCTCGGCCGTCCCGACCCCGTCCTCGCTCAGCCAGGCGCGCACGTCCCCGAACGTCTTCATCGGCCCGTCCTGCTGCATCGCATCATGGTAATCGACATAGATATCGACAAACAAGCCTAGGCGATACTCTCCGCTTGCCGGCCGGTGCCCTCTGGCTCGACCAGCTGTCTCCCGCTTGCCTGGGCACCTTGGTTGCTCACGGACGGACCTGGTCTCCCTGCTGGGAGACTTGATTCTGGTCACTGCTGGTCGAGGTGTCGTGGACGTCGGCTTGGAGGCGGTCGAGCCGGACGGCGCCGGGCCCGGTGGAGCCGGGATTTGGCAGTCCCCGCGGAGACGGCGAGCGTCGAGCAGCTCGGCCATTGCCATGCTGTCGCCGGCCTGAGCGGCCCGCACCAGGTCAGGCAGCGGGCCAGCGGTGGTCGCGCTCTCGGCCGCGTCGATCAGGCTCACCTCAGCTCGGCCGGTGATCCGGCGAGCGATGATTCCACCTGACTGCGGGAACGCGCGCACGGCCGTCGCGACCCTATCCGGGCACTCCTCGGCCAGCAGGTGGCCGGCCGCTGGCATGACCTGGACGCGCAGGTCGTCGGCGTATGACTGGTATCCGCCTAGCGCCCGGGCCGGGATGAAGAAGTCACGCTCGCCGCTGAGCATCAGGACCGGAACCCGCAGCCGCCGGGACCGGTTCGCCCCCCCGATCACCGGCAGCATCTCGTGGTAGGCGAACTCATGCATGAGCCGCTCACTCGCCCGCGCCCGGGCCGGCTGGCGCACCGAGGCCACGAATTCCTCGATCACCGCTTCGCTCAGCGCTGCCGGGCTGGCGGCCGAGGCGCGCAGCACCGCCCTCGTGACACCGCCGACAGATGCCTGATCACCCGCCGGCCCAGCCGTGACGTCTCCACCAGCGGAGTCCACCAGTAGCGCCACCACGTCGGCGGCGAGGTCTGCCGTCTTGTAGCCTCCGGCCGGGGCATCGGTCCAGCCGAAGCCGCGAAGATCCGGGCAGATCAGTCGGTGAGAGCCCGCGAGCAACGGGATCAGCTTCCGCCAGGCATACCAGTGCTGTGGCCAGCCGTGCAGCAACAGCAACGGCGGCCCGCTTCCCGCCGCGGCGATATGGATGTCCAGACGGCCGGTCTGTACGTACCGGGGCTCCACGCCGGCCACCTCCGGCATCGGCCGGCTGGCCGTTGGCTGCGGTCGTGCCTGGTCGTACCCGTCGAGCATCTTGAGCCGCGCACCTGGCGTGGCAGCGGCTTGTTCCGCGACGGAGCGCTGGAACCAGGCCGGGCTGTTTTTGCCGCCAAGAATAAGGACGGGCGCGGTGATCTTCCCCAGCTCGGCTGTGGGTACCCCGCCCGCGGAGACGGCGAGGTCGTAGGGGAGCGTGGGGGTCAGGGGCTCCAGGGTTCTTACCCACGGGGCACCGTCCATCTGCGCGAGCATTTCGCCTGGCAGCCTGACGACCTCGGACATCCAGAAGGTAACGGCCTCGTCCCTGCGGCCGGAGCTGACCAGCTCGCGAATATGATCCGCCGCACTGACGGCCGGCGGTGGCGTGTCCTCGTTGAGGAATGGTGCCTCGTACGCGACGATGCCCGCGACCGGCAGGCCGGTCGCGGCGGCCCGCAATGCGATTGCCGCGCCGGATGAGTGGCCGAACACGAACGGCGGTTCGGGCCCGGTCGCCGCCGCGACGGCGGCAAGGTCCTCATACTCCCGCTCCGGCGCGAACGGC
>WNFI01105851.1_pt1 | contig 14829 bp, 12 predicted proteins | sample 5400471 | NCBI WGS metagenome assembly WNFI01 (sample SAMN13153348, study PRJNA577476) | soil metagenome | isolation source: 100 cm saprolite on Douglas fir-dominated hillslope | place: USA:California | collected 2013-09-17
GCTTTGGAAAGAGAACCGGCCTTCGCTTGCCCATGCGCGCTTGAGAAAGCTCAGCACTTCTTCAAATCGTTCTCCCGCTTCAGCCTGGTCGATGCAGAAGCCGGCAAACTCTTCAGCCCTGTACCCCTTACCAATACCTAAATCGAGCCGCCCCTTGGAAAGGAGATCGATGGTGGCGACCTGCTCTGCAAGCAAAACCGGGTTATGCCATGGCAGGACAACGACCCCGGTACCTAGCCTGATACGGCTGGTGAGGCCCGCCAAATAGGAGAGCATGTGGAGCGAAGCGGATACCTGACCCACACCGGTGAAATGATGCTCGACCATGAAAATCTGCGCATAGCCGTTCTCTTCAGCACACAAGATATAATTGATATAATCGCCGTACCCGATACTGTCTCCGCTGGGCGTTCCATCTGCCGACTTTGCGCCTCCAAACAGACCAAAATCCATCGAATGTATCTCCGTTAAATCGACGAATCACCTCCGGCTTCGCAAGAGGGAGCTCTCGAGGATTGACGGTGGACACTATTAACAGCAGAGCATCGCGTCCATTCCCGCTCGCGTATGTGGGTATTCATCTTAACGCCATCTCCCCTTGAGGTTATTTTGCGTCAAAGAGTGTTGCGTCGCGCTATCGCCGTGCGTGGCGGTCGTGGGCATGCACGGGCGAATCTTTAGTCGACGAAAAGCCAACTTATTGTTGAGGACGCCCGAGGTTCCGCGCTTGCGCGCGGCTTACCTGAACGACGACTTAGTTTGAGCTCAAGCGAAGCTCGGTATGGGAGATACCAAGAGCAGCAGGACGATTGCCTTCATCCGGCGCATCGAACTACCAATGACAAGGCCTCATGCTATCACCACCGCCCCGCTAGATCTCCGATGAGACTTAGCGGCCAACCCTCGGAAGAAGCGAAGCCGCAAATGTGTCGCGCGCGCTCAAGCAACCGCAATCAGTCCTGGAAAAGATCAATTGCCAGTCCTCAGCGGGGCTGAAACGAGTGGCGGACAGGAGCACGGGCGCGACCTCACAGCATAAGCGCGAGCGCACCACCGGTGCCGTAGAGAACAATTGGGACCGATACTGTCCAAAGGGCCGCGCGATCGAAATCGCAGCAGGCTTCACGCAGGCGGGTTTGCAGGTCAGAAGGATCCGTATGACTGGGGCGATCCTCGCCCAAGCGACAATTTCTTCCAGTCAGCAACGCCGGCCTCAGTCAACAATTTGTGATATCCTTCCGAAGTTTATGCACTCGCCACACGTCCTCTCATGTAGGCGTAGACCTGCCAAGGGGTTGATTTCTCCGATCGATTTCGCGAGGAGATAAGCTACAATAAATTCAGACCGGCCCGGACTGGGATGTCTAAGCGGTCAGGTCGCAGGCAGGAAATGATGGACCTTTACAAACTCGACTTGAAGATGCTGCATTGTTTGCACGTTCTGGTTGACGAGGCCCATGTCACAAGGGCTGCAGAACGGTTAAACATGTCCCAGCCGCGGCTCAGTAGCACTCTTTCCCGCTTGCGTCGGATCCTGGGCGATCCACTGCTGGTTCGGACTGTAGAAGGAATGCGCCCTACGGCGTCGGCTCTGGAAATCGCCGAGCATGTTCGCTGCTTTCTCGAAAGTGTTCAGGGAACGCTGGACAAAAGAACTGATTTTGACGTCGGCACTGCCAACCGGACGTTCAACATTGTAGCTCAAGATGTCCTCATTCAGCTGTATCTGTCTTTCTTCATAGGTGATCTTCGACGAGAGGCGCCTGGAATTGTCGTCTCTTTGAGCCTGCCTCCTATAAGCGAGATCATCGAGAGTTTGCAAACGGGAGATATCGACCTTGCGATGGCCTTCATATCATCCGTCCCGGATGATTTCTATGTCACGAAGCTACTGGAAGTTGATCGCGTCTGCATTGCCAGTATGCATCACCCGAGAATTCGCGGAACACTTTCAGTCGAAGAGTTTGCCGCAAATGACCATGTCGTTGTTACTTTGGGGCAGTCGTACCTGCCAACCATTTCGGAACAGATGCTCGACGAAGCCCTTCAGACACACGGCTTGATGAGGAATGTTGCTGTCTTTGTAGAAGGCGTACTTTCAGTGTCCGAGATAGTTATGCGTTCAGATCTTTTGGCCGTGGTACCAAAGGAACTGGCGCTCCTGAAACGCTCGGATCTGCAGATCTTTCCGTTACCCTTCGCTTGCCCAACTCCCGAAATCTCGCTGATTTGGCATAAGAGGGCACATAACGACACGGCGCATCGTTGGCTGCGCACAGCATTGAAGAGATTATCGCTGCGTGAGCATGATACCAAAGCGTAAGCCTCGTTGCAGTCGCGTACAAAGCTCGTGCAGCTCGGTCAACCTCCGCGGCGTATTTTTCTATGTCGACGCAAGTACACCATCGTTGTCGATACACAGTGCCGGTAAAGGTCACGATCTCGTGTCGCTATTTCTTGCGGATGGTCGAAGCAAATACCATCCCGTCAAAACGCTGCTCCACGTTCAGTCCTTTGCGGGTAGCGACGGTCTCGCCCATGAAGAACAGGGGGACAGTCATTGCATCGTCCGCGACCAAGACTGCTGCTTGCTCGTAAAGCTTGCCCCATTGCGACCGGTTCATCGTTCGTTCGGCTTTTTTGGTCACGCCGTCAAGTTCGGGATTGGAATATCGACCGAAGTTGAACGTACCTAGGCCCATGTCCATGTCTCTTGAATGGAGGGCCGTTCGGTAGAGAAAGTCCGATGCGCCTGTGACATTCAGAATAGAAATGATGTAGGGCCCAATATTGCCTGGATGCGCATCCTTCAGGAATACAGGCAGCGCAGGTGTTTCGACCGATGTCGGTACCCCGATGCGGCTCCAATACTGTGCGACAATCTGCGCAACTTCGTTGCTGAACAAGAAGAGCTGATTGGCCACTCTCAGTTTCAGCTTGAATTTTCCCGCCCAACCGGACTCCTGCAGTAACGCCTTTGCTTTTTCGGGATTTGCAGCCCAGGGTTTCACTTCCGGATTAGTGCCAACGGCGCCGACCGGCGTTACCTGCGCAGTGGCTTGTCCTTCTCCGACATAAAGTCTTTCAAGCAGTAATTTTGTATCGACCGACAGTTTTAAGGCTTCGCGCACTTTCTTGTTTGCGAGCGGATTTTCTGCCAGCCGCTCGCCATTCGGACCCGTGATTAGGCCGGAATCGAGAGCAGCGTTACTCACGCTCAAGCTATACCATACGAGTCGAATCGTTGGCTTGGTGTAGGTGGAAACGGACGGCGTTTCGCGGAGCCGCTTAAGATCCTGTGATGGTACTTGATCAATCGCATCGAGATCTCCCGCAAGCAGGGCCGCGACGCGCGTCGCATCGTTCGGCATGACGCGATAGGTCACACGCTCCCAGGGCTCCTTCGCGCTCCAATAGTTCTCGTTTCTCTGCAGTTGCACGTTGTCATTCAAGGTCCAGGATACGAACTTATATGGCCCCGTGCCGACCATGGCCTTGCCACTGTGATAGTCGTCGGTGGTTGCGTTTTCTCCGTGCTTTTTCGAGACGATCCCGACGTAGTTCAGATTTTCGGGCAAGGTTGGAGCCGGCTGGTTCGTAGTAATCCGAATTGTAAGAGGATCCTCGATCTCGACGGACTTCACGCTGCTCAGATAGCTCGTGAAACGATTGGTGGCATTTGGGACATTGGGGGCACGAGCATAACTGAACACCACGTCGTCAGCGGTGAACGGCGAACCGTCATGCCACTTTACGTCTTTGCGCAGGTGGAAGATCCACGTCGTATCGTCGACGTTTTCCCAAGAAGTCGCCAGCATCGGCTCCAACTTCATATCCGCATTCACGCGAACGAGAGGTTCAAATATCTGACGGGTTATTTGGTTTGGGCCTGGCGACGTGTTGAAATGTGGGTCGATGGTAAATGGCGTGTCCTTGATACCGATCACCAGATTGTCTGCGTAAGCCGAGGTCGTGAAAGCTATCAACGTGGCGCTTAGAAAATATCTCAGAACATGCCACGAGCTTGAAAATCCGAACATTCAACCCTCCCTAACGACCTTGACGGCGAGCTTTATGAGCTTCGCTGTGCCCGGCTAGTTGTAGCCGTCGCCAGGCAACTATAGTTCAAGAGAACAGAGCTAGGTATTGCCCGGACCGAATATCCAGATATGCTTTGCATTATACACGCCGCATGGGCTTTTTCGCTGGATCGGCTTCGAGAGAACGATTGAGGCAAGCCGGGCTTCGGAGAAGGCACGCAGTCGTCCGCATCGGCATCGAGTGACGCTTCACTTCTTCACCTTGGACGAGCTTTCTAGCTATGCCAGCCTGTTCCCACGCTATTCGTGGCTCGGACCATGCCTAATGCCAGAAGAGGGTCCAGCGCTTAGTGCTAAATCGATCTGAAATGACACGAGGTCAGTATACTTGCTACAACGCGCTTCCGAGCCTCATAACGCGAGCGAATGGGCGTCCCGACTCCCGCTTAAACGAAAGCTACCGTAGCAGCAGCGTAGCGTCAAAGCCCAACTCGGACCGACCGACAGATCTGACTAAACTGAATCTAGACGGCTCTTCTTATTTTCCGAAAACAGCCACCAGTTGCTTGCTGTCCTATCGTAAATTCAAGCGTGTCATTCTAAGCGGATGCGAGGATCAATTATCGCATACAGTATGTCGACCAGCAGATTGATGAAAGCAAAGGCAACAACCATAAACATCACGAAAGCGACTAAAACCGGACGGTCGAGATTGGTAATCGAGTCAAGCGCAAGACGTCCAATCCCCGGATAGGCAAAAATCTGCTCTACAACAATTGACCCAGCGAGCAGATTTGCCAGCTCGATACCTTGGATCGTGACGATCGGAATAAGAATATTTTTCATAGCGTGCAGCCAGATAATTCGCCGCCTAAAGAGACCTTTCGCTCGGGCAAATTTTATGTAATCCATCAGCATGACTTCTTGCATCCCTGATCGTGCAAGTCTGATCAGGAGCGCAATATTAAAAAGCGATAGCGTGATCGCTGGCAACATCATGCGAGCAAGCCCACTCCCGGTAAAAGCCCATTCGGTACCAAGTATGGTGATCGTGTCACCACGGCCGCTAGAAGGCAGCCAGCCGAGCGTAACTGAAAACACAAGTATCAGCATTAGACCTATCCAGAATGGTGGTAGGCTGATGCCGAAGATGGAACCGGTGATAATTGTCTTGGACCAGAGCGATTTCGGATTGAGCCCAGCGATCACTCCGAGTGGCAGTCCTATGAGCGAAATAGCAAATGCAGATATCGTAATTTCCAGCGTAGCGGGCAGCCGCTTTGCGAACAGTTCGCTGACTGGGATCGCCGTCTGGAACGATTTGCCGAGATCGAAACCAGCGATTTTTCCCAAAAATACCAGGTACTGCCGCCAGATGGGGAGATCCAGCCCTAAGTCCTTCATGGCGGCAATCTTATCTGCCTCGGTAGACTGAGGGCCAATGAGCAGATCGGCGGGGTTCCCTACCAGATAAACGGCGGAGAACGCGGCAAGAGAAGCCACAAGCAGCAGAAACAGACTTTGTACCAAGCGACGCGCGATAAATAAGGACATGGTCCGCTTCTTGAACGCTATGAGGTGCTAGCTGTGGTGCCAGACGCGCCCCTTTTGGCGGCCCGTTCGAACAATTGGGCGACGTTACCTTCGGGATCGACGAACGTCACCGTTCGGCCATGAATACCCATGTCGCGCCGTCGGATAATTCGGCCCCCTGCCGCAACAATCTCCTGGGTGACCGCTTCGATGTCCTTCGCCTCGAAAACGACCGTCGCGCCCGAGGCGCCATCCGCTGCCTCGTCGGCCGAACTCAAGGAAAAGCTCGTTTCGCCGATTGCAAACTGGGTCCACCGCTGCTGATCCGCGAACTTGACCTTCAGTCCCAAAGCCTTCTCGTAGAAGCTTCGCTGCAAGGGCATATCCTTGATTACCAGATACGTATTCTGAATTCGATGGACGACCATTTCGGCTTCCCCTTCGAAATCCTTCAGTTCCACGGGTGTCGGGCACATGTCCATGCCGCGACCCATATAGCTGCATCAGCGCAGCAAGATTGTCCGCCTGGCGGAGCCAACCTAATCTAAAAATCAGACTCTTCCAAACCGCGGGCCGATGCCGGTGCTGCTGGTCGCAATTCACAGGGAACGGCAAACCGTCATGGCCGAGCTTGTAGATCGAGTATCGAATCAGGTCGATCCGAGAGCGTTTCGCCGCTGTCTCGGCCTATTCGCCACCGGCGTTACCGTCATTTCAGCCATGGAAAACGGTGCTCCTATTGGAATGACAGCCAATTCTTTTTCGTCTGTGTCCGTCGATCCACCTCTAATTCTTTGGTCTGTCCAAAAATCCTCGAAGAGCTTTCCGGCGCTACGGGCGGCAGATTGTTTTGCGGTCAATGTATTGGCATCGGATCAGGTGCCCCTGGCAACGCAATTTGCCCGCTCGGGCACGGACAAGTTCGCAACTGCTAAATGGCAAAAGGGCAAGATCGGCGTTCCTCTACTCGACGGAGTTGCAGCCCGCTTTGAATGTTGTCGTGAAGCCGTTCATGACGGCGGTGATCACACGATTATCGTCGGTCGAGTACTCAGCTTCGAAAGTTTCGATCGCCCATTGTTGGTTTTTGCGCGAGGACGCTATGCACTTACGACAGAATATGAGAGCGGTTCGCCTGCGGACTTCTTTACTCTCCACGAGGGAGGAAATGGGACCGATGAGCCATTTCTGCGTCTGGCGCGCAGTGCGGCGGATTGTCTCTCAGCGGCCTTTGAGATGCATCGCGCCAGTGAAGGAATAACTTATAACCAAGCGCAAGTCCTGGCGCGGGTGACAATTCATCCGCGTGAGCCCGTTGAGTATATAGCGAAGATATCGCTGCTTGCGCTTCCGGACGCCCAAGATGCTGTGATTGCGTTGCAGCAACTCGGATATTTGGCTAGCTCAACAGATGGGAAGCTATCCGTTACCCCCAACGGAGCAAAGCTGCAGAACGTCTTGATCAACCGGGCGAGTAACTTCGAACAAGCCTACCTTGCCGAATTCTCTCCCGATGATATCGCTGTGGCCCGACGTGTTCTCTTGGCTTTTTGTGAAAACATTCCACTTAATCGCGGGACCGTGAGTTGAGTTGTGCAGGCACGCCCGGTCTTGGCGATGAGTGATCGTTATGATTTCATTGTTGTCGGCGGCGGAACCGCCGGATGTGTTCTTGCCAATCGCCTTTCCACCGATCCGCGGCTCAGTGTTTTAGTTCTCGAGTCCGGTCCTGATGTGAGGGAGGAACACGGATCTGAAGATATTCTCAGTCCATACCCTCTCTCTTACTACAATCCGGACTATTTCTGGCCGCAGCTAACATATCACCTGCGAACGCGCTCCAATTCCGGCGCCGCGAGGTTCCGCCAGGCGCGTCTTTTGGGAGGCGGCTCTTCTGTCATGGGTATGGTGGCCCTCCGCGGGACCTCCGAAGACTATGAAGAGTGGAAGAGCGCAGGCGCGACCGATTGGGGATGGGGAAGCGTCTTGCCTTATTTCAAGCGGCTTGAGGACGCGGAATCGACGCATGGCGCCGATCACGGAATTGGTGGCCCGACACCGGTTCGGACATTTCCTGTAGAGAGCTGGCCCATGTTCGCCCGCGCTGCAGCAGCTTACGCGCAGGACCAGAACGTCCCATTCATAGCCGATCTCAACGCAGACTTTCGCGATGGTCTCGGGCCGACACCGATCGCGAGTTCTGCCCGGGGGCGGTCATCCGCTGCATTTTGCTATCTCGGTGCATCAACACGCGCACGGCCCGGATTGCGTATCGCGACAGGTTCAATGGTCGAGACGCTACTGATGGAAGGTCGCCGTGCGGTCGGCGTCATCGTCAAAGAAGGCAAGCAACGCCGAAGATATCTGGGTGGAGAAGTCATACTGGCCGCAGGAGCTATCCATAGCCCAGCGCTTTTGATGCGCTCAGGTATCGGACCTGGTGAGCTCCTCCGTGAAAGGGGCATCGAAGCTATCGTTGATCGGCCAGGCGTCGGTGCAAACCTGCAGAATCACTTTTTGCTCTATATCGCAGTGGAGCTGGTGCCACAGGCCAGGCAAGCACTCGATTTCTACGCCTTTCAGAACCCGACGTGGCGGTACTCTTCCAATCTACCTGATTGCCCCGCCGGCGATATGTGCATCACGATCTCGGGCAGGACGGCATGGCATCGTCTCGGGAGCACGATCGGCGCGGTTATTCCAGAGCTATTGAAGCCGCTCTCACGGGGTAAGGTTAACATCGTATCAGCCGATCCACTCGATCCGCCTATCATAGAGTTTAATGCATTTGCGGATGATAGCGACCGAACTCGGCTTGTCGATGGCTTCAAACGTTCGGCCGCTCTACTTTTGTCGTCGCAGCTTAAACCGTGCTGGAGATCCTCGTATCCTATGTGGAACGGAGCACGAATGCTGCAATTGAACGATATCACCCTGTGGAATACTTGGCGCAGTGCGATTGCGGCCCGACTCTTCGACTACAGTCCGAAAATTGGACGTGCTCTGCTCGCGCAGTTGTCGCTGAGGCGCATGACTATGGCGCAGGTCGCTGCAGACGACAAGTTAGTAAACGAATTTGTACAAGGCGCCGCTGTTCCGATGGGCCATCCGGTAGGCACATGCCGAATGGGAGCGACGGATGATAATGCCGCTGTCGTCGATCCGCGAGGACGTGTCATCGGGACGGAACACCTGCGGGTCGCAGATGCCTCGATCATGCCGTCGATAACGCGCGGAAACACCAATTTACCCACGACAATGATCGCAGAAAAGATGTCCGATCTGATACTCGAAGATTTTCGCCTGGGGTAGCCAGATCACTCCACCGTTATGAAGACGGAGTGCCGCAGTTTACCCTCGATATTTTTGGACTTATGCCCTTTGCCAGTAGTGTCCTCCAGAAATAGAATCTCACCGACGCCAACGTAGCGGGTTTCTCCGTCGCTGGTTGTTATCTGCACCCCAGCGTCGAGGTTAATCATATACTGCCGAAGTGGCGCGTTATGGAAATCTACATCCTGACTAGCGCTCGTCGAGCGGAAGATGAGGTTCTTTACAGGGATCGGCTTGGACCAATTGTCGATGCCTGCGTAAACGGACTCGTAGTTAACATCCAAGTCCTTGAAATGCGTCTCGCCAGCTTCATCGACATATATATGGTGAATGCGCACGATGTTCTCCAAATTAGTTCGGCGTGTTTTTCATAGCGGGAAAACGTACGTTCTTTGGGCCCTGGGTATGTGGCGATTCGTGAGGGTTTGGCCATAAGTGCCCAGGACCAGGGCAGCGGCATTCGGCCCTCAGCCGACAAGCCGTTCCTTGTCTTTCCAGAAGCGGTCACGGATTTCGCGCTTTAATACCTTGCCATTCGGGTGACGGGGAAGTTCGCTCCAGAAATCTACGGTCTTTGGCGTGTGCACCCCGCCTAGCTTCGCTTTGACCATTTGTTTGATCACGTCGGCGGTTACTGTCTGCTGGGGCTTGAGCTCGATCACTGCCTTTATCGCCTCGCCCCATTTTGGGTCTGGAACTCCGATCACCGCACAATCACGCACGGCAGCGTGTGAGAGAATGACAGCTTCCACCTCGGCGCTGTAGACATTGAAGCCGCCGGAGATGATCATGTCCTTCTTGCGGTCGACGACGTAGAAATACCCTCGTTCGTCCATGTAGCCAATATCCCCGGAGTGATGCCAGCCAAACCGAAATGTTTCCTCGTTCTGTTTGGGATTGTTGTAATAACCCGGAAAAACGAGGCCCCCCTTCATGACGATCTCGCCGCGATCGCCCGCCGGGAGGATGTTGCCATCATCGTCCATGATCTCGACACGCACGCCAAAAGTGGCCTTACCGCAGCTTGCAAACAGGCCGTGGCTGTTTGATTTCTTGTCCGCTTGTGCTTCCAAAAGATCGCGCGTGGAAAGGAATGTCGCAATTTGTGGCACTTCGGTTTGTCCGTAAGACTGGCACATGACCGGGCCAAAAACGTCCAATGCCTCGCGCAGCTTTTCCGGCGCAACGGGGGCAGCGGCTAGCGTGAAATGTGTTAGCGATGAATAGTCGAACTTCCTCACGTCCTCGTGGGCAAGAAGCATATAGAGGAGAGTTGGGGGTAGATAAAGGTGTGTCACCCGGTACTGTTCGATGGCCTCGAGAATGGCCAAAGGTTCAGCCTTACGCAAGACCACGTTAGTTGCCCCGCTGGGGAGCATCATCATCGCGAGCCCGCCTGCGGCGTGGCTGAGCGGCGCGGCCGCAAGATGTATCGGCTGATCTGCGATCCCCATCGTCGTCCAGAAAGCGGAAACCGCATAGTCCCAGACCTTCTGGCTATGCAAAACGCCCTTCGGGATTCCAGTGGTACCTCCGGTCGGAAACAATGAGACGATGCGGTCTGGATCATCGGGAACGTCGGGAACAACGCCGTCGCTTCTATCCATGAAGCTCTCAAGAGATACGCCGCTCTCGGATTTTGCATCAATGCAAACCGCAAGTTTGACGGTCGGCAGTGCCGCCAGCATATCGCTCACTACTGATTCCAGAGAGCTATGGTAGAATAGGCAATCCGGTTCGAGGAATTTGTAATACGCTATGTTGAGTTCCGGTGCGTTGCGAACATTACTTGGGGACCACAAGACGCCCGCTCGAGTGATCCCCAGAACGCACGCGAATGCAAGAGCATGGTTCGGACTCAGCAGCGCCGCCTTCATCCCAACACTTATGCCGGATCGATGCAGGGCCGAGGCGATGCGAAGCGACATATGGTCGGCGTCACGGTGGGTGATGACAATATCCCCATCCACCAGGATAGGCCGGTCGGGATTGCGCAAAAGGCCTTTGCGAAAATAGTCGTAGAAGCGCATCCGAAGTCCTTCCCGCTGATGCGACGCGGCGAATGCATCCGTGCAGCTTGATGCCGCATGAACGAATCGTCGTTCACTTGATCTCTGAGCCGCAGAGTAGTCATCGGAAGTTTCGGACCGCAATCTTTGTGCTCGGATGCGGGTATACCTGTTGCGCTATGGACAATTGCGTCCAGTTCGGGATTTTGAGATAAGAGTTAAGAGGTCAGCGAACGCGCCCAACCGCGTACGTCCGCCATTCCCTCTGTAATCGTCTTGGTTGAAAGGGATGGAAAAATGGTTGAGGTTGGCATCGTCGGCATCGGCATGACGCGCTTTACCCGCCAAGCCGGTCGTGGGCATAAGGCGATCGCGGAGGAGGCCGTCATTTCGGCGCTCGATGATTGCGCGCTCAGTCCGTCAAATGTTGGCGCAATATTTTGCGGCTCGGTCTGGGGCGGCTCGGGAATCGGCCAGAAATGCATGCGGGACATCCCGTTTCGCGGCGCTCCCATCATAAACATCGAAGACGCCTGCGCGTCGTCGTCTATTGCACTGCGGGAGGGATATGCTTGGATCAAGGCTGGTCTTTGCGATGTGGCGCTGGCTTTCGGCGTTGAGATAACCAGCACCACGGTCAAGGGTCCGCTTGAGCTGCCGAAGGATGAATGGATATTCGAAGCTGGCCTGAATCTTCCAATGTGGTATGCTATGCAAGCTACCCGCCACATGGAGAAATATGGCTCCACGCGAGAAGAGCTGGCATCGGTGGCCGTCAAGAGTCGTAGGCTTGCTGCCCTCAACCCCAAGGCGCACTTCCAAGCAGAAACGTCACTCGATGAGGTATTGAGTTCACGGACGATTGCAGATCCGCTGACGCTCTATCAGTGCTGTCCCAAGACCGACGGCGGGTCAGCGATGGTCCTCGCCAGCGCCGATTTCATTCGCCGGCGCGGGTTGGCTCCAACATGGATTCGCGCGTCCGCAGTTGGATCCGGAGTTCCCGTATATGGTGATGCCTCGGAGTTGCAGCCGACACCAGGGCGCGTCGCCAAGCAGGCGCTTGAATCGGCGAGTATCGCACCGGATGAACTGGACGTTGTCGAAGTCCATGACGCTTTCTCGATTGGCGAGGTAATCTATGCGGAGGCCCTTGGCATCTGCGCACCAGGTGAAGGGGCGCGTTACGCTGCGCAGGGTCTATCGCAACCTAACGGAGGTGGAGTGGCTATAAACCCTGGAGGCGGTCTTCTGTCACGAGGCCATCCTCTTGGGGCTTCTGGATTGGGTCAGGTCTATGAGCTTGTTTCGCAACTCCGGGGGACTTGTGGCCCGCGGCAGGTTGAAGGCGCTCGATTGGCCGCCGCTCACAACATGGGTGCAAGCGTGTTCGAACTCGACGCCAACATCTGTTCCGTGCTGGTGCTAGAGAAGGGTTGATTCCTTAGGCGTATAGAATCATGGGACCGTCCCACAGCGAAGTGAAACTGGACCAATCAGCTTTGGAAATAGGAAAGCCGTATCCGTCTCATTGGGACGACAGTCCGCTGCGGCAATTTGTTTTCTCGTTTTTGGCCAGCAAGCAAGCGTTGCTCGGGCTCGTTCTGCTTCTATCGATAGTCTCGGCGGCTGTCCTCGCCCCCTGGATCTCGCCTCAGAACCCTTACGACCTAATGCAAGTCTCATTTTTAGACTCGATGCTACCGCCTGGGGAGGTGGGTTCTGACGGATACACCCATCTGCTCGGCACAGACACACAGGGGCGCGATGTATTAAGCGCGATCTTGTTCGGTTTGCGTATCAGCCTGATCGTCGCCATCAGCTCGGTCAGCGTTGCATTCGTCATAGGCGCCACTGTTGGAGTAGTGTCCGCCTTCTTCGGCGGATGGATAGACAATGTGCTCATGCGCATTGTCGAAATACAGGCGAGTATCCCGGCCATACTGGTGGCGCTGGTTCTTCTGGCAGTGTTGGGCCCGGGGATAGAAAAGATTATCATAGCTGAGGTTATAGTTTTCTGGGCCAGTTTTGCCCGGTTCGTTCGAGGCACCGCCCTTCTCGAGAGGAAAAAAGAATATATCGAGGCAGCGCTCTGCCTGGCCCTTCCAACAAGTCGCATTCTGTCGAGGCACCTTTTAGTCAACTGCCTTCCACCGGTGATGGTCGTCTTTACTGTCCTCATCGCCAGGGCAATCGGCTTGGAAGCTACCCTCTCGTTTCTAGGCCTCGGAGTTCCCGTGACAGAACCGTCCCTAGGCTTGCTTATCAGCAATGGCTTTAGCTACCTAATTTCGGGCAAATATTGGGTGAGTTTCTTCCCCGGTCTCGCTCTCATTTTGCTGACGTTCGGCATCAACATGGTCGGCGACCATCTTAGGGACTTGTTGAATCCTCGGTTGCTGAAATGAAACGGCGTGCGATCACCTGTTTCGAACGATCACGAACACAAACGAGCCAGCCGACTCTTTCAGTTCGTAATCTCGAAACTTCATTCATGTCGCGAGACAGCGAAGTCACCGCGTTGCGCGACGTCAGCTTTGAAGTAGAAAGTGGAAAGATTCTTGGACTTGTGGGAGAATCGGGTTCCGGAAAATCCCTGACCGCATATTCGATCATGAGACTGCTTGAACCGCCCGGCGTCATCCGGAAAGGCGAGGTTCTGTTCCGCGGCATCGATATCTTGAAATTGTCCGAGGACGAGATGCGAGAGATTCGCGGTTCACGTATCGCGATGGTTTTCCAGGACCCAATGATGACGCTCAATCCCGTCTTAAGCATCGGCACCCAGATGATTGAGACAGTCCTCGCCCATCAACATATATCGTATGAGCAGGCACGCCAAAAAGCGCGGAACTTGTTGGGTGCTGTGGGAATTTCCTCTCCGGAAGAACGCTTGCAAAGCTATCCCCATCACTTGTCAGGCGGCATGCGTCAGCGGGTCGTTATTGCGATGGCGCTTGCGCATGAGCCGGATCTGATTATCGCGGATGAGGCCACGACCGCACTCGACGTCACGATACAGGGCCAGATTCTTTCAGAGGTCAAAAAACTATGCCGTGAGCGGCATACCTCGCTGATCTGGATTACGCATGACCTTTCAGTTATCGCCAGCCTCGCAGATGACGTATGCGTGATGTATGCCGGGCAGATCGTTGAAAGTGGCGACGTCGACGCCGTGCTCGACTCACCTCGCCATCCTTATACCCGAGGTCTTCTCGCCTCGGTGCCAAGTCGGAATAAGAGGGGCTTACCGCTCCACCAAATTCCTGGAACGGCTCCAGCACTGATTAACCGTGCGAAGGGATGCGCTTTTCAACCGCGCTGTACGCGTAGTCAGCCGATCTGCGGCGAGCCGCCCGCCTTGGTGAAGACGACCGGTATACAATTAGCCCGCTGTTTCTTTCCATACGACGGGGTACCGATATGAATGCGGTCGATCGACCAAACACAGTTGTCTCGCAAAAGGTCGAGCAGCCCACGATCGCGATGCCGGTGATAGAGCTCGACCACGTGTCGCGGCACTTTACCCGGTCTTTGGACGCGGTTGCCAAAGCCGCTAAATGGCTTGGTCTGACGAGCCGACGCGAACAGGTTGTTCATGCAGTTAACGACGTTAGCCTCAAGATCTTCCGTGGCGAAGTAGTTGGTCTCGCGGGCGAGTCGGGATGTGGAAAATCCACTCTCGGCCGGATCGTCGCGGGGATTATCGAACCATCATCGGGCTCGCTGAAATATGATGGAACACCCGTAGAGCAACTGAATCGCCGTGAGAAGCGGGACTTTCAGCTTTCGGTGCAGATGATATTTCAGGATCCCTTCACCTGCCTGAACCCCCGGATGAAGGTGCGAACTATCATAGGCGAAGCTCCCTTCGTTCATGGCTTGGTGTCGCGCGGCAAGCTCGACGAATATGT
>WNFI01105962.1_pt1 | contig 14828 bp, 13 predicted proteins | sample 5400471 | NCBI WGS metagenome assembly WNFI01 (sample SAMN13153348, study PRJNA577476) | soil metagenome | isolation source: 100 cm saprolite on Douglas fir-dominated hillslope | place: USA:California | collected 2013-09-17
CATCTCATTGCCGAAGTGGCGGAATTGGCAGACGCGCATGGTTCAGGTCCATGTACCCGCAAGGGTGTGGGGGTTCGAGTCCCTTCTTCGGCACCAAACTGAGTGCGACAACTGGCCGCTACTGCTGCCAGCCTCCACCGAGATTTCTGTAAATGCGAACCAAAGCCACAAGCTCGTTCAGCTGGGCCTGAGCGAGTCCCAACTCGGCAGCAAAGTAATTGGTTTCGTTGGTCAGTACTTCCAGATAACTGGCGGCCCCGCCTTTATAACGCATCTCAGAAAGCCGGGCAGCATCCTGCGCCGAGAATGCCAGTTGCTGCTGGTACTGCCGAAACTCCTGATCCTTGTGATACTCGACCAGCGCGTCCGAGACGCCGCGAAAGGCTTGCTGGATCGTCTGCTGATAAGTCAGCAGCGCTTCCTGTTGCCGCGCTTCAGCCAGCTTGACGCCGGAGCGGATCCGTCCGCCGGTGAAAATGGGCTGTGCCAACGATCCTCCAAAACTCCACAGCCCAGCCGGACCTGTGAACAGGCTGGTAAGAGCTGAACTCTGGTATCCGCCGTTCGCCGTCAGGGTGATTTGTGGGAAGTAGGCAGCCTTTGCCACGCCAATTTGAGCATTGGCCGCGATCAATTGCGCTTCTGCCTGACGAATGTCAGGCCGCCGCTCCAGCAGGCTTGAGGGAAGTCCCGGCGGAACCTGGGGCGCATGCGGCTGATCGGTCAGCTTTGTTCCGCGCGCCACAGAGCCAGGGTTGTTCCCGAGCAGTGTGCTGAGAAAGTTCTCCTGCTGCTCGATCCGCCGCTCCAGGTCGGGAACGGCCGCAGCCGCGGTGGACACCAATTGCTCCGCCTGCCGGACGTCGAGCATCGATGTAGCCCCGCCGTTAGCGAGCGTTTGTGTGAGCTGTAACGAATCCTGGCGCGAAGCCAGCGTACGCCGCGCGATCTCGAGTTCAAGATCGAGCTCGCGAAGCTGGAAGTAAGCTGTTGCCACGTCACTGACCAGAGTGCTTCTAACCGCTTCGCGGGCCCATTCAGTCGCCAGCAGATTTGCCCTGGCGGCTTCAGTCGCTCGGCGGTACTTTCCCCAAAAATCGAGCTCCCAGGCCAGCGAGAGATCAACTTGATTTGCGCTGCTCTCGAATGCGGGGAACTGCTTTGTGCGTACGGAACGCTGGTCCGCGGCCTCGCCTCCGGCACTGATCGTCGGCAATTGATCGGCTCGGGTGATGCCTAGCTGTGCCCGGGCCTCGAGAATTCGTGTTGCCGCGATGCGAACGTCGTAGTTCTGCAGGAGGGCTGTGTGGATCAGGTCTTGAAGTTGCTTGTCTTGAAACACCTCCCACCATTTTTGGTCTCCGAGCGATTCCGCGGCCGGCTGCGTTCCCGCTTGCGGCTCAGCTCCACGGTACACAGCAGGGGCGCTTACACTTGGTCTTTTGTAGTTCGGTCCTACAGCGCAGCCCACGGTGAGGGCCACAATCAGCAAGAGTGGTGTTAGTTTTGTCACCTTAGTCTCCTTGTGCCGGGCTGGGTTGGGGCACAGCGTGCAGTTCACCGCTCCAACGCTTCGACAGATGCTCGACCAAAACGAATAGCGCAGGAATAATGAATATGGCAATGGCGGTAGCGGCCCCCATGCCACCGACTACGGTGGTACCCATGATCTGACGTGCCACCGAGCCGGCGCCTGTCGCTGTCCAGAGCGGGATACAGCCCAGAATGAACGCCAGGGATGTCATGAGGATCGGACGCAGCCGGAGTCTGGCGCCCTCCAGCGCCGCATCCACCAGAGGCTTACCCCGTTCGTGCTGTTCCTTGGCAAACTCGACGATCAGAATCGCGTTCTTGGCCGCCAAGCCGATCAGCATTACCAAACCGATCTGGGAATAAACGTCATTCTCGACTTGCACCATGTAAGCCGGATAGAAAGCGCTGAGTACGGCGCGGCGCAGCCACAATACTCCAAATGCGCCGAATACCGCGACCGGTGTGCTCAGCAACACGCTGAAGGGCAGCGACCAGCTTTCATAGAGGGCCGCCAGGATCAGAAAGACAAATAACAGCGAGAAGCCGAAGATGACCGAAGACGGAAGCCCTTGCCGTGCCTTCTGCTCCTGATAAGACATACCCATGTAATCGAAGCCCATTTCGCCAGGCATGGTCTGCTTGAAGACATCTTCCAGAGCGCCCGTGGCCTGGTCTGAGCTGTAGCCTGGCGCGGCACTGCCGTTGATCTGGACCGAGCGGTACTCGTTGTAACGCATCGTAAATTCGGGGCCCTCACGCGACTCGAACCTTGTTAGCGCGGTAAGCGGCACCATTTGGCCTTGATTGTTGCGAACGTAGAACTGCCCCACGTTCGCCAGATCCGACCGGTACGGAGCTTCCGCCTCCACATACACCTGCCAGGTACGTCCGAAATCATTGAAGTAATTGACGAACAGCCCTCCCATGAAAGCCTGGGTTGTCTGGTAGACATCATTGATGGCGACACCTTGCTTCAGCACTTTTTCGCGGTCCACCTGTAAGAATTTTTGCGGCACGCTGGGTAGAAAGGTGGTGCTGATGGCTCCGATTTCCGGACGCTTGCGGGCTGCCGCCAAGAATTTGTCAAGGTTGTTTGAAAGGAACTGAACGTCCTTGCCCGCCCGGTCCTCGAGAACAAACTGAAATCCGCCGGAGGTGCCTACTCCAGGTATGGCTGGCGGCGAGAAACTGAAAGCGGTGCCTTGCGGAAGCTTGCTGAGCTGTTGGTTCAGGTGCGCCTTGATTTCCTGATATTGCTCCGCCCGCGAGGTGCGAGCGCTCCATGGCTTCAGAGTAACGAAATAGAAAGCGTTGTAACTGGTCCGGACAAAACTGAGCAAACTGAAGCCAACCACGCTCGTTGTGTATTGGACGCCTGGCGTATTGGCGAGAATCTCTTCGACTTGTCTTGATGCTGCTGCCGTCCTTTCCAGCGAAGCCGCGTTCGGGAGCTGCATGTTGATGAAGATATAGCCCTGGTCTTCGTCGGGCAGGAAGCTGGATGGCAGCAGGCGGCCGAAGAAAATTCCCGCGGCACCAAGTCCCACAAGCAGCACCAGCGTGACGACGCTCTTGCGAACGATCAGGCCGGATAGGCGGACATAGCCCTCGGTGGCGCGCGCAAAGATGCGGTTGAACCAATCGAAAAACTTTCTCAGCGGCCCGCGGCTCTTCTTCTCTTCGACTGCGTTCAGGGCAGGCTTTGGCCGGAGCAGTAGTGCGGCCAGTGCCGGGCTCAGCGTGAGGGCGTTAAAAGCCGAGAGGACCACCGAGATCGCGATGGTCAAGGCAAATTGCTGGTAGAGCCGTCCGGTAATGCCTGGGATAAAAACTGTCGGAACGAAAACCGCCGAGAGCACAAGTGCGATACCGATGACCGGGCCAGAAAGCTCTTCCATAGCTCTGCGAGCCGCATCCTTGGGCGCCAACCCCTCCTCGATGTGGCGTTGCACGCCTTCGACGACGACAATGGCATCGTCTACCACCAGGCCGATGGCCAGCACCAATCCGAACATCGAAAGCGTATTGATAGAAAAGCCGAAGAGCGGGAAAAGCGCAAACGTGCCCACTAGCGAGACCGGCACGGCGAGCATCGGGATCAGGGTAGCGCGCCAGTCTTGCAGGAAGAGATAGACGACAAGGAGCACCAGCGCGATGGCGATCAAGAGGGTTTGAATAATTTCCTTCATGCCTTCGGTCACCGCGTTTGTCTGGTCCAGCGATATGGAGTACTCCATATCTTCCGGGAAGCGCTGCTTCATTTCGTCCATCAGCTTGCGGACTCCTGCGGCGGTTTGGACCGCGTTGGAACCAGGCAACTGGTAAACGACGACGATTGCGGCCGGCTTGCCGTTCAAGCGGCTGACGATACTGTAATCGTCCGCACCCAGTTCGACCCGGGCGACATCTTTCACGCGAACGATTCCGCCGTCAGGAGCTTCACGGACGACGATGTCTTCAAATTCTCTGGGCGAGGTCAGGCGGCCTTCCGCAAGCACCGAATAAGTGAATTGCTGGCTCGCCAGAGCCGGCTCGCCGCCAACTTGACCCGCAGGATTCACCTTGTTCTGCGCCTGAATGGCATTGACGATCTCAGTGACGGTGATGCCCAGCTTCGCCAATTGGTCCGGCTTCACCCAGAGCCGCATGGCATATCTTCCCGACCCGAAAACCTGCGTCTGGCCGATACCGTAGAGGCGCGCGATCGGATCATTAAGGTTGATGTAGGCGTAGTTGGCCAGGAACTTCGCATCGTGAGTGCCGCGCGGCGAGGATAAGGAGATCAGCATGAGCGGAGCGGTCACCGACTTTCTGATGGTGACCCCAAGGGTGTTAACTTCGGGCGGAAGCTGGCCCGCGGCAAGTTGCTCGCGCGACTGGGTGAGGATGAGATCCGTATTTGGGTCCGTCTTTACGTCAAAGTCCACGACCATTGTGGTTTGCGAGTTGGCCGTGGCGTTCAGGGAGTACATGTAGTCCATGTTGTCCACGCCGTTGATCTGCTGTTCGATCGGCGTGGCCACGGCTTGCTCGAGTGTCTTTGCGTCCGCGCCTGGATATGTGGCCTGCAACTGAATTTCCGGTGGAACGATATTCGGAAACTGCGCCACGGGCAGGGTTGCTATGGTGACCGCGCCAACAATCACCATAAGGATGGAGATCACGATCGCGACGATCGGACGGTTGATGAAGAACTTCGACATAACTTAGTTTCCTTCCCCCGAGAGATGCGCGAGTTTGGGAGTAACCATGGTTCCCTCTTTGAGTTGCTGCAGCCCCTCAACCGCAACTTGCTCGCCTGGCTTCAGACCTTCGTCAATCACCCACATCGTCCCGACCGTCTCGCCGGGCTTCACGGTGCGCACATTCACTTTGTGATCGCTGCCGACAACCGCCACCTGATAGCTTCCCTGCGACTGCGCAACAGCGCTCTGAGGCACGAGCAGAGCGCCGTTTTTCATGGTGGTTTCGACACGCACACGTCCATATTGGCCGGGGCGCAGAATATTGCCGGGATTGGGAAACGCGGCAACGATGCGAATTGTGCCGGTGCTTGAATCCACTTGCCGGTCCGCCAGCAGGATCTTGCCTTTTTGAGGATAGACACTGCCATCCGTGAGAATCAGTTCGAGCGACTTGCCGAAAAAACTGCTGGTATGTTTGGCAGAAACAGCATTGCTCTTCTGTACCAGGACATACTCGTGTTCGCTGATGGGAAAGAAAGCCTTAATGGGTTCGACTTGTGAAACCGAAGTCAGCACGGCATTGGGTCCTACCAGGTTGCCGATCTGGACTTGTGCAATTCCCGCAATTCCGTCCACCAGCGAGATTACCTTCGTCCACTCCAGGTTGAGTTCCGCCTGCTCCACTGCTGCCTTGCTCGATTCAACGCCGGCCTTGGCGCCGAGTTTGGCCTGAATCTCGTTATCCAATTGGCTCTTGGCGATGGCCCTGGCCTCCGCAAGCGGTGTGTCGCGCTCCACATCAAGAGTGCTTTTGCCAAGTTGTGCCTGCGCTTGAGCGAGATCGCCCTTGGCGCGATCGAGTGCCGCCTTGAAGGGCCTGGGATCTATCTCGAACAGCACTTGGCCCTTGTGTACGAGCGAACCTTCTTTGTAGTCTTGCTTGATTATGTAGCCTGAGACCTGGGGACGGATCTGGGCATTTACATATCCATCCAACGTCGCGACCCATTCGCTGTAAACGGGGACGTCCTGCTGGATGACGGACGTTACCCTCACTTCGGGAGCGGGCGCCGGCGCCGCTGCCTGAGTTCGTCCGCAGCCGATCATCGCCAGGGCGGAGACGGCAAGAAGAATAAAAAATAGAACGCTGATCGAAATGAATCGTTTGAGCTTCATTGAGTCGGTACTCCGGTAGACGTACGGTAAGTGTTTCCGAACGATAGGTAGAGGAGCAAGGCGTTTGCCAAAGTTCACCGGTGTCTAAGTGGTTGAAACGCAAGGCAGACTCAAAAACGAAACTCATCGTCAAATCACAACTGTTGAAGCTGTCGAAGACAGCATCAACAGCTTCGCCGACTCGCGGCGAATCGGCGAGACGGTGTTGTCGCCAGAGTTGAATATCGAAATCTGGTAAAGCTGGGGAAGCGACGCCTTCCCTTGCCAGAATCCCGCGGATTAGAGGCGGGAGGCAGGAGCCAACGAAAGTCACCTAGGCTCCTGCCTTGTGGGGGGGACTTGATAACTAATAACGAGCTGCTGTTACGCCGGATTCGCTTCACTCACCCTATAGCTGAGAGATTCTGCCCACCAGATTTCACTTGTATGATCCGAGCAAGCCTGGCTCGCGCCCGCCCGAGCTGCGCTTTCACCGTCCCTTCGGGCACGCCCAAAGCAAGCGCAGCTTCCTTCGTGGTTAGGCCGTCGATATCGCGCAACTGAAATACTCGGCGCAGCTTCGGCGGCAGCTGGGTGGCAAACTTGAGCACGCGGTCCTGCGTATCCGTGCTGCAACACGCCTGTTCCGGACTTGGCCTCGAATCAGGCAATCGTTCCGATAACGGGAGGCCCTCGTCTTCGTACGGTTGTTCGACCGACAAGTGGATTCCAGGGACAGCACGACGACGTCGCAGTTCCATCCGCGCGGCATTGATGACGATCGCAGTCAGCCAGCTTGACATTTGCGCCTGACCTCTAAACTGCGCCAGGTTCCGGTAAGCGGAGAGCAGAGCATCCTGGACAGCATCTTCCGCGTCTGGTGCGTTTCCCAGATACCGAAAAGCTCTCTTGTAAAACATGCGGCGGTTGCGGGAAACAGCATCGCCGAGTTCCCTGACCCGCTCGCCCAACAAGGTATCAGCCGCTTTCCCGTTGTTTTCAGTCGACATTTCCATCACCTGCATAACGCGTCTCCACTCCAGGTAAATTGCTTTCTTGCCGCTTCGCGCTCAACCGCCGCTGCGAGCGCCGGCGTTTTCTGAATGGCTTGTCTCTGCGCGGCTGCGGCGCGCTTTGAGGATTCCGCAATCTGCTGCAGCGCGCGCATACGCGCATCGCGGACGTCCTGCTGCGAGCAACCCAGGAGCAGCGAACATTCCTTATCGCTGTACCGTTCGCAAACCGACATCACAAAGACAAAGCGGTCGAAATCCCGGAGCGCGAGGACGCTCGCCATCCCGGCAGATTGGTCTTGAGTCGATTGGCCCTTGCCGTTGGTTTCCGTTTGGATTACGGCAAAGTTGTCACTGCCGACGTGGGGAAGGGGCGCCACGATTTGAATGGCATTCTTGAGTATTGTGCGTTTGGCCCAGGAATGGGCCCACTCTTTAAATACACGGTTGCCCTTGACCGAATCTGTAAAGCCGGAGACGAAGCACTGTTCCGCCGTCTCGTGATGGCCGGTCAACAGCAAGGAGAAGAGATACAGGCTTGTCATATCTTCGGTGAACAGCCTGTAGAAGTCCTCGCTCGTTGCGTACTCGCCTGTCTTGCTGGTCCGAGTGTGGTTGTTGCGTAGCAAACTCATATGCAGCCCTCCTGATCGCCTACGTCTGCCTGTGCGGGGTCCTTCTTGCTTCGCCGCCTGAGTTGTCGGAGTACGTGTTTCGTCAGCACGCCGCTGCAACGGAACCTTGCTCCCTCATTCATCAGCTGCAGCAGGGTGTTCTCCGCTTCCTGGCTGACGACCATCACGTTCTCCAGGTCAATCACCAACTCACGGCCGTCAAACTCCGCTCTGGCCCTCCGCCATTCTGTCCGCAGTTCCGCTATCCAAGGTGCGATGAGCCGGCCTTCGAGGACCAGCCGGCGCTGCGTGCGGCTGTCGACTACGGAGATCTTCAACATGGCGTTTTCCGTCCGTACATGAAAAAGGCAAGGCGCATGCCAAACCGCGCCCGCTGCAAGTCGTTGAAATTCACGGCCGCCAGGAGCGCCGCAAGCCGCACTGTCAAAATTGTCGAAATCAATCTCGACAGTGCGCGCGTCCTCCTCAACACCTGCTCACGGCGGCCGAGTTTCGTTGCCTTGATCACAGTTTCCTCAGAGTGATGGCTTCCCGGCGGGACTTACGCATATAGACAACGGCGCCGCCGCGTTCAAAACGGACTTCATCCATCAGAGTTCTCATCAGGTAGATTCCACGGGGATGGCTGAACTTGATATTTTCCGGGGTAGTAGGGTCTGGGACCTCGGCGATGTCGAAGCCTTCTCCTTCGTCCCTGATGACGATCGAGACTTCGTCGGTCCCACCACTACAGCCAATGTAAACGTGCTTCCCCGGGTCCTCATGATTGCCGTGAATCACGGCATTCGCCAGCGCCTCGCGCAATGCGATTTCGATATCCTCCTCGTTCCCAGGGACCCATTGGCATCTCCTGATCAATCGCATGAGAGTGTCGACGAAGGGTGGGATTGCTCCAACTTCGCTTCGCAACGACAGCTCCAACCGGATGTGAGGCCCGCCCGGGTTCGCAGAACGGGGCGCCCGTCCTTTAATCATGTGCTGTTGGCTCATATCTCCGACCTCCGATTCGTTCGTTTGCGAGCCGCGCGCCGAACGCGGCAACACTTCCACCACTAATAACTTCTCAGCTTCTTTCTTATGCCCATGTCGCCACCTGCCAGATAATCAGCGCAATGGCGCCGTAGAGGACGGCTGCTGCCGTCCAGAACATCCACGCAAAAATCGTCTCGCCTGTTTTCTGCTGATAGCTAAGGCCTATGACCAGCGGCTGCTCATCCTCGGTCATGACAATCCTTATACCTTTGAGCTTCTCCAGTTCGGAGAGATCGGATTGAAGCTGGCTGGTCACCTCCAGACATGAAGGCAATATGAATGCCAAACTCGCAGCGCTCTTAAGTCAGTGAAATCACATTGGCGGTTGGAAATCCAAGAAGCCGAGGTGTCAGAAGTGTCGAAGTCAGTTTGGACAGCATTTGGACAGTTGGACAGCATTTGGACAGCAACAGATGTTGATTGATTTTTAGACAGAACTTCCCGAGAGGCGGCCTGTACAGTGCCATGGGGGAGGGTGGGAGGACAGTACAGGGCCTCTCAGGATCGACTGCATCCATGCGTCAGTCAGGATTCTGTTGCATGCACGCGATATGCCGTTCAATTGTTTTCAACGTCCGGCGTCGCTTCGCGACAAACCATTTGGCAACTTTCTTGCATTGAATATGGCGAAGGTGGAGAGGTGGAACATGAAAGCTCAACCAGATTCGAACGATCCGGCAAGGATGCTGGCCCACGCGAGTATCTATGTGTGGAAATATTGGCGGCAGTACGCCCTCACCGCCTGGGAAGACGCAGAGAGCATTCTCCGCAAGGCTTACGATGCTGTTGAGGAAGAAGACAGGGTTGAGTTCATTCGCGCTCTGGACTCGTCAGCGAGACCGTGACTCGCGCTTCGCAAATCAGGAGAACTGTTTCGCGTGTATGCCGAACTTCCTCATGCGAGACAACAGCGTCGTCCGATTAATGCCGATGCGCATGGCAGCGCCGTCAGCCCCACCCACGCGCCCCCTGGTCTCCTGCAGAACACGTATGATCTCCTGCCGCTGCTTCTCATCATATTCGTCGCCGGCACTTTTTACGGTCCCGTTGTTCAGCGCCCTGAGCGTTTCTTTGACGACCTGGGCTACGTCCTGACTGTTCGAGCCATTGGCGCTCACCGGCGGAGATACTCTGGCTTTGTTCAATTCTGCCACCGGTACCTCCAGCGACCTGCCGCGTGTGAGGATAACCGCCCGCTCAATGAAATTTTCCAGTTCGCGAATGTTCCCGGGCCAGTCCCAGTTGGTCAGCGTCTTCATTGCGGCCGCGGGAATCATCTCAATCTGCTTTTGCATCTGCCGCGCGGACTTCTGGACAAAGTAACGGACCAGCAAGGGGATGTCTTCCCTTCGCTCCCGCAACGGAGGAATACGGATTGGGAAGACATTCAGGCGATAGTACAGGTCGCTGCGAAATTCGCGCTCTGCGATCATCTTTTCCAGGTCACGGTTCGTGGCTGCGATCAGGCGCACATTTACTTTCCTGGTGTGGGTGCTGCCCAGTCGCTCAAACTCGCGCTCTTGCAGCGCGCGTAAAAGCTTGGGCTGAATCTCCGGAGGAATGTCGCCAACTTCGTCAAGGAATAGCGTGCCCTGATCGGCAAGCTCCAACCGGCCGATCTTCTGGCTGATGGCGCCGGTAAAAGCGCCTTTTTCATGGCCAAATAATTCGCTTTCCAGCAAACCGGTGGGAATAGCCGCACAATTGAGTTTCACGAATGTGCGCTGCTGGCGCCGGCTGTGATCGTGAATAGCGCGCGCGATCAATTCCTTTCCCGTCCCGGTGTCTCCCAGCAACAACACGGTCGAATCGCTCGACGCAACGGTTTCTACCAGCTCCAGAACATGCTTCAAGGTGGAACTCGTCCCGATGATCTGCTCAAAGTTCATCTCGCTGCGAATCTCTTCTTCGAGATACAGCTTTTCCTGCGTAAGCTTGTCCTTGAGTCCGGAGATCTCGCGGTAGGTAAGCGCGTTTTCAACTGCAATGGCGACTTGCCCCGCGACCACGGTGAGAAACTCACCGTCGTCGGCGCTGAACGCGTTTTCCTCCCGCCGGCCGAGACCCAAAATGCCAAGCGCTCGCCCCCGGTTAACCAGCGGAATGAAACAGATGGACTTCAGTCCTTCGCCAGTAATAATTGCATATTCCTCGGGAGCAACGTCGCCCGCTTCGATGTGGTTCAAGATGACTGGCTTGAGAGTCGCAAAAGCTTTTGCGTTACCTCCACTTGACGCAGTGACCGATTTCTCGTGGGCAAAGCCCTCGCTTCCCGGGAAATCCAGGACATAAAGCCGAAGTTTTCCGCTGTCGGGGTCGGGGAACGACACCCCAGCGGCGTCACAATGCATGACCTGTCGAACACTGGCTGAGACAGCGCGCAGCACTTCGCTCAGATCCAGATTGGAACTGATCCTATTGGTCAACTCAAGGAGCAGTTTGAGCCGGTCATTTTGGCGCTCCAACTCCAATTGTGCGGCACGGGATTGTCTTACATTGAGGGTGTCATCAATGGCCAGCGCAACACCACGCGCAAGCAGATGCAAGAAGCAGACGTCTTCCAAACGATAAGCGTTTCGGTCCTGGCTGCAGATTCCCAGCGTGCCCAGCCGCCGGTGTGCAGTGGTCAAGGGCAAGCAGATTACAGATCCGATGTTGACGCTCTTGGCTTCCAGCTCTTGCTTCAAGGCAGGGAAACCGGTGTCCGTGCTCCAGTCCTCAATGTGCAGGGCCGCTTGCGTGTGATAAACGTGCCAGCACACCGTCTGCTCGATAGGCAGTTCGGCGCAGGTAATCTGGAACTCCGGGGTAACGCGCCACTCGATGTCGCTGGAATTCTCTTTGAAGACAAGAACATCGAGATAGTCGAAACTGATGAATTCACGCAGCCGGTCGGCGAGAACCTGTGACAGCTCCTCCGGTTCCCGGCAGGCAGAGAGTGCCTCAGAGATATGAAAGAGCGCTTCATAACGCTGAGCATCCGTTCCCAGCGCAAGCGGTGTGTCTGTGCTCATAGTCGCGGGCAGCCCTCGGACGAATCTCTTCACACGAACCTAAGTCATCGGATTCAAGTCAACCGCAATTGGATTCTCAAAAAGATTTAGGAACGGCCGGCTGCAGCGATTCTGCATCGAGAAATCGCGTTTTCGTCTGGCGCGCGATAAAGCAAGCATCGATGGCTGCGCTCCCTGTGGCGGAGGCTGCGCCGATTTCCTGTCGACAATTCGTCGACACTTTCGACTTTCGACACCGCATTTCAAGCTCAATGCCTTCGAGTTCCCAATCATTCATTCCATTTTCAGCGCATTGGAAGCGGCAGTGGTGTGCTTTTAGGTTTGGCATCCGGGTTGCTTCTTCTCAAATGGACGCGGTGACAGGATTTTTTAAATCCAGAACAAAAGGAGCGATTCAAACCCGCCACGACTTATCGCGATGGGCGAGCATCGAGAAGAGACCAAGTGCAAATCAAGAACACAGGAACACAACGAACAGGAATCATCACACTAGCGTTGGTTTTTATGCTTTCCGTGGGCGCCACGGCGCAGGAGAAGCGCTCGGACTTCAGCGTACAGGGCACCGGAATTTTTACCCAGGACGTCAACGGTCAGGACGTCTTCCAGCACGGCACACAGACGGGTGGCGTGCTGGGAAGTTATCGCTATCACATCAATAGCTGGCTGAGCGCCGAGGCGGCTTACGGTTGGAATCGCAACAGCCAATTGTTTTCTACGCCTGCAGGTCTTGCGCGGGTCCGGAGCGACATGCATCAGGCCACTGGCGGGTTGGTGGTCAACTTGCCGGCAGTTGCCAGACTACGAAACGTGAGCCCCTATCTGCTGGCTGAGGGCGGGGCGCTGATCTTTGACCCCAGGAATGGCAGCGGGAGTGTGCCCCTCGCACAGCGCCAGACCGTCGGAGTCTTCGTTTACGGAGGAGGAGCTGACTTCCCGATCCCATCGATCAGGCACGTTGCTCTGCGACTTGAATATCGCGGTCTGATCTACAACGCGCCCAACTTTGGTCTCAGGGCGCTGGATACGGGGACGGTCACGCATACGGCAGAGCCTTCCGCCGGACTCGTTTTCCGATTTTAAGTTGGCCGGCGCGAGACGCCTCTTTTGATAAGTCCCCCAACCGTCGAAGAGGCAGCGCTCTTGCCGCAGAGCGAAAGGCAACCCTGCGGCAAGTCCGGCCTGAGGCGCAGTTGTAATCGGAGCAAGGGCGTAACGATTCAGAAGTGGAGTATCTTGTGAAAGTCAGGGTAGTCATCATTCTCGCGATTGCAATGCTTGCGCTTTCAGAGCGTTCGTTCGCACACACGCATCAGCCGGTTGATGTGAAGTCGCTGGCGCAAGCGGATCCGGCTGCGGCTGACAAAGCTGTCGTTGAACCTGCACCCGAAAGCTCCAGGGCATCGCGGGACAGCGACACCGTGATCGTGTCCTTCCGGTTCTCACCTCTGGAAATCGATCCCTCATTGGTCGAGTACCTCAACCTGACCCCAAGACAGCTCAGAGCGATTCAGCGCTTGATATCGCAAGAGCGTCGGGAGATTGACCCCTTGAAGACACAGCTGCAATCGTCACATCGGAAGTTACTCGCAGCCGCTGGTCAGGGTCAGTCCAGGGAGGCGGAGGTCCTGGCGGCCACAGAGGCGGGAATTCTGACCAAACTGCTCATCAAGAGCGCTCATATGCAAGCCAGGCTTCGCAATCTCCTGACCCATAAACAGCAGGAGAAACTCGCGGACTTGAATCGCTCGACACAACCTTGATGGAGAACATCCCTTCCAGGAAAGAACTACCCGCACGTGCGCAACGAATTGCGAACAAAGAGAACAGAGGAGGACTCACAGTGCTTCAAATATTGTCACTTCTTGCGATTTGTACTCTCGCAACCGCCTTTATGGTCGTCTGTTTACGTGGATTCAACGGAGCGCTGCATGAGAGACCGTCGTACCAGAGTTCGTTTGGTGAAACTGGCTTCGCGAACAGGCCCTTGTCTGTAGTGGGCCAGGAATTTGCACGTTTCAAAAAGCCAGCGGACAATTCAGAGGCAGCGTAAGAAGAGATTCCGCCACGTGTGATATTCCCCTAGGGTCTTCGCGCTTGTTATGATACCCACCATGTCTCGCGCAGGATTCATCGTTGCTGTCTGCCTGGCGCTGGCGCTCCGGGCATCGCCGGAAGTAAAGGTCGTGATCGAGCGCAATGTTGGCAAGGACGCCACGCCGCAGTTCAAATTCAGAAGCGTGCCTTCGCCCAGCAAAAACAATGCGGCCGCGCACGCGAAATTGAAGATCGTTCTTGGCCAGCGCGATGCCGGAGGCGCTGACCTGAGCGCGCTTACAGACGGCGTGCTGCCGGCTGATGAAGACCAGCCAGCCGCGAATTTTTTCTTCAACGCCGGCGGGTACGGCGGACGCTTTCTCTTCGACTTTGCCGCGATCATCGAGATCGCCCAGGTCAATACCTATTCGTGGCACTCCGGGAGCCGCGGACCGCAGCTCTATAACGTGTTTGCCAGTGACGGCAGCGATCCGAAATTCAATCCTGAGCCCGACGGCCGCACCGATCCAGCGAGCTGTGGCTGGAAGTTGATTGCCACCGTGGACACGCGTCCGAAACAAGGCGACCCGGGAGGACAGTACGGCGTGAGCATCGTTGACTCCCGCGGTACGCTGGGCAAGTTTCGTTATCTGCTTTTCGACGTGGTCCCCACCGAGACTGACGATCCGTGGGGCAACACCTTCTTTAGCGAAATCAACGTCGTCGCCAAAATGTGATTTCTCTTGCTGATTTTCCCGGCCGCCCTGGGCTTGGGGTTGCCCGAGGACCAAGGAATTGTTCCGTGCGCAAACCCAGGAATAGGAATACCATTTCCTTGACAGGGCTCCACGCTCCAATGCGTCTGCACCCTCAGGGGGGCTTATGAACGTCAATTCCTCTCCTTTCCGGATCGTGCTTGCGCTCGGAATATTGATCGGCCTGCCGGCGAACATGGCGGCCCAAAAAAACAAGGGCAGCGGCAATACGCCGAGCACCAGCATTCCGAGTTCAATCCCTTCACAGCCTGCCGTCACGCAGCCTTTGTTCATTTCAGGGAGAGTCCTGGTGGAAGGCGGTGCGGCGCCTCCCGCTCCGGCGGCGATTGAGCGGGTCTGTAACGGTTCTACGCGAAAGCAGAGCTATACGGACAGTACTGGCGCTTTTCAATTTCAGCTCGACCAGAATCCCGCAGTTCTGGATGCGAGTGAGACTACAGCCAATCTGAAC
>WNFI01161229.1_pt1 | contig 14827 bp, 12 predicted proteins | sample 5400471 | NCBI WGS metagenome assembly WNFI01 (sample SAMN13153348, study PRJNA577476) | soil metagenome | isolation source: 100 cm saprolite on Douglas fir-dominated hillslope | place: USA:California | collected 2013-09-17
TGGCTGCATAGCAGTTCCCGGTTACGGCTCGGCGGACAGTCGGGCGCGCTGTATGTTTATGCATCGCCGCGCTTGGGGTGAACATCCGCTTCTGCCGCGATGACGTGATGCCGTCAGCCTGTGGCCTGCTGGCAATGCGGTCTCGTGCGGGATGCAGCCCTCGTCACTGCCGAGCCCGATGGAATTGACGTGCGCTCAGGGCAGGCCGTTCCGTACGTTGGCTCGGTGATCAGGTATCAGTGGCGCGGCCCGTTTGCCAACGCCGAGGTCAATGCCTTGCATGCGGGAAGGCTTTGGCCACCAGCTGCTCGATGACGACTGGCAGGCGCAGCTGGAGCGGCACAGCCTGGGCTAGGTGTGCGCTCGGGACGGCAATGACCTGGCCGGGTTCGTCAACGTCGCGTGGGATGGGGCCCTTCACGCGTTCATCCTCGACACCCTGGTGGCCAGGCGCCTGCGGCGGCGGGGAGTGGGAACCAGGCTTATTGCCCTGGCCGCCGAGGAGGCCCGCGCTGCGGGCTGCGAGTGGCTTCACGTCGACTTCGCAGATCACCTGCGCGCGTTCTACCTCGGCGGATGCGGATTCAGGGCCACGAACGCCGGGCGCATCGCCCTGTGAGCGCAGCAGCCTGAAGCCGAGGCCGGGTCAGCTCGGCAGGCTCTCGGAGAATACGAACACCCGCTGCGGCCGGTCGCTTGTGCTCGCCATGAACATCTGGCACCTGGCGCCAGATCATCACCGAGCGCTCAGGGGGGCCAGCGGAGTGCCCGGACACCTCCAGCAGCCCCGGGCCGAGAAAGAACACCACCCCGGGATTATCCGGAGGCCGGACTCCCGGTAAATCGCCAAGCCCAGCACGTCTCGATAGAAACGGAGACTTCGGCCGAGGTCGGCAGGGCGCAGCAGAATCCGGCTGCTCAATACGTCCACGCCACCCATCCTGGCAGTCTGTAGGTGGCCGCTGACGACAAGGCCTCCGCTGCCGAAGCCACGAAGCATCGCCGCCTTTGCCGCCGGTCTCTGTTTCCGGCCACGCTCTGGCCCGTCGGCGACAAACGCCGAGGGTAGGCGTCGTTCCGCAGGCCGATAGAGTCGACCGCTTCTGCCGCAGATGGGTCGTGCCCCCCGACTGCCGCTACGGCGGGCGCTATCCCATTGACTTGGCGCCGTCGAGAGACTCGCGGATGATGTCGGCATGGCCGGCGTGCTGGGCGGTCTCGGCGATCACGTGCAGCAGCACCCGGCGCGCTGACCAGCGGGCGCCGGGCTCAAACCAGGGCGCGGGGGGCAACGGACGGGCGGCATCGAGGTCGGGCAGCTGCGCCACGAGCTCCTCGGTTCGGTGCGCGACCTGCGCGTAGTTCTCCAGCAGGCCGGCCAGCGTCTCCCCGCCCAGCATCCGGAAGGCGGCCATCCAGTCGCGGGTGCTCGCTTCATCCCAGCTCATCGCGGAGGGGCCGTCGACGATGAACCGCATCCATTGCTGCTCGGTCAGCGCTACGTGCTTGATCAGGCCGCCCAGGGACAATTCGATCCGCCCTTCATCTCGTCCGTCTCGCACACAGAACGGTACGGCCAGGGGCTGACGGCCTCCCGGCCAGATTGCTGCCGATCGCAGCCGACCATCCGCTCACACCGCTGACCGCGAGCTGCCGCGGTCTCCCGCGGTCACTGTCGAGCCAGGCGCGCCAGACCACGAAGCACCTCGAGACCCCAGTACCGAGGGTGGGGTATGAGGTTGCCGAACTTCATGCGGAACCCTAAATAGACGCTGCTTGTTGGCTGGGCGGGAAGCGCGCTTCGACAATGAGGACGTTAGGTGAGTCCCCAAGTCTCCTCACAGGGAGTCCCGGATCACCGGCGGGCAGAGCACGCGCTCCACGCCGAACGCGACGTCCTGGTTCTCGATGCGTTCGAGCAACGACCGGGCTCCGCTCGCACCGATCGCGTAGTGCGGTAGAGCGATTGTGGTCAGCGGCGGCCGCAGGTGAGCGGCAATCACTTCCTGGTCGTCGAAGCCGACCACGGCCATGTCGCGCGGGATCTTGAGACCCGCTTCCTTCAGTCGGTCGTAGAGCCCCATCGCGACGCGGTCGTTGTAGCAGAAGACCGCCGTGGGCGGTTTGGCCAGCGAGAGCAGGTGCGAGCCGGCGCGGTATCCGCCTTCCTGTTCCGGGTAGGTGCGGAAAATCAGCTCAGGAGCCTCGTGGAGTCCGGCCTCACGCAGAGCTTCCGTGTACCCGCGCAGGCGTCCGACCGTTGCCGGGGCGTCCTCGGTCGAGTTGATGAATGCAATGCGGCGGTGGCCCTTGGCCAGCAACAGCGACGTCGCGGTGCGTCCGCCTTGCTCCTCGTCCGGGATCACCGAGTAGCTCGCGAGCCCGTCGGCGAAGCAGTTGACGAAGACGGTCGGTATTCGGGCCAGGGACGTCGGTGGCTCGACGCGCCTGTGGTACCAGGTCGAGTACAGGATCCCGGACGCGCGGTGGTCGACCATCATCTGGATGGCGCTGTCCCTCACCGCGGGCACCGCGTCGGTGTCCGCGACCAGCAGGGCGTATCCACGTTTCCATGCCTCTTGTTGTGCGCCGCGAATGATCTGCCCCGCGAACGGTGTCGTCGAGATCGCGTCCGAGACCAGGCCGATGAATCCCGACTGGCCGCTGACCAGGCTGCGAGCGGTGACGTTCGTGCGATAGCCGAGCTCGTTGATGGCCTGCTGCACGCGTTGTCGCGTGCCTTCGCCGATTCGGGCAGCCGTCTTGCCGTTGACGACGAGCGAAACAGTGGCCACCGACACCCCGGCGCGCATGGCCACGTCCCGAAGGGTCACCGGTCCGCCGTGATCGGGCGTCCTGGCGGAACGCCGCCGGGCGTCCTGGCCTGTCATCGCTTTTCTCCTCGGTTGCGGTCCGCGTGCATTGTCGTTCGTGGCTTCTAGCCCTTGGTGGCGCCGCTTTGGATGCCGTAGATGATTGCCTTGTTCAGCACGAGAAAGACAAGTAGAAGCGGGGTCACCGTGACGCAAACGGCAGCGAACGTCGCAGTCCAGTCGACGTTGCCCATATTGCCGATGTAATTCTGCAGGCCCAGCGGGATCGTCTTCAGCTGGTCGGAGAGCACAAACGTATTTGCGAAGATGAAATCATTCCATATGAAGATGCTGTTCACCAGCACAACCGTGACGATCGTGTTTACGGATACCGGCAGTGTGATCCTCCAGAAGATTCGGTACGGGCCGGCTCCGTCGATCGATGCAGCTTCGTATACCTCGCGGCCGATGAAGTCGAAGAAGGAACTGAACAGGTATACCGAGATAGGAAGCGAGAAGCCGGCAAGCGGGACGATCATGGACTGGTAGGTGTCGAGAAAGCCGACGGAGGAGTAGTCGACGAAGAGCGGGACGAGCGCGACTTGAACGGGCACGATTATGCCGAGCAGGAAGATTGATCTGACAACGCCACTCAATCGGAACCCGAGCACCTGCACGGCATAGGCAGCCATCATGCCCAGAGCCACGATGAGCAGATTCGCGCCGACGGTCACTACCAGGCTGTTGAGGATGTTGCGCCCGAGATTGCCGACCTGGAAGGCTCGGGCGTAGTTGGCGAAGGTGATTGACTTCGGGAGTGCGAAAGGGCTGCCCTCGGCGAAGTCTCTTTCGGTTCGCAAGCTGGTCAGGAACAGCCAGGCGAGCGGATAGACTTGGACAATGACGATGAACGTAAGCAGGATCTTCCAGAGCAGGTGAAAGCGGGCGGCCGGACGGCGCCGGCGTTGCCGCCGGTTGTCGCGGAAGACAGCCTCTGGCGGGCGTGGCACATGGCGCAGCAAGGTCGCACTCACGATTGCGCCCTCCGTTTGAACAGCAGGACGATGAGGCCGACGGCGACGAGGCTTTCGGCGACGACGAACACCGAGATGGCACTCGCGTACCCGTAGCTGGTGCTAGTGAAGGCCGACTTGTACATGTAGGTGGTCACCAGCTCCGAGGACTGTCCTGGGCCGCCGTTGGTCAGCAGGTAGGGAATGTCGAAGCCGCGCAGGCCGTAGGTGACGGCCATGATGACGCCTGTGAGCCATACCGGGCGTATATACGGGAAACGGATCTTGGTGAATATCTTCCAAGCCGACGCCCCGTCGATTCGGGCCGCCTCTTCGAGTTCCTTGGGCACCGCGAGCAGGGCGGCGTAGATGATCAACATGTACAGACCGCTGAACCGCCAGCCCTCGGGTGCGGACACCGCCACCAGCACCGTGTGCACATTGGACAGCCACGGCTGCGTGTAGTGGCCGAGCCCGACCCAGACCAGTAGCTGGTTCAGCAGGCCGCGCGGTTGAACGGAGTAGATGCGCTGAAACAGAAAGGCGATGGCAACGGTCGAAATGACGGCCGGCATAAGGTAGAGGGTCTTGACCAGCTCGCGGCCACGCCGAAGCGTCAGCAGAAGGTTCGCCACGATCAGCGCGCCGCCGAGCTGGATGACGATGCAGGTTGCGACGTAACCGATCGAGTTGCGGAACGCTGTCCAGAAGACGCTGTCATGCAACAGCATCTGGGTGTAGTTCGCCAGTCCGACGAACTTCATGGCCGAGATGCCATCCCAGCTGAAGAAGCTCAGGAACAACGACTGCAGGATCGGAAAGAGGACCGCGACGCCATAGATTGCCAGCGGAGGTAGCAGGAATACCGCGACGGACAGCCGGGATCTGCGCGGCAGCACGGCCGACCCGTGCGGGGAGGCTCTCATGGTCGACCTGGCCCGGGCCGCTGGCTGCTCACTTGAAGTACCTCGGCGCGTTTTGATTGATTGTGGTGTCGATCGTGCTGATGAACTGCTGCGGTGAGATATTGCCCTGTACGAGCAGGACGAGCTCCTGCTGCAGTCGGGTGTTGCTCGTCGGGTCGAGTTGGGTGTCCCAGGGCATCGCAAGCTTCGTGCCGGTGTTGTTCGCATCGTCAACCGCCTTCTTGTATAGCGGTGTCGCATTTGCAGGGATCGTGGTCGGCGCGTTCGTCGTCGGGGAGAGGTTTCCCAAGGCCGCGTACCGCGCCGGGTACCTGGTCAGCGCGAACTTCAGGAAGTCACGGACGAGCGGGTCGTAGGTCTTGGCGTTGACGGCCATGCCGATCCCGCTGGGGATGACGTACTCGTTCGCGGCCGTCGCTGATTGCGGCGTCGTCGGCAGCGTGAAGAAGTCGACATTGTCGCGTACTGTCGATGACAGTTTGGTGGTGGCCAGGCTGGACAGCTCCCAGGTGCCGATGTTGTACATCGCTGCCTTGCCCGAGGTAAAGAGCGCCTGCGCATCCGAGTAGCCGGTTGCGGAGAAGCCGGATTCGAAGCACTTCGCCGATCCCACCTGGCTGAGCCAGGTGACGGCGCTGGTACCGACCGGGTCACTGAGATGGGTTTTGGCCTTCTTAAGATTCGTTATGTAGGACGGGCCGGCCTGCCGGAACGGCACGTAGGCCATGTAACGCTCGAGTGGCCAGCCGTCTTGGCCATCGAGAGCAATCGGCGTGATGCCGGCCTTGCGCAGCGACGTGCACATCGCGGGAATGTCGTTGAGGCTGGTGGGTACGGTGACGCCGGCGCGCTTGAAGAGCGCCTTGTTGTACCAGAAGAACTCGAGCTGGTACTCGAAGGGAATCATGTAGAGACTGCCGTCGTCGAAGCGCTGGTAGTTCAGTGCATCCGGGCGGTACGAGTTGTACAGGCCGAGATCCTTGAGCAGCTTGTCGACGTTAACCATCCTGCCCTGCTTGGCAAGCTCCTGGGCGAACGGAGTCGCGTCGGTGTCGAACAGGTCCGGCAGCTTGTTCGCGGCGGCGAGCGTCTCGTATTTCTGAATGTAGGAGGGACGGTCAGGTGTGGATATCAACTTGAGTGAGAAACCTGGATGCGTCTTCGCGTACTCGGCCGCGAGCTGACTCATGACCGTTACCACTCCACCGTCCGCCGGGCGGGACAGCAGCCACGAGATCTGCCGTGGCTTGATCGCGCCGGCCGGGTTGACGTTCGCCCCCTTGCCGCCGGCAGTGCTGCAGGCCGCCAGAGCGAGCATGGTCATGGCCACGATCGTGGGTTTGAGGGACCTCTTCATTTGATTCTCCCTAGGACGGGCTTGGCTGTTCGAGCGGTGCCGGGTCAATCACGTCGATATATGCGCAGATCCGAAAAAGTCACCGAACCCTCGCCGACACACAGGCCGAGATAGCCCGCCCGGCGGTCATACATGCGGGCGCTCAGCACGACCTTCCGGTCGACGACGGCGATGCAGATGGAGTCATCGACCAGCAGGTCGATCTCGTGCCGGCCAGCTTCGAGCGCGCAGGGGCGTTCGAGCTCGATTGCGTACGGCTGGTCGCCTGATATCTGCCACTGCATCCCCCCGGTCCGGCGACGCGGCCACCGATCGAACACCACGCGGTGGCGTTTCGGCTCCAGCCGAAGCGCATAGGACTCGTCACCGTCGCGACTTGAGCGGATCAGCAGCCCGCACTCGGTCGCGCCCGCGGCGATGTCGATGGTCACGCGAGCAAGGAACTGGGAAGGCAGCGCGTGCCGGGAGACGAGTGCCTGGTAGCCGTCTGGTGCGGTCAGGGTGAGGCTGTCCGCCGCCCGTGCGGCCCCGTCGGTCGAGGCGTGGTCCACGAACGAGATGGGCTCTTGGCGGGTGAAGCTCTCTCGAATCTCGCGAGGAATCGAGAACGAAAGCGTTCCGTCCGGTTCCTGTTGCGCCTCGAGCACCGACATCGTGCCGGCCCATTGCCACGCGCCGTCGTCGAGGTCACCCTCCTTCGTCGCGATCCACCCGACGAAAAAGCGCCGGCCGTCTCGAGCCACGGACTTCGCCGCGTAGAACGCGCGGCCATCCACCGTGTCCAGTTCGGGCACCAACCACGGGCCGTCGGACGTCCGAGCCATCCGGTATCGGGTGACGAAGCTCTCGGAGAACTCCGAGAACACCAGATACCACCAGTCCCCCCACCGGAACACCTCCGGGCACTCGAGCATGAGGTATCGGTGCGGGTCCCAGAACGGTTCGGCGGGCGACCAGGAAAGTAGGTCGTGGGACACGTACTGGGCAATCAGGCCACGACGCCTCGCGGGCCCGGTCGTGTGGCGCGCCGCGACGAGCATGTGCCACGGCTCATCCTCCGACGGCCGGAACACGAACGGGTCGCGCCAGTCACCGTCCTCGTACTGCGAGGGCGCCGCAAACGTGAGGTCCGGCCGCTTCTCCCACGACTTCATGCCATCCGAACTGATCGCGTGCATCACCAGCTGCTGCGGTGTCACGCCGTCTCGACCGATGTGCCGCGGGTTGTGCCCCGTGTAGAAGAGGTGGGCCTTGTCCCCGTCGATGACGACGCTGCCCGTGTACGCGTTCAAGTCGGAATGGTCGGTACCGCCGGCGGGGAGCCCGACACCCCCGTCCACGAACTCGACGAAGTCAGGCGTTCTCACCAGACCCCACGCTGTGCCGGATTCGGGCCCGTTCCGCAACTCGTGCAGGTAGTACAGCCAGAACTTCCCGTCCACCACAAGCGGAATGACGTCGCCGACCCAGCCGCAGCTGGGCCCGAACAAGACATGCTCGGCCAATATTGTTCCTCGTCCAGAGCTAGTTAAACGTTTGATGTGACGAAGCTAACACGATCGTACAGCGAGGTCAAACGTTTAACGTAAAGCGTTTAACGCAAACTAGCCCGGGCAGGCCGGGCAGGCCGGGCAGGCCGGGCAGGCCGGGCAGGCCGGGCAGGCCGGGCAGGCCGGGCAGGCCGCACCGGTTGACGATCCGTTCGACACATCTCTCCCATAAGGTGATCAGATCCGGGGTTGGTGCCTCGGATGCCCGACGCGGTGGGGTGCGGTTTGCACACCCGCGACAGGAGTCGCGGGTAACGTGACGGCACGCGAACGGATCTGGATCGGGATCGACGTCGGCAAGACCGCGCATCCTGCCTGCGGTCAATGAATATGGCGGATCGTGTCCGGCGTGCGGCTGGACAACAGCCAGTGCGGCCGAGCAGGTCATGCTCCGCCAGGACTGCTAGCAGCCCGGACGTGAAGGAGTCACCTGCGCCGACCGTATCGACCACCAGGGTTCTCCGTGCGGCCACGTCCACGGTGCCGGCGCGCGTGACGGCGCGCGCCCCGTCGCCGCCTCGGGTCACCACGACGATCGACGGTCCTCAGCTCCAGCCACGCCTGGGGCCTGGGCGACGCGCGCCGCGTCGGAGCCGGGTACGGCCAGGAGATGTCCCCTCGCTCGCCTCCACCACGTCGGCTGCCGCGACCGTCTGCAGTACTCGCGAGCGAGTAGTGGATCGCCCGTGAGCTGCGGCCGGATGCTGGGGTCGTAGCTGATCGTTGCGCGGCCGCCCGACCGTTCGAGCTCGGCGTCCACCACGGAGGCCCCGGGTCGAGAACGGCCGCGACCGATCCGGCGTGCACCTCCGCGAAGTCGGCCGAGAGCGCCTTCGACGGCCGACGACCACCCGGCACGTGGAAGGTGTATGTGGCGGAGCCGGAGGCTCCGATCGTCACCTCAGCCCCGGACGTCGGAGCCGAACTTACCGTGCCGAGACGACGCGACGCCGCTCGCTGAAAGGTGCGCGCCGATCAGATGACCGAATGGATCGGTACCGAAGCGGGGATACAGGCTTGCGGGCAACCCGAGACGCTGCAGGACGATAGGGCCGTTCAACCAGGCGCGCCGTTCTGGGACGTTGGGCTGGTCACAGCATCTCCGTGCTCTGCGCAAATGGAGGTGCCATGTAGTGCCGGAACACGGGGACTCGCTGAGGTGCCGTCGGTGTCCTCGAGCGGCATCCACTCGAAGGCCTTTATCCGGGTTGACCCACCGGAGGAACAGATCCCGAACCCGGTGCTGCTTTCCGCCGGGAAGACCTGCTCCGTCAGGCACACCACCCCGTCCTGAACGAACACTTCAACCGATGCCCGGTCGACGAAGACCTGCACGCGCAGTACTCCATTGCGCGGGGAGACAGGCGCGCTGTCGATCGACGCGAACGATGCGTGGAAGTCCGTCTCGCCGGAGCGAGTGCGATCCACGCTCAGTCGTCCGCTCTGAATGTCGTATCTGAGTCGAGTCACTTGATCGACGCCGAGGAGAAGGTCGAGACCAAACCGGTTCGCATCGACCGGTTCGAAGGTGACGTCGAGACGGTATCGCGGACTACCCTCGAACGCCCGGATGCCGTCGAGGTCGAACGGATCGATCGCGAGCCCGGCCGCGACCTGTTCGAGTGCGCGCAGCTCTGCGATCGGCTGCTGGATCAATGTCACAGCTCCCTCGATCGTTGCCAGCGAAAGCTGGCGTGGCAGGGACATGGACCCTCGCCACGGTGAGGTGGGCACGCTGGCCGCGTAATCCCAGTTGCTCATCCACCCGATCAGAATGCGACGGCCGGCCGGCGCATTGTCGAAGCTGACTGCCGCGTACATGTCCGGCCCCCAGTCCAGGCGCCGGAAGTCGTCGGGCGAGGATGCCGTGAACCTGACGCCGTCGAAGTCGCCCAGGAGGTACCGCGTGGCCGACCCAGCGGCTTCACCGTCGGGATTGACGCTCACGACGAGAACCCAGCTGGTCCGGACGGGATCACCATCGACGGGCAGGACGAAGAGATCGGGACATTCCCACAGCCCCTCAGCAGAGTCGACCGGGCCGAACGTGCTGAGGTACGTCCAGCTTCTGAGATCGTCGGACCGGTAGCAGATCACCTGCCGCGCAACTGCCTCCACCGCCACCATCACCCAGTACCCCGATCCGTCGGCGGTCGGGTACCAGAAGACCTTCGGATCGCGGAACGCGGTAGACGCGCGGTCCAGGACGGGGTTGCCGGAGTGTTTCGTCCACGTCATGCCGGCGTCGGTGCTGAACGCCAGCGACTGCGCTTGCCTGCCGCCGGGATACGCGCTCGTGTAAATCGCTACGAGAGGTGGCTCATCTGCGACACCGAAACCCGACGAGTTCCGGTGATCGACGACGACCGATCCCGAAAATATCCCCTCTTCGTCTTCTCTGGCGATCGCGCCAGGATGCTCGATCCAGTGCACGAGATCCGAGCTGGACGCATGCCCCCAGCTCACATTGCCCCAGACGGGCGCCTCCGGGTTGTGCTGGAAGTACAGGTGGTACACGCCTTTGTAGTAGACGAGGCCGTTCGGGTCGTTCATCCAGTTGCGGCCCGGCGTGAAGTGGTAGCCGGGCCGGTACATATGGCCGCTCAGTTTGCAGGCCGATCGTCGAAGGTGAACTGGTCGGCGTTGATGTGCCCCCAGCCGCCGGTGTTGTTGTCGATGATCTGGATCTGGGCGCTCTGACCGATGAGGTCGGTGACGTCCCACGACGCCCACGCCAGGTGCTCGTTGTTCTGCCCGGTCGTAGTCCGTACGACCGTGCCGCCGACGACGAGGTTGACCGTCGTCTGCACATCGGGCTCGCCGACCGTGGCGCCGGGCCCGTTCGTGAACAGGATCTGATCGAGCATGAGATGACCCCACGCGCCGGTCGCGTTGTCGACGACCTGGATCTGGGCCGTGTGCCCGATGAGCGAGTGCACGTCCCAGCCGACCGGAACCATCGTGCCGCTGTTGTTTCCCGTGGCTGTGCGTTGGACGACGCCGTCGACGATCAGGTTGACCGCGGTCGCGCCCGATGAACCCCATGGGTGGTTGCCCCCCGCTATGAGGAAATCGATATAGTCCCGCGTGATCGTGAACTGGGGAGAGGAGATCGTCCCGGTCGAACTGTCACCGCCGTTCACGAAGGTGTCCAAGACCTTCGCCCCGACCTGGTTGGGCAGGCTCTCGGCGGTCGGTCCCTGGCCGGAGAAGCTGCCTGTCGCGGTCCATCCTGTCCCCCATGTGGTTCCTTCGAAGTCTGCGAAGAGGTCCGAGGGCCTCGGATGCTGCCCGCCACCGACCAGGAAGTTGATGAACGAATTGCTGACGGTGAAGCTCGGCGAGGTGAGGGTGCCAGTGCTGGAGTCGCCACCCAGGTAGCTGTTCACCAAGCCGTTGCCGAGGTATCCGGTGACCGGCTGCTGGTTGGGCAGGGTCCCGGCCGCGGGCCCCGAGCCGAACGCGGTGCCGGTGGCGGTCCAGCTTCCGTAACTCGCCGCTTCGAAGTCCTGGTACGGGGCAGCGGGGCTGGACGCGGTCGTGACATTCTCGAACTCCTTGATCGTCATGTTCGAGAACGTGGCCGAGCCGCCGTCGGTGTACAGGCTGATGCCCGAATCGCCCGGCTGGAAGAACACCTGGTTCGACAGAACGATCTTGCCGTTGTCGACGAACACTTCGACACTGGATCGGTCGACCAGGATCTTCAGGTGGACCGACGTTGCTGACCCGAAGGGTGCCTGCGACTGCTGGTACGAGCCGAAGGAGTAGGCCGACTGGTCGGAACCGGATCGATCCACATACACGTTGCCCTGATAGATACCGATATTGGTGTGGCGGGTTCTGTCGGCCGACATCCCCACCGAGATCCCGACGTTGTTGAGCTGGCTCCAACTGACATTGGCGTCCAGCTCGTACGCCGAGCCGTGGTAGCTCAGGTCGGTTGTGCCGTTCACCACGACATCCGCCGGCTGGATGGTCTTGGTGACGATGTTGTTGAGCGCGGAGACGGGCTGGGAGAGCAGGCTGTACGAACCGTCGCTCTGCCTGGCGAGATGAATCTCGCGCACGACCGACATCTGGCCGTTGTAGTTGTCGCTGATGTCGGTGGGAATCGTCCTGCCCGCGTAGTGCCAGTTGTTCATCCAGCCCATCGCGTAGCGGCTGGTGTCAGGGCTGGCAGCATTCGGCCAGCTCACCGCCGCGTACCAGTCCCACCCCCAGTCGAGCCATTGGGGGTTGACGGCGTCGGTAGTGAAGCTCGTCCCGTTCCAGGTGCCCGTCCAGTAGGCGTACGTGTCCGGCTGGCCGCTGTAGTCACCCTGCGTGCTCGCCCCGAGGACCCAGTGCGTGGTGCCGTCGTCGGCCTTGACCTGATACAGATCCGGGCACTCGAAGCCGCCGATGTTGGGCGTGGTGTACGTCATGTCGGACTGATGGGTCCAGCTCTTCAGGTTCGTCGACGTGTAGAAGCTCAGCTCCTGCTGACGCCCAATGACCGCGACCCAATCACTGTTCGCGCCGTCCCACACGATCTTTGGATCGCGGAACCAGTTGGAGTTACCGGGGTTCGTGATCACCGGAGAACCGTAGGCAGTGAAGGTGTTGCCGCCATCAGTCGAGTACCAGAGGTACTGCTCCTGCTGATAGGCGTTGCCGTTCGTAGGCTGAGTCGCGAGGACGATGATCGCGCCGGCGCCGAAACCGGCGGTATTGCTGGTGTCCACAACGCCCGAGCCCGTCCAGACCGGAAAGTTGGTTCCTCCTAACGGAATGGCGATGCCCTGATCGGTGAACACGACGTTGTCGGTGGTGGTGGCGTGACGCCAGCCCCCGGGGCTGTTGTTCGGATTGCTGTAGAGGTAGTACAGGTTGTACTTGCCATTGACATAGACGGGTCGCTGGGGATCGCTCAGCCAGTGGGCCGGCGGGGTCAGGTGGTATTGCGCCCGCAACGACTGATCAGGCGGATTGACTGCTCCCGCCCGACCCGCTGGCAGGGCGACCAGTCCGATGGCTGCCACGAGGAACGCCGTGGCTGTGCCCGCTCGCGCGATTGCCTTGACGTTCATCGGCGACCTCGCTTGATGAAGCGCGTAACTAACGCGCGTTAGTAGGGTGTTTGCAGAGTAGAACCGCCACGCAGTCGCTGGCAAGTGGCAGTTTCGCGATCAGGCGGAAGCGCGCTCGATGAGCGGTCCGGCCAGCGTCTGTCGCTCGCCAGCGACTCCCGCTGCCATCGACGCGAGCATGCGCACCGCCACGGCTCCCATATCGTCGAACGGCAGTGCCACGGTCGTCAGCGGTGGCCGCAGGAAGGAGGCGATGATCTCCTGATTGTCGTAGCCGACCACTCCGATGTCCTTCGGGATCCGCAATCCCCGTTCCTTGATGGCGTCGTAGGCCCCCATCGCCATGCGGTCCGTACCACAAAAGAACCCGGTCGGCGCATCCTCGAGTTCCAGAAGCTCGGCAGCACGCTGAAAGCCTCCCGTCGCGGTCGCATGGCCGGACACGATCAGCTGAGGATCGACCCGGATTCCGGCCTCGGCCAGCGCACGCTCGTAGCCCGCCTGACGGCCAACGGCGGCCGGAAGGCCCGGATCGAGGTTGATCAACGCGATGCGGCGATGGCCGGCCCCGATAAGCCGCCGCGTTCCCACATATCCGCCCTCGGCCTCGTCGGGAACGATGGACGGGAACGCTCGTGCGCGATCGAAGCAGTGCACAAGCACCGTCGGCACCTCGTTCGCGCTGTCCGGCAGCGCGATCTGCCGATGGGACAGCGTCGCGTAGATGACCCCCTCGACTCTGCGCCCGAGCAACATCTCGAAGGCTGCGGCCTCCATCACCGGATCTCCCTCGGAGGCGACGATGAGCAGTAGCTTCCCCTGCCGCCACGCCGCCTGCTGGGCACCGCGGATGATTCCCCCCCCGAACGGACTGGTAGTGATATCGGTGATCAGGCCGATCAGGTTGGTGCGGCTGGAAGCCAGCGATTGGGCTCCGGCGTCCGGACGATAGCCGAGCTCCTTGACGGCATCCCAGATCCGCTGGCGGGACTCGTCGGAGATCTGGATATCCGCGCGCCGGTTGATCACGAAGGACACGGTCGTGCGGCTGAGCCCCACATGCCGCGCGATGTCATCCATCGACACGCTGCGTTTGGGCATAGGAAATTGTCACACGTGGCGCGCCGAGCAGTTCCGATCCCGGCCCGTGCCCGATGAGTCGCGCTCCACACCGCGAACACCGCCCGTGCGCAGGGTCTTCCCGCCCTCCCGGACGAGGTCGCCGCGCCGTTGGTCCACGCGTTCAGGCACGGCGTCCTGATCGGCCTGTCCCAGGTTCCCCGTGTCCCGGGCCGCAAGCAGAACCCAGGCCGCGACCTGCTCGAATGCCTGCGCGACCGGCGGGACGACGTGCTGCAGTTCACCACCGTGCTGCGGATCTCGCCGACGTCCAACCAAGCCGATTATGCCGAGTTCGGGGTTATGCCGTCATGGCGCTGGAAACCCTGCCGTGCAGGCATGATCGGGCTGGCCAGCGCGGCACCAGGCGAGCCGCCGACCGTCTTGGCCGCGCTCGGCCAGGAGCTTCCTCAGTTGACAAGTGAAATCCAGGCCGACGTTGCTGAGAAGCTCGAACATCGGCCCAGGCCGGTGGGGTTCATCGATACCCGCAAGCGCTCAACCGAGACGATCAAGATCGGTGACATCACTGTGTCGGGTCCGATACCTGCGATGCGCCAATACGCCCGCATGGAGGAGTTGCGCGATCAGACGTGGCAGGTCATAGTCCGAGGCAACGAGAGGCCGAAGCGCAGCTATAAGTAACCAGCGCACGCTCGGGGGCTGCGCTGGATGTGACAGATCAGTTGTGGCTGCGGCGAGCTAGCCGTCTGGCGGGTTGCCGCTGGTCAAGGCGTGAAATCGAGCACATGGATGTCATATGGGAGTTCGTGAGCCGGCCAGGCATCATGAAGATCATTTCAGGGGGCACTTTGGGGGGCAGAATGCAGCTAGGCGAGGCTAGTTTGCGCCAGCCTCCGCTAGCGTCAGCCAGTGTTTAGCCTGCTGAGGCCGTATGGCGGCCATTACAGGAACTGGCTGGTTAGCTATGGTAAGGAGAAGGTCTACGGTTCGATTCCGTAAGGGGGCTCGCAGGT
>WNFI01202948.1_pt1 | contig 14827 bp, 12 predicted proteins | sample 5400471 | NCBI WGS metagenome assembly WNFI01 (sample SAMN13153348, study PRJNA577476) | soil metagenome | isolation source: 100 cm saprolite on Douglas fir-dominated hillslope | place: USA:California | collected 2013-09-17
GCTCTCCAAGGGACTGGGGCACGTGCTCGACATCCACGGTTCGATCGGCTTCCAGGTCAACGGCGATCCGGACGATCCGGTCCCGGTCGACCTCGCCAACGCCTTCAAATGGGCGGTCGGCCTGAACGTGCCCGCCTGCTCCTGGATTCAGCTCCAGGCCGAGCTGATGGGCACCAAGTACTCCGGCGGCAGCGACGGGGTGATCCTGCGCTCGGGCACGGGCAGCAACAACACGTTCGATCCCAACAGCAACCCGCGCACCAACACGTTCGGCATCGGGCCGCAGACCAACCCGCTCGACCTCGTGATCGGCCCCGTCATCTGGATCAAGGGCTTCTTCATCCGTCCCGCCATCTCCTGGAATCTCAACTTCGACGATCGCGGGCTGAACTCCAGCAGCAAGAGCTGGACGGGCCGTCACATCTCGATCGGCTACCACCCCGGTTGGGGCTGCCGCGAGATCGCGGTGCCGCCGCCGCCGCCGCCGCCGCCACCGGCCAACCGTCCGCCGACGGTGAGCTGCGAGATCGAGCGGACCACCATCCTGCCGGGGGAGAGCGTGCGCGTCCGCGCGACCGCTTCCGATCCCGACGGCGATCCCCTCACCTACGAGTGGAGCGCTTCCGCCGGCCGCGTGACCGGCACCGGCGCGACCGCCACCTTCGACAGCACGGGCATGACGCCGCCCGCGTCCGCCACCATCACCGTCCGCGTCTCGGACGGCCGCGGCGGAACGGCCTCCTCGGACTGCCCGGTGCGCATGAACGCCGTCGCCGTTGCGCGGCCCGAGGCCGTGACCTGCACCTCCGGCGGCTTCCCGCGGAACCTCGCTCGCCTGAACAACGTGGACAAGGCGTGCCTGGACGACGTGGCTTCGCGGCTCCGTACCGATCCTCGCGCGCGCGTGATCGTCGTCGGTCATGCGGACACGCAGGAGCGGTTCCCCGACGTGATCGCCCGGAAGCGTGCCGAGGCGGTGAAGGACTACCTGGTTAAGGAGCGTGGCATCGAGGAGAGCCGCATCACGACTCGCTCCGCGGGCGCCACCAAGCCGCTCGACACCGGGAAGGACGCCGCCGCGCGCGCACGCAACCGGCGCGTGGACGTGATCTTCGTTCCCGAGGGCGCCACGGTGCCCGAGGACGATGATTAAGGACTGACAGCTTAGATCTACACCACCAACTCGACGGTCGTGGGGCGCGGCGGCAACGCCGCGCCCTTTCTTTTTCCGCTGTCCGGGGTGGCACGGGCGGGACCGCCTCATCGCGACGGTGCAGGGGCGGCAGGGGCGCTTGGTCGCGCCGCTCGCTCAGCGCGCTCCGGGCCGCTCGCGCATCTTTCTTTGAGCTCGAACACCTAGGGACGTGGTGCTGGCAAGGCGGCGCTCGCATGCCTCCGCGCACTTCGCTCGCTACGCGCGACCAGAAGCACCCTGGCCCCTGCAAATCGGCCGCTGGGCGGTCAGCCCCGTGTGGTCGTTCAGGGACGCGGACGGAAGTGCGCGACCCTGCGCGCCTTGCAGGAAAGGTACGGGGCAGCCCGATCGCAGGTCAGTCCAGCGCAGGTTTGCAGGAGGCCAGGGGCGCTTCTGGTCGCGCGTAGCGAGCGAGGCGTGCGGAGCATGCGAGCGCCACCTTGCCGGCACCATGTCCCCTGGTGCTCGAGCTCGATGTGACGATGCGCGAGCGGTCGGAGCACGCCGGAGCGAGCGGCGCGACCAAGCGCCCCAAGCCCTTCCTGCACCGGCGGATGAGACTGGGCGTGCGGGCACGTCTCTTGCTTTTGCCACGAACGCGGTCACCCCAGGAGCGCATCGCAGATGACCACCGGAGACCCTGAAATCCTTTACGAAATGGCACTTAACCCTTACACTCCCTAGCGGTCCATGGCACCTTCATCGCGGAAGTTCGCACACGTCTTTGCAACGGCGTTCGTGGCGCTGGCGTGGCCCGTACTGGGCGCCGCGCAGACGTGGGTCCCCGTGGGTCCTCCCGGCGGAGATGTTCGTGCCCTCGCGGCCGACCCGCACGACCCCCGCCGCATCTACCTCGGGACGTCGGACGGCGTCCTCTATCGGTCGGAGGACTCGGGCGCACACTGGCGGCGTCTCAGCCCCGGCTTCCCGCGCCGGGGGCAGAGCCTCGACGAGATCAGCGTGGACGCCCGTGGCGTGGTCCTCGTCGGCTACTGGGAAGTGGGCGGCAGCGGCGGCGGCGTCGCCCGCAGCACGGACGGCGGCAACACCTTCAAGAGCTGGGCGCGCATCACTCCGCCCGATCACCCGGACCTCCGCAACTTCGAGTCCGTCGCCTTTGATCCGCAGGATCCGAACACCCTGTACGTCGGCACCTGGCACCTCGGCTGGAAGACCGTCGATGGCGGCCAGGACTGGCTGCCCATGCACACGGGCATGATCGACGACTCCGACGTCATGACCCTCACCGTCGACCGCTGGAAGCCCCAGGTCGTGTACGCCACGGCCTGCACGGGCATCTATCGCTCGGAGGACGCCGCCGCGCGTTGGACCAAGGTCAAGGGGATTCCTTCGAGCAGCCGCCGCACGCGGTCGTTCGCGCAGAGCCCAGACGACCAGAACCGCCTGTTCGCGGGCACGACGGAAGGCCTGTGGTCCAGTGAGGACAATTCCGCCACCTGGCGGCTCATCACGCAGAAGAACCTCATCATCAACGACGTGCTCGCGCTGCCCGGGGGTGTGGTGCTGCTGGGGACGGAAGGCGCCGGGGTCGTGCGCAGCACGGATGGGGGCCAGACCTGGTTCGCCTCGAACGACGGCTTCTCGGAGCGGTTCGTGTCGAAGGTCGTGTTCGACCGGGTGGGCCGCCGCGTGCTGGCCGGCATCTGGGGCGACCGCCGGCACGGCGGCGTGTTCGCGGCGCCCGGACCGCGGGGGCCGTGGAGCCGGCTGGGCACGGGTCTCGAAGGACGCGAGGTCCTCTCGCTCGCCCTGCTCGGCCGCCAGGCCCTGGCCGGCACCGACGACGGCGTGTTCGTCGCCGATGCGGAGACCGGAGTCTGGGCGCGCATGTCGACCGTCGTCGACGGCGTCGACGTGCACCCGCGCGTGAAGGACCTCCTGGCCCTGCCGCCGCGCAACCTGATCGCCGCCACCTCGAAGGGCCTGCTGCGCAGCGGCGACGGCGGGCGGACCTGGGCCCGTCCGGGGCTCGGCCTCGCCGACGAGATCTCCGCGCTGGCCGTCTCACCCAACGACATCGACGTCATCGTGGCCATGAACGCGCTGGGCGTCTTCCGGAGCGCGGACGGCGGGCAGTCCTGGACGCAGGTCTCCTATGGGTTCGGGGACGTCCAGCCGCACGCGGTGGCCTTCATGCCCTCCGACGACAAGGTCCTGCTCGCAACCACGAGCGGGGGCCTCTACCGCTCGGAGGACCAGGGCACCACGTGGTCTCGCGTCACCGGCGGGATCCCGTACTCCGACATCACCGGCCTCGCCATCCATCCCGACGGCCGGACGATCTACGCGAGCGACTTCACCTTCGGAGGGATCTTCCGGAGCGTGGACTCCGGGAAGACCTGGGAGCGCCTGCCCACCGACGGCCTGGCTTCCGATCGCGTGTGGACGCTGGGCCTGGACCCCGCCGCTCCGGAGCGGCTCCTCGTGGCCTCGCCGACGGGCGGCCTCCACCTGATGGTCCCGGCCGGCACCGCCACCGGCGCCGCCGGATCGCGCTAGCACCCTTGGTGTGAGCGCGCGCACCCGACCCGGCGACGGGCCGGCGCAGCCACCGATTTCCGATGGTGGCCGCAAGCGGGTGCGCTAACATCGAAGCACTTCGTGACGCCGGAGCGGCCGGCGTCCCCTTCTCAAAAGGAGACCCCATGATGATCCCCGCGATGTTGCTCATGGCGATCCTCAGCCCGACCCCCCAGGACGCACCCGCACCGGCGCCGAAGCGCGCGCACAAGGCGGCCAGGACGGCGAAGGCCGCCAAGGCGGCCAAGCCCGCCGCGGCCACGCCCGAGGCCGGCACCGCCTCCACCGCCGCGCCCTCCGGCGGCTCCGCCAGCGACGAGATCCAGTCCGGGCTCAACGCGTTCGCCAAGAGGCGCTTCGCCCAGGCGCGCGAGGCCTTCGAGCGCGCGGTGGCGGCGGACCCGCAGAGCGCGGCCGCGCACTACTACCTCGGTTACACGATCTACAAGATCGCGGAGCCCAAGAAGCACGACTCGCCGGGCAAGAAGGAAGCGGCGGCGGAGTTCGCGAAGGCCTACGAGCTCGACCCCAACTTCAAGCCCGTCTGGGGCAGCCACCGGGGCTGACGAGGCTTTCCGCCACCGCGCCCTCCGGGCGCGTCAGAACGTCCCGCCGGTCTGGTCGAGGAGACGGAAGAGCTGCTGGCGGAGGCTCGCCCGGGTCGCGTCCCATTCCGGTCGCCGGGCCAGGTTCGTGAGCTCGCTCGGATCGGTGCCGAGGTCGTAGAGCTCGTCCTCGTCGGGACGATCCGGGTAGGCCACGTACTTCCGTCCGAGCGTGCGGATCGCGAAGAGGCTCGGGACCACGGGGTACACGCTGTCGGTCTCGTACTCGTAGAGGAACGAGTCGCGCACCGGCGCGATCGACTCGCCGCGCAGGAGCGGCCCCAGCGAGCGCCCCTGCATCGTGCCGGGGATCGGCGCCCCCGCCAGGTCGAGGATCGTGGGCGCGAGGTCGAGGTTCAGCGCCATCGCGTTGGACCGGCGCGCGGCGACGTCGCGCCCCGCGACCACGAAGGGGATGCGGATCGATTCCTCGTAGGCGATCCGCTTGTCGCCCAGGCGGTGCTCCCCGAGGAACAGGCCGTTGTCGCTGAGGAAGAAGACGTAGGTCGAGCCGGTGAGCCCCTGGCTCTCGAGCGCGGTCACCACCGCCCCCACGCTCTCGTCGAGAGCGAGCAGGGTCCTCATGTAGTCGAGCCGATAGGGATCGCGGGGCGACCAGGGCGTGGGCGCCAGCGTCTTGGGCAAGGGGTTGGGACAGCTCACATAGGCCGCCGGCTGCCCTCCGCACATCGCGTACCGCCGCTGCCACTCCGGCTTGTCCGCGAAGGTGTCCTCGAAGTTCGCGGGCTCCGGCAGCGCGAGGCCGGCCAGGGCGTCGGCGTGCCGCGGAGCCGGCCGGACGGGCTGATGCGGCGCCTTGTGGGACAGGATCAGGAGGAAGGGCTCAGGGCCGCGCTGGCGGAGCCAGTTGACCGCGTACTCCGTCAGCAGGTCCGTGATGTATCCGGTCCGCTTGAGCACCTTGCCGTTCTCGTTGAGCTGAGGATCGAAGTAGACGCCCTGGCCCTTGAAGCTGAGCCAGTAGTTGAATCCGGGCCGCGGCATGTCGTTGTGGGCGTCCATGTGCCACTTGCCGACGAAGGCGGTCTCGTATCCCGCAGCCTGCAGGAGCTGCGGATAGGTGGGGATGCTCGCCGGCAGCTCGGCGATCTCGTTCACGCCCACGCCGTGGGTGTGCGCGTAGAGGCCGGAGAGAAGCGTGGCCCGGCTCGGCGAGCAGAGGGACGTCGTCACCGCGGCGCGGTCGAACTGGACGCCGCGAGCCGCGAGACGCTCGAGGTTGTCGAGTTGTAGAGCCGGGAACCGGCGGCCCTCGCCGAACAGGCCGTAGGCCATGTCGTCGGCCAGGATGACGACGAAGTTGGGCTTACCGCTCGGCACCGCGGAAGGGCTGCCGTCACTGGAGTGCCCGCAACCCGGGCCACTCGCCGCCGACACCGCGAGGATCAGCGCGACCAACCCCAAGGGCTGACGCATGCGCTTGGAGTATCGCTCACCTCCGCGTCGATAGCGATTGACGTTTTTTGACGAGAATTTTGCATCGTCTTGATGTCGAGGGCGGAGTGGGCAGGTACCGTCGAACCGTTGAGCCCACGGACATTTTGCGTTTCGGGGATCCCTCCAATGCCGACACCGAGAACGCGATGGGTTCCCGCGGCGGCGATCGCGTGGACGATCGCGCTGGCCGGCTGCGGGATGAGCTCGGACCTCACCGGTCCCTCGATTCCCGCGACGCCATACGTTCTCTTCACGCCGATCCAGTCCAATGCGACGTACCTGATGGACCTCCAGGGCCAGCTCGTGCACCGATGGGTGGCCGCCTCGACGGCGGCGTGCTCCGTCTATCTCCTCGAGAACGGGCAGATCCTGCGGCCGCGCTCCCTCGGCCCGGGGAGCTTCGCGGGTGGCGGCTGCAACGGCGGAGTGGTGGAGATCCTGGACTGGGACGGTCGGGTGCAGTGGAGCTACCAGTACTTCGGCCCCACCTTCCAGCAGCACCATGACGTGAGGCGCATGCCGAACGGGCACGTCTTGATGGTGGCCTGGGAGATCAAGACCGCGGTTGAAGCCCGCGCCGTCGGGCGCAACGCCGACACCATTCCCTCCAGCGGCGTGATCTGGGTGGATCACGTGATCGAGGTGGATCCGCAGACCAGCCGCATCGTCTGGGAATGGCACGCCTGGGACCACCTGCTCGCTCCGGGCGACGACCCATCGGAGCATCCGGAACGGATCGACCCGAACGCGCGCACCACGGCCGCCAGCGATTGGACGCACGTCAACGCGGTCGACTACAACCCGAGCCTCGATCAGGTGATGGTCAGCTCACGAAACTTCAGCGAGATCTGGATCGTCGACCATGGGACGACGACGGACGAAGCCGCCGGCCATGCGGGTGGCCGGCGCGGTCGCGGCGGGGACCTGCTCTTCCGCTGGGGCAGCCCCGGCAACTACGGCCTGCCCGGGCCCCAGCAGCTCTTCGGACAGCACAACGCGCATTGGGTCGAGGGCAACCTGTCGGGTGCGGGGCAGATCCTCATCTTCAACAACGGCGACCGGAACTCCCGCCCCTACTCCACCGTCGTCCAGATCGCCCCCACCATGGGCGCGGACGGCGCCTATGCCTACGATGCGGTGGCGGGGTTCCTTCCCACGGCCCCTGCGTCCGAATACGCGGCCAAGCCGCCGGAGAGCCTGTTCGCGCCCATCATCTCCGGCGCCCAGCGGCTGATCAGCGGCAACACGCTCGTGTGCGCCGGCACCGAGGGACGCTTCCTGGAGGTCACACCGGCCGGGGACACGGCCTGGTCCTACACGGTGACGGACACGACCGGAAAGACGGGAGTCCAGGTCTTCCGCGCGACCCGCGTCGAAGGCGACGACCCCGCACTGGCCGGCCGGACCCTGGTGCCCCAGGGCCCGGTCCAGGCGGAGCTGGTGCAGTGAGGTCTACGGCAGATACTTCTGCAGCAGGCTCGTCTTGCTGAGGTCCGAGTAGAGCACGAGGCCGATCAGCAGGAACAGCACCATCGCTCCTGCGTTCATGATCCAGGTCTTGACGCGGAGGCTCAGGTCGCGACGGATCACGGATTCGCTGGCGAGGATGGCGAGGTGGCCGCCGTCCAGCGGCGGCAGCGGGAACAGGTTCAGGATCCCGACGCTCACGCTCAGCGTCGCCACCAGGAAGAGCAGGGCCGCGACGGGCGCGCCGCTGCGCGCCGCGTCACCCGAGGCCTTGGCGATGCCGAGCGGCCCGGCCAGCGCCGCCTTCGGCGAGATGCTCGCGGTGACGAGCCCGCCCAGGATCTGGAAGGTCTGCCGCACGAGGTTCCAGGTGGCGGCGCCCGCCTCCTTGATCGCCGGGCCCAGGCCGAGCTTCCGCGTGATCGTCTTGTTGTAGATCCCGATCTTCCCGCTCTCCGGCGTCACGCTCAGGTCCAGGATCGCGCTGTCGCGCAGGAGCCGGATCGCGACCGGGCCCGCCGGTTCGGCGCTGAGGAGCGCCGGAATGTCGCCGAACGACGTGACCGGCTTGCCGCCGACGCTCAGGATCCCGTCGTCGGTCTTGATGCCCGCGCGCTCCGCGGCACCTCCGGGCACGAGCTGGCCGACGCGGACGAGCGGCGAGACACCGATCTGGCCGGCCCCTTGCGCGACCACCGTCGAGTGGACGTTGAAGTCCTTCTCCTCGGCGCCGCGCCGCACACGGAGCCGCAGGGAACGATCGGGGCGGATGGCGATGGCCACCAGCGCGTCTTCCCAGTCCTTCTGAGGCGCGCCGTCGATGGCCAGGATCTCGTCACCGGGCAGCAGCCCGGCCGTGGCCGCGGGCGAGCCTGGCTGCACCACGCCGATCACCGGGCGGTCGCGAAGGACGGCGTCCACTCCGTAGCCGACCATGAACAGCCCGGTGAAGACGGCGACGGCCAGGATGCCGTTGAAGATCGGACCCGCCAGGTAGACGACGAAGCGCTGCCAGCGCGGACGGCTGGTGAAGTCGCGGCCGTCGCCGAGCGTGCTCGTGTCCTGGCTGATGTGGTCCTCGGGCTCGCCTTCGAGCTTGACGTATCCGCCGAGCGGGATCAGGGACACGCGGCAATCGGTGTCGCCCCACTTGAAGCCCAGGAGGCGCCGCCCGAACCCGAACGAGAAGATGAAGACGCGCATCCCGAACGCCTTGGCCGTGATGAAGTGGCCGAACTCGTGGAAGAAGATGATGATCCCGAGCACGGCCACGAACGACAGGAGAGTGGTGAGAGATCCCATTCAGACGGTCTCCAGGGCCCGACGCTTGAGGGCTTCGCGCGTGCGCTCGCGCGCCCACGCATCCGCGGTGAGGATGTCGTCCAGCTCGCGCACGAGCCGCGGCCCCGGCTCCTCCATGACCTCCTGGATGGCCTCCGGAATGGCCGGAAAGGCCACGCGCCGGTCGAGGAACGCGCTCACCGCCTCCTCGTTGGCGGCATTGAGGACGGTGGGCAGCGCGCCTCCCCCGGCCAGGGCACGGTAGGCCAGGCGGAGGCAGGGGAAGCGATCGTGGTCCGGCACCTCGAAGTCGAGGTGGAGGCCGCCGCGGAAGTCGATGCCGGGGATGGCGGCCGGCCACTTCTCCGGGTAGGAGAGCGCGTACTGGATGGGCAGCCGCATGTCGGTGACGCCGAGCTGGGCCAGCACGGTGCCGTCGACGAACTCGACCATCGAGTGCACCACGGACTGCGGGTGCACGAGCACCTCGATGCGCTCGGCGGCCACGCCGAAGAGCCAGCGCGCCTCGATGACCTCGAGCCCCTTGTTCATGAGGGTCGCGGAGTCGATCGTGATCTTGCGGCCCATGTTCCAGGTCGGGTGCTGCAGGGCCTCGCCGGGCGTGACGTCGCGGAAGCTCTCGCGCGGCCGGTTGCGGAAGGGTCCCCCGGACGCGGTGAGGACGAGGCGCCGCACCTCTTCCGGACGGCGGCCATCGAGGCACTGGTGCAGCGCGCAGTGCTCGCTGTCGATGGGCAGGAGGCGGGCCCCGCGGGCCTTGGCCTGCGCGACCATCAGCTCCCCCGCCATGACCAGCGTCTCCTTGTTGGCGAGGGCCACGTCCTTGCCGGCTTCGAGGGCGCGATACGTCGGCACCAGTCCGACCGCGCCCACCGCCGCCGCCACCACCATCGACGTGTCGGCATGGGTGGCCACGGCCACCGCCCCCTCCGGCCCGACGCCCACGCGCAGGCCCGAGACGTCGGTCCGCTGGGCGAGCTGTGCGCGCGCCGACTCCGAAGCCACGGACACGACCCGCGGCCGGTAGCGGGCCACCTGCTCGGCCAGCCGATCGACGTTGCCGCCCGCGGCCAGGCCCACGACCTCGAAACGGTCGGGGAACGCGTCCACGATGCGGAGGACGTTGCACCCGACGGAGCCGGTGGAACCGAGAATGGAAAGACCGCGCTTCACTCGACCTGACCCAGAAGAGACCCGGCGCAAACGCGAACGGCCCCGGAGCGGGGCCGTTTCACCGCGCGTAGAGAAGGTAATAGTACAGGACGGGCGCGCCCAGCAGCAAGCTGTCGAGGCGGTCGAGCATGCCCCCGTGGCCGGGGAACAGGGCGCCCGAGTCCTTCACCCCCGCCCACCGCTTGAGCAGGCTCTCCGCGAGGTCGCCCGCGACCCCGGCCAGGGTGACCAGGACGGCCAGGACCACGGCGTGGGTCGGCGGGATCCACTGCAGGCCGAAGTGCCGCACGATCAGCGCCCCCACGATGCCGCCCGCGAGCCCCCCGGCCAGGCCTTCCCAGGTCTTGCCGGGGGAGATCCGCGGCGCCAGCTTGTGGCGGCCCACCGCGCTGCCGACCAAAAATGCCGCCGAGTCCGCCGTCATGCTGGTCGTCAGCAGGAGCATCAAGACCCACGGCCCGCCCCGCTCGGGGGGAGCGAGCCGTAGCGCGGCCATCGTGCCGCCCAGGGCCCCGAGCCAGGCCGCCCCCAGCAAGGTGGCGGCGGCGGAGGTGACGCTGCCCGGCAGGTCGCCCGCGCGCGTGAGCATGGCCACGAGGATGATCAGCGCCGCGATGGGCACTACCGCGGGAGGCACGAGCGCGGGCCGCACGGTCTGGAGGAAGAAGGCCGCCGCCAGCACGTATCCGGTCACGCGCAGCGCGACCACGCCGCGGGCCGCGAGGAGCGCGTAGAACTCCCACAGGCCGATGGCGGCCACGACGGCGCCCACGAGCACGGCCACGATCGGCGGTCCCGCGAAGAGGGCCAGGGCCAGGAGCGGAATGCCGATGGCCGCGGTGGCGAGCCGCCGCGCGAGCTCGCCGCGCGTCACGCGGGAGTGATCCCGCCGTACCGCCGCTCGCGCTTCTGGTAGTCCGCGATGGCCTGGAGAAGGTGCCGCCTCCGGAAGTCCGGCCACAGCACGTCCGTCACCCAGATCTCGGCATACGCGATCTGCCAGAGGAGGAAGTTGGAGATGCGCAGCTCGCCGCTGGTCCGGATGAGGAGGTCGGGATCGGGCTGTCCCGCCGTGTAGAGATGGGCCGCGAGGTCGTGCTCGTCGATGGTGGACGGGTCGCGGCCGGTGCGGACGGTGTCCGCCACCAGCGCGCGCACGGCGTCCGTGATCTCGGCGCGCCCGCCGTAGTTGAGCGCGATGTTGAAGAGGAGCCCCGTGCGGTCCCGCGTCCGCTCGATCCCGCGCTGCAGCTCCTCCTGGACGTCGCGCGGCAGGTCGCCCATGCGCCCGATCACCTGGAAGCGGATGTTGTTCTTGAGCAGGGTGTCCAGCTCCATGCGCAGGTAGCGCTTGAGGAGTCCCATGAGGGTGGACACTTCCGTCTTGGGCCGCTTCCAGTTCTCGACCGAGAAGGCATACAGGGTGAGGACCTGCAGGCCGAGCCGGGCGGAGGTCTCGACCACGTCGCGCACGGAGGCGATGCCCGCCCGGTGGCCCTCGACCCGCCGCTTGTGCCGCAGCTTTGCCCAGCGCCCGTTGCCGTCCATGATGATGGCCACGTGGCGGGGCAGGCGCGCGAAGTCGATCGAGCGCAGGAGCGACAACTCTTCGGAGCCGGAGGGGACGACGTCCAGGAGGTCTTGCAGTGACATCGGGGGAGTGGCCGAGGACCCTATCTTACTCCCGTCTCACGGCCGCGCCGGACGCGCCGGACCATAGCGGACGCCCACGAGCGTGAGGCCCCTGGCCGCCGCGGGGGCCGGCCAGGCGCGCCGATCACGCGCCTGCAGGGCCTCGGCGAGGCGCCCGACCGTCCAGGCCCCGCGGCCCGCCTCCACGATCGCGCCCACCATGCTGCGCACCATCTTGCGCAGGAATCCGTCGGCTTCGACCTCGTAGACCCAGGTGCCGGCGCCGCCGTCCTCGCGCCGCACCTCGGAGCGCGTCACCGTCCGCACCGTCGTCTTGACCGATCCGCCCGAGGACGCGAGGGAAGCGAAGTCGTGGCGGCCGACAAGCAGCGCGGCCGCGGACTGCGCCGCGCCCTCGTCGAGGGCCCAGGGCACGTGTCCCGCGAACCGCCGGCGGGTCGGGAGCTGGACGGGGCCCGTGTCGAGCGTGTACCGATAGAGCTTGCCCGTCGCGCTGCGCCGGGCGTGGAATTCGTCTTCGCACTCCGCGGCGTCGAGGATCCGCACGTCGTCCGGCAAGACGGCGTTCAGGGCGCGGTGCAGGTCGGCCGGATCCCACGCGGACCCGAGCGCGAACGAGGCCACCTGGCCGAGGGCGTGCACGCCGGCGTCGGTCCGGCCGGCGCCCGCCACCGCGATCCGCGCGCCGCCCGTCAACGTGGCGAGCGCGTCTTCGAGCGTCCCCTGGACGGTGCGCGCGCTGCCCGCACGCTGCGCCTGCCAGCCCGCGAAATCGGTCCCGTCGTAGGCGAGGGTCAGACGGAAGGTCGGCATGCGCCTCGGGCCGGCCGCTCAGGCGCGCGAGCCCGGCTTTTCCGGCTTCGAGCCCCGCGCGCAGAGGGGACAGGCGTCGGCCGTATAGGTCGGGGCTTCCAGCTCCAGCAGGCTCCTGGTGGGCACGCCCAGGTCGAGGTCATGGCTGCGGTTCACGAGGCTGCCCGCGGCGAGCACGCGGCCCCCGCGGCTGCGTACGACGTCCATCACCTCGCGCGTCGATCCGCCCGTCGTGATGACGTCCTCCACCACCACCACGCCCTCCCCAGGCAGGATCGAGAAGCCGCGGCGGAGGGTCATGCGCCCGTCCTGCCGCTCCGTGAACAAGGCGCGGCAGCCCAGGCCGCGCGCGACCTCGTGGGCCACGATCACGCCGCCGAGGGCGGGCGCGACCACCGCGCCCGGAGGCTCGCGGAGCACGGGGCCGAGAGCGCCCGCCAGCGCTCCCCCCAGGCGCGTCGCGGCCACGGGGTCCATGAGGACGCGCGCGCACTGGAGATAGCGCGGCGAGTGCAGGCCCGAGGTCAGCAGGAAGTGGCCCTCCAGGAGGGCCCCCGCCGCGCGGAAGAGTTCGAGAAGCTCCTGGCTCATCGGCCGATGACTTTAGCATGCGGCCCGGCCGGTATACTGCCGCGGTGACGCCGCTCTCCGCCGTCCTCATCACCTGCGACGAGGAGCGGAACCTCCCGCGCGCCCTGGAGAGCGTCAAGTTCTGCGACGAGGTGGTGGTCCTGGACGGCGGGTCGCGCGATCGCACGCGCGATCTGGCCGCCGCCGCCGGGGCGCGCGTGGAGACGAGCATCCCCTGGCCCGGGTTCGTGGAGCAGCGCAACCGCGCGGTGGCGGCGGCTTCCCACGATTGGGTCCTCGCCATCGACGCGGACGAGCGCGTCACCGCCGAGCTGCGCGACGAGATCCGCGCCGAGGCCGCCCGCGGCTTCGCGCACGCCGGATATCGCATCCCCCGCCTCGCCTTCTACCTCGGGCGCTGGATCCGGGGAACGGACTGGTGGCCCGACCCCCAGCTCCGTCTCTTCGACCGGCGGCGCGGGCGCTGGGAGGGCAACCTCATCCACGAGTCGGTGCGCGTGGACGGCAGCGTCGGCCGCCTGCGCGCGCGCATGGAGCACTTCAGCTACGACGACATCAGCGACCACCTCGCCACCATCGACCGCTACACCACGCTGTGGGCGGAGCAGGCGGCGCAGGAAGGCCGGCGCAGCGGGCCCCTTGATCCTGCCTTCGCCGCCTCGTGGGCCTTCTTCCGCAACTACGTCGTGCGCGGCGGTGTCCTGCTGGGCGAGGCCGGGCTCACGGTCTCCGCGCTCAACTCGTACTACACGTACGTGAAGCTGGCCAAGCTCCGCGAGCGACTCGACGGCGCCGGCCCGCCCAGGACGTGAGGATCCTGCACGTCGACACCGCCCGCGCCTGGCGGGGCGGGCAGAACCAGGTGCTGCTCACGGCCAAAGGCATGGAGCGCCGGGGCCACGAGGTCATCGTGGCCTGCCGCACCGCCTCCGCGCTGCGCGACCGCGCGCGAGCCGCCGACCTCGACGTGCAGGAGGTCGCGTTCGGGGGCGACCTCGTGCCCGCCCCCGCCCTCGCCCTGCGGCGGCTCGTCCGCCGCTTCCGGCCGGACGTGGTCCACCTGCACGACCCGCATGCGGCGGCGGCGGCGCTGCTGATCGCGTCCTCCACCGCGCGGCTGGTGGCCTCGCGGCGCGTGGACTTCGCGCTGCGAGGGCCCCTCTCACGCTGGAAGTACCGGCGGTGCCGGCGCGTCATCGCAGTCAGCCGGGCGGTGGCGCGTGTGCTGGAGGAGGGCGGCCTGTCCGCCGCCCACGTGCGCGTGGTGTACGAGGGGGTTCCCGACCGCGCCCCCACCGCGGGCGGAGAGGACGCGCTGCGCGCGCTGGGCGTGCCCGCAGGAGCGCCGGTGGTGGGCAACGTGGCCGCGCTCACCGGGCACAAGGACCACGCCACCCTCCTCATGGCGGCGGCGCAGGTGATCGCGCGCGTCCCGGAGGTGCGATTCGTGATCGTCGGCCAGGGCGAGCTGGAGAGCTGGCTGCGCGCGCGCGCCCATGAGCTCGGCCTCGACGGCCACGTCCTGTTCGCCGGATTTCGCCCCGACGTCGATCGCCTGATCCCCGCCTTCGACGTCTTCTGCCTCTCCTCGCACATGGAAGGGCTCGGCACCAGCCTCCTCGACGCGATGTGTTACGCGCGCGCCGTGGTCGGCACCGCGGCCGGGGGCATCCCGGAGGCCGTGGAGGACGGCGTGACCGGCCGCGTGGTCCGGCCGCGCCAGCCGGACGCGCTGGCCGAGGCCCTGACGGAGGTCCTGCTGGACCGCCCGCGCCGGGAGTCGATGGGGGCGGCCGGACGCGCGCGCTTTCTCGAGCGGTTCACCGCCGACCGCATGGTCGAAGAGACCCTCGCCGTCTACGCGGAGGCCGCATGAAGGGCGTCGCCATCTTGAACCCGCGCGCGGGCCTGGCCGCGGCGCGGGCCCGCGCCGCGCTCGAGCGCAGCGTGCACTGGCGTGGATTGGAGGTGCGACTCACGACGGCCCCGGGCGACGCGCGGCGCTTCGCGTCGGAGGCGGCTGCGGCGG
>WNFI01269339.1_pt1 | contig 14826 bp, 15 predicted proteins | sample 5400471 | NCBI WGS metagenome assembly WNFI01 (sample SAMN13153348, study PRJNA577476) | soil metagenome | isolation source: 100 cm saprolite on Douglas fir-dominated hillslope | place: USA:California | collected 2013-09-17
CGATCATCGTCCGCGAAGGCGCTCAGAAGACGGTCTCCCGGCAAACGAACAAGAACCTGCTGCTCTCCGAGACGGCCATCGTCGATTCGAAGCCGACCCTGGAGATCCACAACGACGACGTCAAGTGCAATCACGGTTCAACGATTGGCCAGCTCGACGAGCAGGCGCTCTTCTACCTCCGCGCCCGAGGAATCGGCGAGGAGGAGGCCCGCAACTTTCTCATCTATGCGTTTGCGAGCGAGCTCGTGGACCGGGTGAAAGTCGAGCCGGTCCGGGAGCGAATTCGCCGGGCCATGTTTGAACAGTTGCCGGGCCGAATGCCGGATCGAAGGGAGAAGATGCGATGAGCGCGATCGCAACCGCAGAGAAAACGATGTACGATGTCGCCCGCCTTCGGCGCGACTTCCCGATCCTCGCCCGCAGCGTGCATGGCCGGCCACTCGTCTACCTCGACAACGCCGCCACGACACAGAAGCCGCGAGCCGTCATCGACCGGCTGGTCCGCTACTACACGCAGGAGAACTCGAACGTTCATCGCGGCGTTCACTATCTCAGCGAGATCGCCACCGCTGCTTACGAGAGTGCGCGAACGACGGTCAAAGACTTCCTTCATGCCCGCGACGAAAAGGAGATCATCTTCACGCGCGGCACCACCGAAGGGATCAACCTCGTGGTTCAGACCTGGGGTCGCAAGAATCTCAGGGACGGGGACGAGGTACTCATTTCAGCGATCGAGCATCATTCGAACATCGTCCCCTGGCAGTTTCTCTGCGATGAAAAAGGGGCCACGCTGCGTGTGATCCCGGTGAACGATGCCGGTGACCTGATGCTGGATCAGTTCGCAAGCATGCTGACCGACCGTACTCGCATCGTCGCGTTCGGCCACGCCTCGAACGCTCTGGGCACGATCAATCCGGTCAAAGAGATGACTGCCATGGCCCATGCCATCGGCGCCCTCGTCGTGATCGATGGAGCGCAGGGCGTTCCGCACACGAGCGTCGACGTTCAGGACCTCGATTGTGATTTCTACGCTTTCAGCGGTCATAAGGTCTATGGACCGACCGGCATCGGTGTGCTGTATGGCAGGCAGTCCATCCTCGAGGAGCTGCCCCCGTGGCAGGGCGGCGGCGACATGATTCTGTCGGTTTCCTTTGAAAAAACGACCTACAACGCGCTTCCGTACAAGTTCGAGGCCGGAACGCCCAACATCGAAGGTGTCGTTGGTCTGGCCGCGGCACTCGACTATGTCGGCAGCCTCGGTATCGAGCGCATCGCTGCACACGAGCATGACCTGCTCACCTATGCCACAACACGCCTTCAGCAGCTTCCCGGCTTGCGCATCATCGGCACCGCGAAGCGGAAGGCCAGCGTCATCTCGTTCACCCTCGAGGGCGTCCATCCGCACGACATCGGCACCATTCTCGATCAGGAAGGGATCGCCATCCGCACGGGCCACCATTGCGCTCAGCCGGTGATGATGCGGTTCAACGTGCCGGCCACGGGACGCGCTTCGTTTGGGCTGTACAACACGCGCGAGGAGGCGGACGCACTGGTGGCCGGGCTTCGCAAGGTCATCGAGGTCTTTCGTTGATGTCGGATCTTCGCGAGCTTTACCAGCAGGTCATCCTCGATCACAACCGGAATCCGCGAAACTACCGGGAGCTCCCGGATGCCAAACGGGTCGACGGCTACAACCCACTCTGCGGTGATCACTACACCATCTTCGTGCGACTCGACGGCGACCGGATCAAGGACATAGGGTTCACTGGCAGCGGCTGCGCCATCTCGAAAGCGTCGGCGTCCGTGATGAGCTCGTTGGTGAAGGGCAAATCGACAGATGAGGCCGATGCTCTCTTTGACACCTTTCATAAGCTCGTGATGGGCGAAAGCGGGGTCAGCGAAGAAGAATTGGGCCGCCTTGCCGCGTTCTCCGGGGTATCGGAATTCCCAATGCGCGTGAAGTGCGCAACTCTAGCCTGGCATACGCTGAAGACTGCGATTCATAGCGAGAAAGACGTGGTGACCACCGAATGAACATGCGCGAAGAAGTCGTCGTCACTCGTAATTGCGAAGCGATCATGATCCCGAGCGGTGAGAAGGTGCTGGTGCCGGCCGGCGCTCATGCCACGATCACACAGTCACTCGGCGGCGCGTACACGCTGATCACGGATCGCGGACTGATGGTTCGCGTCTCGGGCAACGAGGTCGAGGCCATTGGCAACCGGTTCGGATGCTCCGGCTGTCACGCCGGATGTCCTGGAGCCTCTCATCTGGGATCAGCTCAAGACCTGTTACGACCCGGAGATCCCGGTCAACATTGTCGACCTCGGCCTGGTCTATCTCTGCGACCTCGCCCCCGCGGACGACGGCCGAACGAACGTGAAGGTCAAGATGACGCTCACCGCCCCCGGCTGTGGCATGGGGCCGGTCCTCGGCAGTGATGTCAAACAGAAGATCGAGGCCCTTCCGGGTGTTGCGCATGCCGAGGTGGAAGTCGTTTTTGACCCGGTCTGGGATCGGAGCATGATGTCCGACGCGGCGAAGCTGCAGCTCGGAATGATGTGGTAGCGGGCAGAGGGCTGGTGATCGGTGATTCGTGATCGGTGATCACGACTTCATGCCGGTCCGGATCTCTCATATCTGGTGCTCTGTGGTTGGTTGAGCGCGTGGAACCGTGACGTTGCGACGGAACCTCGGATAGGCGGCCCTCGTATCAGAAGGAACGGGGCGCGCGACCATCGCTGACGCGGCGCAACTCAGCACACGGCATGCAGATGACTTCCGAGCGAGACCATCGGACCGATCAGACCGATCCGACGGATGTGCTCGGACCTCAGAACTCAACACAGTATGGCCCGCTCTTTGCGGCACCTCTTGGAAGGAGCTCAAATGACTCGAACTCTGCGGATGGCAGTGGTTGCGGTCGCGTCGCTGGTCGCGGTCTCCTCGATCGCTCAGGATCGCAATTCCTGGCGGACTGCCGACGACATCCGCGAGGGCTCTCGGGGAAGCATCGTTGGGACGGTTGCCGACGTCGACGAAGGAACCGGTCAGATCCAACTCATTCCGGACGATACCACCAGCGCTGAGGTCACCGTAGTGACGGACAGCCTCTCCACGATCTACAACGGATTCGGTGGCATTATCAATGGGCGTTCGGAGATCTACGTCGGTTCAAAGGGTTTCGGCAACGTGCGCGCCGGAGACCGCCTCGAGGCGCGCGGAACGGGCCGCGGCACCGGCACGGTCTTCGCCGAAGCCGTCTCGCTGGTCGGACGAAATGCGCCGGCCAGCCAGGTAGGTGTCGGCGAAACGAGGGCGCCTGGAAACATTTCCACCGGATCGAGCGGCACGAGGTCGAGCACGGCTGAACGAACCGGCCGAATCGACGGCACGGTTCGGACCGTCAACGGGGATGACAACCGCTTCGTCATCGAAACTGACCACCGTGAGATGCTGACCATCCGAGGGAGCGGGACGACTCCGGTTCATTACCAGGGCGGCACCTATCGCATCCGCGACCTCCAGCAAGGCGATCGCATTCGCGTGGATGCGGACGCGTCCGCGGGCAGCTCCGGCGACGTCCAGGCGCGCTCGATCGAGATCACTCAAAGCGCTCAGGAGCATCGCGGTGACGGCGCACATACCGGCGGCCAGGTCACGACCATCAACGGCCGCATCATGAGCGTGGACCGGCCGACCGAGACGATCCGAGTCGATAACGGACGCGGCGAAGTAGCGGTCGACATCCATACGGCGGCCGACGGGTCCGGCTATCACATTCGGCCAGCCGATCTGCACGTCGGAGATCAGATCGACATTTCGGGCGCTTACGGCGTCAATTCCGATGTGTTCATCGCGTCAACGGTTCGCGACGTGGATCAAAGTGCACCCTCAGGGCCCGCGCGCACAGCGTCGTCGTCTCCCGGCTTCATCACCATTCATGGCACGATCACGCAGTCGCTCAAGAACGCACCTCAGCTCACCCTGCGCGACTCGCAGTCGAAAGCCTCGTACCGGATCTTCGTGCTCGAGGACTTCATCATCCGGACGAAAGCCGGCAGCTACACGACGGCCGACCGTCTCGTCGAGAACGACTCGGTAGTTCTGAAGGCCTACCGCGACGCGGACGGCAACCTCATTGCCCAGACGATCCGCGTAAGGTGAGGGGCGCGGTTGACGGTTACCGGTTGCCAGTGGCTTGGAGTAGCCGGCGGTAAGCGGAAGGAAGCGTAACAATCGCGTGACCAGTCATCAACCCGGCCCGAAATTCGCAGAATCCGCAGGTATGGACCCTCGCGAGCTTCTTCCTGGCGTGTCCGAAGACCGTTGCCCTCCGACGGTCGTCACGGACAGCCGCGGCGCCATCCGAAGGGCTCGCCTACGCGCCACGTTGATCGACCTTACCCAACTCGCTCTCCTAGGCGTGGTCGACTACCTCGTCGTTCGCTATCCGCGCACTCACGTTCCCCTCGCCAGCCGCTACGACTCACTCCTCTTGGTCGCCGTCGCCAACGTGCTGATGATCACGTATCTGTGCCTTGTGCGATTTGTGCCGCGATGGAGAGCCCGCCGAGTCGCCACCACCTGGCGTCCCTCCGAGCGCACCCGGTTTCGCGGTTAACGACGAGCGGAGTGCTATAGTCTCCCATTCCGAGAGAGTGTAGTGGTCCACCGGTGTCCGGGAGAGGTGTCGGTCAGCAGCCATGTACAACGACTATTTCGGCTTTCGCGAGGCGCCGTTCAACATCACGCCGGACCCGCGTTTTCTCTTCTTCAGCCACACCCACCAGGAAGCGTTCGACCAATTGATGTTCGGGATTCACCAGCGGAAGGGGTTCATTCTTCTGACTGGCGAAGTAGGCTCCGGAAAGACGACCCTGTGTCGGGCCATCCTCGAGCAACTCGAGCCTCGCTTCAAGACTGCCCTGATCCTCAATCCGTGTATGAGTGCGACACAACTGCTACGGGCGATCCTGACGGAGCTGGGATTGAAGGCCAAGCGCGATCGTGTGGGCTGTCTCGACGCATTGAATCAGTTCCTTCTCGAGCAGGCGTCGCAGGATAACGACGTCGTGCTCCTGATCGACGAAGCGCAAAACATGAGCATGGAGCTGCTCGAGGAAGTGCGCCTGCTCTCGAATCTCGAAACAAATACACGCAAATTGCTGCAAATCGTCCTCGTCGGCCAGCCCGAGCTGCGGGAGAAACTGAATCGAGAGGAGCTGCGGCAACTTCGGCAGCGGATTACGGTGCGCTATCACCTGCTGCCGCTCTCCTATCATGAGACGAAGTTTTACATTCGTCACCGCATCGGCGTGTGCAGCCGCAGCGCGCAACCGACGTTCAATTGGACAGCGTTGTTTAGGATCTACCGCTATTCGCAAGGCATACCGCGGCTCATCAACGCGGCTTGCGACCGAGTCCTTCTTTATGGTTACGCGACCGGCACCCATCACTTTACGGGGCGGGATATTCGGAAATCGGTGCGCGAGCTGAGGGGGCACATGGCGTGAGCATCATCAGCGATGCGCTGAAACGGGCGCACCTGGAAGCGATCAATCGCGATCGGCCTCAGCGTTGGAACCATAGGACGCCGGGAACGGTCGACTATCCCGAACAGCAGCCATGGCGGGTCCGGTTTCCTTTCATGCTTGGTGTGGCGAACGTCGTCCTCGTACTCTTGATCGGCGGCGCTATTTATCTTCGGGGCAGCATCGCGACGACATGGACCAGCCCGCAGCCTTCTGAATCGCGAGTCCTGACAACCGAGCCTACCCATGCTGACTCGGTACCTCCAGCCGCCGGAACCAAGGGGCGCCCGCGGCCCACGACGGTCACGAGAACCGCCGCGATTGCAGCCAGCACTCCGGCCACGAGCGAATCACGGGCTGTCGAAGCACAGACCTCACTCTCGGTTCCTACACCAGGGTCCGCTCCCGTTGCGGTTGCACCTCGACAGAGGGCTGCTCCGCTCCCCATCGCCAATCCAAGAACCCGCGACGGCCTCGTGGACGGACGCACCTACGTTGAAGCGGTGCCCCTTCCGGATGGTGACAAGCTCACCCTCTACGGGCTAACGAAGGCTGGCGGGCGCGGCGCGGCCCTGATCAACGGAAAAGTGGCCTGGGAAGGCGATCACGTCGGGGACTTTGTGGTCGAGCGCGTGGAGCGAAGTCGCGTCCAGCTTCGCTACCGCGATATCAAAGTGTTCCTGATGCTTCCGTAGTCTGCGTTACCGGCCGAAACACGCTTTGCACGCCTGGTAGCCTGCTTCCACGGCGCTGGTCGGCGAATCGAACGTCAAGCGCGTATCGGGGGCAATTCGTTGGGCGTTCGCGCAATGAAGACGGTGGTACTTCTTCGACTTTCCGGAACGACTCGCAACGACGATGCCTTGCTCACTCGTGATGGCATCGGACGATGGGCTCGTTTCGGTTGCCGGGGCAACGAGCTCCATTTGTACAGCAACCTCCAACTCCTCACTTGGAACATCAGCGACCAGTGCGACAGCAGTACCTTCACTTTCAACATCAGGAACTTCGACCTCGGTGGGCGCAGCGTGCACGCGAGGCATGGTCGCGGTTAGGACACTCGCTTGCACAGGGGGGATCCGTTCCACTTCAAGAGCGACGTCCTGCAGCCGGGTCGGAACCGTCAACGCTTTCTCGATGAGCAGCGTGGCGTCGACGCGCAGTGGGATCATCTGCATCATCGGTACAGCTCCCTCCACGAATAGGCTTCGCCCTTCCGTGAGCTTGAATAGCTCCACGACCTCCTCATCGATCTTCTGATGCATCGCGGCAATGAGCTGCTGCTCGCTCACGGCGTTCATGATGACGAGAATGCGGCCAAGAGCGATCCCGGTCTCGCGCGAAACATCGATAGCTCTTTCGCGTTGTTCCTCGGTGATGATTCCGTCACGAATCAGCAGCTCCGCCAGGTGCAGCCGCGTCGCATTCGACGCACATGAGTGAATCCGGCCGCCGGACAAGAAGAACTTCTTCTCGCCGGTTCCGGAGACGATAAAGAGGGTGCCGCTCTTCTCCTGTTGGCCCGCGGCGATGAACAACTCCGCTGGGCCGATCTCATCGAAGCTCCTCCACTGCGCGTCCTCTGACACAACCGAAGCAATCGCTTCCTCTTCCTCGTCCTGCGCGCGGGATTCGCTCTGCGTTCGCGTCAGCTCATCCAGCCTCCGCTGCCACTCCGCGCTCGTGCGCGCCAGCTCGCCTTCCGCCTCCTTCAGATACTCCTCGGCCTGTCTGCGCCGGTCCATCTCCTTCCGAAGCGCTTCCGTGATGATCTTGAGCTCGTTCATCAGCTCCTTGTCGGTCACGCCCATCTGTTCCAGGGCGTCGCGGAGCGATTCGGCGACTCCTTCCTTCTTCCGGTTCTCGAGCCGGAGCGTCTCGACCTCCCTTCTTAGCTCGTCGTTGGCGCGAGTCAGTTGGTTGGCGCGACGAACGGTCTCGCTTGCTTTGTCCGCCTCCCTGGTAAGCCGTTCGAGCTCTGTCTTCGACTTGGCGTTCTCCTGCTTCAGCCAGTCCCTTTCCCTTCGATACTCTTCGGATTCCGGTTTGACCGATGGTCTGAAAACTTCAGCGAACCCCTTCACGACGTTTCCGTCATACTCGGGGAAGATGGTCACCCGGACCGTGAAGGCGATTCCGTTCACTCCAACGCGCTCGTCCTCGAAGTCGTAGACCTTCCCGGCCACCGCCACCCGGAGGTCACGCGTCGGCTTCTCAACCCAGACGTCGGCATCGCGATAAAGCATCGACCGCGCTTTGCCGACCATCTGCTCCGGGCGAAGGCCGAAGAGTCGTTCCACGCCGCGGTTGCACGAGGTCATGATGCCGATCGAGTTGCAGCGGATGAGGGCTATGTCCTCGAGCCGTTCCAACAGATCGGGCGCCGGGGCAGCCTCGGCGAGCGGAGCGGCAGCCTGCGGTTGAGCAGCCACGGGTGGCCCCTCGGCTTCCCCGATGACACATTCCACGAACTCCGGCTTGCGTCTCGACGCAGACATCCACAGTCGGAATGTGTCGTAGCGCCCGTCCTTCATCTGAATCCGCCGGGTGGTGGAGAAGGTGAAGATTTCTCCTGCGAGGAGACGCTTCGTTTGTGCGACGTGCTGCTTCCGATCCTCGGCGTGGATCATCGAATGAAGCGACGCGGTGCGCAGCAATTCCTCGAGCGAGTAGCCGAGGGTGATCGCAAAGCGCCGGTTGGCATAGAGCCATAGCCCCGAAGCGCTGAGATGAGCGATGCCGAGCGGAGCGTGCTCGAAGCCAAGCCGGAACATGTCGTCGCGGTAGGAGCCGCCGGTCGTGGCGCGGGGCTTCTCAGTCGGCTTTCGATGCGCCAGCAGATAGCCGGCAAGAGTGCCGGCAAGCAAGACCAACAGCATCTGAAACAGCGAAAGCATCCTGGGCTCGAATTCCTGGGGTGTGGAGACTGTACGACGTTGGACTCCCAGTTGGAAGGATGAAGCCAGCAAGAGGAACAATTGCCGACTGGACGAGGTTATTGATACGATTCCGAAAGTGCCGAGGCTGGTCGCCCCGGCTGCTACGTCAGACCAATCGAAGACGATTCCAAGATGAAGCGACTGATCACTCTCTTTGCAGCCGCCGTGGTGCTTTCGACCGCGCCAAGCCTTCTCGCGGACGACGTTGCGCCAACCCCGATTCACTCATCGGACAAACTGGTTTCGTCGCTCGTTCGGCAGGCACCCGGTTTGAGCTCGCGAGTTCTCAAGCTTGCGCTCCAAGCGGCGCAGGCCGCCGATGCGCGCGGACTCCTCAAACGCCCCGACGTTCTGACCGTCATCGACTACTCGCTGCCATCGACGAAACCGCGCCTTTTCGTGTTTGATCTCGTCGCGCGAAAGCTTCTCTTCCGCGAGCTCGTTGCCCACGGAAGGAGCAGCGGCGGCGACCTGGCCACATTCTTTTCCAACAACCCCGGCAGCATGGCTACAAGCCTTGGCCTGTTCGTGACTGCCGATACTTACTTCGGCGGCAATGGCTACTCGCTGCGCCTGCGGGGATTGGAAGAGGGGATCAACGACATGGCCTGGAGCCGAGCCGTCGTCATCCATGGCGCCGCCTACGTCAGCCAGCAGGCCATCCGAGCTTTGGGACGACTCGGTCGTAGCTGGGGCTGCCCGGCCGTGCGGCAAGAGATCGCCGGCAAGATCATCGACACGATCCGGGATGGCAGTGCCTTGTTCGCCTATTATCCGGAGAAGAGTTGGCTGTCGACCTCGGCCTTTGTCCAGGCTCCCGCGAGCCAATCCCAGCCGCGGCATCAATCCCGGTAGCGCGATTCCGAGGTATTCTCGGTTCTGATGCGACCGATCGAACCGCGCGTAGGTTGGGATGCCGAAAAGGCTCCGCGGACATGAAAGGAGGCTCTGTATGCACAAACCGCACTTTCTTTCGGACAAGCCGCTTGATGACGACGACATCCCCGATTGCAGCGAGCTCGAAGGCTGGGGACCGCCACAGCGCCGCTTCCCCAAGATGCAGGGGAGCGTCATGCTCGACCCGGATGTGTTCGACATGTTCCGCACGTCGGAAGAGGTCAACGAAGCGCTTCGCATCCTCATCCGCGAGGGACGCGTCCCGCACTCACCATACAGTCGCACCGCCACGCCGCGTCACGACTAGTGAAATTTCGCATTAGTAAGTATACGTTTACTTACTAACGATGGGACGACCGCCGAGAATCACGCGCGAGCAACTGCTGGCAACGGCACGTAGCGTCTTCGCCGCGAAGGGCTTCGAGGCCACGACTCTGGCTGACATCGCGCTCGGGCTCGAGGTCACGCCCGCCGCTGTCCTCCGCCATTTCGATTCCAAGCAGGCCCTTTTTGCCGAGGCCATGAGCAGCGGAGCGGCGATCGACGTGCCGGACTTCATCCGCGAGCTTGCCTCGATCGATGCGGCGACCGCGGACCCTCGTGTGGTCCTGCGCAATATCGGCGAACGATTCATTCCGTTCGTCCAAAAAGTCATCGGGCAGAACATCGCCGTCTACATGCATCGCCGTTCACAGGCCACGTCGTTCGTGTTGCCGTTCGATCCTGCCAGCGGCGAGAGTCCTCCCCGCCGGGGATTGCCGATCGTCGAGGACTACTTCCGCCGGGCAGCGGCCGCCGGTGTCATGAAGTTGAAAGACCCGCGTGCGGCGGCGTTGATTTTCATGGGCACGCTGCAGTCGTACGTCTTCATTCACCAGATCCTGCATATCGCCCCGAAGCCGTACCCGCTTGGCCGCTATCTCGATGCACTGATCGAGCTCTGGACGGACGGCGCGATCGTCGGCAGAGCAGATGGAGGTAACCGTGCCGAAAAAGTCCAACACCCTCAAGATAGTCATCGTGGCAGCCGTCGTGGTTCTGGCCGCGATCGGGACGCTGGTCTACCTCCGCGAGACGCAAAAACCTCAGGAGATCATGCTGGCCGGAACGCTCGAAGCCCGAACCGTCGAGGTGGGGTCGCTGGTCGGCGGCCGCGTGGCCCGCGTCCACGTCGATGAGGGAAGCAACGTCGTAGCCGGTCAACTGCTCGTCGAGCTCGAAACCGAGACCATCGACCGCCAGATCGCCGAGCAGGAGGCTGCCATCGCCACGGCGCGGGCGGCCTTGGCCAAAGGCATCGCCGGTCCGCTCAGGGTGGAGATCTCCAAAGCCGAGGCGGTGGCCCAGAATGCGGAAAGGGAACGGGAGCGCCAGGCGTCCCTCTTCAGGCAGGGCATCGTGTCGAAGGAGGTGCTGGATGCCGCAGTGACCACTGCCAAGACCTCCGCCGACGACTTGAACCTCCTGCGTCAGGGCACGAGAAAGGAAGACATCGACGCACTGCGTGCGGAGCTCGAACAGCAACAACGCCGGTTGGCCACGTTGCAGAAACAGAAAGCTGAGTGCAACGTCATGTCGAGCGTGAGCGGCATCGTGCAGTCCTTTGGAATGCGACCCGGCGATCTGGTCGCGCCCAACCAAACCGTCGCAGAGATCCTCGAGTCGAGTCAGCTCTGGGTCCGGGTCTACGTTCCGGAAACGGAGCTCTTCCTCGTACACGTCAACGCGCCCGTTAAGGTGAGCGTCGACACGATTCCCAGACAATGGATCACCGGTCATGTGGCATCGGTCAACCCCCAAGGCGAATACACGCCTCGCAACATTCAGACTCCTACACAGCGGGCAGAGCAGGTCTATGGCGTGAAAGTACTCGTCGATCCCAGCCCCGGTTTGAAGGCCGGAATGGCGGCTCAAGTCGACCTCGGCGTGAAAGGACGACCAGAGTGAGCCAGGAAATCGGCATCGATGTGCAGGACGTGTCGAAGGACTTCGGCAAGGTTCGGGCCCTCGATCGTGTGACGCTGCGAGTACCACGGGGAGAGATCTTCGGCCTTCTCGGCCCGAACGGTTCCGGGAAATCGACTTTGATCCGCATCCTCTGCGGACTTCTCGCGCCGACCGAAGGTCACGCCACCGTGGACGGCTACGACGTTGAAACCCAGGGCGAGCTCGTACGCCAACACATCGGCTACGTCTCCCAGGGCTTCTCCCTCTATCGCGACCTGACGGTCCAGGAGAACCTCGATTTCTTCAGTTCGATTTACCGGCTGCGCGGCGCCGAGCGCCGTGAGCGTATCGATTGGGCGGTCAACCTCACCCACATCGGTCCGTACCGGGATCGATTGGCCGGTGCACTTTCCGGTGGCTGGAAGCAGCGACTCGCACTCGCGGCAGCGCTGATGCACAACCCGCGTGTGCTCTTTCTCGACGAGCCGACCGCGGGTATCGATCCCGTGGCTCGTCGCGAATTGTGGGATCTTCTCTTCAGTCTGGCCGGCGAAGGGGTCACCATGTTCGTGACGACGCACTACATGGACGAAGCGGAGCGGTGCGCCTCGGTGGCCTACCTCTACCTGTCCCGGCTCATCGTTGGGGGGCGACCATCGGAGCTGAAGGAGCTGGCCGAGGTCACCCCGGAAGGGACAAGACGGGTGCAGGCTGAAGCGAGCGAGGGCGTGGCCCGCCTCATGGTGTCGGCTCGAACGATTCCCTATGTCCGCGCGGCCACGATCTTCGGCACGGCGTTGCACCTCCTGGTCGACGTCAACATCGAGAACAGCAAGACCGAGCAAGACCGCGAAAACTTCGGCCTCGGCAACGCTACCGTGAGCTCGATCCAACCGTCGCTCGAAGATGTCTTCGTCCAGCTCACCGAGACACGTGGCAAGGAGTTGGAACAGGCCGTTGCGAATCGGCCGGGAAGCGATTCATGAACGGGTTCTGGGCCATCTTCCGCAAGGAGCTCACGCAGATGCTGCGTGACCGCGGAACGCTGCAGTTTGCGCTTGCCGTGCCGGTGTTTCAGCTCATCCTTTTCGGCGTCATCGACATGAATGCCAAACACATTCCGACGGTGGTAGTCGACCAGGCCAGGACCCAGGAAAGCCGCCACCTCATCGACCAGATGGAGGCAACCTCGTACTTGCGCGTAGTCGGCATGTCGGGGTCCCGCACGGAGATGGAAGGAACGATCGTGGCAGGCAAGGCGCAGGTCGGGATCGAGATCCCTCCCGACTACTCGAGGAATCTCGCAGCCGGCCGCCGCGCCTCGATCCTGGTGTTGATCGACGGCTCTGATTCGAGCATCGCCACGCAGGCGTTGGCGGCGGCGAACGGCGTCGTCTCGACGCAGGCGCTACAGGTCCTACTCCAGCGTGCGCAGGTGCGGGAGCTGCCAATCGACGCCCATCCGATCATGCTGTTCAACCCCGATTCGCGCAGCGCCAATCTGTTGATCCCGGGCCTTGTAGCCATTCTATTAACGTTCTCCGGCACCATTTTGTCCGCGTTCGCGATCGTGAAGGAGCGAGAGCGCGGAACGCTCGAGCAGCTCATGGTCACACCCGTCTCGCCGCTGGCAGTCGTTCTCGGCAAGATCCTTCCATACCTCGGGATGGCTTACGTCCAGTTGGTGCTCGTTCTTGCGCTGATGCGGTTCCTTTTTCAAGTCCCGATTCACGGCAGCCTTTCGCTGCTCCTCGGCCTCTCCTCGGTTTACCTGCTGGCGCTCCTGTCGTTCGGCTTGCTCATTTCGTCGCGAGCCAAGTCACAGATGGAGGCAATGCAACAGGCGCAGGCGTTCCTGATGCCCGCGATCATGCTTTCCGGTTACATCTTCCCCATCTACTCGCTTCCCACGGCGCTGCAGTGGGTTTCGCGGCTGATCCCGGCGACTTACTTCATCAGGATCAGCCGGGCCATCATCATCCGCGGTGCGTCATTTTCCGACCTCTGGCCGAGCGTGGCGGCGCTACTCGTGATCTCCGCGGTGCTGATCGCGGCAAGCGCACGAGCGTTCAAGAAGACGGTCTCGTAAAGCGTCAGCCGCGCGACGATGGATCGGTCCGATCAGTCCGATCGCGTCGTTCGGGTTCTTTCACTTGATTGGAGTCAGCGAGCGGGCTTGAACGCGTCAACGAGCCGCTGGTCCCACCGGGGTAGTTTCTCACCGGTACGCTTTTCCCATTCAGCGGCGGCGCGGTTGTACGTGCCCAGGAGTTGGCGCTGGTCGCAGAAGGAATCGATGAGAGCCGAGCGCCCAATGGCCTTCTCGATGACGACGTTCATCTTCCAACCGACGGTGTACCAGGGGCCCACGAGGCCGAAGAACCCGAAGCCGCGTTCCTTGATGGTATCGCCGGTGATGCGGCCGTTGAGAATGTCGAGAAAGAACTGCTCCACCCGGCGCAGCTCCTGATCGTAGTCGGCAATGCCCTGCTCCCATGCTGCTCGAACGTCTGGCGGTGCCGTGATCTGCGCGGAGGGCCTTCAGGTTGGGTGGTAACTTCTCGATCTCTGCCGACATCGCGTGGGGTGGACAGGCCGTCTCGTAACCAATGTGATGCATCTCGTGGGCGAGAATGTTCTCGAATCTCGCCGCGGGCTGATCGTCGAGATATTCGAAGATCGCGTTTCCTTCGAAGACGAAGCTGTTCTTCTGCGGCTTGATTACGGGGTACACCGTTGCGGTAATGGTGGCGTCCGCGGGAAGGTAGGCCAGCGAAAGAGATGCGGCGTGGGTCGGATCCGCGCGTAGCCACCGTTCGAGCGTCGACGCCAGGACCGTCCGCCTCGCGAGCAACTCGGGCGACATCACGAACGTTCGGAACGTCGCGTCGTCGAATTCCCGCTGCATCGACAGCTCCCGGTTTTTCAACCGAGCGTAGCCATTCGTGGCGAAGAGACGCTGCCAGTCAGACTCGCCGATCGGACACTGTGCCGCACGGGCATCGAGGATCGACAATACGGCCTTGGCCTCATCCGGATCGAGCGTCACATGCAGCCGGTTGTGAACGGAGGAGGTAACGCAGCCGGTCAGGAGGAAGAGAACGAGAGCAAATCGTCGCATGACGATTAAACGGAGCTCTCGTCAAGCGGTTAGCTTTTCCCTGTTCACAAAGTTGTTGCAAATGGAGACATACGCTCGTGGCGGCGATCCGCAGAACCTGCCGATCGGCTGCTTTCCCATCGCCGGCTGCTACAGCACGTAGCGCGATAAATCGTCGTTCTTGATGACGCCTTCGAGCACACGCTGCACGTAGGCTGAGTCGATTACGAACGCCTGGCCGCTCATGCTGTCCGCCTCGAACGAGAGCTCGTCGAGCACGCGCTCCAGGATTGTGTGCAGGCGACGGGCACCGATGTTCTCGGTCTTCTCGTTGACCAGCGCGGCATCCCGCGCCAACTCCCGGATGGCGTCGTCGTCGAATCGCAGATCCACGCCCTCGGTGGCCAGG
>WNFI01549431.1_pt1 | contig 14826 bp, 12 predicted proteins | sample 5400471 | NCBI WGS metagenome assembly WNFI01 (sample SAMN13153348, study PRJNA577476) | soil metagenome | isolation source: 100 cm saprolite on Douglas fir-dominated hillslope | place: USA:California | collected 2013-09-17
TCGGGCGACGCGCTCTACGCCTTCCCGCGCCACCCCTACACCGGGGCGCTGCTCGCCGCCGTCCCCGTCGCCGATCCGGGCCGCCACGGCGGCCAGAGGCGGCTGCTCACCGGCGATGTGCCGAGCCCGGCCAACCCGCCGAAAGCCTGTCGCTTCCACACGCGCTGCCCGAAGGCCCAGGAGCGCTGCTCGATCGAGGACCCGCCGCTCGAGGACAAGGATCCCGCCCACCCCGGGCTGCTCACCGCCTGCCATTTCCCGCTGAGCCGCGAGGAGGTCGCGCAGATGGGCGTGGCAGGAATCACGCAATCCGCGCCGGCGGATTGAGCGGCCCCGCCCCCACCCCGGCGGCCGAGGCCGAGGAGCTGCTCCGCAGCCTGATCCGCTTCGACACCGTCAACCCTCCGGGTAACGAGCGTCCCGCTCAGGAGCACCTCGCCGGCCACCTCGCGGCGGCCGGCTTCGAGTGCGAGCTGCTCGGGGCCGAGCCGCAGCGCCCGAATCTCGTCGCGCGCCTGCGCGGTGCCGAGGACGGCCCCACGCTCTGCTACCTCGGTCACGTCGACACCGTGCTGGCGGAGCCCTCCGAGTGGAGCCGCGATCCGTGGTCGGGCGATCTCGCGGAAGGCTTCATCTGGGGGCGCGGCGCGCTCGACATGAAGGACCAGGTCGCAGCCGAGATCGCCGCTGCGGCCTCGCTCGCCCGCTCCGGCTGGCGTCCGAGCCGCGGCGAGCTGCTGATCGTGACGGTCGTCGACGAGGAGACCGGCGGCGAGCTCGGCGCGCAGTGGATCACCGAGACCCATCCCGAAAAGGTGCGCTGTGACCTGGTCATCAACGAGGGCGGCGGAGCGGTTTTCGAATTGCCGGGCCCGCCCCCCCGGCGTTGCTACGGCGTCTGCTGTGCCGAGAAGGGCGTGTTCCGCTTCACGATCACCACCTCCGGCGTCGCGGGCCACGCCTCGATGCCGGGGTTGGGCGAAAACGCGCTGCTGAAGATGGCGCCGCTGCTCGAGCGGCTCGGTTCCCGCCAGCCGGATTATCGCCTGACCGATGAGCCGCTCGCGTTCCTGCGGGGCATCGGCGAGGACCCCGGCGACCCCGTCGCGGCGATCGCACGGCTGCGGGAGGTCGATCCGCGCCTCGCGGTGGAGTTCGAGCCGATGTTCGGCGTTACCTTCACGCCGACCCGTATCAGGGCCTCGGAGAAGGTCAACGTGATCCCGAGCCGCGCCGAGCTGAAGGTCGACTGCCGCGTGCCGCCGGGGCTCGGCGAGAGGGAGGTTCTCGAGGACGTGCGGGCGGTGCTCGGCGAGCCCGAAGGCTGGCAGCTGGACTTCACCGAGCAGGTCGTCGGCAACCGATCGCCGGTGGCCGGCGAGCTGATGGACACGATCTCCGCGTGGGTCGGCGAGCAGGACCCGGGCGCGCTGGCGGTGCCGGTGGTGCTCCCTGGCTTCACCGACTCCCGCCACTTCCGGGCCGCCTTCCCGGAGTGCGTCGCCTACGGCTTCTTCCCCCAGCGTCACCAGTCGCTGCTCGACGGCACGCCCCTGATCCACGGCGCCGACGAGCGAATCGACGTCCGTGATCTGGCGTTCGCGACGGAGCTCTACAGAGACCTCGCGAGGCGCATCCTCTCCTAGCGCGGCGACGTCAAACCTCCTCATCCCTGCTCAAGGCTCAGCGTCGGTGTGCCGGCGGCCACGCCCGCAATTTCCCGCGGGCCCTCGACACCGCGCCGGCCAACCGACATAATCGGATCGAATACCAAGGATGGTGCCTCGAGTGGAGGGGATCCGCAGATGAGCATGGAAGCGCCGCAACAGGGCTCGCACAGCACGAGCGCTGGTCACGCCGCGGCGGGTCACCTGCACCGCGCGAGCTCGTCCGGGCACGGTGCGGGCGCGCACACCGCCCACCCGACGGCGGCGCATCACATCACCGCCGTTCATGGCGCGGCGGCCAGCTCACACGCCGCCACCCACGCGGTCGTCGTCGCGCCGCCGGTCGCCCACACGTCCTTCGTGCAGGAAATCCAGAATCTCGCCTACAACTGGCAGCCCGTCCTCACCGCGTTCTTCTTCATCGCGATCATCTTCGTGCTGTGGCGCACCTTGAAGGTGATGCCCCGCGTCAAGCCGCAGCGGATCAAGCCGGCGTCCAAGCAGAAGGTCTCGTTCTCGGATATCGCCGGCGTGGACGAGGCGAAGGCGGAGCTCCTGGAGATCGTCGAGTTCCTGCGCGACCCCCGGGAGTTCCAGAAGCTCGGCGCGAAGGTGCCGAAGGGGATCCTCCTGCACGGTCCGCCCGGCACCGGCAAGACGCTGCTCGCGAAGGCCGTCGCGGCGGAGTCCGGCGCGGAGTTCTTCGCCCAGTCGGCGGCCTCCTTCGTGGAGATGTTCGCCGGCCTCGGCGCGGCGCGGATCAGGCGCCTGTTCGCGGTCGCCCGCAGCCACGAACCCGCGATCATCTTCATCGACGAGCTCGACGCGGTGGGCGGTCGCCGCGGCGCCGACATCTCCGGTGAGAAGGACCAGACGCTCAACCAGCTGCTGGTCGAGATGGACGGCTTCGACAGCAACGGCCGAGTCGTGGTGATCGCAGCCTCGAATCTGCTCGAGAAGCTGGACCCGGCGCTGTTGCGGCCGGGGCGCTTCGACCGGCAGGTGTTCGTGATGCCCCCCGACGTCAGAGGGCGCCTCGGCGTGCTGCAGGTCCATACCCGCACCAAGCCGATGGGCGACGTCGACCTCGAGCTCGTCGCACAGCAGACCAGCGGCCTGACCGGCGCGGACCTCGCGAACATCTGCAACGAGGCTGCGATCTTCGCGGCTCGGCGCCGCCGCGAGAAGATCACGGCGGCGGACTTCGATTCTGCGATCGAGCGTGTGATCGCGGGCGTGCAGTCCAAGCGGGTGCTGAACAGCCACGAGAAGCGGGTGGTCGCGGTGCTCCTGGGAGGGCGCGTCGCCGAGCAGATCGTCTTCGGCGCGATCACCACGGGCGCCTCGGACGACCTCAAGAAGGTCGCCGACATCGCGCACTCGATGGTCCACGACTACGCGATGGGCACTGCCGGCGTGGGGCGCTCGCCCGACGGGGACGTGCGGCTGTCGGAGACGACCCTGCGAATCCGCGACGAGGAGCGCCAGGACCTGATCGAGGAAGCCCGCCGGGCGGCGCAGAAGCTGATGCTCGCGCACCGCGCCCATCTGGACGCGCTCGCTGCGGAGCTGCTCGAGCACGAGATCCTCGAGCGCGACTCGATCGAAGCGATCATGAGCGGCGTGCCGCGGCTGGAGCGCGCGCCGGGGATCGGCCTGCGGGTGGTGGCCGCGGCGAGCAGCAACGGCACGCCCCCCGCTCCGGCGCCGATCGCCCGCCCCGAGGCACGGCCCGAGGGCGGAACCGAGCGTCTATAGACTGCGGCGGGTGTTCAGCCGCATCGACCATGTCGGCGTCGCCGTCGAGGAGCTGCAGGGTGCTCTGGAGCTCTACGGAGACACCATGGAGCTCACCGTCGCCCACCGCGAGGTTGTCTCCGAGCAGGGCGTCGAGGCCGTCTTGCTCGACGTCGGCGAGAACCACGTCGAGCTGCTCGCGCCACTCGGCGAGGACACCCCGGTGGGGCGGTTCCTCGCCAAGAACGGCCCCGGCCTTCACCACGTCGCCTACCAGGTGAGCGACATAGAAGCGACGCTGGAGGCGCTCAAGGCGGCCGGCGTGAGGCTGATCGACGAGCAGCCACGCACCGGCATCAGGGGCTCACGCGTAGCCTTCCTGCACCCACGCTCGACCATCGGCGTGCTGACCGAGATCGTCCAACCCGCGGAGGTTCACTGATGGCATCCAGCTCTCGACTGAGCATCGGCTTCCAAGGCGGCCAGGTGCTGGCCGTGCGGCTCTCAGACGAGCAGCTGAAGCGGCTCGAGAAGGCCCTCGGCAGCCACGGCTGGCACGTGATCGACAGCGAGGACGGTCCGGTGAGGGTCGATCTCGGCCAGGTCGTCTACGTGACCGCGGAGGCAGAGGAGCCGCGGGTCGGCTTCGGCTAGGCCGGCTCCGTCGCGCCCGCGCCGCCCGCCGCCGTCCAGAGCCCGTGTTCCGCCAGGACATGAACCTCGAGGAGCGACTGCTCCTGCTGGCCCGCACACGCGGGCACTCGCCCGCCGCTGAGCGCGCCGTCGCGAGCTTCTCGAGGCTCGGCGAGCACAGCGCCGTGTGGCTCGCGATCGGCTTCGCGGGTGGCCTGTTGCAGCGTGATCGCGCGGCCGAGTGGCGCCGGGCCCGCAGGACGGTGCTGGGCGTCTACGGGCTCAACACGGCGATCAAGTTCGCGGTCCGCCGGCCGCGCCCGCAGATCCCGGGGCTGCCCCCGCTGCAGGGCACGACTACGACGCTCAGCTTCCCCAGCGCGCACGCGGCGACGTCGTTCGCCGGGGCGCTGGCCTACAGCCGCCTGGGACTTCCCGCCGCAGGGCTCTACGGGCTCGCCGTCGGGATGGCCTGCTCGCGGGTCTACCTCGGCGTGCACTACCCCTCAGATGTGCTGGCCGGAGCCTTGCTCGGCACCGCTGCGGCCGCGGCGGCGACGCGGCCGCCGGAGGCCGGCGCCGGCCCGGGATGAGCACCCGCATCGGCATCGTGGGGATGCCCAATGCCGGCAAGTCCTCGCTGTTCAACGCGCTCACCAAAGCCGGCGCCGAGGCGGCCAACTACCCGTTCACGACGATCGAGCCGAACGTGGCGGTGGTGCCGGTGCGCGATGAGCGCCTGGAGCAGGTCGCGGCGACCGTCGGCGGCTCGGAGATCGTGTGGGACACGATCGACTTTCACGACATCGCCGGCCTGGTGGCGGGAGCGCACAAAGGCGAGGGGCTCGGCAACAAGTTCCTCGCCAACATCCGCGAGACCGACGCGATCGTGCACGTCGTGCGCGTGCACGGCGATCAGAACGTGATCCATCCCGAGGGCAGGGTCGACCCGATCGCAGACATCGAAACGATCGAGACCGAGCTCGTGCTCGCGGACCTCGAGCAGGCCGAACGTCGCGTCGAGCGGGTCGCAAAACAGGCGCGCGGCGGCGATCGGACGGCGGCCGCCGAGGAGGCGTGGCTGCGCGAGGTGATCGCCGAGCTGCAGGCGGGCCGGCCGGTCCGCGGCGTGGCGGTGCCCGAGGAGGCGCCGCACGCCGCCCGCGACCTGGGCTCGTTGACCGCCAAGCCGGTGCTGTTCGTGGCGAACGTCGACGAGGAGACGACGGAGGTTCCCGCGGCGGTCGCCGAGTACGCGGCCGCACAGGGCGCTCGCGCGGTCGCCGTCTCCTCGCGTATCGAGTCCGAGCTCGCCGAGCTCGACGACGAGGAGGCGGCGGCGATGCGCGCCGAGATCACAGGCGGCGGCGAGGCCGGCTCTCCGCTCGAGCGGGTCGTGCAGGAGGCCTTCGCGCTGCTCCAGCAGATCGTCTTCTTCACGGCGGGGGAGGCCAAGCCCGCTCAGTCCTGGCACCTGAGGCGCGGCCTTTCGGTCTGGCACGCCGCCGGGGAGATCCACAGCGACATCCAGAAGGGCTTCGTGCGCGCCGAGGTGATCGGCTGGCGGGAGCTGGTCGACGCGGGGGGATACGCGGGAGCACGCGAGCGCGGCACGCTGGATGCGCTGGAGCGTCGCGATGCGCTTGAAGGTCCGCAGCAGCTCGTCGTTCTCGCGCAGGATCGCGGCCGTGCGGGGCTTCATCTCCTCGGCATCGCGGCGCACGCGGCTCTCGGCCTCGCGGGCAGCCTCGAGGAGGTCCTCGAGCGGCCCGTAGCGGCCGAGCAGCTCCGCGGCGGTCTTGGCGCCGATGCCGGGAGCGCCCGGCAGGCCGTCGGAAGGGTCACCGCGCAGCGCGATGAAGTCCGGGACGAGCGCCGGTGGTACGCCGTAGCGCTCGCGCACCTGCTCGGGGCCGATCAGGCCGTGGCGGCCGCCTTTCAGCATCTCGACGACCGACGCCCGCTCGCCGACCGCGCCGTAGAGGTCTCGGTCGCCGGTCAACAGCAGCGCGCCGCCGCCGCTCGCACACTCCTCCTCGGCCAGCGAGTACATCACGTCGTCGGCCTCCAGCTCCTCGCTTCCCGAGACCGTCCATCCGAAGCCCGCCAGCAGCGCGGGAGCCCGCTGCCACTGCTCGGCGAGCTCCGGCGGCATCGGGTCGCGGTGGGCGTGGTAGGGCGGGTAGAGCTTCACGCGGTACTCGGCCTGCTCGGCACCCGTGCACGCCACCACCGCCCGCGGCGGGGGCGCCGGTCCCGCGCCCGAAGGCGGATCGACCAGGGCGAGCAGCGCGTTGACGGTGCCCAGCAGGGCGTTCACGGGCCGGCCGTGTTGGTCGCTGATCGACTTCGGCAGCGCGAAGAAGGATCGGTAGAGCAGCCAGGGGGTGTCGGCGAGGAGCAGCGGACCGGGCACCGGTCAAGACTAGGGACCAGACCGCTGCGAAGCTGATGCCGGCGGCGGGCCGTGCCCCCGGACCGCCGCCGGCTAACGGCGGGCGCGGAGCCTCGTGGGTTTGCGCCTGCCTGTTTCAGGTGTGCCCAGGTTTGCGCAGCTTCGATCAGGTTCGAGCCGCGAAAAGCCCGCAAATTGCGATCTCTTCGGGCCGGCGCTCAGGGGGCTTCGGTGCCGCCGCTCGCGCCGGCGATGGGAACGCTCGCGGCGGCGGCGGGAGCCGGCCGGACGCCGCCGGAGCTCCCCGGCGACGGTTCCCCAGGCGCCGCAGCGAGGGGCTTCCAGGTGCGGGGCTGGCCACTGTGGTCGGGCTCCTGCTTCAACGAGTTGCCGGTGCGCACGTCGAAGTACTCCCAGGTGCTGGGAAGGCCGAGCCTGCCGGCGAGCGCAGGCCCGCCGAGCACCGTGGCGGCCTTGGTACCGAGCACCCGGGCGGTGAATATGCGCGGAGAGGTCCCACGCCTGAGCACTTCGACGCCGCGGAAGGAGCCCTTGAAGAAACCCCGCAGCCGGCGGGCAGCGGTGGCGAAGGGGAGTTCGAGCCTCCACCGAGAGGAGGTCCCTTCGAAGGGGTCGATCACGCCGACGAGCCACGGCTCGGCTTCGGCGCCGGGGAAGCCGTACTGGACCGACTCGGTCATGCCGCCGGAGCTGGCGAAGAAGTAGCTGCTCGCCGGCTTGCCGCCGTAGAGGAGGATCTGGCCGGCGGTTGCGGCGACGGCGGCATTGGTCGCGGGAGATTCCGCCGCCGCGCCCCTGTAGACCTGCGAGCGGGTGTCGGAGTAAACGTCAAAGCGCGAACCGCCGGCGTGGGAGGTGAGCGCATAGGTGCGGCTGGCGACGGCCTGGGCCTCGAGCGCGGCGGCCGGCCAGCTGGGCGACATCTCGGCGCCGATCACACCGCGCACGTAGCGCTCGAGCGGCACGCGCTTGACCTTCGCGCCGACGAGCACCTTGACGACGCTCTTGGGGAGCGCCTGGCCGATCGTGGTGCCGGTGTAGTAATGGCCGAGAATCTGCTGGTAGGTGGCGCCACGCCTGGCATAGCCGAGGGCCCCGTCCTGGCTCATGCCGACGCCGTGACCTTCGCCGGTGCCTTCGATCACGAGCGTCGCGGCCGCCGTGGCTTCGCCCTGAGCCGAAGCGCCGGGCGCCGCGATTGCGAGCGCCGCGACGGCGCCGAGGAGCACCGCGAGGGTCCGCACTAGGGGCGCATTCGAGCCGACGGGGTGGCCCGCGGGGAAGTCCGCGGGGCGGTGGTAGGTTGCGTGCCAGCGGGGCATCTGCCTCCAGAAGAACACGCCGAGGAACGCGTCGTCGCGGTCGCGGATTGGAGATCCCATGCAGTTCAACTCGTCGTTGCGCGGAGTGCGTTTGAGGGATGCACGATGACGACCGAGACGCGCGAGCAGACCGTGGTCGAGGCGGTCCCGAAGAGCCTTCTGATCGGCGGGGAGTGGCAGGAGGCCGAGGATGGCGGACGCCTCCCGGTCGAGAACCCGGCGACCGCGGAGACGCTCGTGGAGGTTGCGGATGCGCAGCCAGGCGACGCCCTCGCGGCGCTGTCCGCTGCGGCGGAGGCGCAGCGCGAGTGGGGAGTGAGCGCACCGCGTGACCGTGGCGAGATCCTGCGCCGCGCCTACGAGGCGATCGTCGCCCAGGCCGATGACCTCGCGCTGCTGATGACGCTCGAGATGGGCAAGTCGGTGGCCGAATCGAAGGCCGAGATCTCCTACGCGGCGGAGTTCTTCCGGTGGTTCTCCGAGGAGGCGGTGCGGATCCACGGCCGCTACATGGTCAACACCACGGGCAAGGGGCGAATCCTGACGATGCGCCAGCCTGTCGGGCCGTGTGTGTTCGTAACGCCCTGGAACTTCCCGACGGCAATGGGCACCAGGAAGATCGCGCCGGCGATCGCGGCGGGCTGCACGATCGTGGTCAAGCCCGCCCACCAGACGCCCCTTTCGATGCTCGCGCTGGCGAAGATCCTCGAGCAGGCCGGCCTGCCCGGCGGCGTCCTGAACGTGATCACGGCGAGCAGGTCGGGGGCGGTGATCGAACCGCTCCTGAAGGACCCTCGCACGCGCAAGCTGTCTTTCACGGGCTCCACCGAGGTCGGTCGCAAATTGATCGAACAGTCGGCCGACCAGGTCCTTCGCGTGTCGATGGAGCTCGGTGGCAATGCACCCTTCCTGGTGTTCGAGGACGCCGACCTCGACGCTGCCGTCGATGGCGCGATGCTGGCGAAGATGCGCAACGTCGGCGAGGCCTGCACGGCGGCGAACCGCTTCCATGTGCACGAGTCCGTTGCCGATGAGTTCTCGCGGCGTCTGGCCGAGCGGATCGGAAAGCTGAAGGTGGGCCGCGGCACGGAGCCGGGCGTGGAGGTCGGCCCGCTGATCGACGGCGTCCAGCGCGAGAAGGTCGCAGAGCTCGTCGGCGACGCGGTCCAGCGCGGCGCCAAGGTGCTCGTGGGCGGGCACTCGATCGACGGGCCGGGGTATTTCTACGAGCCGACGGTGCTCAGCTCGGTCCCCGACGACGCCCGGCTGCTCAGCGAGGAGATCTTCGGGCCGGTTGCGCCCGTGGCGACGTTCTCGAGCGACCAGCAGGCGATCGAGGCGGCCAACCGCACCGAGTTCGGGCTCGTCGCGTTCGTCTATACGACCGACCTGGAACGCGCCTTCAGGGTCAGCGAGGCGATCGAAACCGGCATGGTCGGGCTGAACCAGGGCGTTGTGTCGAACCCCGCGGCGCCGTTCGGCGGCGTCAAGCAGTCCGGCTTCGGCCGCGAGGGCGGCTTCGAGGGTATCGGCGAGTTCCTCGAGACGAAGTACGTGGCGCTGAGCTTGTAGCCCGCAGGACCGCGGGCCCCTAAAGGAAAGAGCGCCGTGCGTCGATGCCTCCTGCATCCTCGTCGGGGGGGTGGAGGGCTGCCGGTCTCGGAGATGACCGTGCCTGTTCCCGCGCCGTCGCTGGGGGTGAGACTCCCGACCACGACGACCAAAGGAACCGTGCCGTGTCAATGCCTTCAACGAGACGTCCTCCGTCGACCTCCTCGCCAAGCCTGCGCGCGGTGCTCCTCGGCGCAGTTGCCCTGCTCGTCCTCGCTCTCTCAGGCCCGCTCGCCGCGGGCGCCCAGGCGGCCACCGGCGAATTCGAAACCCTCGCCTCGAGCCCCGTGAACCTCACCAGCATCGCCGTCGATACCAGCACCCAGGTCATCTACGCACAGCAGAACAAAGGCAACAAGTTCTTCTCGTATGACCCTCGCACCAACGAATGGAAGGAACTCGCCGAAGCCCCGATCAACAGCGGCAACAACGGCGGCGCCACGTTCCTGAACGGCAAGGTCTACACGGTCTACACCTCGGACTCCTTGACGCTGGGTGTCTATGACATCGCCTCAGAATCCTGGAGCACGATCCCCAACCCGATCGGCGAAGGAACCGCAGACATCACCGCCTACGGCGAAGACCTCTACCTCGCGTCGGGTACCCACTTCGTCAAGTACGACCCGTCGAGTGAAATCACAACGCCGCTCGCCGAAGCGCCGGTCGGATTCTCCTCGTGGGGGGGCCTGCAGCCCTACAACGGGAAGATCTACGGCGACATCGGCAACGGCAACCAGGGCTTCGAGGTCTACGACGTCGCCTCGGACACGTGGACCGAACTGGCCGAACTGCCCGAAGGCGCGCCGGCCGGCAGCGCCCTCGATCCCGTCAGCGGCGCCTACTTCGCCTATGGCAACTACGGAGGCACGACGCTCTACCGCTACGACATCGCCGGTGCCGCCTGGAGCACCTCTGAACTCCCGTTCAAAGTCGGCGACGGCGGTCTCGTGTACGTCTCGCTAGCGGGGAAGACCGGCATCTACCTGATCCAGGGCGAGGTAGGCACAGGCTTCGGGCGCTTCTCGACTCCCGAGGCTTCCGCCGACCTGTCGGACGCGATGACCGCCAACCCAGTCGCCACCGCCGTCGGCGGTCTCGTCGCCTACACCGTCAAGGTCGCCAACGCAGGGCCCCAGGCCGCCACCGGGGCTGTCCTCACCGATGCGCTGCCGGCAGGCCTCGCGTTCGTCTCCGCGGCCGCCTCACAGGGCAGCTGCTCGGGCACCGCGACGGTCGTGTGCAACCTGGGCGGCCTCGCTTCCGGCGCAGTCGCGACGGTCACGATCACCGCTCGTGCGACGGCGCCCGGAGCTCTAATCAACAGCGCCTCGGTGAGCGCGGCGACGTCCGACCCGAACGCCGCCAACAACAGCGCCGCCGTAACCGTGACGGTGGCGGCCCCGCCCTCAAGCGGACCGGCGCCGGTACGCCACTGCTTGGTGCCGAAGATGCGGGGCTTCACCCTGAAGCACGTCAGGTCGGCGCTCGCCGCGCACGGATGCAAGCTCGGGAAGGTCGCCCACCACTACAACAAGATCACGAAGGGCGGCCTCGTCGAGCAGCGCTATCACCAGGGGACGATCCTGTCGATCGGCACGTCCGTCGGCGTCTGGATCTCGCTCGGCCGCCGGCCGCGCCACCACCGGCACTAGCGCCTGCGTTCCACCCTCGCGGCCCCGGCATCGACAGCCGGGGCCGTCGGGTGGCCCGGCATCCCGGGGCCCGGCGCTGGTGCGTTCGGTTTCGCTGCGCCCTCGCTTCGCCGGTGGGGCTCGTGCGTGGCGTTCTCGGGTGGCCGCTCAGCCGTGCACGAGCAGCCCGTCGAGCAGCTCACCGTAGGCACCCAGCAGGATCGACAGGTGGCCGTCTCCGTCGAGCAGGCGGGCATCGGCGTGGGGGATCTTCGCGGCGAGCCACCGGCCGTGGGCGTAGGGCACGAAGCGGTCCTCGGAACCCTGCCAGATCGCGACCGGCCTCTCGATAGCCTCGAGCGCGAAACCCCAATCGGCGATGAACGCGAGGTCGTCGTCGAACCATCCCCAGATGCCCGCTTCGAGCGCACCGTGGAACAGCGCGGCGAGATACTCCGCGAAGTCCCCCGTAGCCGCGTCCCGATCGACCGCTGAGAGCAGCTGCCCGAGCGAGGCCCGGACCTCCGCTCCGCCCGCCGCCATCAGCCCCTCACGTGCCTCGCGCAGATACTCGGCGAGCGGCTCCTCGCCGGCCTCGGCCGCGCCGAACTCGGCGTGGTTCTCCTCGCCCATTCCCTCGAGGAAGTCGAGCCCGTCCGCCTTGAACGGTGCAACGCTCGCGATCGTCGCACAGGCGATCGTCCGCTCTGGAAGCAGCGCAGTGCAGGCGAGCGCATGCGGACCACCGCCGGACCAGCCCACCGTGTAGAAGCGCTCGATGCCGAGCGCCTCCGTGACCGCCTCGACGTCCTCGACGCAGTCCGCCACCGTGCGGCCGGCCCGGCGCTCGGAGCGCCCGTAACCGGGTCGCGAGTAGGCGATGTGGCGCAGGCCGCGCTGTGCTCCGAGCTCGGAGAGCGGCGGATAGACGAAGCCCGCGGAGGGCGTGCCGAGGTGAAACAGCACCGTGGGGCCGTCGGCGGCGCCCGAGACCTCGACGTCGATCCTGCGCCCGTCCGGGGCGCTGAGCTGTATCCGTTCGACTGTGCTCATCGCCTCGGGAGCGGGCCCGCGCTCATCCAACCAACATAATGCCTGCCGCCCATAAGTAGTGGCGAGCCGCGACTGAGACGCCGGATACAGTTGCCCGATGCGCTTCCCAAGACGCCCCCTGCTCGTCGCCGTTCTGTTCCTGCTCGCACCGGCGGCGCTGATCGCCGGGTGCGGCTCGTCCTCATCGGGGAACGGCGTCGCGGCGAAGTCGCCGCCGCAGATCCTCGAAGCGGCCAAAGCGGCGGCGGCGAAAGCCACCTCCGTCCACATCGCCGGCACGATCAGGAGCACCGGCAAGCCCGTCTCGCTCGACATGGAACTCCTCGCCGGCAAGGGCGGCAAGGGCAGGATCGCCCAGGAAGGCTTCACGATCCGGCTGATCCAGGTCCACGGCGCGGTCTACATCAACGGCAGCGCGGCCTTCTACAACCACGTCGGCGGGGCAGCCGCCGCGCAGCTGCTGCAGGGCAAATGGCTGAAGGCCCCTGCGAACAGCGGCGAACTGGCCTCGCTCGCGGAGCTGACGGACCTCTCAAAGCTGATCGGGACGGCTCTCTCCGACCATGGCACGCTGAGCAAGGGTTCGACGACGACGATCGAAGGCCAGAAGGCGATCGGACTCGATGACACGACCAAGGGCGGGACCTTGTACGTCGCCACAACAGGGGCTCCTTTTCCCCTGGAGATCACCAAGACGGGCAAGGAAAGCGGCAAGGTCGTGCTCGATCGCTGGAACAAGGCCGTCACGCTCAGCGCCCCGCCGGGCGCAATTGACATCAGCACGCTACAGAAAGCCGGCTGATCAGCCGATTCGTCTGTATGTCTAGATGCGCTGGGCCCGTATCAAGGGCGAAAGCGGCCGCGTCGAGTCCCTCCTCGACAGCGGGCGCGAACCTCGGACCGGTCAAGGACGCGAGAGTTCTCAGTGGACGGATTCATGCACCACAGCTTTTTGCAGCGGCTCCAGAGCGGTGCCGCGTTCCCCGGGCCGGGCGGCCCCGGCCGGGGTGGGTCGATGGACGGTTCTGATCGAAGCCGCGCCGCTGCGCGCTCGCTGACCGGCATACCCGATGGGCCCAATCGGCCGTCACGCCTGTTCCTGCCCGTCTGGGCACTGCTCGCCGTCGCCGCTGCTGTCGGCGTCGCGCTGACGGGCGCCTCGCTTGCTGTCGCGGGCTGCGCCGCCGGGCTCGCCGTAGCAACGCTGGCGATCGGCTGGCGCGTCGGCGAAAAAGGCATGGGCGCCCTCGAGGACGAGATCGAGAGCCGCACGAGCGAGCTCAAACGGGCGCTTTCGGAGCTCGAGATCGCCCAGGCCGAGACCGTTCAGCGGCTGTCAATGGCCGTCGAGTTCCGCGACGAGGACACGGGCGCGCACATCGAGCGAATCGGGCGCTTCTCGGTCCTGTTGGCCGAGCAGATCGGGATGGACCAGGAGTTCTCCGAGCGTCTCCGCCACGCCGCCCCGCTGCACGACGTCGGCAAGGTCGCGATCCCCGACGCGATCCTCCTGAAGCCCGGACCGCTCACGCCCGAGGAGCGTGCGATCGTCGAGACCCACGCCGAGGAGGGCCATCGGCTCGTCCGCGGCTCCTCCTCCTCGATCCTCGACATGGCCGCGACGATTGCTTTGAGCCATCAGGAGAAGTGGGACGGCTCCGGCTACCCGCGGGGGCTGAAGGGCGAGACGATCCCGATCGAGGGCCGTATCGTCGCCGTCGCCGACGTCTTCGATGCGCTCACCAGCGACCGTGTCTACCGCAAGGCCTTCTCGGTCGAGGAGGCGATCCAGATGATGCGCGAACAGCGCGGCCGCCATTTCGACCCGGTGCTGCTCGATGCCTTCATGGAAGTCCTGGGACGCACCGGACCCGACGCCCGTGAGGAGCTTCGCCGCGACCCCACGGCGCTCGTCGAGGCGACGCTCGAGACCTTCGCGACCGCCCTGGAACGTGGCGACGCCGAGACCGCAGAGGGCGCGATCGCGACGGCGATCGAGGATGGCATCTCGCCGACGACGCTGCACGCCGAGGTGATCGGCCCGGCGCTGCGCCGCCTCGACGTGCTCTCCGAAGCCGGCGATCTCCCCACCGAGACCGAGCACCGCGCGGCCACCATCGTGCGCCGCGTGCTCGCCACGCTCTACCGCTACATGACCGGCGGCACCGAGCCGACCCGCGAGCGCGTCCTGCTGGCGGCGGTCAAGGGCGACGAGCACACCCTAGGCCTGCAGATGGTCCACGACCAGCTCGCGGCCGCCGGCTACAAGACGATCTTCGACACCGACCTGTCGGGCGAGCGGCTCCTGGCGATGGTCGAGAGCCGCGCCCCGGACCTGATCGTGCTCGGCGCCACTGTGCCCGACGACAGCGACTCTGTGGAGATCGCTTTGCGCGACCTGCGGGCGAGCCATCCGGATATCCCGATTGTGCTCGGCGGCCCCGCGGTGGGCGGGAGCCTGCCCCGCGAGCGTGGCGGCATGCGCGTGCTCGAGCGGATCGACGAGTCGGTGCAGGCCGTCGAAGAGGAGCTCGCGGGAACCACCTCGGCCGCCTCCGTGTAGGCTCGCGGCCGATGAGCAGAACCGCGATCGTGACCGGCGGCGCCGGCTTCATCGGCTCGCATGTGGCCGATGCCCTGCTGGCGGACGGCTATGCAGTGACGGTCGTCGACGACCTCTCCACGGGCTCCGCCGAGCGCGTCCCGTCGGGCGCCGAGCTGCGCGAGGTGGACATCGTCGACGAGCCCGCGCTGCG
>WNFI01032465.1_pt1 | contig 14823 bp, 11 predicted proteins | sample 5400471 | NCBI WGS metagenome assembly WNFI01 (sample SAMN13153348, study PRJNA577476) | soil metagenome | isolation source: 100 cm saprolite on Douglas fir-dominated hillslope | place: USA:California | collected 2013-09-17
GGGGCCCGCCTTCGTGTTCACGGGGGCGATGGATTACGCGCCGAACATCGAGGCCGTAACCTGGTTTGCGCACGAAGTATTCCCCGGAATCCGCGATGCCGTGCCGGACGCGCAGTTCCTGATCGTGGGTGCGAAACCGACCGGCAACGTGCAAAGGCTCGGCGACGAACAGGGCGTGACCGTTACCGGCCGCGTCGAGTCGACCGCCGCGTACCTTGCACACGCCCAAGCGGCGGTTGCCCCGCTGCAAATTGCCCGGGGTATCCAGAACAAGGTGCTGGAAGCGATGGCCATGGCGTTGCCCGTCGTCGTCTCAAAGGGAGCCATGACCGGCATCTCGGCCACGCCGGGAGAGCAGTTGATTTGCGCCGACGCCCCCCAGCAATGGATCGATGCTTGCGTCAATCTCGCGCGCAACCCCGGCGAGGCACGCCGAATGGGGCAGGCGGCGCGCAAGCTCATGCTGGGCGTCTACAATTGGGAGGCGCAGTTCGCCCAGCTCGACCTGATGCTCGGTTCGGCCGCCAGCGCAAACTGATCGATCGGCCCGCGGCCAGTCTCAATTTTTCTTGTCCCCGCGCGGATCCCGGCCGTGCCCTCGCAAAATCGACTCGACAATACTCGTCGTTGAAAATCCGGGGACAAGATCGATCAGCGCAACCTTTCCGCCGTACGATTCCACCACATCGCGCCCCACCACGTCGTCCAGCGCGTAATCGGCGCCTTTGACCAGAATATCGGGTTTCAAGGCGCGAAGCAGATCCACCGGCGTATCTTCGTCGAACAAAACGACATAGTCCACCGATTCCAGTGCAGCCAGAATATGCGCGCGCTCCTGTTCGGAGACGATCGGACGCTTGTCGCCTTTGTTGCGGCGAATCGAAGCGTCGCTGTTGAGGCCGACGATCAGTTTGTCCCCCAGAGCCTTGGATTTTCCGAGCAGCGTGATATGTCCGACATGCAGAATGTCAAAAAAACCGTTGGTAAAAACGATGGTCTGTTTTGGCCGGGTCGGCGGGAGGAGCGCGGCCAGTTCCTCGCGTGTCAGGATTTTCCGTGAACCGCTGGTCGAATCTTCGATCTGGTGCAGCACGTCCTCGATCGTCACCGTCGCCGTACCGATGCGGCTCACTGCGACGCCAGCGGCGAGATTGGCGATCCTGGCGGCGTCGAGATACGATTGGCCGGCCGCGATCATGAACCCGAGAAACGCGCTTACGGTATCGCCCGCGCCGGTGACGTCGTACACCTCCTGCGCCATCGCGGAAATCGTTTCATGTCCATTCCGGTCGACGAGCAGCATGCCGTCTTTGCCGCGCGTGATAAGCACGTTTTCGACCTGAGTTGTTTCCAGGATTTCTTTCGCTGCTTGCAGCACTTCCTCGGCGGTTCTGAGTTCCCTGCCGACCGCGGCTCCCGCTTCCCTGAGATTGGGCTTGATGACGCTGGCTTGGCGATAGGCGGAAAAATTCTTTCGTTTGGGATCGATGATCCGGTCCTGAAGTGCGCCGGAAATCGGGTCGGTATTTTCGTAGTCGATGCGAACGACGTGTTGACTTCCCGCAATGACGCGCGTTTTAGTGGTCGTAGGGCGCGACTGATCGACGAACAACGCATCATCGTGAATGCGTTTGCCTCGGAACTCGTCTCGCAGTGTTTCTCCATGATCGTCTGCGCCGATGACGCCCATCATGGTAACTTCGCACCCGATTGCCGCGAGATTGTTCGCCACGTTCGAGGCGCCGCCGAGCGCGATGTTCTCGCGCCGAATGTTCACAACCTGCACGGGCGCCTCGGGGGAAATGCGATCCACGCTGCCCCAGATGAACTTATCGAGGATGACGTCGCCGATCACGAGAAGATGCGGTTTCTTGGCCGAGAGGAGAATGGGTCGAATGTGGTCGTATCGCATGTGGCCTCGAAGGGAAATCGCGTCTGTATCTATTCGACGATCTTGACAGGGAGCACGAAGCCCGGAAAGGGGGTCAAGCGAAGTGTACGAGGTACAATGGCGTTTGGCGGCAACGATGACGGGCCGGAATCAAGCGGCCCGTTCGAAGAAACCATTGGGAAAATGCGTCCATGATCCTGAAACCTGACTGCTCCCATTTTCCGGGCGACCGACCATGCACGTATCACAAGAACTCGGGGATCAAATGCGACTCATGCCCGCACTACGATCCCGTGCGCCAGAGGATTCTGATCATCAAATTCGACGCTCTTGGCGATGTCTTGAGAACCACTGCGCTACTGCCGTCGCTCAAACGTCAGTATCCGGCGGCCCATGTCACCTGGTTGACAAAAAAAGGGGCCAGAGATCTCTTCATCAACAATCCGTTCGTTCATGAAGTGCTTACCTGTGAGGATCCGACGACCATCGCGCAGCTCCAATCCCAAAGCTACGATGTTTTGATTCATCCCGACGCCTCGCCGGGCAGCGCAGCGTATGCGACTCTTGCACGCGCCAAGATCAAGCGCGGTTTCGGACTGAACGATTTGGGCAAAGTCTATCCCTTCAATTCCGACGCGGAAGAATGGTTCGAAATGGGAGCGTTTGACGATCTCAAGAAAAAAAATACCAAAACGTACCAAAAAATCATACATGAAATCGCGGGGCTGCAGGACTCGAATTCCGAAATCGTCGTAAACCTGACGGAAAATGAGAAGGCGCGAGCCCAAGCTTTCGCGCAGAAGCATGGATTATACCGCTACGACTTTGTCGTCGGGCTGAACACGGGCGCGGGCGGGCGATGGAAATACAAGAAATGGACGCTGGAGGGTTATCGCGATTTGCTGGCGGCATTGAGAAAACAGTATCGCTGCGGGATCCTGCTTTACGGCGGACCCGAGGAACAGGAGAGAAATCGGGCTTTGATTTCCACGTTTCCCGATGCCCTCGATACCGGGACCGACAATTCGTTACGGATGTTTTTTGCCCTGGTCGGTTTGTCCGACATCTTCGTAACCGGCGACACCATGGCCCTTCACGTGGCGACGGCTCTGCGGAAAAAAGTCGTGTGCCTGTTCGGGCCGACTTCGGCCAACGAGATCGAGGACTATGGAAGGATCATCAAGATTCAACCCGATATGAGCTGTCTGGTCTGCTACAAGATGGATTGCGATTTCGTGCCGCATTGCATGGGGTCGATCTCCTCCGACATGGTCATGCGCGCGATCGACCGACACGTTCAGACGATTCAAGCAAACGGGAAGGCCCTCGCTCCGCCGGCCTGAGCTGATTTCGGGTCCCGCACCCTGGGACAAGAGCTCCCCCGTCGCTTATCCCAGATTACGCACGATTAGCGGCCCGATGCGATTGACGAGCGGCAGCGGCAGCCGCTGCCACAGCTTGATGAGCAAGCGGTACCTGGGATTGAGCGGGTTGTGCTCGGGTACGCGCTCGCCTCCGACAAGCAGGTACTCGTAGTGCAGCGGCTGCGGCTCGAAGCCCCAGTTCTTCTTGAAATCCCATGAGCCCGTTCCCTTCTTGCTGCGACTCCAATCGAACGTGCGGCACCCGCGTGCCGCGCCGTGGCGAATGATCTCCCAGTACATGAAGTCGTTGGCGGCCAGGTTGCGTGCCTCGATGCAATCTCCTACATAGTAGGGAATGACCTCGTCGCGAAAATAGAAGAGAAACGCGGACGCAACGGCGCGGCCGGCCGCGTCGAGCACCGTCAGGATCTCGTGGTCGCGTCCGAAGGCATCCGCGAGCGCGCGAAAGTAATGCTTTGGGAACGGCGGCGTGCCGTGTCGATGCACGTTGTCCGCATAAAGCGGGAAGAAACGCTCGACCGAGTCGTCGACGACTGCGCGTAGCCCCGCTTTTGCCGCACGACGGACCATGTTTCGGCGTTTGCTCGGAATCGCCTCGAAATTGGCATCCGGTTCAGGGAGGAGCGGCTTGCGAAATGTCGCGTACAGGTCCCGGTGCTGCCAGCCGGGCTCCGTGACTTCGCGGTTTCGAAGCTCGAGATGGCCCACCCGGAGGGACGACGCCAACTCGCGCGCATGATGATGGAGTGCCGCCCGAGCGGCCGCGTCGACCACGGCAGCCCCTCCGTAGACGCAGAACGGAAGGGAAGTGAGCGATGATCCGAACAGCCAGCTCGCAACGTGCGCGAGAGGCAGTATTCCTACGATGTCGCCGGCCCGCTCGGCGTAGAGGTAGTGCGTGCGGTGGTGGAATACCGACTCGATGATCTTTCGCCACTCCGTGCGATGAAAGAACGTCGCTTCTGAGCAGCGATCGACAAACGCGTTCCAGCGCGCGCCTTCGGCGCTCGCAAGCTCCTTTACGTCGAGATCGGCGCTTGAATTCATGGATGGCTTGGAGCCGCGGATGGACGCAGATCGGCTGCGGCCGGCATCCGCCGGCTACGCCACCAAACGCTCGGTGGCGCGCTCAAGCCATTCGCGCAGCACCGTTACGATGCGCTGTGACGCCCGGCCGTCCCATAGCTCCGGGTTCCTCCCGGATTTCCCTCCGCTGCGCAGGATCTCGTCCACTGCAGCCAGGATTCGCGCCGGACTGCTCCCGACCACCGTGTTGGTTCCCTGCTCCACGGTAATCGGCCGCTCGGTGTTTTCGCGCAGTGTGACGCAGGGTACACCGAGGGCGGTAGTCTCCTCCTGGATTCCGCCAGAATCGGTCAGCACCAGCCTCGCCGCCTGCATCAACCCGAGCATTTCGAGGTACCCCAGCGGCGGAAGTGTGAGGAGCGAGGGTGCTTCCAGCATGGGGCCCAGCCCGTGCTGCTCGATCTTGGCGCGCGTCCTCGGATGCATAGGGAAGACCAGCGGAAGACGGGAGCTCACGTCGCGGATCGCGCCGAGCAGGGATCGCAACGTGACGGGGTCGTCCACGTTGGAGGGGCGGTGCAGGGTGAGAACGGTGAAAGCCTTTTGCGCCCCGTCCGCCGGAGCGCCGTACCGGGCCAGGGTCTGTGCGGCAGGCACGGCGTCCTTGAGGCTGTATCGCAGGGTGTCGATCATGACATTGCCGACGAAATGGATGCGCGACTCCGGAACGCCCTCGCGCAGGAGGTTCTCCCGCGCGTTTCTCTCGGTCGTAAACAACAAGTCCGAGATCTGGTCGGTAAGCAGGCGATTGATCTCCTCCGGCATGCTGCGGTCGAAGCTGCGCAGTCCCGCCTCGACGTGTACCACCGCGACGCCTTTTTTTACCGCCACGAGAGCACAAGCCAGCGTGGAGTTCACGTCCCCCACCACCAGTACCGCAGAGGGCCGCTCCTGCTCCAGGACCGGCTCGAAGCGCCGCATGACCTCGGCGGTCTGCACTGCGTGCGAAGCCGAGCCCACCTCCAGATTGATGTCCGGGTCCGGTATTCCCAGCGCTTGGAAGAACTGTCCGTTCATCTCCGGATCGTAGTGCTGCCCGGTATGCAGGAGCCGCACCGGCATGGGCGGGCTGGCACCCCGCATGGCCCTGATAACCGCGGCGATCTTCATGAGGTTCGGCCGCGCCCCGACTACGCAGAGTATGGGAGCGGCGGCGACACGGGACGGCATCAACCTTCCCCTTCCTGGGTGGCCCGCAGATCTGCGGGCGCAAATTCCCGCTGCTGTTCGTCGGTTATCACTGCTTGTTCCGGACTGCGATGTTTACCGGAGTACGTCGGAAAGTCAACGATGTTAATGATATTTCCGCAATATCCCGGGCTGGTATGCCAAAATTCAGCGTCCTGGCGGTGTTCCTGTCACATTCTGCAACTCGTATGCCAAATGTTCCCCTGATCGCTCACGTCATCCATCGCCTGGACGTGGGTGGGCTCGAAAACGGACTGGTAAATCTGATCAATCGTATTCCCTCGCAGCGCTTTCGCCATGCGATCGTCAGTCTGACGAGCTACTCGGAGTTCCGTCAGCGTCTGACGCGTGGCGACGTCACCGTGTTGGCCCTCAACAAACCTCCGGGCAACAGCCCGATGACCCAATTCAGGCTGTGGCGGCTGTTGAATCGCTTGCGCCCGGACATCGTCCATACTCGCAACATTGGCGCGCTCGAGGCTGTGCTGCCGGCGGCTCTTGCGGGGGTCCCCGTGCGCATCCACGGCGAGCATGGCCGCGAAATCGACGACCTGGACGGCATCAATATCAGGCGCCGGATAGAGCGCCGGCTCTACAAGCCGTTCGTGCACCAGTACATAGCATTGTCCCAGGACCTGGCATCGTATTTGCGTCACAAGATCGGCGTGCCGCCCTCGCGTATTGCCCAGATTTACAACGGAGTGGATTCCGCGTTGTTCCATCCTGCCCGTGAACATCGCGATCCGCTGCCACACCCCGATTTTTCCGGATCCGGGCATTTCGTGATCGGCACCGTAGGGCGGATGCAAGCCGTGAAAGACCAGCTGACGCTCGCACGGGCGTTCGCGCGGCTCATGCGGGCAATGCCCGGGGCAGAGCAGCGATTGCGATTGGTCATGGTCGGTGACGGGCCGCTGCGCGAAGAGGTGCGCATGCTGCTCGCGGAAGCGGGAATAGGTGAGCACGCGTGGCTACCCGGCAATCGCGATGACGTCGCCCGTATAATGCGCAGTTTTGACCTGTTCGTGCTGCCGTCGCTCGCGGAGGGCATTTCCAACACGATACTCGAGGCAATGGCGTGCGGACTACCGGTGCTTGCAACCTCCGTCGGCGGCAATCCCGAATTGATCCAGGCGGGCGTGACGGGGACGCTCGTGCCGCGGGACGACCCGGAAAGCATGGCGCGCGCGATACGCGCCTACGCGGAGAGCGCCGAGCTCTGCAGGCGCCACGGGACCGAGGCGCGGCGAACGATTGAGCGCAAGTTTGGCATGGAAGCGATGGTGAACGCCTATATGACGATCTACGACACATTGCTCGCAAAGAACGCGGGCCGCGCGCGGGGCTGACGTATCGTGTGCGGCATCGCGGGGATATTCGACGGCAAGAACAAGCGTGCGATCGATCGCGGCCTGATCGAGCGCATGAATTCGTCCCTGCTTCATCGCGGCCCCGACGCGGGCGGCGTGCACCTGGAGCCGGGTCTGGCGCTGGGACACCGGCGCCTCTCCATCATCGACCTCTCGACGGGACAGCAGCCGCTCTACAACGAGGACGGCAGCGTGGCCGTCGTGTTCAACGGCGAGATCTACAATTTCCAGGAGCTCGTGAAGGAGCTTGCCGCCTGTGGACACAGCTTCCGCACGCGCTGCGATACCGAGGTCATCGTGCACGGCTGGGAGCAGTGGGGCGCATCCTGCGTAACGCGCTTCCGCGGCATGTTTGCCTTCGCGCTGTGGGACCGCAACCGGGAGACCCTGTTCCTCGCGCGCGATCGCCTCGGCGTGAAGCCCCTTTACTACGCCCAGTTGTCAGACGGGTGTTGGATTTTCGGCTCCGAGCTGAAAGCCCTTCTGGTTCATCCGGGGCTGCCGCGAGTGATCGATCCGCTGGCTGTGGAGGACTACTTCGCCTACGGCTACGTGCCCGAACCGCGCACCATCTTCAAGGGCGTGTTCAAGCTTTCCCCCGGGCACACACTGAGCTTGAAGCGGGGCGCCCCGGCATCCCGACCGGTCGAATACTGGGATGTGCCGTTCAAGCCGGTCGATCTCCTTCGGGGACCCGGCGTTCAACGAGTCTGCCTACGCTCGAAAGGTGGCGGATCTGTATCGGACGCAGCACCACGTGGAGCAGGTGGACCCGGACGATTTCAGTCTGGTGGACCGCTTGGCGACGCTGTACGACGAGCCCTACGCCGACAGCTCGGCGATGCCCACCTACCGGGTGTGCGAGCTCGCCAGAAAAACCGTGACGGTTGCATTGTCGGGCGACGGGGGCGACGAGAGTTTCGGGGGCTATCGTCGCTATCGCTTGCACGTCAACGAGGAACGGGTGCGCTCGCTGCTGCCGCTTGAGCAGCGCCGGCCCGTATTCGGACTGCTGGGTTGGCTCTATCCCAAGGCCGACTGGGCGCCGCGGGTGTTCCGGGCCAAGACCACCTTCGAGGCGCTCGCACGGGATTCGGTGGAGGCCTATTTTCACAGCGTTTCCATGCAGAACGACGGGATGCGCCGGAAGCTCTTCAGCGAGCGCTTTCGCAGCGAGCTGCAAGGTTACGCGGCGGTCGAGGTGCTCAAGCGACACGCCGCGCGCGCTCCCTCGGACCATCCCCTGTCGCTGATCCAGTATCTGGACCTCAAGACTTACCTGGTTGGCGATATCAACACCAAGGTGGACCGCGCCAGCATGGCCCATTCTCTCGAGGTGCGCGAGCCCCTCATGGACCATCCCCTGGTGGAATGGGTATCGAGCCTGCCGCCGGACTTCAAGCTGCGAAGCGGGGAGGGCAAGGTCCTCCTGAAGAAGGCGCTGGCACCGTACCTGCCCCCCGAGATCCTGTATCGGCCGAAGATGGGCTTTGCGGTCCCCCTCGCCCAATGGTTCCGGGGGCCGCTGCGTGAGCCCGTTCGTCGGGCCGTGCTCGGGCCGGTGCTCGCCGAAACCGGCTGGTTCGACGCCAGCTACCTGCGCCGGCTGCTGGAGGAACACCAGTCGGGGCGGCGGGACCACAGTACGCCGCTGTGGACGCTGCTGATGTTCGAGTCATTCCTGCGTAACGTGATGGGCGCGCGCGCCACCGACGAAGCGCGGGCAGCAGCGGTTCGTTGAGGCGCCGACCCGGCGCGATCACGGTACATGAGGATACTTACCTTCAGCACGCTCTATCCCCACGCCGCCCGCCCGAACCATGGAATCTTCGTCGAAACCCGGCTGCGCCACCTGCTTGCAAGTGGTAAGGTCGAGTCGAAAGTCGTGGCGCCGGTGCCGTGGTTTCCCTCGAGCAACCCCCGCTTCGGAGAATACGCCGTCTTTGCAAAAGCGCCCCGGGAGGAGCGGCGCCACGGTATTGACATCATCCATCCGCGTTACCTCACGGTGCCCAAGCTCGGCATGAGCGTGGCCCCGCTTCTGCTGGCGGCTGGAGTTTATTCCGCGGTAAAGAACATCATCCAGAACGGGTACGATTTCGAGATCATCGACGCACATTATTTCTATCCCGACGGTGTCGCCGCGATTCTGCTGGGGCGGCATTTCGGCAAGCCGGTCGTCATAACCGCGCGGGGCACCGACGTCAACCTGATTCCGCGCTACCGCCTGCCGCGCGCGATGATCCGCTGGGCAGCACGCCATGCGGCGGGGATTATCACCGTGGCCCGCGCGCTGAAGGACGACCTGGTCGGGGTGGGGGTTCCCGCGGGGCGCATCGAGGTGTTGCGCAACGGAGTGGACCTGCAGCTCTTCCGGCCGATCGAGCGCGAGGCCGGGCGACGCAGCCTGGGGATCTCTCGCACCACGCTGCTGTCGGTTGGCCATCTGATCCCGCGCAAAGGCCACGACCTTGTGATTCAGGGGCTGCGATGGCTGCCGGAACTGGACCTCATCGTCATCGGCGACGGGCCGGAGCGCGAGGCGCTGGGCGCGCTCGCGCGGGAGTCCGGTGCTGCCGACCGTGTCAGGTTCGTCGGCTCTTTGGCGCAGGAGGAATTGCGGAATTATTTCGGCGCTGCTGACGCGCTGGTCCTCGCATCCAGCCGCGAGGGCTGGGCGAATGTGCTGCTGGAATCGATGGCGTGCGGGACTCCCGTGGTTGCCAGCAACATTGGAGGCACACCGGAAGTGGTGTCGGCGCCGGAAGCCGGGGTGCTGATGGCGGAGCGCACTCCCGAAGCGGTCGCCGAGGCGGTGCAGCGGCTGTTGGCTCGCAATCCGGATCGTGGGGCGACGCGGCGCTACGCGGAAAAATTCAGCTGGGAGGAAACGACCCGGGGTCAGTTGCAATTGTTCGAGCGCGTGGTGACGGCATGAGCAGGCCGCGCCGGCTTCTGTTCGTGTCCTCCCGATACCTGTTCCCGGCCGATTCCGGCGGCAAGATACGCACGATGAACGTCCTGCGCGGCATGAAGGGAGGCGACTTTGAAATCACTCTGGCTTCGCCCCTGCCGGCGTACGCCCGACCCGGTGATTCGGCGGAAATAAGCGGCGTCTGCGATCGCTTCATCGGCTGGCCGGTCGCGGCGCGCGGCGCGCTCTTCCACTGGACCCGCATGCGTCACCTCGCGTCGGCGCTTCCCGTCGCAGTGGCAACCGACGTTTCGAATGCGGGGCGACGCGTGCTTGCGGGCGAGCTCGAACGCGCTCCCGACGTCTTGGTGGTGGATTTCCCGCACGCCGCCGTGCTCGCGCCGCCGCCCTATCCCTGTTCGAGCGTCCTGTTCACGCATAACGTCGAGGCCGAAATTTTCCACCGCCATGCGGAGATCGCCCGCAATCCGCTCAAGCAGGCGATCTGGCGCAGCCAGGCCGCCAAAATGGAACGGTATGAACGGGAGCTCCTGCCGAAATTCACCGCCGTGGTCGCCGTCGCCGACCGCGACCGGGATTATTTCCAGGCGAAGTACGGCGTCGGAAACGTTTCGGTGATCCCTACGGGGGTGGACCTCGGCTACTTCACCTACAAAGCGTGCACGGACCTGGCGGACCGCGAAGGCGGAACCGTGGTTTTCACCGGCTCGATGGACGGGATGGCGAACATCGACGGCATTGGGTTCTTCATGGATGAGGTGTGGCCGGACATTTCCCGTGCAAGACCCCGGGCGCGGTGCGTCATCGTCGGCCGCAGTCCTCCGCAGGCTCTGGTCGAGCGCGCCCGGGCCCGCAAGCTCAACTGGGAGTTCACCGGCTTTGTCGACGACGTACGTCCTTTCGTGCACAATGCGCACGTTTGCGTAATCCCCCTGCGGGTCGGCGGCGGAACACGCATCAAGGTTTACGAGGCGATGGCGATGGGCTGCCCGGTCGTGTCGACGCGCATCGGCGTCGAGGGGTTGCCCGTCGAACCTGACCGTCATTTCCTCCAGGCCGACTCCGCCGACGCCATGGCCGCGGCCGTTCTTGCTCTGCTCGATGACCGCGAGCGCGGCGCGCGCCTCTCGCAGCAGGCGCGGAAATACGTCGAGGAGAACATGTCGGCCGGCCGGGCGGCCCGCGTGTTCGAGCAGATTTGCCTCCGGGCGCTCCAATCTGAAGGGGCTTGCGCCAACGTCCTGCCGGGCTCGTCCGACCTGCTCTTTGGCCCATGACATGAGCACGTTTCTTGCTGCAATTGAGCGAGTATTCTTGTTCGTCACAGGCAATATTCGGGGTACTTGATGAGAATCAGCATCTTCGGTCTGGGGTACGTAGGCGCTGTTTCGCTGGCATGCCTTGCCCGCGACGGCCACTCGGTAATCGGCGTCGATATCGACAAGGCCAAGCTCGAATTGATCCGGGACGGCAAGACCCCGGTGGTCGAGGAAGGGATGGTTGACCTCATGGCACAGGTCGCCGCGAGCGGCAGGGTAAGGGTGACGACCGACGTGATACAGGCGGTTCTGGATTCCGAGGTTTCGCTCATCTGCGTCGGCACGCCTTCGGCGCCGAACGGCAGCCAGGACCAGTCGGCGATCATCAAGCTCACCCACGATCTGGGACGCGCCATGCGCGGCAAGGCGGACGGCCATGTCTTCGTGTTCCGCTCGACTTTGGTGCCCGGAACGGTCGAGGAGGTGCTGCGCCCGCTCGTGGAGCGCGAGTCGGGGAAGCTGGAGGGTGAGGACTTTCACGTATGCTTCCAGCCCGAATTCCTGCGCGAAGGCACGTCAATCCGGGACTACGATCGGCCGCCGTTCACGGTGGTCGGTGCCAATTCGGAGGCGTCGGTAACGCGGCTTCGCGAACTGTTCGGCCATCTTCCGTGCGAATTCCTCGCGACTTCGATCCGGGCCGCGGAAGTGGTCAAGTATTGCTGCAACAACTTCCACGCCCTGAAGATAACATTCGCCAACGAAATAGCGCGTCTGTGCGAGGGGCTGGGCGTCGACGCCTTCGAGGTCATGGACCTGGTATGCAAGGACCGGCAGCTCAATATTTCACCCGCCTACCTCAAGCCCGGGTTCGCATTCGGCGGCTCATGCCTGCCCAAGGACCTGCGCGCAACCCTGTATCTCGCGAAAACGCGCGACGTAGAACTGCCGATGCTGGGGAACGTGCTCGCCTCCAACCGCGTGCACGTCGAGCATGCCATAGCCAAAGTGCTTTCCTCAGGGCGCCGCCGCGTGGGGATGATCGGCCTGTCTTTCAAGACCGGAACCGACGATCTGCGCGAGAGCCCGCTGGTGCAGATCGCGGAGCAGTTCATCGGCAAGGGACTGAGCCTGCTCGTGTACGATCCGGAGGTGCACCTGTCACGGCTGCTCGGCGCGAACCGGCGCTTCATCGAGCAGCATGTGCCGCACATCGGATCGCTCATGCGCGAGGACATCGAGAGCGTCATATCCTCGTCCGACATTCTGGTGGTAGGCCTGAGCGGCCCCCCAATCTTTGAGGCGCTTGCGCGCCACGTGCGCGATGACCAGATCGTGCTCGACCTCGTCAACATCCCGCGGCGCGAGACGCTGCGCGGCAAGGTGATGGGGCTGTGCTGGTAGAAACGACTGGAGTATGAAATTTCAACTGATCGCGCTCGGCGATACTGAACAAGCATGAGAGATATCATTCTCGCCACATTTTTGTTCGGGTCGGTTCCGTTTATCCTGTGGCGGCCCGCCATCGGCGTATTCCTGTGGCTCTGGGTCAGCGTGATGAACCCGCATCGGTTGACCTGGGGATTCGCCTACGATTATTCCTTCGCACAGCTCATCGCCATCGCAACTCTGGTGGGGTTGCTCTTTTCCGCGGCGCCGAAACGTCTGCCGGTAACCCCGGTCACCGTGGTCCTGTTCTTGCTGATCGTGTGGATGAACGTCACCACTTTATTTTGTCTCGACATCGATCTGTCCTACCCGATGTGGGAGCGGGTGATGAAGATTCAGCTGATGATATTCGTCTCCCTGTACCTCCTGAACAGCAAGCAGCACATACAGGTGCTGGTCTGGGTCATGGCCGGTTCCGTCGCATTCTTCGGCGTCAAGGGTGGGCTTTTTACCTTGCGGGAAGAGGGAGAATTCCGGGTGTTCGGTCCTCAAGGATCATTCATCGAGGAGAACAACTCGCTTGCGCTCGCGACCATCATGACGGTTCCGCTGTTGTACTACCTGTTCTTGCAGTCCACCAAACGCTGGCTGCGCTGGGGCCTGCTCGCCGCCATCGTGCTGTGCGCTTTTTCGGCGCTGGGTTCGTACTCGCGCGGGGGCTTCCTCGCGTTCGGTGCGACGCTCGTGTTCTTCTGGTGGAAGGGGCGCCGCAAGCTCATCACCGGCTTCGTGCTCGCCCTGCTGGTACCGGTGGCGATCGGGTTCATGCCGGAAAAGTGGATGGACCGGATGTGGTCGATTCAGCAATACGATCAGGATGGATCCTCCATGGGCCGAATCAACGCGTGGCAGGTGGCCATCAATGTTGCGAATGACCGGCCCCTCGGTGGTGGTTTCGTGATCGAAAGCCGCAGCGTCTTCGACCGCTACGCGCCCGACCCGAGCGTCATCCGCGCGGCGCACAGTATTTATTTCCAGGTGCTGGGCGAGCACGGCTACGTCGGGCTCGCGCTGTTCCTGCTGCTGTGGATCCTGGTGTGGCGCGATGCGTCGTGGATCATCAGGAATTCCCGAAGTCGGGCAGGACTGCAATGGGCGCACGATCTCGCCCGTATGATCCAGGTGAGCTTGGTCGCCTACTTCGTCGGAGGCGCGTTCCTGAGCCTGGCCTACTACGATGTGCCGTACAACCTTTTGGTTGCGCTGGTTCTGACCCGCGTACTGGTCGAAAAGGAGATCAAGGCCCTCCGGGAGAAAGAGGGCGCGTCGGAGAGGCCGCAGGTGAATGTAGGCGAAGGCGTCGAGCCGAGTGCGGTCGCCAGAACCCGCTTCGACACGCAGATGAACCCCGACAGGCGCGGATAAATATGGATTCCGCGAATGAGGAACAGTTGACCGCGGCTGAACTCGAACAGGTCGGCGCTCAGACCTGTTCCGGTCTCGTTCGAAAGGTGTTGTGAAATAGCCGCAGGACAAACTTGCCCGGAGTCCTGTCCCAAGGGGTGAACCGTGGCAGCTGAAACGTGGCTCTCGGCGCGTTCCGGGTCGAGCTGCGCGAGAATGGGGTGCGTCACCGTGTGGGCCCCGATCTCCATGTCGCTCGCGTGCAGGTGGCGCGCCTGCTCGGCCGTCATCATCAGGTCGGATGGCAGCGTGCGGGACGTTTGCGCGGCAAGCTCCTCGACGCGCCTCTGCCGCTCCTCCAACGGCAGATACTTCAATGCCGCCAGCACTCTCTCGATCGCCTGGCGCCGCAAGCCGATGGTGGAGATGCCCAACGCATCGAGCCCGGCGCAGCGCGCGTCGAGAGTCTCGCCCTGCGCTCCGCGCACGGCCTCAATCACGCTGTCGTTCCACATCCTGCCGCCGTCGATGAAGCTGGTGGCCAGGAAGAACGTCGCGGGTACTCCGCGCCGGCGCAGTATGGGCAGGGCCACGGTGACGTTGTCCGCATAGCCGTCGTCGAACGTCACGCACGCCGAGCGCGCCGGAAGAGTGCCGCCTCGCAATCTGGCAGCCGCTTCCCGCAGCGGCAGCACCGTGAACCAACGCTCGAGCGCCGCGAGGTGCCAGTCGAACTCCCTCGCGCAGACATGATCCGGCACCAGGGGGTCGGGCTCCGGAACGACGCGGTGGTACACCAGGATCGAAAGGCAGCGCGAAAGTGGGCCCATCACGAATAGGAATGAGTCGCGAACCCAGGCGGATACGCCGGGTATCGGCGGCACGCTTCTTGAAGCGTAGGGGCGACTACGTCAAC
>WNFI01106074.1_pt1 | contig 14822 bp, 10 predicted proteins | sample 5400471 | NCBI WGS metagenome assembly WNFI01 (sample SAMN13153348, study PRJNA577476) | soil metagenome | isolation source: 100 cm saprolite on Douglas fir-dominated hillslope | place: USA:California | collected 2013-09-17
GTTTACTTCCGAGTCCTCCAGCCGGAGATGGCGTCGCCGAGGGATCAGATTCTTCCGGAGGATCAGATGGACTGAATGGATTATTAAACTCAGGCGTAAGTTGCGTCGCCGGGTTTGCCTTGGTCGCGAGCAATGATCGTGCATGCGCTACCAATTCCACCCGCTTATGCGGAGAAGCCGCCGGCGTCTGACCACGAGACAAGCAAGCGACGCTAACGAATACTAAGATGACTATTGAAAATTGTGGTCTCATGGGCGGCCGAGAAGTTCGATTTGCATGGTGAGCGCCATGGGCGTGTCTCCTTCGCCATCCGCCTTGCTCAGTGTTGCAGATTTCAAATGAAAGAAGTGGGACCCTGATTCTAGTCGGCCCAAAAAATCGAATACCTGTTGGAAAGTTCCCTGGACCGTGACTGCAAATGGCACGGCGATGTAATTTGTTTTAGCCCCTTTACCTAGAATGGGGGTGCTTTGCTGGCGTAAATCGACGTACTTGACGCCGGTCTCCGCCTCTAGGCGGTAGAAAAATTGCAAGTTCAGCCCCAGTGAACCGGCTTGAATTAGCCGCGATTCGATTTGCGCCGTGGCGGCCGTTAGGCCTTCCAACTGTTCCTTGAGTCCCGCTCCATTTTTGATGTTAGCAGAGATCTTTTCGCCTTCCGCGCTCTTGGTATCGAGTAGCGTTTGGTTCTCTTCTAACTTGCCACTGCGAAAATAGATCGACGCTGCGAAAAGGATCGCGACAACTCCACATACGACTTGGAGGGGACGGCGCTTCAAAAAAGGAAGAATGTCCGATGACTTCATGACTTAGTCCCGGTCTTATATTTTAGGAAGAACTCGAATCTCAGACGGTTCTTGTCCGTTTCGCGATTGAGCACCGAAGGTGTAAACTCCTCGAAAAGCATGCTGAATTTGGAATCTTTTCGGATTGATTCGAGATAAGCAGACGCCGCTCCGGTCGTCTTTTCTGCGGTGCCCGCGATGAAACCACGGAGAGCCACCCCATTGTCCCGAATTTCTACGGTCTGAAGCGTTACTCCCCGTGGACGCGTTTCCCCAAGGTGAATGAACAGATCGAAAGCACTGAACCGTTTCGCGACAAAAGCGTCCACCTCTGCGAGTTTTTTGGCCTCTTCTTCAAACTTTCCATTCAAAACTAAGGCAGTATCGCTCCCTTTTTTATTAGCTTTGATTCGCGTATCCCAATCCTGAACCTGTGCAACCAATGTTTGAATACTGTACGCTTGGACCGTGAACCATACGATCATGCCGATGGCTAAAGAGACGGCAGCTGCATTCACGAAAAACGCCGTGCGAATCACCTTGATGTCCGGCAAGCGGTCAACCTGACGAAAGTCGGGATGCCAGTTTGGAACGGTCGATGCCGCCTTATCAGTCTTTTTTTGAAGCAGGGACCGCATCGTATTTAACCATTAAACTAAAGAGTCCTAGCCAGCGGGGATCGCGGGCCACGGCTGCAACAGGCTCGGCTAAAGTCACTTGTTTCGACTCCAACCAAGAAGTAAGATCCAACTCCAAACGGGACACACCGAGCAAGCTGGCCATTGTCCCGTGCAACCAATTTAAATTTACCGGAAGCAGCGTGCACAGCACGTGGCCAATCGACTGACCGGTCTGCACTTCGTAAAATCCGATCGAAGACTGCAGCTCTTTAAGGAGACGGGCTATCAACTTGTTGCCCATGCTCGCGAAATCGAATGCGTTGGAATAAAATAGCTTCTTCGCCGATTCTTCGTCTTTGAGCCCAAGCTGTTTTTGCACAACCGGGATCATCGCTTGAATGCCGAACGAAATTGGCCGAGCCATATCAACCCCGCCAGGTCCAAGAATAAACGAGTGCGTGTTTTCCGACTCGATTTCGAGCATTAGCGCAGCGCTCTTGATCTGCTTATAACTCAGATAGTTCAGCAGCGCGCCTTGGGTGGCGACCGTTGCAAGTTCTAACGTCCGCGGATAAATTCCCAATTGGATGAACTTGTCCTGCGCATTCTGTAAATCTTCAGTCGGCGCGCCACAGAACAAGCCTTCTTTCTGCGTGCTCTGGTTAAGATCGAAATCACTTCCATCTGGCGCGTTAAGCAACGCGAGCGTGTGCTTATCGGCTTCGATGTGGAATTGCGTGTTCAACAGCTCACTAAAATAGGTCGGTTCCTTTAATTTCTTCAGGTCAAGAGGCGCTCGGCGCACGATTCTGCGCTGGGGGTAGATACCACACTTCGCCGGAACCAATGGGCCCGTAGGCTTACTACCAAGAAGTTCTCGGACGGCGGCAACGATGGCTGCATCGTCACCTGTAGGGACCTCTCTTATCTTTTCGACGACGAGTGGCGCTTCCGCGCTCGAGGCCACTGCCATTCTCACATTGTTTTCATCTTGCTCGATGAAAAAGCCTTTAGGTTTCGAAGTGATAAACATGGCCTGATAAAAACAGTTCGTCACTCAGCGCACTGATTGCGCTGGGGTAAAATGCCGATAAGCGAACGTAAACTGGGGATTCATATGAGGAGAGGCCTTGTTCGTTGTGTTAAGGAGTATTTCGGCCACAACGCCTCGCAGACAAGGGAAAACCCTTCGTTAACCCCACATGTAACGGGATTTACAATTTCTTCAAGCCCGTGTTTTTGTACAAAAACAATAAAAAACCCGCCGCTTGTAGGCGGCGGGCAGGAAAATATACGGAAACGCCCGCGTTTACTTCTGCCAAGTACGCTTTTTGTGACGGTTCGCCTTCAAGCGCTTTCTGCGCTTGTGCTTCGACATTTTGAGACGACGTTTCTTCTTCAGATTGCCCATAGTGTTTTTAAATGAATGACAAGTATGTGCGCCCTACGTGGTGTGGTGTAAAGCACTTTCTACCTCGGTAAACGTGCCCACCATCGTCGAGAAAACACCCATTTTCACCCGCGCTCCGGGGAAAAAGTTGTCCATGCTGCTGCCATAGGCCGTGAGCTGAGGCGCGTATTCGCTCCTCAACCTCTCGATCAAAGCTTCGTTCGATTCACCCAACCGCTGGCGGTTGGTTTTCCAGTCGACGATCAGCACCGTGTTCGAGCCCGGCTCATGCGCGACCAAGTCGATCACACCATCCATCCACGCTTCGGTGGTTAGTTTCGCAAATACCGATAGTTCAGTGAGGATCTGATAACGTCCGTCGCGCAATTCGCGCCAGAGTTCGCTCGTCTTGAGTTTTGCCAGCTCATCAGCGGCTCTCCGTCCGAAGCCCATCTTTTCCGCTGCTGCTTTCGCCAATTGCAAATGATTTTCCACGGACGCCTCTTTCCCACTCCACGGTACGAACTCCATCGTCTCGTGCCACCACAGTCCGTAATCAATAGGATCTTCCGACGCTTTGCTCCAGACAGGCTCGTCCAGCGCCGATTCATGTCGCGCCGAACGAACCGCATCTGACTTTCCCGCCAATTGGTGAGGCAACACCCGTTTGGGTAGACTCGGTGCATGCAATCCTTCGTTCGCCCCGGCTCGGCTTTCAGCTTCTATCGTAAGCGCCATCGTCGGCATGGGCATCACTTCGATTTCGCTGGGCCACAACGCACTCTGTGTTTCGAGCAATCCTTCGACCAATCCATCCTGACCCCACAGCGCGGCGAAACTCGCGTCGCCACGCTTATCCGCGAAATGGCTGTGCCACGGCAAAACCAAATGCCGTTTAGCCCGTGTGAACGTTACGTACATCAAGCGAGCCAGCTCACGCAACCGCTCACGCTCACGCGCGACCAATGTGTCCTCCGGCATGCTTTTCTCATCGAAGAACACCTCCATGTTTCCGCCCGCCACGCCCACCAATTTAAAGCCGTGATCAGGCCGCTCGCCGATCTCGCGCCACAGCCCGATCGGGATGACCACGGGCCACTCCAAGCCTTTCGCCGAGTGACAGGTCATGAGATTAATCGCATCGTCTGCCACATGTCCGGACGGACGGCCACCGTCCAATTCTTCCAAAAGCTCGCGCAACCATTCCCGCGGTCCGCCGCCTTCTGTGCCCAAATCCGCGGCGCGCGCGAGTTGCCGATTGAGTTCAGCCGATAATCCTCCCTGTGAATCGACCGCTGTCGCCCGCTCCTCCAAACGGCATACACTCGCTAATTCGGCCGCAAACACACCCAGGCAAACACCTTCTTCATCGACCCGGCCTATAAATGGCGCGAGCGAGCGCAAGGCTCCCTGCAACGGCTCCGGATAACGCTCAGGCTCATCCCACAAAAACTTCCTTTCTTTTTGGCCCCGCAACACCTCGGCGATCTGCGCGTCACTCACGCCGAAGATTTCGCGCAACACACCCACCCATTCAAATGTGTTCTCAGGATCGCTCAACGCCGCCAAAAGCCCGGTAATCCATGCGTACACCGGCATATCTCCGTTGCGGTTTTTTCGCATCTGCAACGACGCCTTAAGTCCCGCTTCTTGCAAAACTTTCTGTGCCGTCAGCAACCAGTCGTTGCGGGGTGCCAAGATACATACGTCTCCCCAGCGACGAACTCCAAGTGCGTCTGGTCCCACTCGGAGCAAGTAGTGGGCGATCTGCCGAACTTCTTCCTTTAAACGCTCCTCCACTTTCAACTTCGCCGCCGGCGAGACCAACGGAAACCGAGTCGCCGCACCGACCTCATTCCTCTCGCCCGTAACAAGTGGTATGTACTGAACTTGCAGCAAGAGGGCCGAGACATTTTCCGCCGGAGCTAAACCTAAATTGTATTCCCTCTGTGGACCAAATGCCGTCGGAAACCCAGCGTTCAAAAATTCCGTAACGCGCACCGGCGTGCGGAATGTGACATTAAACCGCAGCTCTTCTCCTCCTTCCCCTCGCGAAAACGTTTCCACGTGTCGGAGGAAATTTCTCAGATCCGCCCGTCCACCGTAGATGGACTGCTGACCATCGCCAACCAGGCTAAAATGACCGGCGCGCGGCGGCTCACCTCGTCCTGGCCAAGTACCTAGCGGCGCACCAGTAGGGCGCGCCAACTCAACGAGCACCGAAAACTGTTCCGGATCAGTGTCCTGCGCTTCATCAAGGATGATCCGATAATCTTCCCCACGGATCTGCTCCAACGCTGTCGGATTTCGCAAAACGGCCAATGCTGCTTCGATCTGATCGGGATAAGTTTGTACGCCGCGATCACGTCGCCATGCGCGATATCGTTCGGCCAATTCCGCCGCCAAAATCGCGCCGACTTGCGACAGCCACCGTTTCAACGGCGCAAAGAGTTCCTGAAACAGATCATCAATTCCAGCCGCCGTGCCTTGCGGTTTTGGAAAGGGCACATAGCCCTTTCCGTTTTGAATTATGGCCACCCAGGCTTCGGCCAGCGCCTGATTTTTTCGCAATCCCGCTTCGCCGACCCTGGAAGTCTTCGCGAGGCGGATCTTGGATAATGCCTGCAGATTGGGCTCCGGTGCGGTCCCCGGCTTTGGGCCACGGAGAAATTTTCGCGCGGCATCCGTACTAAATTGATGCGCGAGTGGAAAAATGCTGTCGAGCGGCGTAAATCTCAAAAATACTTCCATCTGTTCCGTGCTCACGCTCGCGAACGTCATCGCGTCCTGCTCAATAAACTCTTCCCACCGCGCTTCGTCATCCGATTCGATAACACTCGGCGCCAAGTTCACTCCCAGCTCAGCGCCATGCCGTTGCGCGAGCAGCAAACAGAAGCTGTGAATCGTCCCAAAAAAAGCCCGGTCAAGTTGATCCACCGCGCGCATGTCGCCGCCGCGCTCGGCCAATTCGCGCCATAACACGCTGCGAGCCCGCTGTTGGATCTCAGCAGCGGCTTTCTTCGTGAATGTCACGACGACGGTACGCGGCAATAAGTCGCGTCCCTCGGACGACATCGCCATTCGCGCTAAGCGCTGCGAAATCGCCGTGGTCTTGCCTGAACCTGCATTCGCGCTCACCGCAAAATTGCGATGAAACTCTGAGCGGAAACGCTCACGCGCCGCTTCATCCTGCGGTAGCTCAGGCATCTTCGGCCCCCTCTTCGATCGTTTCAGGGAACGTCTCGGCGAACTTCTCGACTAAAATTGCTCGCGCAATCGGTGCGCACGCCAACGGCAAAACGTAACCATAAGTATAGTCCGTGCGATCCACCGTCAGCTGCCCGTACCGGCCGGTGTTTATGTGTCGATGGATTTGTTTCAACGGGCGCAAAGCCGCATCGAGTTGCTCCATCTCCAAAGCAGAATCGGATGTCCCATCTGGTTTTATCAACCACACTCGCCCAGAACGTGCGCCGAGAGCACGTGCCATCGCGAGGTAAAGACCCAACTGCAACGATTCGCCTCGAGACATTTTTTTCACCGAAATCGGCTTGTCGGCACCGGTCTTGAAATCAACCAACACGACATCGGAGCCGTCCCACTGCGGCCGATCCGAGAGAGCCAGATCGATCCGACCATAAACGTGCAACGCACCATCCCCCGGCACAGGTAACAGAACAGCGCGCGGCGGGGACCACTCAAGCACCGCAAAACGACCCGCCGCGAGCGGCTGCACTTTCGTCAAAAGTGCAGAAGCGACTTGAGTCAACTCGGCGTGGAACGAATCCCAGTAGCGATCATTCGGCCATTGTGAGCGCAAAGCCTTCAAAGCCGCATCGAGTTTTAACCGGCTCTCTTCTGCCGTGGGAACTTCGCAAAAATCTCCTTCAGCCGGCAAGCCGCGCAAGGCTTGCGCGAGCAGTCGATGGGCGAGTTGTCCCACTGCTTTCTTCCGACCTCGCGTAAGTGGTGCCCATTCGATCCTTCTCACGCCCAGGACCGCTTCGTACCAAAGCTCGACAGGATCAGTCACTGCACGTTCAACCAGTCGTGCGGGCAAACGGCCCGGGCGGGTCTTTTCCGAATCGGCTGAATAAAAATACTCGTTAAATGGAATGTGCGCATTTCGCCGGCTCTGCCAAATCTTCCGCCATGTGGCCGTATTCAAAATCTGCGCACCGTTTTCTGTTTTCTCCGCCGTTTCTCTTTCGTTCCTCGAGGTATTTTTTTCGACGGCCCTCGCGCGCCGCCCCCACTCGCCTTCTAGCGAAAGTTTTTTTGCCTCGTCTACTTGAGCAAAGAGAACTCGCTCCACCCAAGAATTCGGTCCGAGCTTAAGCTCTGTGTTCTCTTCGTCACTTAGCGCACCACTGAAAACGACCTTGCCGCGCGTGTTTCGCGCCAAGCTCGCATAACCAGCTTTCTCCAGCGCATAGCGATCATCCGCCGTAAAGAGTCCCAACGAAAATCGTCCGCGTTCCGTGATCTTGCTTCGCGCTGCATCAGGCAGCCACGGGCTCGATTCGATGCGGAGCGGCCAAAGGCCTGCATTGGACTCGCATAAAATCAGATCCGACCACACTACGCCTTCCGCGCGGCGGCGCGTCGTCAGGGTCACGCGCGCAAAGCAACCTTTGCCCGGCGCGCCAGGTACGGGGCTAGCGTCTGGTAAAAAATCGCGAAGTGTGGTGGTGATCAGCCCAACGGGAAGAAGCTCCGTTTCTCGCTCGGCAAATGCTTTCAGGGCTTCTCAACCCGGTGGCAGTGGCAAGACAAAGTCCTCGCAAACTTTTTCAAACTTTTCCAACGCGTCGCTCAGTGTCAGCTCCGTTGGCCATGCCGACAGTTTCTTTGCCACGCCCCACACGGCACAAAAATCTTGATCATCGGCCTTCTCCAGGCGGTCCAAATAATCCGCAAGGCGATGTGTCTGGTTTTCATCGAAAAGCCGTTCACTAACACGCCGTGCCGCCCCCAGCGGCACCGACGCTAGATCGAGCGGACGCAACCGCGCCCAAATTTCAAGAAACTGTTCAAGCCGTCCACCCTGCTCATAGTAGTTGAGAATCGCAGTCTGAATTTTCACTTCGGCCGGCGGCGCTCCCTTCGTTTCAATCATGTCGGCGAAATCTATCCCCTGTTTAACAAGGTGCGTCGCGACTCGCAGGTGAACGGGATCCGCCGCTGGAAATATCACGCCAATATCTTCCGCACCTGTGGACAACAGGTCGGCTACTTTTTGCGCGATGAGTTCCGCTTCGTCGGTCCGGCCCATTCCGACCAAAACTTCCGCGGTCGGAGAAGATCGCACCGGCGCGTCCGCCGTCCACCCCTCGGCAACGGCGTCTCCAGAGAGGACGTCTACAGGGTCGAGTACCTGCGGTTCAACGCCAAGTAAAGTTTCCCACAGCCTGATCCATTTCTCGTCGAGTTGCTTTCGTCCAAATTCGGGATCAGGCAAAACGACCGTCACATCGCTCCCGCGGCGAGCCAGCGCAGCTACGTTAAAAAATTCACCCCACGCTTCCGCGCTGAGTCCGTAGATGAGTAAGCGATCTCCGATGCGCGACGCATCGGACGACGGAGCGGTCAGCGCCGCACGTGCATCCTGCTGCTGGGAGAACTCATAACCCAGCCGCTTCACCCAAGCGTAAAATTCGCCAAAAACATCAGCCAACAAAAGGTGAGGAAAATCTGAAGGCGAAAAGCCGCCGTCGAGAAGTTCATCGAAATCATCGAGTGCGCGTTCGGGATCGCTCTGCAGAGTCTTTAGCATCCCCCATGGTTCTTCTTCGGTAGAAAGATTCTTAAGCCGGGCGGCGATCACGCGACGCAAGCCAAGCAACAGCAGTTCGCGTCCAAGCGCGGGTGGACTTTTCTCGCGCTCCAGAGAATGCCATTTTTTTCTAGCCAGTCCCGGCGAAAGAAATTCCACACCCAACAGCGGAAGATTTTCGCGCAGACAACGCTGTTTGAGGGCGTGCGCCTGACCTCGCGTCGGCACCACCACATAGTCTCGGCGCAAGCGACCCGGCTGATTGAGCCAAGGCCGTATGACGCGCTGCCAAGCCGTCTCGGCATCGCGCGTCAAATAGAGATCACAGTGAGGAGAAGCCACGGGTGACCACAATCAACACCCATGTTTCGTCCCAGCTCAAAGATTTTCCGAACAAGCACTCCGGGAAAGCGTCGCCCTAACCTCTTTCTCTTTATTCTTTGTCTTAATCTTTCGTCAGCGTTTCGACGTCTTTTTGAGGAACCCCAATTCGAGAGAAAAATTAAGATAAAGAACAAAGAGAAAGAATCACCCGCGTGCTCATCGCTCGGTTTCCTGCTTGAAAAAACAAAACCCCCGCGGCCTTAGGCGCACGGGGGTCAACGGGGACATGGAGAAAATCTAAATTACTTCGCGAACACCCACTTTGAGAGTTGGGACTTGTGACGGGACGCCGAGTTCTTGGAAATCACGTTATTCTTGGCAGCTTTATCGAGCGCGGAGCTGAAAGCGACCGCAACGGCCTTGGCTTCAGCGGCTTTGCCTTCGGAGGCGGCTTTTTGCAGCTTCTTAGCTAGCGTCTTCAGACGGGTTTTCACGGTCTTATTGCGGAGGGTACGCGTCTCGGCTTTGCGAGCGGCTTTGATTGCGGACTTGGTGTTGGCCATGGGAAATTAAATTGTGGAAGGGTTAAGAAGCCAGACATCCGAGGGTGGAGTCAAGCGTGGAATCAAGACAGCCAGACCGATGGCGTCGCCCGCTGTCGAATAACGTCCTTGGACGTGGGATGATCGCAGTGTCTAAAGGTGGGCGCTGACCACTGGGCCTACCGTCGCGCGAAACATGCGTTCTCCACGCACGCAATTGAGGCAGAGGCCGTTTGGGTCATTCTCATGACGTTTTCGCGTCCGGACACGCAGGGGCTCGAGATCTGCCGACGGAATGGTAAACGCTAGCGTCGGCTATAGGCGGCATCGAGGGGCTAAGAGTCACACACCTCTCACTGATATACTTCAAAATACCACTCAAACAAAAGCCGCCTTCGCGACGCACGAAGGCGGCCAAGCAAGTGATAGTGTCTCAGTTTTTTAGAACTTACCGCCAATCGTGAAATAAACGGTACGGGGAGCGCCTTGGTAGTAGTAGGCGCCATCAGCACTGCTTACTACAACGCCATCGATTTCACCGAGGTAATTCTTGTTAAGTAGGTTATCGATGGTGACGCGGGCAAAGACGTCTTTAAGGAGGCCGTAGCCCTTTTTGTTTTCCCAACCCGCACGGGCGGAAAAGACGGTATAGCCAGGGGCGTACTCGTCATTTAGGAAGGTGCTATAGCGCTTGCCAATCGTTTGTTCGGTCAAGCCAACTGTAAAGCCGTAAGGCCCGATATAGTCAGCACTGGACTGTATAGATAGCACAGGCACCTGCGGCGTGCGTTTGTCTTTTACGTGAACCAAATCCGTTCCATTGTAATAGTTCTGCTGAAATTTCGAATCGGTATACGAGATCGAGGTGCTCAGGCGTAGACTACGGATCGGCTTCCACGCGAGGGCCGCTTCGATACCCTTTGTTTCTACGTTGCCTACGTTCTGTAACACCGGTTGGCCTACGAGGCCACGATTAGCGACCGCGCTGTCCGTAGCCGGAGTGACATCGAGGAGCCGGTTGTGATAAGCAACGTAATAGCCCGTCAGCGACGCATCGATTCCACCCCGACTAGTGCGAATACCGAAGTCGACGTTGTCCGACGTTTCTGACTTCGTGGTTGGATCATAGTTGGTGTCCGTGAAGTAGTTGAAGCCCGGTACACTATAGTTGTGCGCATAGTTGGCGAAGACCTGTTCCGTTGAGGTCAGCGCGTAGCTGGCTCCGATCTGAGGGCTGAAATCGTTTACGAACGTCTTTTTGCGATAAGCGAACGTCTGATAAGCATTGAAGTACGTGCGATTCGGGATCCCGTGAAAATCACGCGTAACGTCCAAGGCTTTGATGCCGAAGTTAACAGTCAGCTTATTGTCGAGTAGCTTCAGCTTATCTTCAATATAGTACTGCAAGACCGAGTTGTTGAAGCTGTGATAATAAATGTAATACAACGGACGGGACAGATCGATGTAGGGAGGCGGTGTTTTGTAGCCAGCGAGCGCTGAACCAGGACCACCCAATTCGTAAGCGATACGGACGCGAGAGTAACCTTCGTGCTCGACCCAAAAACCGGCCGCAACAGTCTGAGGGATACCGGCGAAATCAAGGTTGTATTCGGCGCGACCAGTCAGACCTTCGCGGTTGCTCTTTTGGATTTCTTGACGAGCGAGCAAACGATCAGGTCCTGAAACGCTGGACGCGACGCTGTCTTGCCATGCCGTACCACGTCCGCGTTGGTTCTGATAATACGGAACGAACGTGACCTTCAGATCGGGCGTAATTTGCCCTTCGACGTTTAAGTTAACCAAGTGATCACGACGGGCGTTGATCCAACGCTCATAGTTGGCCGTGTCTGTCGAAGGATCGCCCGTGTAGCCGGCGAAAAGTACCGCGTAGTTGTGATTGTACCAATCCGTCTTCGCGATACTGAACACGTCGTGGTCGAAACGGTCGTTGTATTTGTAGGCCGCTGTGACTTTGAAGATTCCAAATTGCTTTTCGAATTTCGATTCGACGTGGAACCGTTGCACCGAACCCGGGCCGTAGGAGACGTCCGAGTGCAACTGCGATACAGCAAGATAACCAGAATAGCCGCCTAAGAAAGAACCCGTGTCGGCACGCACGAAATAGCGATATAGCTGATTGCTGCCAGTGGTAAAGTTGGCCTCGACTCCCATCTGAGAGAGCGGATTCGCAGTGAAATAATGGATCGCGCCGCCGAGCGCGCTGTAGGCGGGCGTGCTTACATCGCCGGATCCCTGTGACAGTTTAATGCTGTCCATGGTTTCAGCATCCAGGAATCGGCTGACACGATTGCCGCGCTCGTCGTTGCGCCCCATTGGAACACCATCGATGTCGAATGCGATTTGGTTGATATCGAAGGCACGCAAGCGCACCGAAGCGCCGAACTCGTAAAGTCCGAGCGTATCGTTCGTCTGTACCATCACACCTGGTAAACTGCGCAGGACGAGCATGGGCTCCATACCGGGGATTGCTTGAGCTTGGATTTCAATTTTTGGCAGTGTGCTGTTCGCACGCGTTTCGCTTCGGTCTGTCACCGAGATCGCCTCCATATTAACGACCTCGGATCCCGATGCGGCCGGAGTTGGTTCTTCAACCGCCCGCATCTTGCCTCCGAGTAGTGCCATAGCACCTACAGCCAGCCAACGTTGTGTTCTATTAGCTTTTTTCATATAATGAATATTTTTTGATCTAATGAATCTGGTTCACTTCGTTTTAGCATTGGTAGTGCCATTGTTACTACAGTGTGACGTTTTGATTACGTGCCGGGTCTTTCGCCTTAGTGAACGTCTAAGGAATAAACCCTAACGAGCTGCCGTGGATTTTTTTAGTGCTTTCACATCGCTTCGCAGGCAAATCGAGGGAATGCCCGTTTCCGTTAATCGATCTCCGCTCCTCACAGCCGACCGCTGGAAAGACTACCAGCTGCTCGATAGCGGGGATGGCATGAAACAGGAGCGCTGGGGCGAATACACCCTAGTTCGCCCCGATCCGCAGATCATCTGGCCCAAGCAAGGGGGACCTTGGACCAATTGGGACGGCTTTTATCATCGCAGCGAGACCGGCGGTGGCCGTTGGGAATTTCATAAACAGGTACCCGATTCGTGGAAGATTTCCTACGGTTCGCTCACGTTTAAGATCCATCCAACCTCATTTAAGCACACCGGACTTTTTCCCGAACAAGCGGTCAATTGGGACTGGTTTTCAAAGAAAATCAGTGAAGCGAAATCCAGCGGGCGCGAAATCAGCGTGCTCAATCTTTTTGGGTACACTGGTGCCGCTACGTGCGCCGCAGCCGCGGCGGGCGCAACCGTCTGCCATGTCGACGCCGCAGAAGGCATGGTAAAGTGGTGTCGTGAAAATGCCGCTTTGAGCGGACTGGCCGACGCACCTATTCGCTACATCGTCGACGATTGCCTGAAATTCGTCCGCCGGGAAATTAAACGCGGACGGAAGTACGACGCGATCATCATGGATCCGCCCACTTACGGGCGAGGCAGCACCGGAGAGATGTGGAAGCTCGAAGATCACTTGTGGGACTTACTCAAGGAGTGCGGCGAAGTACTTTCCGAAAAACCATTGTTCTTCCTCATCAACGCCTACACCGCGCGTCTTTCTCCGACCGTCGTTGTCAATCTGCTGATGGAGCTGATGAATTCTCATCCCGGCGTGATCACAGGAGGCGAGGTGGGTCTCCCCATTCAACGTGATGGCAAAGTACTACCGTGCGGCATCTACGGACGTTGGGAAAGTCCATCTACATGAAGGCGCTCAGGGCGCTGATGTGCGGATGCTGTTGTGTGTGGATCGGTTCGCTGAGCGCCGATGACGAGGCGGACCATCACCTGACGTGGGGTTCAGTTAGCTTTTATTCCGAGAACGACAAATATTTTGCGGGCACAGACCAATACTACACGAACGGCTTCAAAATCTCCGCGCTCAGCGGCGCGCTTAACAATTTCACCGATCATTCGGTTCCCCATCCGATCCGCTTCATTGCGCAAACCTTGGAACCCGTTTCGGAAAAAGGGGCCGATTATAAACTGGGCGTTTCTCTCGGGCAAAATCTCTATACCCCCGTCAATATCCATACTCCCGTTCCACAGCCGAATGACCGGCCTTACGCAGCCTGGCTGTATGCTGGCACGGTGTTTCAAAATTATCTTCCCGCGCAGCGTAGGGATGGATCAACCGGTGTACCACGGTTGGATGTATATGAATTTAATGTCGGGACCGTCGGACCCAACGCACTTGGCCAACAGATTCAAAACAGTTTTCACGACATCATCAACGCACCTCACGCCCAAGGCTGGGCGAACCAGATCCATAACGAGCCGGGCATCAATATCATTTTCGAGCGCAAGTACCGGTTTCAAACCGATCAATCTCGAACGGGGTGGAGCGCCGATTTTATCCCGCACGGAGGCGGCAGCCTCGGCAATGTGTTCACCTATGCTAATCTCGGCGCCGAAGGACGGGCCGGATGGCGTTTACCCAGGGATTTCGGTACCGATTTGATCCGTCCGAGCGGAGATTCAAATTCACGCGTGCCGCCCGCGTTCAGCAGTTTCCTGTTCGTCGGCGTAAACGGACGCGCCGTGTTGCGGGATATTACGCTTGATGGGAATTCCTTTCGCAGCAGCCCAAGCGTCGACAAAAAACCGCTCGTAGGTGACCTGCTCGGCGGTATTGCTTTGGGTTTTAAGTATTTTCAGATCACCTATGCACAAGTCGTTCGGTCAAAAGAATTTTACGGACAGGGCAACGCTCAGGTCTTTGGATCGATAAGCACGACGTTTTTCATTTCCTACTAACTCCGAGCCCAACATGTCTCTCGCTGACTCTTACTACGCAGCTTCAACCGATCTCCTTAAAAAGGCCGTCGATTCGAATAGGTCAACGATCCAAACACTCGCGCCGATCATCGGAGGATCGATCGCCAAGGGCGGGGTGCTGCACACCTTCGGTAGCGGTCACTCGGAAATTATTGGCCGCGAAATTATCGGTCGCGCAGGCGGACTGATGTGCGTGAGCGGCATCTTCGATCCCGGGATGGGGTTTTCGGAAAACGTGTTGGGCTACGGCGCGCGTTTGGCCGAGCGCTATGATCGAATGCATGGGCTGCTTGCCAACGAAACGATCGTGGTCATCTCCAATTCAGGAAAGAACGCATCCCCGATCGAAGTTGCGCTCTATGCCAAGCAGAAGGGTATGACGGTTGTAGGCCTAACTTCCCTTGCGATGAGCACGACCGCTAAAACCGTTCACCCCGGCGGCAAGAACCTTCATGCAGTATCTGACTACGTCCTCGATAATCACGGACTTCCTGGGGACGCTATTGTATCCGTAACCGACACGATCGCCGCAG
>WNFI01150686.1_pt1 | contig 14817 bp, 14 predicted proteins | sample 5400471 | NCBI WGS metagenome assembly WNFI01 (sample SAMN13153348, study PRJNA577476) | soil metagenome | isolation source: 100 cm saprolite on Douglas fir-dominated hillslope | place: USA:California | collected 2013-09-17
GGAACCGATCTTGGACGTTCCTGTCGGCAGGATCAGATTCTGTACGCTGATCGCATTGACTACATCCAGCGCGGACAGCCCCTTCGACTGCAACGCTGTTGTATTCAGATCCACCTGCACCTGACGTTGTTTTCCGCCATAGGGATAGGGCACAGACGCCCCGGGCACTGTGATCAGCTGCGTCCGAATGAAATTCAGGCCATAGTCGTTTAGCTCTTGCTCTGACAGATTTTGCCCCGAGAGGGCCAATTGGAGGACGGGCACACTCGATGCGCTATAGGCAATAACGAGCGGTGGCGTCGACCCCGCAGGCAACTGCTTAAGTTGGGTCTGAGAAATCGCCGTAATCTGTGCAATACCCTGTTGAATGTTCGCAGTCGGCTGCAGGAACACTTTAACAACAGCAATTCCATACAGCGACTGCGATTCGACGTGCTCGATGTTATCAACGGTGGTGGTAAGCGCTCGCTCTGTGACGCTAACGATGCGGTCGCTCATGTCTTCAGGAACCAAACCATTATAGGTCCAGATGATGCTGACAACCGGAATGTTGATGTTCGGAAAAATATCCGTCGGGGTGCGAACGATTGCCAGCATCCCCATAATGAGGATAAGTATGGCCATCACCACGAAGGTGTACGGCCGCCGTAATGCGAGTCGCACGATCCACATAGAATTTCGTTCCTGTTGATCAATTACCGACGGCCGTCAGTTTGCTGTCCGTGGTCTCGTTATCTCGGTCCACATCTTCGACCGCCCCCTAGAGTTCCTCTCCGATGCCTGAGTAAAATCCGCTGTGTCGGTTATGGGACTCCGTCGCAATTTGGTGCCCCATTTGACGCGGGGGGACGCGACTGGGTTGCTTACCTCTTGCGACAACTAGCAAAGCAGTGTGTTAGAGCTGAACGAGGCTCTTCAGCCAGCGCCAGGTGCATCAGTCGCCTGAGTTCCGCGCGTGCTCGTGATACCTGGGCTTTCAGGGTTCCCTCTGTTACTCCCAAGATGTGCGCTGCTTCGCTCCTGGTTAGCCCGTCCAAGTCACGCAACTGGTATGCCTGCGCAACGAAGGCGAAAGCTCCGCTACGAATTGCATCAGACGCCCGCAGGTCCGACTCTCTATACACCATTCTCGCGAACGGAGTTTCCGGACCACCTTTGGATTGGCGGTTGGCCATGCACCCCGGCAGCAGAGGCCGTTGACGCCGACGCGGGAATCGTAGCAATGGGGCGGCACTATTGCGCTCCGGCGTCGCCCGCTTCAAATCTTTTCCTTGATCGCATCAACTACATCGCGTATAATAATCTGCCTCGGAGGGAGCTTACGCTCGCGAGGTCGGCGAGTTCCGGAACCGAGATGAAACCTTATTGTTCCCGGGGGCATCATCTTCTTCCGGGAGGCAAGTTCGGTTCGGCAGACTCTACTTACAAAGATACGAGCCATCTTTAGGCGGAGAGACCAAACATCCCATCTGGACTGATCCCGGTTACACAGGGTTTCCTGAACAGCCATCACACTGGCAGAAACTTTCTGTGGTTTCTGAGGTTGGCTGAAAGCTCGGCGCACACCTACCTTTGTCGGGTGTAGCAAGCGTCCAGTTCAGCGCTGGACTTTTCATTTTGGCCAACAGGGAGCCCTGGTCGACGACTGCGGAGAAGCGGAGACGGCGGGAAGGAACTGTGGGTTGAGCTTTGAAAAGAGCGGAACGTTCAACAGGCTCCATAAAGCTAGTCATTGGCTTATGAGGGATAAGGATATCTGTTTGGACGTGGCGCGATTAGCGGCCCCTTCCTCGGCATTGAAAAGGAGACGCACATGAAAGCAGCGACCTTGCATCAGCTGGCTAGGTCGGCTTTTGTTGCATTCACCGGACGGGCATGACATTCACCCTTCATGCAGAAATCCATTCGCAGGAATTAGTCGCAGGAATTAATTGTCGTCCAGCCACGCGACCTGCCAGAAGTGGCTCAGATACCTGGCAATTCGTTATTTCTACATTCAGGCGGTTCTGGTGGCACCTATCTTTACATCGAGCAACAGCAGGGTGCGCGTCTCACAATCTTTGATGTTACGACCCAAGCAAGATCACGTTGGTAGGGTCGATCACGCTGGCGCATTCGACTTCGTTCGCCCGCTCGATGGTCATGGTGAACTTGTACGATTCCGCGACAACAGGGGAGTCGCTCTTCTCGATTTACACAAGGTGAAGGCACCGTCGTTGCGAATGATCAGTGGTCTATCTGAGTTTGGCTCTACACAGTCACTTGGTGAGACTGGCTTAATGGTGAATGAGCCCTACAACTACGTGCGCGCAACTCCACGGGATTATCAGGTGGCCGACATCTCCTTGCCCTCCGAGCCTGTGCTGCTGGCAACTTCTCTGGGAGGAACTACGTGGCTTTCAAGATCGCATTCTCGCAGGGCATCCTCAATCATCTCTTTTTCTTGGGCAGCAAGCCTTTCAGAAAGTTCAACCTTCACTTTCGGTTCGGGCGCAAGAGGTTGTCGGGAAAGCCAGATCTCATCGACTGAGAAATTCTCTGATTGGGCTTGGCTTATCTGGAGTTGCAGATATCGCGCTTTCTAGCCAGGCGCGATAGACAAGATCGCGCAACATGCGTGCGCCGGCAGCCGTGCGGCTATAGACCATCTCCCTTGCCTCCTGATCGTTGACATCGGCGAAAGCATTGCGCTTGTCGAGCTTGTATATCATTTCGACGTTGCTGCCGGCTTCGTCGAGATGAGCCAGGACCAAATCGAAGACGTCTCCCTTCAGGTGACTCGGCTTCCCGATCCGGGAGAGAATATCCTCTTCTGAGAAAGAGATGGCATCCACATATTGCGACTCGAAGCGCCCGTGGACTTTAGGATCGCGGGTGTATCCGTTCGGATTCGGCCCCTGCCAGCCATCGTGATGAATCGTGTCGTGCAGCGGCTGTGATCCGTCTCCGATGTAATGTCCCATCCAGGCCACATAGAACGCGCAGGTCTGCTCCAGGAAGGCCGTGTCTTTGCCATCGGCGCGCGCTTTGCGCAGATATCGCATGTCTGCGACGAGGTGGCCGTACACCTCGGCGGCGGCATACGGCAGCGTACCGGTCCAGCGCACGTTCATGCGGCGGGCGTTCTCCGGATCGGACTTCTCGATGCGGAGATTTTCGCGGTAAAGTGCCAGCACAAACTCGTAACGAGAACGCGGAACCTCTGTCATGAAGGAGAACTGCTCGCGGAACCAGCCGTGGTTGGGGTCTTCTTCGATCTTAGAGAAAGGCTCCGACGCCTGACGCCAGGTGTCCGGAATCTGGCTGAGCCGGCGATGTAGTCGGCATACTTCTTCAGGAAGACGGGACCATCGTCGGGCAGCGTATCCACGGCGGTGCGATCGATGACTGCGTGGGCCCGAGTGCCCCACGGAAAGGCCGGATCGGGGATGCAGAGCGCTGCGACAAGAAAAATAGCTAAGGAATATTTGCGCTTCATGGTTCGACTCCAGGCAGCAGCATTACATCGGTTTGGGTGGAAGCTTTACACCGTTACAGCACATGAGAGACGGTTGAAGCCGTCCATCGATCTATGGATCGAGCGGATCAAGAGGATCTTGCTGCAGCGACTCGGCTTTCGGCAGGAAGACAAGGCTGGTATCGGAAAGACGACCGACGAGCTGGTACGGCAGATAGCCCAACTCCTTAAGGCAGCGGTCCGCGAAGGGCTGGCTTGCAATATTGCCGATCTGCGCGGCATCGCTAATCACGAGCGCAGGCTTGTTCATCGGCATATTGTAGCGATAGATCTCTCGCGCAGCGTTGCGCATGTTTGTCGTGGTATGCCGAGCATGCGGATCGACAAGGATCGCAGCTTCCGGAACATGGTAATCATCGAGCAGAGCCTTCTTCATCTCGAGCGCTTCGGAAAAGCGGGTCTGCGAAGGATGCACATAGCCGCCAGACACGAGTACGAAGGGTGCGTTGCCCGCGTGATATGCCTCCGCCGCCAACGCAGTGCGCCTGCGGCCGGCGATGGAAAGAGCTGTGTTCGGATCGCTTGGTCCGGCGCCGGGGACGACAATGACGGAATAGGTATAATCTTTCCAATGAATAGAAGGAATCGCCTTGACCGCGGCTTCGTTCGCGGCTGTCTCCATAGGCTCAAGCCTACCTGCTTCATCGCGATGGTTCAAAGCAAGCAGTTGCAGAGCAGCCTTGAGCGAGGGATCGAAGAAGATCTCCAAGGTGGTGGTTTCGATAAATATTTGTTTTACGAGCGAAGCGATGCGCTGCCGAAAATCGGCAGAGTTCACATCAAAGGAGATGGAGTCGATCAACGGGTAACGTGGAGCGGCGCCCTGCCCATAGACGGCGATGATGTTGTTCAGACCACGAGCGCACACCTCCCATGCGTTCACAAGCAGCCCTTCTCCGCTTTGCTTCTGGTAAAGTACGTAGGCGCCACTGGGGCGGAGGTTTTTGTCAACCAGTTCCCGTAAGGATGAGTTGTCCTGATATATCCGGGCGAGGGCGAACGACACAATGCGGATCTCCTCCTCGGTCCAGACAAGAGCCCTCAGGGTACAGACAGCATCTCCCTTGCATGTCTGTAGAGCCAGCGTGAGGAACTGCTGCCGCTCCGCGCTTATCTGGCTGAGCATCTTATCCCCCGTAAGCAGGGCGCGCACTCCAGACTCGGCCTGGAGCGCAGAAAGAAGATAGAAATCCTTGTCCTGTAAAGCGCTGTGCAACTGCAAAGGCCTGGTGACCGCCTGGGCTATGGATAGACGAGGGAAGGTGAAGATTGCTGCCGCAAAAAGCAGGCGCGACAATGAACCGAGTTGCATGGACAAAAATCTCCTGTGGATCAAAACAAACTGACGGTTTGACCTCAAGGGGCGGGCTTGGAGTAACGCCGGCCAGGTCCTAGAACTTCAGGCTCAGCCCGGTCTGCACGTTACGGGAGGTGCGCGCCGATGTTTGGCTGAGAAAGTTGCTGGAATTGACTGTATTGATTACTGCACCGGTGCAGCCAGAAGTGGTGTTGCAGTTGAGATTGTTTGTATTGAGTAGATTTTCAGCTTCGACAAACGCTGCTAGATGGAATCGCTCGCCTAAGTTGAAATAGCGTTTGAGTTGTGCATCCTCTTGTGAAAGCCCGCGGCCGCGCAACCGGTTGCGGCTCACAAACAGTGGGCGATCATTAATGACTCCATCGTTGTTAAGGTCAGTTCCAGCGATTGGATTGATGGGATAACCGGAGTTTATGAACGTCATCGATGAGAGCTCGAAGCCGTTCAACCAGCGCCAAGAGTGAGCGCTTACGGTTGACTGGTAAATGCCTTGAATGACGAGGTTATGTCGGGTGTCGTTATCGGCATTGCCATAGTCGCGATGAATATTGGTCGGATCGCTGACGCTGCCGCCCTCACCGATATTGTCTGCCAGGGCGTGCGAGTACATGTAGTTGATCGTGAATTCGAATCCTCTGGAGAGACGTTTCTGTAGGGTGAGGAATCCACCGTTGAAGTTTGTACTTGCGCCGCTCCGGATAAGATTGATTGCCCCGAAGCTCGTATTGGGTCGATTGGATGTTCCCGCAAAGATTGGACGGCCATCGGCCAGAGTATTTCCAGTCATGGTGAGGTTAGTATCCGTGTAGTAGAGACCATGTTTCAGACTTGCATACTGATAGCCAACTGTTAGCTGGGTGTTATATCCCAAGTCCTGCTGAATTTGCAGGTTTGCCTGATGCTGGTATGCGTTATGCAAGTTTCGATCAAAGGCCGTGATATTCGGTTTCACTTGAAAGCTGGAGCCGCTTAGATTCGGTACATTGGGGAATATTGGAGCACCGGACGTATTACCTGCGACCTGATAGCTGAGAAGGCGATGTCCATTGACTTGGGCCGCATTGTAAAAGGTGCCCAGTCCGGGCACATCATAGTACATCCCATACGCAGCGTGCACGACAGTCTTACGGCTACCTCCAGGAGACCAGGTGAGACCGAGGCGCGGTGCGATGTCGGTGTAGTCGTTTGGCACATCGCGAGAGAGCGGATAGGGCGCCTGAGCGTCAAAGGTGGGGAAAAGAATGGCTTCATAGCGGGCGCCAATGTTAACGCTGAGATTGGGGCTGAAACGGATCTCATCCTGCGCAAAAAAGTTAAGAAAGTTGAACGCGATACGGACATTAGGATTGCCGCTGTTGGTCGTAAGGAAGGTGTAGGTGTAGGGCAGGCCCGTCGCGGAATCAATCTTGTTGGAGACAGTGTTGAGATACTGATTAAGCGAGCTGACGGCGGGACGGCCGTTCTGAGCGGCAAGACCACTGAAGGTAAAGGTGGGGGCAGTGCCAGACAGGTTCGCAAAGAGCTCGTGATCGAACTCGCCGCCGAACTTCATGGTGCTGCGGCCGCGCGTCCAGGTGAGGTTGTCGAGCACACTTGTGCTGCGTTCCGTCGTCGTCGTGGTAGTGAGCGGGCTGTAGCCGATGTTTGCGACGCTGCTGATGTTGATCAAAACGCTTCCCTGAGGCGAGCTGTTGACCACAGGGAAGTTTCCGGTGTCGCGCTGAATGGTGCCAAAGCGCAGCTCGTTGAGCAGTTTGCTGGAGAGTATGGTGGCTAGTTGGACGCCACCACCGTTTTGGTGGTCGACGTAGTGGGAGCCTCGGTCGACGATGCTGAGTCCACCGGCGTTGTTGGGTTGATGATTCGTAAAGCGCGCGAAGCGAACGTAACCGCTATTCTTCGGGTTCAGGGCAAAGTCAACTTTGCCGACCAATGTCCGATAGGTTTCGCCGAAGGGTGCTGTGCCTATTTCAGTGTTGGGCAGCCCGAGCGCAGCGGCATTGGCCGGAGTAATGGTGATGACGTTGGGGAGGGTGTAGGGGTTATTTTCAAATTGGCCAAAGAAAAAAAGTTTATCTTTAATGATTGGGCCGCTGAGGGTGAACGCTTCATCATGCCAACTGCGATTGGACTGTGAGGTCGCAAGGGTGGGAATTGCCTGAAGGTCAAGGGGGCGATACTGCCCCAAAGCCGAGCCATGAAACGCTTTGGTTCCCGATTTGAGCACGACATTGATTTGACCGCCAGCAGCTCGGCCAAACTCCGCGGAGTACCCACCGGAGAGCGTTTGAGTCTGAGCCACAGCTTCAGGTGTAACAATAATCAAGCGTATCTGACGATTTGACCCGTGTTGTGTGTTGTCCAGACCATCGAGGTTCCATTGTGACCGTTCTGTTCCGCCAAAGGTGAACTGCGTAGTGGAGAAGGTGCTGGTAGGAATTCCAACAACGCCGGGCGAGAGCAGCAGGTAATTGAAGAGATTGCGCGAAGCGATCGGCAGGTTTTCAATCTCATGCTGATCGAGTACCGCCCCGATGGTCGCTGTTCCCGTGTCCAGAATGTTGCGGCCAGCCTCGACCTGGATCGTCTGCGAGGTACTTCCGACCACCAGGGAAACGTCCAGCCGAGCCACCTGGCCTACACTGAGGACAATGCCCTCCTGCGTACTTGTTTGGAATCCGTCGGCGACAGTTGCCAGCCGGTAGGTCCCGACTGGCACGAGGGGGAAGCGGTAGTAGCCTTTCGCATCGGTGGTTGTCTCTTGCGAGATGCCCGTACTGATATTGGTAAGCGTGGCATGGGCTCCGGATATCGCACTCTTCGAAGGATCTAAGACATAGCCGTTCACCGCCGCATCCACTGCGTTCGCCTGGCCAAACGAAGCAAAGGGAAACGCTGTAAACAACAAAAGCAGGGAACAAAGATTACGTATCACTTGACTCTCTCCTAAGCATGGTTGGTGTGACAACTCAAGCCGCCATAACCGGCTTGCATCGGATGCGGGAGTAAATTTCTTACGTGCTGCTCGACTCTTCGGTTCGCATAGAACTAGCACTCTGTTCCAAAGCCACCAAAGCAATTCACCGCGACAGCACCGATACACACCAGAAGCCGCCGGTAATGAATGGGTTACCACGGATGTCGCTGTAACCGATACAGTGAATAGAGTGTTTCAATTCTGTTTATGCAGGATTTACATATGTCTGCTTAACTAAAACTGCATAAGCATGATCTTCACGGACAAAAAGGGAGTTCCTTCTAAGCCCTCAGCAACCGACACACGTCGCGAGTTGCTGGATCGTGTAATAGCGTCTTCCCCCTTCTCAAAGTCAGAGCGCCTTTCGAGCCTTCTTATCTATGTTTGCGATCTCACCTTGAACGGCCGGGCGGGTGAGATCAACGAACAGAAGATTGGTGAAGATGTCTTTGGTCGGCCACGCGACTACGATTCCGCGATTGATGGAATCGTACGGACTCAGGCTAGCCGTCTTCGGCAAAGACTCGACCTTTACTTCAGTGACGAAGGAGCGAATGAGCCAATCAAGATCGTTATCCCCAGGGGAGGCTATGTTCCATTTTTCGAGCCGCGATCCTCAACACAGATAGCAGTTCCTGCTTCTGCGCCGACCCCAATTGCACAACCAGTGATTTCATCTGGGCAGCCGCCCCAAGACGGAGTACGACACTCAGGAAGCTCTGCACTTGCATGGAGCGTGGTTGCAATTCTCTCGATCGCAATTCTGACGATGTCTCTCGGAAATATAGGCGCTTTTACGAAAACAGAACTGACTCGAGGAGCCGCTCATCCCCTCTGGAGCCATTTCTTTCAGCCCGATCAAATCACAACGTTCGTAGCCGCGGATAGCGGTCTGGTGCTATTGCACCGGATGACGCAGAAGGAGACCACGCTGGCGGAGTATCTCAGCCGCGATTTCAGCAGGGAAATGCGCGGTCTCTCTCCGGAAAGGGGGGAGGAGGTATTGAATATGGCAAACCGCCGCCACACCTCGTTCGTGGATCTGAACATCTTTCGTCGCCTCCAACAGTTGCCTTTTGTAACCTCAGGTGGGCTAGAGGTTAAATATGCGCGAGACATGCAGATGAATGAGTTGAAGCAGAGCAGCGTCATTCTCTCGGGAGCGCGCGGGGCGAATCCCTGGCTCGAGCTCTATGAACCTGAGTTAAATTTCATCGGCTCGAATAATGGGGTCCACCACACATACAGCTTTATCAATCGCCATCCGCAGGCTAGAGAGACGGCTGAATTCTCAGTGGCGGAAAACGATCCAAAGCAGCGAGTGCTGGGAGTGCTGGCCTTCCTGCCGAATCTGGACGGGAATGGAAACGCTTTGATCATCGAGGGAAATTCCATGGCCGGGACCGAGGCGATCAGCGACTTTCTCTTCGACGATGCAGTCCTGCTCCCATTTCTGGCGAAAATCAAGAAGACCGACGGCTCTCTGCCACATTTTGAAGTGCTTGTGGAGTCGAACAACGTAAATGGGAGCGCCGGGCCCTTCCATATTCTGGCATACCGTACACATCCATAATGGCTCCGTCCAGCAAAACAGAGTTTGTCATGAACAATCGTTCGATATTCCGCCGGTTCTCAATGAGGTGTTGGCCAAAGGGCCGCTTTTCGTGCTCCTGAGTGCTCAAAAGCTCAAAAGCGTATCGCGTTTAAAAGCTTTGCCGCCCCAATCCGCGAATATACCAAGCGGCGATCGGACGGCAGAGAGACGAGGTTGTAAGAAGTGTTCTGGTCGACGAATGCTGACCATCAAAGGCCGCTTCGAGTTTTAGTACCGCGCCGCATGTAAGCAGTGATAGCAAAATACGATCTCCAACGTGATCAGGGATGACGGAGAAACCACGACGGCCCCTGTGTTCCGGTCCCAGTTATAGCCGAGGTTATCAGTATAGTATGGAAGGCCGTAGTAGTCCCAGCGGACACCATAGTCAATTGTTAGGCGAGGAGTAATCTTGAAGCTGTCCTGAGCAAAGAGCCCAGCTTCTTTGGAAACATGGGCCTGATTGTAAATGGGATTCGAACGCTCGCTCTTTCTGGGAAGTCCCAGGAGAAAGTCGGCATATCCATTGCCCGTGAAGGAACCATCAAAGGAGAATGAACCGAAGTCTGGAACCACTCCTTTGGCGGTTTTGTAGTTGATCAAGTTGCCGCCGAACTTCAATACATGTCTTCCGAAGGACCAGGTAAGCGCATCCTGAATAACCAGATCGTGTTCGTCATCTCCTAAGACACCCGAAGGTACAGAAAGATCCGCGTACCCCGAGACGTTCATGGCGGGAAATCCCTGGATGCCTTGAGTGCCGATGGTATCGATGCCCTGCAGTCCGATCTGCCCGATGACTGCCGCTCCCTGCAGCGGTGTCGCGCCTCCTTCCGTTTTCCCATCATAAAATTTGAGGTAATTCCTGGCGATCTGAAACTCGTTCACTACCGAGGACGAAAAGATGTGCGTGTCAGACAGCGTGTACTGGTTGTTGTACCGATCTCTGGTTCGAAACAGATCCGGGAGATTATTGGCCAGGACATAGGGCGCCCCTTTGGAACTGAATCGGAAGCTCAGAGAGTTTTTGGAAGTTATCTGTTGATCCACGCGGACAAACCACCAGGCCCCTTCAGAGATGTCCGAAGGAAATGGGTGCGTCCATCCAAAGTTGTCGAGAGTTGGATCGCTAAGGTTCTGGTTGGGAAGAGGAATGTAGGCGTTCTGTACAGTCGAAGCGACCGCGCTGATTCGCGACGTTGGAATGGTGTTGTTCGGGAAGGGAGCATTGGTAGTTGGGTCAATGATCTTGGTGTTCCCGAAGTTGCCATTTCGCATGGCTGACGTTGGCATTTCGTTCTGATTGAATGTGCCCGCGGAATACAACTGCTTCATGTAACCGACATAGAAGAATGTCTTATCGCGGACGACCGGACCTCCCAGTTCTGCGAGCACTTCGTCCATCAGCGAATGAGACTTCTGTGGGGCAAAGTAGCCTGCTGCGTTGAATGAGTTGTTGAACATTCTGTATGAGGCCCCTCCATGAAACTGATTTCCGCCGCGTTTGGAAGTCGAGTTTTCGCTTACAGCGCTTGCCGATTCGGCTGTTGCGTTACTCGTAGTCGCCGTGAATTCCTGGTATCAATTGATATTGACGTTTTGATTGCCTTCGCTATTTTGCAATCCGTCATAGTTCAGGACCGGTTCGTTTGAACCCTGACCGGAGATTTGAACGGAGTATCCGGACGCCGTAATGCCGGGAAGTGAACTCAGGAGCGCTTCCGGCCCTGGATTTTGATCGTTGGTCGGAGTTAATTTGAACAAAAGCCTCCACAATCGGGAGGCTTTTCATATTACTGGTAACCGACTTGTTTACAACAATATAGCAACAATGGCCCGTTCTGGCCGCAAAAAGGCTGGCGTCGTATTATCTTCAACATTATAAGCGACTTAGTTGGTACCTAAGATAGGATTGATGTGCACGACCAATACACGACCATCGCGGCGCGTGAGGATTTCGACTGTTCCATGGATTTCACTTCCCTGCCCGCACGAGGTGCGGGGAGATTCAGTTGGCGCCGTGTGGAAAGCCGCACCAAGTGAACGGTCCAGCAGATTCCGCGATGACGACATTCCAGTACAGGTGAAATGGAGGAGAGGTATGAATGATTTAACCCGCCGGAGTTTTGCATCAAAAGCCTTTGCCGGGGTCGCAGCTTTCGGAATATTTTCAAGGCTGAACCAGCCTGCAGAAGCACAGCTTGTATGGAGCACATCGGAACGGAACCTCACTTCCTTTGAAGAACTGCTGCACGAAAAGACAAAAGTGAAACAGCTCTTCGACATCACGCAAGTTGAAAATGGAGCATCCCTCGCCAAGGTAAAGAATTCCTTAAATGGTCTTCACTACGGATTTGGTGCGCCTGTGGATCAAATCAAGGTAATCTGCGGCGCAAGTTTTTATTTCACTCTACCCACCAAAGCCGAGGCACAGGAATGACGCCCCCAGGCGCTCCCACAGTGTTAGTCATTGATGATGATGCCGCTGTGCGTGCGGCCATCCAAGGCCTGCTGAAGTCAGTGGGCTTGAGGTCCGAGGCCTTCGGGACGGCACAAGAGTTCTTACGCAGCAACCGACCGGATGGGCCGAGTTGCCTCGTTCTGGACGTGAGACTTCCTGGAATCAGTGGTCTGGACTTTCAGCGCGAGTTGGCTGACGCGGGCGTCCGCATTCCCATTATCTTCATCACCGGTCATGGGGATATTCCGATGACAGTGAAGGCCATGAAATCAGGAGCGGTTGAGTTCCTGACCAAGCCCTTTCGGGACCAGGACTTGCTGGATGCGATCCACCAGGCTTTGGATCGCGATCGGGTGATGCTCCAACAGCAGAGTGAGCTTAGCGAATTGCGAAAGCGCTACGAGTCGCTGACCGCACGCGAGCGTGAAGTCATGGGCCTGGTGGTTTCGGGCTTGCTCAATAAGCAGATCGCCTCGGAACTCGGGACCAGCGAAATCACCGTGAAGATCCATCGCGGACAGGTCATGCGGAAGATGCAGGCTGAGTCACTAGCGGAATTGGTCAGAATGTCGGCGAAGCTTTAGCTTCCGTCCGGGAAGAAGTAGCTTAGTGCCGCTGTTACACGAGTCAGTTTGCAAGTTGTTCCTCAAGTACCGCTCTGATCAGGGCGGTATTAGTCGCCCTATACCAAAGCATAATTGTGCCGTTGTTGGCTACTCTGCTAGATTCCTACTCCAAGGACATTCAGGCGATGACCAAACTAGTTGCCATTGTCGATGATGATGATGATTCGATGCGCAGCGCATTGCAGGGTCTGCTGAAAGCGGTTGGATTGCCAGCGAATACTCGCATACAGGACACGACGAATGATGTATTCGTACGCTTCAGTCGTGCCCGCAAGCTAAGACTCAGTCGTTCTGCACGTCTCCAAAGCGCTCACTCTGACTGAGGTGAGTGGTATCAGCCGCTGATCGCGGTTGCATCCCAAGCAATTGACCTTCTGGACGGACTAGGAACAAAAGAGGTGAATATGCTGGAACCGATGAACATCTTTGACGAAAGAGCCACAACATACGCAACCGTTACCGACTGCTGCAATGTCTTGACTGGAGAGATGAACAGTCTGTACCTGTTCTCGTTCCTGCTAACCGCTGATCAGGATAAAGCTCAGCAGTGTTTTGCCTGCGGGTTGGGAGAATGCGTGGAGGGAATCAGTGTTTTCATGGACTGGGTGCGTTCATGGGCTCGGCGCACGATTCTCAAGCATGCAATACGGATGATCATGCCTGCGCCAGAGCACACGGATAGGTTGTCGTTGATCAGTCTCAATGGGGCGGCAACCTCAGGAAAGAACAACCTCTTTGCCGCCATACTCGAACTTAGTGCTTTCGAGCGTTTTGTCTTCGTCATGTCGGTTCTCGAAAAGCAGTCCGACGAAGATTGCTCCATACTTTTGAGCTGCTCGCGGCGGGATGTCATGATTGCACGCGAGCTGGCACTCAAGCGTCTAGCAAACACCAATAATGGCTGCGATCAATCCGAGTGGGCTGCCCAATCTTTTGCACAAGATGGATTGTTAGTTCTTGCAAACGCAGTTTCGAGCAGGTCATAGGCAACAGTCCTGCTCTGTCGGCGCTCACTCAGACAGAAGCTTAGGCGGCGTATGTCGACAACCGATCCACTTTCGATGCCGGATGAACTCAGTTCGGAACGAGTCTGTCTGTTGCGCGATCATCTCAAAGAGGTGATCGCGAATCGCGCGTTTGCGGGGAGCAAGCGTGCTCAGGACTTTCTCCAACTGATCGTAGAGCATGCGCTGGCAGGGCGATTTGATTCCCTGCGCGAGCGGATGATTGGAGCCGAGATGTTCGGGCGTCCGATCAACTACGACACCGCAAATGACGCGGTGGTTCGGGTCAAAGCCACGGAAGTCCGAAAGAAACTGGCACAGTACTACTACCAGGAATCAGAACAACCCCCGGCAGTCCGTATCGAACTTCCGATCGGGTCCTATGTGCCGAAGTTCCACTGGGAATCTTTGGAAGCATCGGCTCAGCCGCAGGCCGAAACCGATCTCCCGGCTTACGCGGAACAAACCACCGCTCACAAAATCTTCGGCGAGAGCCCCGAGGCGAATATAGACGAGCAACCCTGTCTCCCCAGGGAGAAATTGCGCCGCGCGCCGCGCGTGCTGGTCGGCGTCTTACTCGGATTAGGCCTCATTGCGATGATCGGTTATGCGGGCTTCAAACGGTGGTTTAAGGATTCAAATGCGCTGCCAGAGATTCGCTCCATCGCGATCCTGCCCCTTCAAAACCTCTCTGGCGATCCTGGGCAAGACTACTTCGCTGACGGCATGACGGAAGAATTGATTGCCGACCTGGGCCAGGTTTCTGCGTTGCGCGTCATCTCACGGACCTCGGCGATGACTTATAAGGGCGCGAAGAAGACGCTGCCCGAAATCGCCCGCGAACTGGGAGTGGATACGATCGTAGAAGGGTCCATGGTGCGCGAGGGAAACCAGGTGCGAATCACCGCGCAATTGATCGATGCCAGGACCGATCATCACATCTGGGCCCATAGCTACGTGCACGACCTGACCAGCGTTCTGGCGTTGCAGGGCGAGGTGGCGCAAGCAATTGCCGACGAGATCAGCATCAAAGTAACGCCGCAGGAGCAAGCGCTTCTGACACGTGCACGCCCCGTCAACAGGGAAGCCCAGGATCTATACCTGCAGGGAAAACACCTCCTGGACGATGGAGATCCCCCAAAGGCCGTCGGTCATTTGCAGGAGGCGATTGTCACAGATCCCAACTACGCGCCAGCGCATGTTGCATTGGCCAATGGCTACGGTTGGATGGGCCAAGCTGGCTGGCTGGCTCCCTTATATTGAAGCATTCCCCAAGCAGAAGACCGAAGCGGCCAAAGCGATCGAGTTGGATGATGCTCT
>WNFI01161674.1_pt1 | contig 14817 bp, 11 predicted proteins | sample 5400471 | NCBI WGS metagenome assembly WNFI01 (sample SAMN13153348, study PRJNA577476) | soil metagenome | isolation source: 100 cm saprolite on Douglas fir-dominated hillslope | place: USA:California | collected 2013-09-17
CAGCTACTACACGGGCCCGATCTGGGAACTCGTGGCCGCCGGAGTGCCCGGGTCGCTCGGCGGTGGCGGTCGCTACGACCACCTAATTGCGCAGCTCGGTGGGCCCGATGTCCCGGCAACTGGCAGCTCGCTGGGCATCGAGCGCATCCTGACGCTGCTGCCCGACGAGGCTGGCGCACGGCCGGGCCTGCTCGACGTCGTGGTAACGGTCCTGTCCGACGACCTGGCCGCGCCGTCCTTCGCCTTCGCCGCACAGGCGCGCGCCGCTGGGCTCCGCGCGAGCGTCTACCTGGGCTCTTCGGGCAAGCTCAGCAAGCAGCTGCGGTGGGCCGCGGAGCAGGGTGCCCGGTGGTGCCTCATCTACGGCAACGCCGAGCGGGAGGCCGGAACCGTTACGGTTCGCGACCTGGTCAGCGCCGAGCAAGAGGCTGTTCCCGCGGCGGAGGTGGCCGACTACCTGGCCAGCAGGACGGCCGACGCGCGTGGCTGAGGCGACGTTCACCGATCCGGAGACCTGGTACGCGAGCCTGCCGTGCGTGGTGGTGGCAGCCGGTGCGTTGATCACCGATCCCGCCGGCCGGGTCCTGCTGGTCAAGCCGAACTACCGGGAGCTATGGGCGCTGCCCGGTGGCATCTGCGAGCATGGCGAGCCGCCGCAGGCCGGCTGCGGGCGTGAGCTGGCCGAGGAACTCGGCCTCGACATCCCGGTCGGCCGCCTGCTTGCCACCGACTGGTCGCAGCCCTACGGCATGGATGCCAGGCCGATCATGCACTTCGTCTTCGACGGCGGGCAGCTCGATAACGGGTCCGGCATCGTGATCCAAGAGGCCGAGCTCGACGGCTTCCGGTTCGTGGCGCCCGTCGACCTTCCCGGTTACCTGCCCGACTACAGCCTGGCCAGAGTGAGGGGAGCGGTCAGAGCACGGGAGTCAGGAACGGCACTCTTCCTGCCGCACGAGATCGGCTGACGCGGCGCGTCAGCCGATCAGGCTGGGCAGCAGCTCGCCAGCGCTCGCCAGCCCCCTGGTCCGGCTGGCGCCGAGAACCGAGGCCAGATGGCCCTCGACCAACTCGAGCACGTCGCCGACGCGGACCTGGCGGCCGAGCTCTGCGGACAGGGAGGTAACCGCGGCGTCGGGGATGCCGCATGGGACGATCCGATCGAACCATGACAAGTCGTTGTCGCAGTTCAGCGCGAAGCCGTGCATGGTGACGCCGCGCGCCACCCGGATGCCGATCGCGGCAACCTTTCGGTCCGCACCCGTCGCCCCGCTGGCCCTGCTGGCGCTGCCCGCTCGACCACCCGGCTCGCTACCGCCTTCGCCGCGTACCCAAACGCCGCTCCGGCCCTCGACCCGGTCGGTAGCCAGCCCGGCATCCGCGCAGGTCCTGATCAGGGCTTCCTCGATCGCCCTGACATACCCGATCACGTCGACTGGCTCGTCGAGCGCCACGATGGGGTAGCCGACCAGCTGGCCGGGGCCGTGCCAGGTGATCTTGCCGCCGCGGTCGACTTCGATCACCGGCGCGCCCGGATCACCGACCGGACGGTCGGCCGGGCTGGTCCGCCGGCCCGCGGTGTACACCGGCGGGTGCTCGAGCAGCAGGCAGGTGTCGGGTATCTCGGCGGCGGCGCGAAGCGCATGCAGCTCACGCTGCAGCTGCCAGGCCTGCTCGTACCCGAGGGCGCCGGCGCCGAAGCCGGCCCGGATGAAAACGAGCTCGCGGTCCACCTGTTCAGGCTATGCCGTGCCGGCGAGCCGGCGGGACGGGCCGACGTCTCCGCAATTTCGGTCGGCTAGCCTTTTTGGTGCCATGGATAAAAAGCTCGAACCTGAAACCCTCGCGAGTCTCAGCGTGTCCGAGCGGCGCAAGCTGCTCCGCGCGCTAGTGGCGCTGGAACAGGACGCCGCGCCGACTCAGGCCAGCAGCTGGAAATGGGACGCGATCTTGGTGTTCATCGTCGTCAGCTGCATTCTGCTTGCGGCCTGGATCGGAGTCCTGGCCGTCACATTGCCCAGGTTCTACCACACCGGCTCCTGGCGGGGCGCCTGGGTCGGATTCGACATCGCGCTGCTCGCGACGTTTGCCGCGACCGGCTGGACCGCGTGGCGCCGCCGTCAGCTGCTGATCATCTGCCTTGTCGTGCTGGCGACGCTGCTGCTCTGCGACGCCTGGTTCGATGTCGTGCTCGACGTCCGGACCCCGGGTATCCTGGCCAGCCTGCTGTCGGCCTTGCTCGTCGAGCTGCCGCTCGCCCTTCTCGCGATCTTCATGGCGAGGCGGCTGCTGAGGCTGACGATAGGGCAGGTCATGCGGTACGAAGGCCTGACGGGGCAGGTGCCGCCGCTGTGGCAGATACCGCTGACCGGGCCGGCCGTCGGCACGCCGGTGACCAGGCTGATCCAGGCACGGGCCGAGCACAAGGCCGTGGCAGCCGCGGCCTGCGCGCAGCCTCCCGCTCAGTCGGCACCCGACGAGATGCTGGATAAAAGCCAGCCGCCCGCTGCTTAAGCGGACCGCTCGGCCCTCACTGCAGCTCGAACCTCAGTGCAGCTCGAACCTCAGTGCAGCTCGAACCTCAGTGCAGCTCGAACCTCAGTGCGGTCGCGATGTCCGGGTGGGCGAAGCTGAAGCCAGCCGCCTCGAGCCTGGCCGGCATGACGCGCGCGCTGCCGAGCAGCTCGCTGGCGACCTCGCCCAGTGCGGTGCTGAGCACGACGCTCGGCACCCTGAGCATGGCCGGCCTGCGGAGCGCTGTCGCCAGTGCGCTGGTGAACTCGGCGTTCGTCACCGGTGCGGGAGCGGTGAGGTTGAACGGTCCGGCGGCTTCGGCCGAACCGAGCAGGAACCTGATGGCCCTGACCTCGTCGGTGAGGCTGATCCAGCTGAGGTACTGGCGGCCGGATCCTAGCGTCGCGCCCAGACCCAGCCGGAACGGCAGCAGGAGCCTGCCCAGCATGCCGCCGCCCGCTGCGAGCACGACACCGGAACGGAAGCTCGCGACGCGGATGCCTGCTGCCCTGGCCGGCTCGGCCGCCGCTTCCCAGTCGCGGACGAGGCCGGCGAGGAACCCAGCTCCGCCCGGCGAGCTCTCGTCGACCGCCCGGTCACCTGTATCCCCGTAGTAGCCGATTGCCGAGGCGCACAGCAGCACGCCCGGCCGCGGGTCAGCCGCGGCCATGGCCGATGCGATCGCCCTGGTGGACTGGATCCGGCTCGATCGCAGGACGGCCTTCCTGGCCGGGGTCCACCGCCCTGCCGCGAGCGGCGCTCCGGACAGGTGAACGACGGCGTCCACCCCTCGCAGGGCAGCCGGGTCGAGTCCGTCCTCGGCCGCCTGCGGATTCCAGCTGATCTCGGCCGACGAGCGCGCCGGGCGCCGCACCAGCCGGACGACGGTGGCGCTGTCGGCCTCCAGATCGGCCGCCAGGGCGGAGCCGATCAGGCCTGACGCGGCGGAGATGGCTATACGCATGGTCACCATTACCGGCCGAGCTCAGCCTCGAACGCGCCCTCCTCCAGCCGGTTCTTGATCGTGACCAGGAACCGGGCGGCGTCGGCGCCGTCGACGAGCCTGTGGTCGTAGGTGAGCGCCAGGTACACGATCGAGCGGACCGTGATCACTTCGCCGAGATCTGGATCGTCGACCACGACGGCTCGCTTGTTCACAGTCCCGGTGCCGAGGATCCCCACCTGCGGCTGGTTGATGATCGGCGTATCGAACAGGGCGCCGCGGCTGCCCGTGTTGGTCAGCGTGAATGTCCCGCCGGTCAGGTCGTCGGGGCTGACCTGGCCTGCCCTGGTCCGCTGCGCCAGGTCGGCGATCTTGCGGGCCAGGCCGCCGATGTTCAGGTCGCCGGCGTTCCTGATCACCGGAACCATCAGCCCGCGCTCGGTATCCACGGCGATGCCGAGATGCTCGGCGTCGTGGTAGGTCACCGTGCCGTTCGCGGTGTCGATGACCGCGTTCAGTTTCGGATGCGCCTTCAGGGCCTCGACCGTGGCGAGGGCGAAGAACGGCAGGAACGAGAGCTTGACCCCTTCCATAGCCTCGAACGCGGCCTTGGTCCGGGCGCGCAGCCTTGCTATCGCCGTGACGTCCGCCTCCACGACGGTGGTGAGCTGCGCGGATGTCTGCAGTGACTCGAGCATGCGCTGGGCGATGACCTGGCGGGCGCGGGACAGGCGCTCGGTGGTCCCGCGCTGCGCCGACGGCGCAGCTATGGTCTTGGGTGCTGCCTGCCCTGCCGGGGCCCTCGGGGCCGGGGCTGGCTGCTGCGCAGGCGCGGCGGGCTGTCCGCCAAATGCCGCTGGCTGCTGCGGCGGGGCGGCGCTCGGGGCTGTCCTGGGTGCCTCGCCGCCCCGTCGCTGCGTCGCCGCGTCGAGCACGTCCTGCTTGCGGATCCGGCCGCCGACACCGGTTCCCCTGATTGAGCCCAGGTCGATGTCGTGTTCCACGGCGAGCTTCCTGACCAGCGGCGTCACGTACGGGCTCTCGGCTCCGTCCGTGGGAGTCACCGGCTCGGGCTCGGCATAAACGGGCTCGTACGGCGGCGGCGGCGCGTAGGAAAGGGGCGGCGCCGTCTCCGCGTGCGCGGGTTGGTACGGCGCGGTCGGCCGAGCCTCCGGCTCCGGTGGCGGCGGGGTCGGCGGGGGCGGCGGCTGATAGCTGACGGGCTCCCCGGCATAGGGCTGGTACGCGGCCGGCTGCTGCGGCGCAGGCTGGCCGGGCTCAGCATAGGCCGGGGGAGCCTCGTAGCCGATCCCCGCGTCCGGAAGCCGCTCATAGGGCGGCTGCTCGTAGGGGGGCTGCGGCGGCTCCTGTCCGAAGCCGGGCGGCTGGTATGGGGCCTGCCCGGCAGCGGCTGAGGGCTGGCCGTAGCCGTCCTGCGGCTGGTAGGGCTGGCCAGGAGGCTCCGCGGGCTGCTGGGCGCCCGCAGCAGCGGTCTGCGCGGCCGGGGCGGCGCCGTCCTCGTCGATGACGGCGAGCTCGGCGCCGACAGCGACGGTCTCGTCCTCGGCGACCGTGATCCCGCGCAGTATCCCGGAGACCGGTGACGGGATCTCGGTGTCTACCTTGTCGGTGGACACCTCGAGCAACGGCTCGTCCGCCGTGACGTGGTCACCCTCATGCTTGAGCCAGCGGGTAACGGTGCCTTCGGTGACGCTCTCGCCAAGCTGCGGCATGGATACGGAAACCGACATGGCTTGGGCTGACTCCTTCGCTCAGGTTCACGCCATTGCTGACATCGGGTCAGGAATGGAAGTGCAACGGCTTGCCGGCGAGCGCGAGGTGCGCTTCGCCGATCGCCTCCGACTGGGTCGGATGCGGGTGGATGAGCTGCGCGACCTCGGCGGGCAGCGCCTCCCAGTTGTAGATCAGCTGACCTTCGGCGATCAGCTCCCCGACACGTGCGCCGACGAGGTGCACCCCGAGCACCGGGCCGCCGCCAGCGGTTGCGATTACCTTGGCCGCCCCCTGGGTCTGCAGGATGACGCTCTTGCCGTTGGCGGCGAGGTTGTAGGTCACCTCGGTGGTCTCGATTCCGCGCGCGGCCGCGGTCGCCGTGGTGATGCCGACCGAGGCGACCTCGGGGTCGCTATAGGTCACCCGGGGAACGCCGTCGTAGTCGATCGGCGTGACCGGCAGCCCGGCAAGCCGCTCGGCGACGGCGATCCCCTCGGCGAAGCCGACGTGGGCGAGCTGCAGGCCTGGGGTGAGGTCGCCGACGGCCGAGATCGTCGGGACGCTGGTCCGCCAGTACTCATCGACCAGGACGAAGCCGCGGTCCGTGGCCACGCCTGCCTGCTCGTAGCCGAGTTCGGCCGAAACCGGGCCGCGGCCGACGCAGACCAGCATGAGCTCAGCTTCGATGGTCGTGCCATCCTCCAGGCTGACGCTGATTCCTGATGCGGTCTCCTTGATCTCCCTGAAGGCCGCGCCGAGGTAGTACTTGATGCCGCGCTTGCGGAAGGCTCGCTCAAGCAGCTTGGAGCTCGACTCCTCTTCTGGCGGCAGCAGGTGCGGCAGCATCTCGACGATCGTGACCTCGGCGCCGAACGACCGCCAGAGGCTGGCGAACTCCACGCCAATGACGCCGCCGCCGAGGATCACGGCAGAGGCTGGCACGCGGTCCAGCTCAAGCGCGTGATCGCTCGTGATGACGCGCTGGCCGTCGATCTGCAGGCCGGGCAGCGAACGCGCCTCCGAGCCGGTGGCCAGAACGATGTGAGCGCCTTCGTACACCGTGTCGCCCACCGCGACCGCCGTCGGGGACACCAGTCGGCCGTCGCCGTAGACGATCTCAACCTTGCGGCTCGCGAGGGTGCCCTGCAGCCCTTTCCAGAGCCGGTCCACCACCTTGTCCTTGTAGCCGTTGACCACCGGCATGTCGATTCCATTGAACGTCGTCAGCACGCCGACCGATGCCGCGTCCCTAGCGTGGTCAGCGACCTCGGCCGCGTGCAGCAGCGCCTTGGTCGGAATGCAGCCACGGTGCAGGCAGGTCCCGCCGACCTTGTCCTTCTCGATCAGCACTACCCGCATCCCGAGTTCGGCCGCGCGCAGGGCACATGCGTACCCGCCGCTGCCGCCGCCCAGGATGACCAGGTCGTAGCTGCCACTATCGCTGTGGGTCACCAATCGCTCCTCGTCGCCTCCGCCGCTGACATGATCTCCCCGTTTGCCGCGCGTCCCTAGAGCCGACCATCCGCAACGTCCTGCGCGATCTGGACCAGGGTACGGACCGCGGCGCCGGTGCCGCCCTTAGGGGTGTAGCCGTACGGCTCACCCTCATGGAAAGCAGGTCCCGCGATGTCCAGATGCGCCCAACGCACGCCGTCGGGTACGAATTCCCGCAGGAAGAGCCCCGCGACGAGCATCCCGCCTTCGCGCTCGGGGGCAACGTTCGCCAGGTCGGCCACCTTGGAGTCCAGGCCCTTGCGCAATTCCTGCGGCAGCGGCATCGGCCACATGGCCTCGCCCGCCCGCGTCGCGGCGTCCACAATCCCGTCCCTGACCGCGTCGTCGTTGGCCATCACGCCGCTGACCCTGGTGCCCAGCGCGACGACCTGGGCGCCAGTAAGAGTCGCTATGTCGACAAGAAGGTCCGGTGCGTCCTCGCCCGATCTCGCCAGCGCGTCCGCGAGAACGAGGCGCCCTTCCGCGTCGGTGTTGAGCACCTCGACCGTGGTCCCGCCATACATGGTGATTACGTCCGATGGCCGCTGCGCACGGCTGCCCGGCATGTTCTCGGCCAGCGGCAGGTACCCGATGACATTGACCGCGGGCTTGAGCGCGGCGACCGCCTGCATGGCAGCGAGGACGGCAGCAGCACCGCCCATATCCGACTTCATGGTCTCCATGGCCTTCGGCGGCTTGAGCGACAGCCCGCCCGAGTCGAATGTGATCCCCTTGCCGGCAAAAACCCCCGTCCGCGACGCATCTGGGTGCTGATAGCTCAGCCGGACCAGCCGCGGCGGGTGCACCGAGCCCTGGCCCACCCCGCGAATTCCGCCGTAGCCGCCCGCAGTGAGCGCCGTCTCGTCCAGCACCTCGATGCCGAGACCAGATGAGGCGGCGATCTTGCCGGCCTCGGCCGCGAAGGTCTCGGGGTACAGATGCGACGGGCTCGTGTTGACCAGATCCCGCACCAGCGTGACGGCGGCGGCGAGCACCCGCGCCCTCGCGACCGCTTGATCAACATGAGCCGCGGACGTGAGCAGCGTCAGCTCGGCGGCGGGATGGCCGTCGCTGCGGTACCGGCCGAAGTAGTAGCTGCCAAGCAGGGCGCCGAGCGCGGTCGCCTCGGCGCTCGCGGCGTCATCAGCGGGGAGGGCCAGCGCGATCGAGCGGATCTTGGGCGAGGCGAGCGACCGAACCGCCGCGCCTGCGCTGCGGCGCAGGATCTCGGCGTCCGTGCTGCCCGGCTCCGCGGCCGATGCCGTGCCGATGCCCACCGCTGCGATCACCGGTGCGGCCAGCTTGCCGGCCGACACGATCCTGGTGACCTCCTCCGGCTTGCCGGTGGCACCAAGCGCGCTGAGCGTCGCGGCTAGGCCGCCGCCGAGCGCGGCGTCGACGTCCTGGGCTCCTGGCGCCAGCACCAGGCCGCCCGCGTCCTGGCCGACGGCGATGACGATCGCGTCGGCGCTGACGTCGCGGGCCGCTGAATTGGTGGTCTGAAGGGTCGCTGTCACTCTTGTCAGCCTAGTGCCTGCGCGCGAGCTGGACTGCTGCCCCGCACAGCCGCCGGCCGTACGGTTGGAGCATGTCCCCCACGAGCAGCGATCAGGCGCTGAGCGCCGACGCCATTACCGGCAGGCTCCGTGCCGCCGGCTGCGTGTTCGCCGAAGAAGAGGCCCAGCTGCTGATCGAGTCGGCGAGCTCGCCGGATGCGCTGCGCGTCATGGTCAGCGAGCGGGTCAGCGGTGTGCCGCTTGAACACGTCGTCGGATGGGCGGAGTTCTGCGGCCTGCGGATCGCGATCGATCCCGGCGTCTTCGTCCCGCGCCGCCGCTCCGAGCTGCTGGCCCGCAGCGCAGCGAAGCTGTGTCGGCCTGGGGGGATGACCCCCCGGAACCCCCCGCGTGGCCGGCCCGGGGGGATGACCCCCCGGAACCCCCCGCGTGGCCGGCCCGGGGGGATGACCCCGCGGAACCTCCCGCGTGGCCTGCCCGGATGGACGGTCGTCGTCGACCTGGCCTGCGGCTCGGGGGCCGTCGGCGCTGCTATTGCCACCCTCGCCGCGGACGTCGAACTGCACGCGACCGACATTGACCCGGCCGCGGTGGCGTGTGCGCGGCGCAATCTTGAGCCAGTCGGCGGCCAGGTCTATGCCGGTGACCTGTATGAGCCCCTTCCCGGCCGGCTGCGCGGCCGGGTCAGCGTGATCGCGGCGAACGTGCCCTACGTGCCGACCGAGGCGGTCGCGCTGATGCCGTCGGAGGCCAGGGTCTACGAGCCCCCAGTGGCGCTTGACGGCGGGCCGGACGGGCTTGACGTGCTGCGCAGGGCTGCCACGGGCGCGGCTGCGTGGCTTATGCCAGGCGGGCACGTCCTCATCGAGACAGCCTCAGGCCAGGCCGACACCGCCGCGGCGGCCTTCGCGGCGGCCGGGCTGGCAGCGGCTGTGGCCCGAGACGCGGAGCTTGGCGCGACCGTCGTGATCGGCCGCCGGAGAGCAGCGGGCGGATGTTAACGGCGCGTCAATTCCGCGCCGTCCGGCGTTAACACGGCGTCAAGATCGCCCTGATCTGGCGTTTCTTACAGTCCACTGGTCAGTGCGATGACCAGACCTTCGCCGCTGCCCGCCCGGCGCCTGCGCGGGGTAGCCGCCTACTACGCGCTGCCGGCCGGCTGCTCGGCGCTGCTGCTGGTGGGCGCGATCGCCGCGGCCAGCCACGGTGCGGTGCCGGGCGGCTGGGTCCTGGCGCTCGCCGCGATCGTGGTTGCCGCGACAGGCATTAGTGCCGAGCCGGTCGCGACGCTCTTCGTGCTGGCCGCTGGCTGGTTCACCGTGGCGGGCTTCTCGCGCCCGCCTTACGCTCAGCTCAAGCTGACCTGGCAGCTGGGTGCCCGCGCGGCGCTCGTGCTCAGCCTGGCCGGCCTGGCCGGAACCGGGACCGGCCTGCTGGTGCGCAAGCTCGCATTGTCCTGCACACTGAGAGTTGTGGAGGTTCCTGGCCGGCGCCGTCGGCCGCGGTCGTGGTGGCGCGAACTAGGTCAGGCCGGCGGCCTGGACCGCAGGCGGCAGCTGGCCGGTTGGGCGCTCCTGGCCGTCCTGCCGCTGCTGACCGCTGCCCTTGTCCCGGCGCAGGGCTGGCTGAGCCTCTCCGATGACCTGCTGATCTACCTGGTGGCGGTCGTCGCGGTGGCGGTGGTCGGCGGATTCTGGCCGGCCGTCGCGGCAGCCGTCACCGCGAGCATGTTGCTCAACTGGTTCTTCACGCCCCCCGTGCACACGTTCACGATCGAAGACCCGCAGAACATGCTCGCGCTGCTGCTCTTCATCACCGTCGCCGTCACGGTGAGCAGCGTGGTCCACCTGGCCGCTCGGCGGGCCGGCCAGGCGGCGCGGAGCCGCGAGGACGCGGCCGCCCTGCTCGAGCTGGCGCAGACGGTGCTCGGCGGAGCCGATACCCCGGGCGCGATCCTCAACCATCTCACCGCGACCTGGGGCGGCAGCGCCGAGCTCGCCGAGCTGGTGAACGGGCAGTGGGTCCGGGTGGCGGCATCGGGAACGGCGCCGCCGGACACCGCACTGACCATGGTCAGGGCCGGGGCAGAACTCGCCCTCATCGTGGCTGGGCAGCCCCATCCGGTCAATGCCCAGCTCCTCGACGGCTTCGCCGCCCAGGCGGCTGCCGCGCTCGAACGGGACCGGCTCCGCACCCAGGCCGCTCAGGCCGAAGCGCTGGCCGAGGGAAACCGGATGCGGACGGCGCTGCTCGCCGCGGTGAGCCATGACCTGCGCACCCCGCTGGCCTCGATCAAGGCCAGTATCAGCACGCTGCGCCAGACCGGGGTGCAGCTCTCGGCCGAGGACGAGGCGGCTCTGCTGGCCACCACGGAGGAATCCGCCGACCGGCTCAACGACCTCATCGGCAACCTGCTCGACATGAGCAGGCTCGCCGCCGGCTCGCTTGAGCCGTTCCTGCGGCCCGCGTCGATTGACGAGGTCGCCCCACTGGCCAGGCACGAGGCCGAGAGCTCCGGCAACGTACGGCTGGTCGTGCCCGACGAGCTGCCGCTCGTCAGGACCGATCCTGGCCTGCTCGAGCGGGTGCTGGCCAACCTGTTCGCCAACGCGATCGCACACTCGCCGCCGGGCCGCCAGCCCGTCATGACCGCCAGGCACGCGGGCGACCGGGTGCTGCTCGACGTCATCGATTACGGCAGCGGGGTCGCTGATCACCTCAAGCCGGTGATGTTCGAGCCCTTCGAGCGGCTCGACGAGCGTGGCGGGACAGGCGTCGGGCTCGGGCTCGCCGTGGCCAAGGGGTTCCTGTCCGCGATGGGCGGTTCGGTGATGCCGCTTGACACCCCGGGCGGCGGCCTCACGATGCGCGTGACGCTGCCCGTAGCCGAACCCGCGAGCTCGACGATGGCCGCCGACCAGTGACCAAGGTCCTGGTGATCGACGACGAGGAGCCGATCCTGCGGGCGCTGCGGATCAACCTGGCCGCCCACAAGTACGAGGTCAGCACCGCGGCCGACGGGAAGTCGGGGCTAGCTGCGATGGCCAGAGACCGGCCTGATGTGCTGATTCTCGACCTGGGCCTGCCCGACATGGACGGGACCGAGGTGATCAGGGGGATCCGGGGCTGGGCGTCGGTGCCGATCATCGTGCTTTCGGCCTGGGGGCAGGAGTCAGCCAAGATATCCGCCCTCGACGCTGGGGCTGACGACTATGTGACGAAGCCGTTCGGCATGGGCGAGTTGCTTGCCAGGCTGAGGGTCGCCGTCCGCCGGGCCTCGCCGGCGCCCGACGAGCCGGTCGTCACTAGCGGCGACATCACCGTCGACCTGGCCGCCAAGCGCGTCAGGCGAGCGGGCGAGGACGTCAGGCTCACGCCGACCGAGTGGCAGTTGCTCGAGGTGCTGGTCAGGAACCGCGAGCGGCTGGTCACGCAGCGTCAGCTGCTGCAGGAAGTGTGGGGACCTGAGTACGGCACCGAGGGCAACTACCTGCGGGTCTACATGGCTCACCTGCGCCGCAAGCTCGAACCCGATCCGTCCAGGCCCCGGTACCTGCGCACGGAGCCGGGGATGGGCTACCGCTTCACCCGCACCGGTTCGGCGGTCTCGCCGCCCGGGGGGCCGAGCTCGTAACCGGGGTTGAAGATCGTTCGGGCACCGCGGAGATGGGCCACCCGGCCCTTCACCTTCAGGTGCCGGCCGGGGTCGATGCCGGGGATGCTGCGGCGCCCGAGCCAGACCAGGGTGACGCTGCCTGACCCGTCCCAGAGCTCTGCCTCCAGCGCCGGGCTATTGCCCTGCGGGCGCACGGTGACAGTCCGGAGCGTGCCCACCACCTCGGCCTGGTCGCGATCGGCTAGGTCGGAGATCGGCGTGGCTCTGACGTCGGCGACGCGCGCCTGGAGCTCCTCGGCCTGGATCTGCTCGGTCGCCGCGCCGATGTGATGCCGCAGCCGGGCTAGTCCGCCCTCATGCGGCTCATCGGGTGCGGCTGTCCGGCTGCTGAACGCCACCGTTCCCGTGGGCTTGGTCGCGACGTGCGCCAGCGCGTCCGCGCGCGCCGACCTGAGCTGGTACGGCACGCTGGCCACGATCACGCCGGGCTGCAGCAGCAGCTTGGCCTTCAGCCGCAGCGCGCTCTGGTTGTGCAGCACCTGCTCCCACCAGTGGCCGAGCACGTACTCGGGAATGAACACGGTGACCACGTCGCGAGGGCTCTCCCGGCGCAGCCGGCTCACATACGACACGACCGGCTTGGTGATATCGCGGTACGGCGAGGCAACGACCGTCAGCGGCACGGGAATGCCGGCCCGCTCCCATTCCTCGCGCAGCCTGGCCGTTTCGGCGTCGTCCACGCTCACCGTGACCGCCTCGAGGTGGCTGGGCTGCGTAGCCCGCGCGTAGGCGAGCGCGCGCAGCGTGGGCAGGTGCAGCTTCGAGACGAGCACGATGGCCCGGTTGCTGGCCGGCAGTGTCACTGGCACGTCCGCGGGCGGCGATAGCTCGATCGCGACGCTCGCGTAGTGCTGGTGGATGCTGCGCATGGTCAGCCAGATGGCCGGCATCGCGACCACGACGATCCAAGCCCCGCTCGCGAACTTGCTGATGAGCACGATCACCAGCACCACGCCGGTGAAGCAGGCACCGACGGTATTGATGACCCGGGTCCGCTTCATGTGCCGCCGGATAGCTAGGTCGGTCTCGGTGCGCAGGTGGCGGTTCCAGTGCCTGATCATGCCGGTCTGGCTGCAGACAAATGAGACGAAGACGCCGATGATGTACAGCTGGATCAGCCTCGTCGGCGAGGCGTTGAACACCACGATCAGCAAGATCGCGAACCCGGACAGCATCAGGATTCCGTTGCTGAACGCCAGCCGGTCACCGCGGTTATGCAGCTGCCTGGGCAGGTACCCGTCCCTCGACAGGATCGAGGCAAGGACGGGGAACCCGTTGAACGCGGTGTTGGCGGCCAGCACCAGGATCAGCGCGGTGACCAGTTGCAGCACGTAGAACAGCGGCGACGAGCCGCCGAACACCGCCCGGCCGACCTGGGCGATAACCGTGCGCTGCGGGCCGTGCGCGAGTCCCCGGCACACGTCCCCGGCCGCGCACACGTGCACGTGGCTGGCCAGTGCCAGCGCGGTAACTCCGGCGAACATCGACACGGCGATGACGCCGAGCAGCGCCAGCGTGGTCGAGGCGTTCTTGCTCTTCGGCTTGCGGAACGCGGGTACCCCGTTGCTGATGGCCTCCACGCCGGTCAGCGCGGTGACGACCCCGATGAAGCAGTAGGTCGGTATCGCGAAGGCGGTCCCTGACTCGCGGACCCCGCGCAGGTTCATCAGCGCGATAACGGCGACCACGAGCACCGAGATCAGGGTGACGTGCGGCGCCAGCGACTGGTAGGCCGACGCCAGGTTCGCCACGCCGGCCGATACCGATACCGCCACCGTCAGGGTGTAGTCGACCATCAGAGCGCTGGCGACGGCCAGCCCGACCCGCGGCCCGAGGTTGGTGCTCGCTACCTCGTAGTCGCCGCCGCCGGACGGGTAGGCATGCACGTTCTGCCGGTACGACGCCACCACGACGAGCATGAGCAGGCCGACCGCCGCCGCGATCCACGGCGTGTACCCGATCAGGGCCAGGCCGCCGAACGACAGTACGATCAGGATTTCCTCGGTCGCGTAGGCTACCGAGGACAGCGCGTCGCTGGCGAAGACGGGCAGCGCGATCTTCTTCGGCAGCAGCGTGTGGCCCAGATGCTCGCTTTGCATCGGGCGCCCGACCAGCACCCGTTTCGTCAGTCCGAAAAGCATGGCCACGACCGGAATGCTAGGCCTGCCAGGAAAGTTTCGCTATAGTGCAGCGCCCGCCGCTAGCCGAGGCTTCGGGTGCCTCGGAGCTGGGCGGGTAAAGCAGGCAGCCGGCCTGCTCGAGCCGGAGGCCGACACGCTGGCCCCTGTTCCACGTACGTCGGCGAAGACACCGGTCAGCCTGCGGTGGCCATGGACGTCGACGGCATTCTCGTAGCCCGCGGCCGCGGAACGCGACCTCGGAGACCATCCCCGCCAGATGATGCTCGCCATCGTCGCCCGCGCAGACCTGATGGCAAACCTGCTCTGGCTCGGGAACTTAACGCAAAGATGACGCCAAGTTGCCTGGCCTGTGAAATGCTCGCTACGAACTAACGGTCGTCAATAACATGAGGTGACGGCTGTTAGACTTGGACTCAGCATGACCGGTTAGGATGTCCGGCGGAGATATCGGCCTGTCCGGCGGAGATAGGAGACTGGGTCTTGGGAGCCGGCGCACTGTTCATCGCGGTCTTCCTCGCCTGCGCGGTCGAGGCCGTCGAGGCGACGACCATCGTCCTCGCCGCTGGCACAGCGCGAGACTGGCGGTCGGCGAGCACCGGCATGTTCGCCGCGCTTATCGTGCTCGCGGTCATCACGGCAGCGCTTGGCCCGGCGGTCAGCGCGCTGCCCATTCAGGCCCTGCGGCTGTTCGTCGGCGCGCTGCTGCTCGTCTTCGGCCTGCAGTGGCTGCGGAAGGCGATTCTGCGGGCCAGCGGTCACAAGGCATTGCATGATGAGGACGCGATCTACCGTGAACAG
>WNFI01072127.1_pt2 | contig 14816 bp, 13 predicted proteins | sample 5400471 | NCBI WGS metagenome assembly WNFI01 (sample SAMN13153348, study PRJNA577476) | soil metagenome | isolation source: 100 cm saprolite on Douglas fir-dominated hillslope | place: USA:California | collected 2013-09-17
GCCAGGCCGCCGTTTTTGCTCTTCGCGGCGCAGCGAAATCGATGCGAATTTCGCCTGCATGCGATTGCGCCTCATCAAGGTTTGAATTTATGTATATAGTGTGCTAGTGCACTGATTAGGACCGTTGCAGGAAAGAAAAGTTTCTGCGGACGGATTCGTTGCTGCGCATAGCGCAGTCGCCTTTAAAGAAATCAGGGAGGTCGGGATGGCGAAGCTCGGGGAGTTCGAGGCGCCCGCTGTGGGTGAGGCGCTCTCGCGCAGGAAGTTGCTGGCTCACGGCGCGCTTCTTTCCGCAGGCCTGATGGTGCCGGGGGCAAGGTCGGTGCTGGCGCAAGGCGGCGGTGAGCCGTTCCGGTTTGGCCTTATCAGGGCGTTGACCGGTCGTGTCGCATCAGCCTATGCGCCACTCTATGTGGGCGCCCGCATTGCCCTCGAGGAGATCAATGCAGCGGGAGGAATTCTCGGCAGAAAAGTCGAAATCATTGAGGATGACGACGAGGGCACGCCGGCCAAGGAGCCTGCTGTCGTTCGTGCGCTACAGGAAAAGAAGATCGACATTCTTCTTGGCCCTGTGGGGACCTCACCGACGCTGACCGCGCTTTCGGTAACGACACCGGCCAAGCTAATTCATACGGGCGGATCGTTTGCTGAAGAAGCAGCGGACGGCAAAGCGTACCCGTATCATTTTCAGTTCAACTTCAACTCGAAGCTGTCCGCGGGCCTGACCGTCGAATACTTCGCCGCCAATCTCAAGGACAAGAAGATCGGTATCATCCAGGAGAGCTTTGCATCGTCCGAGGCCATCTCGAAGACGGTCATTGCCGGATTGAAAGAGAAGGGCATCACGCCGGTCGGTTATGAAGTGTTCCCAGGCAACACTCCGGATATCAAAAGTTACCTGCGTAACCTGCAGCGCGCGGGCGTCGAAGTGCTCATTGTCTCAACCGGCATCGCCTCGAATTCGGCTTTGGTATTCAACGCGCTTCGCGGTATCGACTGGTATCCTCCGATGTACGGATATTCGGGTCTGATGTCCGATGCCTTGCTCGACATTCTGCCGGCTGAAGCGCTTGCGCGCGTCAACGTTGCTCACCTCAAGGCGTTTTCCTATTCGTCCAGTAAAAGCCCGGGCGAGCGTCAGGTCGCCTACGTCAAAAAGATGCTGACCTATCCGGAAGCGAAAGGGCAGGAACCGAATGCTGCCGTGTCGCCCTTCTACGACGCGATGCACGTTTATAAATGGGCGATCGAAGCAGCCAAGAGCACCGATCCGGACAAGGTCAAGGCCGCCATGGAGTCGCTCAAAGGCTTTCCGGGCATGGCCGGCTCGCTGTCGCTTACGGCGGAAAATCACTGCGCCTTGGGGCTGGATGCGCTGACGTGGTGCAAACTGGCTTCGGCGAAGGATCCGCGCGCGATGGGCGCGTTTCGTGAGCGCATCTCAGATTAGTCTTGGCCGGCGAGATCCAAGCACCAGATCTGCAGGCCAGCAAGGGGGAGCGTCTGTAAGCCGATGGAGCATGCTGCGACGCGGGAGTCCGCCCGGATGACGATGCCTCGCATCCGCGAGTTTGCCAGGTGGGCGGTTTTGCTGGCGGTCGTGTTGTCCGTTCCGATTTGGCTCAGAAGCAATTTCCTGCTGTATCTGGCGACGCAGGCCGGCGTCTATATGATCGTCGCGTTCGCCCTTAATTTCCTGGCGGGCTACGCAGGGCAGGTCTCACTTGGTCATGGAGCGTTGGTCGCGATCGGGGCCTATGCCACCGCTATCCTCATGATCAACGCCAAGCTATCGTTTTTTCTCGCCGCTCCGTTGGCAATGATCATAACCAGCGGTGCCGGGGCACTGATGGCGCTGCCCGCGTTTCGCCTCTCGACGTGGTATTTCGCGCTGATTACCCTCGCATTCGCTCAGGTTGTGGGCGAACTGCTGGTAGAATGGCGTGGGCTTACACGAGGCTTTGACGGCATTATCGGGATTCCGCCGCCCGCGATATTCGGTCACAGTCTGAGCCTCGGCGGCATATACGTCCTGGTTGCGCTCGCGATCATTTTGCAATTCGTTTTGATCAAGAATCTGGTGCGGTCTCGGATTGGACGCGCCATGGTGGCTACGCGCGACAATCCCCATTCCGCGGTCGCGTCCGGTGTATCGATCGTCTGGTTGAAAATGTTTGCGTTCGTGGTCAGCGCATCGATGGCCGGCCTTGGCGGCGCATTTTACGCCGTCCAAAAGACCGTCCTCACCACGGAAGATTTTTCGGCTGATTTTTCGATTTTCTTTCTTCTGATCGTCGTAGTCGGTGGCTCCGGCCGGCTTTGGGGGCCGGTCGCCGGTACACTGGTATTTTTTCTGGTACCGGAGCTCTTGGGAGCACTGCAGAGCTGGCGAATGCTTGTCTATGGCGTGGCGCTTCTGGCTCTGATGCTGTTTGTGCCGCAGGGCATTGTCGGCCAGATTGAAAACGCGTGGCGGCAACGACGGTCGTCTGCGCGCCTGAACGATCAAGGCAAGGTGCAAGCGTTCCACGTGGAAGGAACCGAGCTTGCCATCGAAGGCGTCAGCAAGAGGTTTGGCGGCGTGCTCGCTTTGAACGACGCCAATTTCAAGGCCTCCGGAGGCCTTATCCATGCAATCGTGGGTCCCAACGGCTCAGGGAAAACGACGCTTCTCAATCTCGTATCCGGATATTACGAAGCTGACAGCGGTGAAATCAGGCTCGGGGCAACCAATCTGCGCGGTATCACTCCGCATCGGATTGCCAGGCTTGGCGTCGGACGAACCTTTCAGACGCCAAAATTGCTCAACCACGAAACGGTGCTCGACAATGTCTTGCTGGGAACGTTCGCCAGAGAGAAGGCAACGGCCCTGGAAGTTGCGCTCCGCCTGCCGCGCGCCCGAGCCGAAGCTCGGATGTTGCGCGATGAGGCGTTGTACTATTTGAGCTTCGTCGGCCTCAGTGAAAAAGCAATGACCCTGGCGGGAGAGATCCCCCATGGTCAGCAGCGGCTTCTCGAAATCGCGCGCGTACTTGCCTCCCGGCCGAAAGTCGTACTGCTCGACGAGCCGGCCGCAGGGCTGTCGCTCTCCGAGCTCGATCGGCTGGGTCAGCTCATTCGCGACATCGCCGCGCATGGAACCACAGTTGTGATCGTCGAGCATCATCTGGAGTTGGTCGCCGGCATCTGCAAGTCGGTAACGGTCCTGGATCGCGGGCGTGTCTTGACGGCAGGTTCTCCAACCGAAGCATTCTCCAATCCTGAAGTCATCGCCGCATATGTCGGGCGAACAGCGATCGGGCATCCCGCGTGAGTGCTCTCCTCGCGATCGAAAATCTCGACGTCGGCTACGGACGCGTTGGCGTTCTCAGCAAGGTCAGCATCGACGTGGTGCAAAGTGGCATCGTTGTCTTGCTGGGCAGCAATGGCGCCGGCAAGACAACTTTGCTCAAGGCCATATCCGGTCTGCTGCGGCCGAGCGCCGGCTCCATTCGATTTGAGGGAAACGAGATCGGCGGTATCAGCCCTGGAAAGATCGTCAGAGCCGGACTGCTGCACGCGGCGGAGGGGCGCGCGCTGTTTCGTGCGCAAAGTGTAGCCGCCAATTTGGAGCTCGGGCTGTACGGAGCTCGGCTGAGCAAGGCTGAGGAGCGCTTAAGGTATCAGCGGGTCCTTGCGCTGTTCCCGTTCCTGAGCGAGCGGCTCTCGTCTTTGGCCGGAGCGCTGTCGGGTGGGCAACAACAGATGTTGGCGATCGCGCAAGCCTTGATGCAGCAACCCAAGTTGCTGATGCTGGACGAACCGTCCCTTGGCCTCGCGCCGATTATTGTCGATCAGGTTCTTGACGTCCTGAAGGCGCTTCGCCAGGAAGGCACGACCATCTTGCTTGTCGAGCAGATGGTCGAAAGGGCGCTTGAAATCGCCGACTACGCTTATATTCTGCAGAACGGGCGCGTGATCGGCCAGGGCGATCCGGCATCACTTGCCTCGGGAGACGCCATTCAGCGGGCCTATCTCGGCGGCCCATCGCCGCAGGGCAGCTGAGTTGCTTCAGTTTGAGCAGTTGGTCGGGAGCGGCAGTCTTGTCGCGAGACGCTTTTCAGAACGACGGTCACACCGTCCGCGCGGTTATGATGCCAAAGAGCCCCTGCGGGCGGATCAGCAGGATGGCCAGGACAACTGCAAAAATCGTCGTCTGCTGGTAACCGGCGGAAAAAAACTCCGAGCCGACCGCCTCGGTCACTCCGATGATGACCCCGGCGATCAGCGCTCCCTTGTTGTTTCCGAGCCCGCCAAGCGCGGCAGCGGCGAACCCCTTCACGAGAAATGCGACGCCGAGCGCGGGGGAAGTTGGAATCAGCGGCGCGGCAAGATACCCCGTCGCCGCGGCCAGGGCACCGCCGACTGCGAACGACCAGCGGCTGAGGAATGTCGGATCGATTCCGCGCAAAAGCGAGGCGTCGCGGTTCTCGGCGACGGCAAGAATGGCTTTTCCGGTTCGCGTGCGATAGAGCGATTCCACGACGAAAATAATGACCGCCGTGATCGCGACGAGCGCGATTTGGTAGGTCGAAACCTGCACGCCGTAGACGGTGATCGGGTCGGTGCTGAGCGGCCAGGGAGCTGACGCGAAAATCGGGTCGGCGCCCCAATATTTTCCGACAAGATTGGTGACGATCAGCGAGAAGGCAAGCGTCGTGATGACCCAGGCGACTCCGTGCGACGAGCGCCGGAGAATTGGCGAGACGGCGACGATTTCCTCGACCAGTGCGGTCAAGCCGACGACTGCTATTGCGGCCAAAAGAGCCAGAGGCCAAACAATTCCGCCGCGACCGAGCAGGCTGGCGGTGATCAAGGCGCCGAGCATGACCAGGTCGCCCTGCGCAAAATTGAAGACGTTGGTCGGGCGGTAGAGAATGTTGTAACTGACGGCAACGAGCGCGTAGAGACAACCCAACGGCACCCCTGAAACCAAGATGTCCGCGATCATTTGTGCCTCACAAGTCAGCGTTTAGCGCAATGTTCTGCTGGCGGTGCATCGAAAAGACTAATGCGCTTGCAACCCGTACGCAAGCGTATTAATTATACGTCCGCTGGACCTTGAACGAACGCAAGTCGATGGAGGCGCGCCGATGGGGCAGGGTCGTCCGGACGTAAGCCGCGCTCTCGACTGCAATGTCGGATACAAGGTGCGATGAAGGCGGTTGTTCTCGATCATCGCGGAGAGCAGGGTGTGCGACTGCGGGATTTTCCGGATCCGGTGCCGGCTTCCGGCGAGTCCGTGATGCGTGTCGTTGCGGCAGGTCTCAATCGCGTCGACCTCTATGTCCGCGACAGCGGCGCCGGAATTACCCAGACGCTGCCGCTGGTCATGGGGGTCGAAGGTGCGGGCGAGATCGTTGCCGCTGAACCTGGCAGCGGGCTCAGGGCAGGCATGAAGGTCGTCCTCTACTCCGAGGCATACTGCAACAATTGTCGTTATTGCCTCGCGGGCGACCAGCCGCTTTGCGAAACTGTTCGCATTTCGGGCGAACATCGCCACGGCACGTTCGCCGAATATATCGCAATGCCCAGTCGCTGCTTCTTTCCGCTTCCCGACGACGCCAATCTGCAGGAGGCGGGTGTTCTGATGACCGCCTACCTTACGGCCTGGCGCATGCTGTTCGGAAAAAAGCCGCTGAGACCGGGCGAGAGCCTGCTGGTCGTCGGCATCGGCGGCGGCGTTGCGGTTGCTTGCCTCCAGCTTGCGCGTTTGGTCGGAGCACGAGTGTTCGTGACATCGTCGAGCGACGACAAATTGAAGCGCGCGGCGGCGTTGGGCGCAGAAGGTGGTGTCAACTATCGGGTGGACCGCGTCTCCAGGAGAATTCTGGAAATGACCGGCGGCGTCGGCGTCGATATGGTCGTCGACAGCGTCGGCGAAGCAAGCGGGGGCGAGTCGCTGCGCTCGCTGCGACGCGGCGGACGGCTGATCACCTGCGGGGCGACGACCGGAGGCAATCCGCCGTCAGACATCCAGCGGCTGTTTATCCGTCAGTTGGAAATTTATGGATCGACCGGCGGCAGCGTCGCCGAATTCAGCGAACTCTTGCAGGTCTACAATCGAGGACTGCTACGTCCGGTGATCGACAGCGCTTTCCCGCTGCACGACATCCACGCTGCATTTGATCGCCTCGCAAAAGGCGAGCAGTTCGGAAAAATCTCCTTGCTCATCCCGTGACGCAAGAGGACGCGAGGGCTTTGACGGCTGTCAAGCGTCTTGGTTTTCCCGCGCCGCAGCGAACGCGAAAGGGCCTCCCAGATAAGCGGGGTAGCCGAGTTCGCGCACTACGGCGTAGTCGGCGATCCGCAATTCTTCGTGTGAGCGATTCGCTGCCCAGGGTGCGAGCTTCTCGCTGATCCGCTTCAGCAGCGCCAGCGCCTTGGTCCGGCGCGGATCGCCGTCGTCGCTGGTCACCCAATATCCCGGCAGGGCAGATTGGCGGAGGGGCGTGACGTGAGCGAGCCCGGCCCGCGCGAATCCGACCGCGGCCAGCGCGTCGGCGCCAATGTTCGCCTCATCGACGATTGATCGTGCCGCCGCGACGACCTCCGCGACAAATCCAGGCGTCTGGCCCTTTTTGGCGAGGCGTTCATAGTCGATTTTACCAAGGAACAGCGTCTGAATCATATTGCGCGCCTCGGGTCGCTGAATCAGGTGAGAGAAGATCGCCATCTCGCTGCGGATCGCACCGTCAAAGCACTGGACGAGGCCGAATTCCACACAGTCCAGGATTGCCAGCGGCGCAGGATAATGCCCCAGCGTCGTCGCCAGGATGTTTTGCCGGGCAGGGGCGAGGGCTGCGCCGACCTCAGCCGGCGACGGCGCCGCCCTGTCCGGGCGATCCCACATTTGCTGCGGTGGCGTCGTCGACAAAAGCCAGCGTTCCGCTGCCGCGACTTCGTCGCCCGGTGCGACAAGGGCGTCGACCAATCCGGCCTTGAGCGCCGCCTCGCCGGACAATCGCGCACCTTCGAGCAAGATCGGGAGCGCGTTTTCGATGCCGATCAGCCGCGGTAGGCGTTGCGTGCCGCCGCCCCCCGGCAACAGGCCCACCAGCGATTCTGGCAGGCCGAGAGCCGCGCGCGGATCCTTGCTCAGGACCCGATAATGGGCGCCAAGCGCGAGTTCGCAGCCTCCGCCCAGAGCCAGCCCGGCGATGGCGGCAGCGACCGGCTTTCCTGACGTCTCCAGCGCGCGGATTGCGAGGCTCAATCGGAAGAAGTGATCGAAAGCGGTATTGAAGCGTGCATGGGGCGGCGTCTTCATGATCATTTCGTAAGCGACGCCGAGCTCGCCGAGGTCCGCGCCGGCGCAGAACGCCGTGTCCTTGCCGGAGCGGATCACGGCGCCGCGGATGTCACTCGCGGCGAGCCAGCGCGCGAATGCCCCAAGTTCGACGATTGCCGCTTCGGAAAAGACGTTCATCGTTCGACCAGGCGCATCGAAGATCAGATGGACAAGACCGTTGTCCTTGATCTCCAGACGGAACTGCCCAAGCTTCGGTGGCGGATGTGTCATGACAATGGTCTTTCTCAATTGGTTTGAAAGTCAGTCGGTGCTGTTCGGCGCGGGGCAACGTCGCCATCGGCGCCCCACGTCAGAACCCAACCCGGTCGCCGCCTTTGAGCGCCAGAGTCTCGCGCGCTTCGTCCGGCGTCGCGATTTCGAGCCCCAGTCCTTCGATGATCTTGCGAACCTGGTGAACCTGGGCTGCATTCGATGGCGCGAACTGGCCGGCACCGACCCACAGGCTGTCTTCCAACCCGACGCGGACGTTGCCGCCCATCGCCGCGGCCATGGCCGCGACAGGCATTTGATTGCGCCCGGCGCCCAGAACCGACCAGCGGTAGGAATCGCCGAACAGGCGATCAGCCGTCCGTTTCATGTGCATCACGTCCTCGGCGTGGGCGCCGATGCCGCCAAGCAACCCGAAGCAGGTCTGGATGAACAACGGCGCCTGGACGAGCCCTTCGCCGAGAAAATAGTGCAGGTTATAAAGGTGACTGGTGTCGTAGCACTCGAATTCGTAGCGTGCGCCTGTCGCGTTCAGGGTTTCTAGCGCGTAGCGGATATCCCTGAAGCTGTTGCGGAAGACGAGATCGTGGGAGCCTTCGAGCATGGCAGGCTCCCAGTCGTGCTTGAATTCCTTGTAGCGCTTGAGCATCGGAAACAGGCCGAAATTCATCGAGCCCATATTGAGCGAGGCCACCTCCGGTCGCCACTTCGCCGCTGGCCGCACACGTTCCTCGACGGTCATGTAAGGCGAGCCGCCGGTCGTCAGGTTGACGATGACATTCGAGGATTGCTTGATGACCTTGAGGAAGGGTTCAAACGCCTCGGGACTCTGGTCGGGCCTGCCATCCTCAGGATTGCGCGCATGCAGATGCACGATCGCGGCACCTGCCTCTGCCGCTTCCAGTGCTGAAGTAGCGATCTCCTCAGATGTCACCGGGAGATGAGGCGACATCGAGGGCGTATGAATCGACCCCGTGATCGCGCAACTGATGATGACCTTATGCTTAGCCATTTCGCCTCTCCATGCTTTCAAAACTTCGCCGCGAAACCTGCCCACGCGCTTTCAAGCGCCTCACGATGGTTCGCAGGCGCGATCGCGATCAGCGCCTTGGCACGTTCGTGGTGGCTCAGCCCGCGCAGATCCGCGGCGCCGAACTCGGTGACGACGATATCGGTATCCATTCGCCCGAGGGAAACCGGTCCCGCGCCGCCATTCGGCGCTACGATGCGGCTCACCGCGCCTTTGGCTGCCGAGGCGGGCAGCGCGACGATCCGCAAGCCGCCTCCGCACCACGCCCCGCGCGCAAAGTCTGACCCGCCGCCGGGGCCGGAGATCAGGCCGCCCAGCCCCATTTCGGCATAGGCCTGCCCGAGCAAATCGACTTCAATGGCCGAGTTGATCGCAATGAAGTTCTCGATTGTCGCGACGACGCTTGGAGCGTGTGTGTATGAGACGGGCTCAAAGCGATAGGTCGATCCGCAGACCGCGTCGTAGAGACGCGGCGATCCGATCGCAACGCCGCCGGTTACTGCGCATCCCTCGGCCAGCGCGCCAGCCTGCTCAAGCTCCGCGACCGCATCGCCGATCAACCCCGAATGAATTCGCAGATTGCGACGCGTTGTGAGGCTGCGAAGAACCGCGCCTGGAATCTTGCCGAGCCCGGTTTGAATCGTCGCTCCGTCCCGAACCCATCGCGCGACATGCATGGCGATCGCGTCGGCGATCGGATCCTGTTTCGCCGGGGGAAAGCCCAGCAATTCCTGCTCGTGTTCGACGACGGCGGTCAGCTCGGAATAGGGAATGCCTCGGTGCCCATGCGTGCGTGGCATCAGGGGATTGAGATGGGCGATCCGCACCGGAATCTCCGGCCAAAGTTCGGCAAGGAAATCGACGACAGGTCCGAAGCCGCACCATCCGTCCGCGTCCGGTGTCGTCGCCATGAACAGCGCGGCGTCGATGCGTACCGTCCGCAGCCTGGTCAATATGTCGCCATAGCAAAGCGGTAGAAAGGTCACCGCTTCGCTTGCCGCCTTCAACTCCGGCGTGAGGAAGAAGGTCTCGACGCGACAAAGCGGATTGGCGAGATAGGTGCGGCTGTTGAGGCCGGGAACGAAGATGCCGGTAAACGTCATTGCTCCCAAAGCACTGCCCGCGCGCGTGACTGCCTCGGCGAGCAGCAGCGATTCGCCGGAGCAGGCAAGCACCATGGTTCGCCCGCCCGCAGGCAGCGTAGAAGCAAGCTTGGCCGGATCAAGGCGCAGCGGAGCCACGGCTCGCGACCGATTTCGTCACTTCACGTATTTGTGGAAATCCGGCTTGCGCTTCTCGTTGAAGGCGCGAACGCCTTCCTTGGACTCTTCAGTGTCGTAAAACAATTTGACGGCGCTCAGCGACGCGAGACTGATGCCCCGGATGTTCTCGCTGTCGGCGTTGAACGACCGCTTGGCCAAAGCCAGCGCCGTCGGCGATCGTTCGCCCAGGATGTCGGTCCAGGCCTTGACGGCGGCGTCCAATTCAGCGGCGGGCACCACCTTGTTTACCAATCCCATGTCGTAGGCCTGCTGGGCGGTGTACATTTCGTTCAGGAACCACATTTCCCGCGCCCGCTTGTCGCCGATGTGCCGCGCGAGCAATGCGGTGCCCCAGCCGGCATCGACCGATCCGACCTTCGGGCCGACCTGGCCGAATTTCGCCGTATCCGCAGCGATGGTGAGGTCGCACAATGTCGCAAATACGTTGCCACCGCCGATCGCGAAACCGTTGACGCGGGCGATAACCGGCTTGGGCACATCGCGAATGATCGACTGGAATTCGTCTATCGGAAGGCCGACAATGCCGCGCCCGTCATATTGGCCCTCGTGTGCGCTCTGATCGCCGCCGGTACAAAAAGCCTTGTCGCCGACGCCGGTAAGAATGATGCTCGATACGCCCTTGTCATCAGCAGCCAACTGGAAAGCCCTGATCAATTCCTCCATGGTCCTGGCGCGGAAAGCATTGTAAAGCTTCGGGCGATTGATGATCACCCATGCGGCGCGGTCGCGCACTTCATAGATGATGTCTTCGAAGGTGACTGGGTTGCTCATCGTGGATCCTCCCTTGCGCGTCAGAGCCGACGCCGGTTTGGTTTGATTTCGGTTCTTGATTACGCGTTCAGATCATGTTCATGCCGCCGGCCACCGAAATGGTCTGCCCGGTCAGGAAGCCGGCGTCGTCCGACGCAAGGAAGGCGACGATACCGGCATAGTCTTCGGGCTCGCCCATGCGCTTGAGGGGAATGCCGCGCACCATCGCGTCCTTCCATTTCACGGCTTGCTCGCCTTCTCCCAACACCGCCGCCATCATCGGCGTGTTGGTAGGGCCCGGGCATACGGCGTTGAGCAGCACGCCTTTGCTGGCAAGTTCGCGCGCCATGGATTTGGTGAAACTGATCAGGCCGCCCTTGCAGGCGGAGTAGACTGCTTCATTGCTGGTTCCCACGCGTGCGGCATCGGAGGCAATGTTGATGATCCGTCCCGCGCGCCGTTCGACCATGAGAGGCGCCACGATGTGATGAGTGTTGAGCGGTCCGTGAAGATTGATGCGGATGATCTTTTCCCAAAGCGCTTGATCGGTCGCCAGGAAGGGCATCGGCCGATCCCAGCCGGCGTTGTTCACCAGCGTCCAGATCGGTCCGAGCTCCGCCTCGACTTTCGTGACGGCGGCCTTGACGGCTGCATAGTCGCCGACATCGACCTCGTAGGTCTTGACGACCGCATCACCCGCCAATCCCGCGGTTTCCGCGCCGGCATCCGGATTCAAGTCGAAAATCGCGACCTTGCATCCCTCTTGAGCCAGTCTCAGGCTCAAGGCGCGTCCGATGCCTTGTCCGCCGCCGGTTACAATAGCTACTTTGTCTTTCAGTCCACGCACGCGTTGCCTCCTTGTGCTTCATTCGATGATATTGATTTCCGCGCTTTCGGCGTCTTCAGCCTCGGCGCCGGCCATCTCGAGCAATGTGTCTTTAAGCGTCCTCAGCGTCTCGGCGGCTTGAGAAAGCGCGTCCTCCGGAACGCGGCTGAGAACTTCCAGTTCAATGCTTTCGACGTTCTCGCGGATGGCGCTGACCATTTTCGCGCCAGCACGCGTGAGATAGACGCGACGGGCCCGGCCGTCGCTCTGGTCCGCGCGGCGTTCCACAAATCCGGCGGTCTCCATCCGGTCGAGCAAACCGCCAATGGCTACCTTGGTCAGATCCAGGTCGGCGGCGAGCGCCGTTTGCGTCATCCCATCCCGCCGCGAGAGAAACGCCAGAACCCACCATTGCGATCGGGTTATGCCCAACGGCTTGAGCGCGCGATCCACCACGACGCGGCGCAGTCGCGAAACGTCATGGATGAGAAATCCGAAGCGAAGGCTTGTGTTAAGATCTCTCACCACGGGACACCCTCGAAACCGATGCGACCCCGCGCGCCGAAATAGCGCGTTTGGATTTCGTTGATCGCTGACAAATTATTCGCGTCTCCCTTTCATCTGTGGGCGATTTTTGAACATATCCCGCGCGATGATGGTCTTCATCACCTCGACCGAGCCGCCCGCTATCTTCACCACGCGCGCATCGGCATAGGCCCGGCAAATCGGATATTCCCACATATAGCCCCAGCCGCCGAACAGCTGCAGGCACTTGTCGACCGCCTCGCAATGCAATTCCGACGTCACCAGTTTCGCCATCGCAGCGTCGACGGCGTTGAGTTTGCCTTGCATGAAAAGGTCGATGCACTTGTCGGTGAACACGCGCGCCATCGTCGCTCGTGCCTTGAGATCGGCAAGCACGAACTGGGTATTCTGGAAGTCGGCGATGGTCTGACCGAACGCCTTGCGCTCCGCAGTGTAATCCACCGTCCACTCGATTACGGTCTCGGTGACCGTCGCGGACCGGATCGCCTGGGCCAGGCGCTCCTGCGCCAGCTTGGTCATCATCTGCGGGAAGCCGCGTCCCTCGGCGCCCAGCATGTTGCTCGGCGGGATGCGGACATTATCGAAGAACAGCTCCGAGGTGTCCTGCGCCTTCATGCCGAGCTTTTCGAGATTGCGGCCGCGACTGAAACCTGCTCGATCGGACTCGACCAGAAACAGCGTAATGCCGTTGGATCCGGCGGCGTTGTCGGTCTTAGTCGCCAGTACGACGACATCGCACAGCTGCCCGTTGGAAATGAACACCTTTTGCCCGTTGATGACGAACTCGTTGCCATCGCGGACAGCCTGGGTGCGGACGGCCTTCAAGTCGCTGCCGGCGTGCGGCTCGGTCATGCCCAGCGAACCGATCGCTTCGCCCTTGACCATCTTCGGAAGCCAATGCCGCTTCTGCTCGCCGGTCCCGAACGAGAGGATGTAGGTGGCGACGAGGTCAGTATGGATCAGGAATCCGGGGCCGCTGGCGCCGACCCGCCAGAGCTCTTCAAACACAACGACGTCGAACAAATAATCCAGTCCGTGACCGCCATATTCTTCCGGCACCGTGCAACACAGCATCCCTTGCGCGCCGGCCTTCCGCCAAAGCTCGCGCGGTACGATACCGTCATGCTCCCACTGCGCGTGAAACGGAACGATCTCCTTCTCGACGAAGCGACGGACCGTCGCACGCCAAATCTCGTGCTCTTCGCGGAATAACGAACGTTCGATCATCGTGTTGCCTGTCTTTGCGGATCTTTGTTCAACCCGGCACCCGTTGCGTTTTCTCACGCTGGGTGGATTGCTGGATCGCTTCGCGTGCGACGCGCCATTGCTCGTCGGTCAGTGCGCCAAGATCCGCAAACGTGCCCGGTCCGGCCAGATGCTGGCCACCATCGATGGCGATGGTCTGTCCCGTGAGATAGTCGCAAGCATCGGACAGCAGGAAGACGATGACTAGAGACATGGTCATCGCATGCAGCGCCGTCTTGGCCATCGCCGACGGCACGACAAAGGCGGATCCTGACCACACCCACGTTACGAGGTTGCTGACCACCGAACCTTTCAATCCGCCGGCGATCCACCGCTTTCCCGCAGCGAGTGTCACGTGAAAACTGCCGTCCATGACGGTTGACGTGACGGCGCGGAAGCCGCGAGGACTGAGGTCCTTGGTTGGCGAAATGAAATTTGCGGCGGCGTTGTTGATCAAGCCGGTGAGCGGCCCGGTCGCCCAGATCGCGTTCATCATCGCCTCGACCTGCTCGGCGTCGCGAATGTCGCATGTGTGGGCGCGCACCGGGGCGGAGCCGCTTGCCGAGATCTCGCGCACGGCTTCGTCGAGCAATTGGGCGCGGCGTCCGCAAATATGGACCGCGGCCCCTTTAGCCACCAGCGCCTTGCTGATTTCCTTGCCGAGACCGCTGCCGCCACCAGTGACGAGGATCGTCTTGCCGGCCAGCGCGTCCGCGCGAAAGATATCCATGCTCATGATGATACGAGGCCTTCAGTTGCGGCATATTTCGAAGTCGTGAACCAGAGTATCGTAAACCTATTTACAACTTTGCCAAAAGCTGTCAAGTTTGGATCAACGGGAGAGGGTCGGAAATTTGCCGAAAAGCGACGCATCGAAGATCCACGACAGGTTTATCGCCGGCGTGGGCGCTTACGCGCCACTGCTTCGGATGGATCGCGCAGCAGCAGCCAAGGCGCTGAGATTCTCCGGCCTCGGCGGCAAGGCCAGCGGCTCTCGCGCCGTTGCCGGCTGGGATGAGGACGCCTTGACCTTGGCGGTCGAGGCGTCGCGGGCCATCGCCGGCGCACCGCAATCCGTGGTTTTTGCTTCGACCTCGGCGCCCTTCATCGAGCGTTCGCATGCGACGCTGTTGGGTGAGGCGCTGTCGCTCGACCTGACGATCCGCACCAACGACGTCGCGGGCTCGCGACGTTGCGCGGTATCGGCGCTGCTCGATTCGCTGTTGGGAACAGGCGAGACGCTGGTCGCAACCGGAGAAAAGCGCCCTGCCAGCGCGGGAAGCCCGCAACATCTTGCGCAGGGTGACGGCGGCGCGGCGGCGTTGGTTTCCGATCAAGGCTCGGCGCAGCTGATCGGCTACGCCAGCGTTTCGCATGACCTGGTCGACATCTATGCTTCGCACGAACATACCGAGCCTTATGCCTATGAAGAACGGTTCGTTCGCGAGACGTCCGTCGCGCGCGTTATTGCCCCGGCGGTCAAAGCCGCATGCGCCAAGGCCGATGTCGAGCCCGGCCGCATTGCCTTTGCAGCGGTGCACGAACCGCTTGCCGGATCCTGGCGTGATATCGCCCGCG
>WNFI01233813.1_pt1 | contig 14813 bp, 16 predicted proteins | sample 5400471 | NCBI WGS metagenome assembly WNFI01 (sample SAMN13153348, study PRJNA577476) | soil metagenome | isolation source: 100 cm saprolite on Douglas fir-dominated hillslope | place: USA:California | collected 2013-09-17
CCCTACAATACATTTCTAGTACTTTCCAGGGAATTACGCGTTCCCTTACTAAGCTCGTACCAGATTCTTCCAGAACGTTCGGCGCTTATTCCCTAACAAGAAGAAAACGAAATTCAGCAGAACGAAACCATACAAGGCAGAGAACGGGGATGGAGGTGGGTAACGCTTCAAAGGAGGTGGGCAGGATGGGGACATACGAAAAGACGTAGGACAGAGAGAAAAGAAAAGAAAATACACCGTGAAATTGACTTAAGGCCCAAAGATACAAGCCAAATGAAAAGACGAGAAATACATGACACGGAATCCACCCCATAACGAAAAAATCCGGGATCCTACTCGCCGAGGGTAATCGAAGGTCAAGGACGCCTTCACCAACGACAAGACCGAAACTTACGTTACAGCATGACGTGAAATTGCGTTCGGCGGACGTGGCTAACCAGCACGCATGTGTAGTGCATACGGCGGATGCAGGATTATACGAAGTGCGTACGGCGGACGCGGTATGCAGATAAGAATCGATTAGGTTAGTAATCGTGATAGAATCGGCGGCGCACAAGCCTTATTTAATCTCGTACCTCCATTAAATTCCAATATAGCGCCCGAAAGCGTTTCAACGGGAGTTCCCGGTTTTCCGACAATCGACGTATTAATAACCGCTAGAACGCGGAGCTAACCTGCGTTGCAGTCCCAAATGGACGCCACCCAAAAGCGCTCGTTTAGCCCAATGATCAGTTCTGAGGAGTACCTCTCTAAGCGGCCTCGAACAGAGTCTGGTGTCCCGATGACTCAGCTGAGCAAGAAAGAGAAGGCATTCAATGATGTGGTCGGGGTATCGGCTTCCTATGTGTCTCGTGATGCTGAAGGTCTCGCCAAGATACTCTGTGCTATCGCTCATATCGAAGACTTGCACCTCGAGACTACTAAGATATCTGGTAAATATCGTGATATCGAATACTGTCGAACAGCGATTAGCGACATTAGTGGACTTGCGGAGACATTGTTAGATGCACACGACAACAAATTATACCACAGCATCTGTTCCATAGGTAAATGCTCGCCTATTAATTAATGTACACATCTTACTCGTTACACAAGAGGAACTACATTCGATCTCATCAAACACGCGGAACCCTTCGGTTCCTGAGGCGGGAATCGACGCTAAACTTATTTGTATGTATTTGGAGCTCAGGCCTCATCTCTGCTCACTCATTTCCGATCCAAAAATAGATGAAGGTGCGCAATGGACCTGGTGACGATCAATTTTGTATGTAACGTCGCGAATTGGTTAGCGGTTCAGCGGTCGTGGAACTCATCGTATGAACTCAACTACCACCGACTCCTTCTCGAAAATATCACTTCAATGCCTCGTTCAAAGCCGTACTCTTCCACAGCGTCCATCATTCAAAGTTCCGGTTACGGCAAATCTCGCATGGTCAATGAAATGGCCAATCTTGTGTTCACTTTGCCCTTCAATCTCCGGGATCCCAAGGAGACCAAAGGTGTTGTCAATTCTCGTTTCATCAGCAGGTCTACTGATTCTGCCTATAGTCGGAGCTTATCCTCACCCTGACGTGCAAGTAGTTGGTCTATTGACTGAAAATTTCAGTTCACCAATCCAAACACCTGAAGACCGTCTAGAGCTCCAAGCTCAAGAATTAACTATTCGGTATTACATGTTTTTCAAGCATCTCTTCGATACCGTGCGAGAACAAGTCGAAGTTCTTGATGGGACTAATCTCCTTCAGGCCTGGAATAGTTACTTGTCGGGTGATGCGAATGACGGCAAGAGTAATCGAGATGTTTTGTACCAAGCCGTTGTGGATCGAGTGAATTGTGATAATACCCATAGAGAGGCTAAAGAGGTCTGTTCCCGTCGGTTCTGCGAAGAAATCAATCGTTGGAGTTAATTCTTTTCAATCTAGCGTCGCAACTTTGTCGGTGTTGTTCTTCAGAAGGATGCTTTAATCTCTGTTGTTGAAGCATGCCAGCAATTGATGAAACTTCTGCCACCACCAGTCAAGAGCAGCACGTCCGATATAAGTCCCGAGGAACAAATCCTTCCGATCAGTCTAGTCATCTATTTTGACGAGGCTCATTCTCTCACAAGTCCATCGAATAGGCTCCCTAAACACAAATCTCATTTCGACATGATGCTGTCATGTCTGGAAGACATGAGGAGTCGGGACCTTCATATTTTTACGATATTTCTCTCTACCAATTTCCATCTATGGCAACTTGCTCCGGCCCCTGCATTTGCCACATCTGCCCGCATGACAGTCACTGATGCCTTTATTCAGGCGCCAATCACCGAGCTTCCTTTCGACTGCTTCCGCAAGCTTCCTGTAGCTCAGGATTTCAGAAGTCTATCCTCTGTGGAATTGCTCACCAGCTTTGGACGCCCGCTGTATGTGGTTCACCTTATCACCCTCTTTATGGATATTGACTGACTGAATAGATGGTCGACTATGGTCGAGGTCGCAAAGGAAAAGAACTTGCTTCATGACACCAAATTCACGAAGGAACTCTTGAATCTAGCTCGTTCGAAACTCGCAGGATTGCGAGACATCAGGCAAGAGTTTGAGGAATATACTACTCATGCAAAGCTGGCCATAATCGATGTGCGGCTGCAACTCGATTACGACCCAACACGTGAAGCAGCTATGAACACAGTCATAAGCCTGCATGAGATGAACTACTTGCATGATTGCAAATCCAGCTTCATCTTTGATACTCTAAATGAGCTGGGCAGTGGTATCATTGATATTGGAGAGAGAGGTGAAGTGGTGGCACGGTTGATCATCATGCGGGCATATGATCGTGCCGTTCAATCGGCAAACTCTAAGGATGGCAACCCCATATTCTTTAGTCGTGGCTGCCTTTTGACGGAGTTTATAAACTGCCTGTTCTCCCCCAAAGAAGCCTCCAAAGTGCTTAATTCCGTATCCGACGTTGCTCGAAAAGGAGAAGAACTCGAAGTTGGCGAAGAAGAAGAGGAAGAAGAAGCTCAAGACCGACTCACACTTGGCGAAGAATTTAAGAAGGCCTGGATTCGGTTCACACACTTCGAACGTGTACACTCTAGCAGCGTTGTGTCCGACTTGGGCTGCGTAGCGGGGATCATGCGCTGTGCCGCATACATAGCTAAGCGTGGAGAGAAACAAATAGACATCTGGATTCCAATCACCCTGAATGCAGAAAAGACTGGATCAGACCTGCTTCGCCGGGATAACATGACTGCAATACTTATCCAGGTCAAGAGTCGTATTAAACGGGGCGGTCTTGAGGAGTATTCGATCAACGCTGACGACCTACACGTCTTTTCCGGCGGATCTCAGCCTTACATCACTCTCGTGATGGAGTTAGGAGTGTTGCCCCCCCATCTCATTGAACAAGAAGGATATATGAAGCAAGGCAACGTACCTCCCCCGCAAAAGGGTCTCAAAGTAACTTCCCCCAAGAAAGGTTCCAAAGCAACTTCCTTGAAGGGACCCGAAGTACCTCCCCCGGGAAAGCGTCCCGAGCGGTTTCCGGAGGTGAAGATAGTAGAGCCGGGAATCCGCTCGAGCCAGAAGTTCGTTCAACATCCACGTTACAGGATCTATGTATACGGCTGCTCATCCCGTGTATATGGCATATCATCGGATGAGGAGAAGCATTACCACTCACTACTGCGAAAGAATCTTCTCTTTACGGAGCATCCTCGACAAAATCAGGACTCTATAGATGCCCTTTACCGTTTTATTCCCTGCCAGAACATCTTTACTTGCAAAAAGTGGTTGACCAGGGGCGGTAATGAGATTGATGATGATGACGGTTCCACCACCCTCTCCGAGGATGAGCTGATGCAGGAAGGTGTGGAAATTGCGTAGGTTTTGGGTAGTCTGTGATTACATGTAGTATGTCATTCTCGTTTCTGTGATGTTGTAATCTGTGAATGCGCCCCATTCTCACTTGAACATGATGATGATTAAACCAAACCAAACATTAGGAAACTAAGTCTAATCGAATGGCTACATGGATATTTAGCGAGGATGGCCATGATGGCCGATGGGTATTCTTTGGCGCGTAAAAAGGGCTCCATGCGATCCGAGTAATATGTACAAAGTGATCACAGCAAACGAAAAGCAGACGATACGATAAGAAATCTGTACAATGGGTAATGGCAAGCGAGGCTGAACAATTTCAGAATGGATAGTGCATGGGTAGAAAGGAAGGGGGTGGAGGTGGGAGCGCAAAAAGTATGGTACAGGAGAAATAAGATGCTAATTCCCGCTACAGAGTAGCGGGTCTTGGGCTCGGTTTAACCACTTTCTTGTGCGCATAGCGAGTTCACGCGACGTGGTAGCGGACCTCCTGGGTTTAGGTAACGTGACCTCTTCCTTATTAATGTCTGTGTTGCGCATCACCTGACCACAAGTGATGTCAACGGCATAAATAAACACACACAAATGCTGGGCTCCAGCAACACCGCGGCCAAGCCCATGAACTCTTTTGGCGCACATATTTCTCGCATAAGAGCACCCCTTATCTACCTTGTATGTAGAGTGCCATTTTCCTAAGTCACAATGATATCCCATCCATGAAGTACTTGATGCTCTCAATCATGAGTTGATAATCATCCTCATTGCATACTAGTGTGCCCTTTCCTGTGGCACTAGTCTTCCATTTGAACTCTAGGATGAAGATAGCGGCCACCCGTGAAGCCGTTGTAATCCTTTGCCACTCAAGAAAAGGTAGTGACAGGGGAAGCCGAACACCCCGCCAATCACCACCTTCTGTTTCAACCTTGTACAGAATTTTGTCGTTAACCAGAGTCTGGAGTGAAATGAAAACATCATACTTTGACTATCCTGGTACTTTGATGCCTGTGATTATCCGGTCCTCCCACAACATGGCCCATAAGCACGTTGTCTCCATGCGGGATGGGCATCCCATAGTAATCTAAAATAGCTCAATGAGAAAATTCTACGTCCAACCCCTCCCACAGGGAGTGCGTACCATTTCTGGTCATTAACCCATGTCTTGACTATCAGTTCCGATGTCTGTATCCTCACAGCTGTGGTTGCTTCCAGGACAGGAAGGCAGCATGTCGGTCGGGCGACCCCACCGCATAATTAGCAACGAGCTAGGGTTTAGTGGGTATACCCGACCGGGAGAGAGTCCCAGACTTGGTAATTTACGGTGCATAAAGCACTTTCCCTCAGATCCATGTCCTTCAGCCCTAGTTATCATACCCCGTCGCATACACTCCAGAGGCATACCTCTAAATACAACCTACCGCACAACAAGCGCAGCGAAAGCGAAGATAGGTTGCAGCAAAAAGGAAAGAAAGTGACATAAGACATGTATAAAGAGATCGATTAAGCAACCGCAACCTAGCCATTCTTGACTGGGGTGCTGGTTTTATTATCCAACCGCAACAACTCCTTCACCACCTTTTCGTCAATCTCACCTTCTTTGGCGCTTTGCGAGGCAAAGACACCTTCAATTGGTCCCCGAACTCCGTGCTTATCAAAATAATAAGTCAGTAGGTTCTTCTTGGAGGCTTCGATCCCATCTAGCAACGAGAAAAGCTTCGCCTCATTTCTGAGAACGGATTGAGCCGCAACAATGGTCCCGTAAGCAGACTCTCTGACGGTTGTACTGAACGGATCTCTCGAGTCCAAAACCTTGATTGTGAAAAACATCAATACCATGGGACGAGCACCCATGATTTGAGGTGACGTACTGTCAGCAGTGTGCTCTTTAGCAAAGGGAGCTCGTCTTCCAGTACCTCGGTCGGTAGCCGAAGGATCAGTTTGCCAATTCCGACTACCCCAAACGCGTACGAACTGCCCCGAATGCTGGACGCGACTTTCGGTGGCAACGAAGAAGGAAGTGGCTCAGCAAGATACTCAAGGAGGCATCCATGGAAACTCTTCAGCCCCCATACAGGCTCCTGGCGAGATACCAGAGCATCGCGGATAGTATTTGTGGCCTCCAGTATCTGGACATACTAACAGTTAGGCCATCAAAAGGTAGATACGAGTCATGGCTCACAGGATGAGTGTTCGCATTCCGAACATGGAAGAGTAGTGACACTAATCTCGACTCGTCGACGTACTTAAGTTGGTTTTCTACCATCTCCAATAAGATACACAGTCCATACTCGATCAATTCGGGATTCTAAAAGGCCCAAGTCAGTCGATGAGAATTATACCCTTGAGCTACATACTTGGGTGTGACTAATGAAGCGGACGAGTGGCTTGAAGACCGCATCGAACATGCGTCCTCCGCGCCACAAGTCGTCTTCAGGCATCCGGTCTGACTCTTGGATGGCAAGAGGACCTGAAGGTCCCACAGTGGGATCTTCCTCGTCTATTCCGAGGGCAGGATGTGCATTGCAGAGCAGTGTTAACTTCTGCAGCGTTCGGACATCGGGTGTGCCATTGACTAGAGCCTTGATATGTGATTGAAGCTCCTGCTCGTGAGCACCCTGGTCGGCCTTCAGAGGAGTTCCGTTGTCCAGCACTGCGAATAGAACTTCAGAGGGACGAACCAGCCATAGAAGAACAGACTTACGTGATTTGCGTTTAAGCCACCAGCCTGATTCATGCTTGTTCTCGTATAGCCGGTCCATAAGTGATGGGGAGCCCTTCACTGCGGGACTGCTCTGGAAGAGCGACAAGTACTTTGTCTTTCCATTCGCCTGACGTGGTGCTGGAGTGACCGGTGGGTGATTCATGCCGCCTGATTGTGTCCTTCGTAACTCAGGGGGCGCTGTAGAACTTTGCAGCACGTCAGTCAGCACAGAGGGCGCGCTTGGTCCATCGTCCATCAGCTCGTTCAAGCGGTCAGCAGAACTTTCAGCCTGCTCAGCAGCAGCACGGATGGCATCTTCCATCATTACATCATGAATCGGCGCGCCGACAGTGGGTGGAAACACAAGACTAGCTGACTGACTGACAGAATCACCAGGATATAGTGTAGGCGAGGCCGATTGGGCGGGCGAGTCTGTAGACTCTGTAGGGGCCTCTTGACGCATTGGTTCCTCATACGAAGTTCGTGGACGTGGCACCCTCTGTGTCGCGCCGAATTCCTCGGTCTCTGAGTCCGAGTCTTGGGGCAACGGATTCTGAATAGCCATCAGTAATGAGTCATCAGTGACTAACATGTTGGTCGAGTCGCGTGGAGCATTAGCTGCCTGTAGACGAGACAGAGGATTGGAGGATGTTCCGGTTCTACGACCGGGTGGCAATAGCTGTTGTATAAAGCTGGGCGGTGAGATTGATCGAGGGATTTGGGATGCGCAATTCGAAGGTGATCTTGGGGGCGACGGCCCAGCCGCCAGAGGTGATAGGGCCCGCCGCCGCATCGCTAATTCCGACGTGGGTGAGGTGGGTGGAGATGGACTTGTACAGACACGACGCTGTGAGTTAGGGTTTGGTGGAGGAGTCAAAGTTACTGACACAGGACGAGACGAAGGAGGGCTTGGCCGGGCACTTGGTGATGGAATAGGTGACGCACTGCGTCGCTGGATAGAGGGTGATCCAAAAGGAGTGCGTGTTGGAGTAGGGGCACGGCGCGAAAGGGGGTCAGCCACCGAGGCGACAGGAGATGCAGTTTTATGAGTTGCCGACGTAGCATTAGATGTGGCCGCGTGGCGGAGGGTCGGAGGCGATGAAGCAATTGCTCTAGCTTTCGCCTTACTTGCGGCTATTGCTGCGGCAACTGAGGATTTCTTAGAAGGTACCTGCGTACTTTCACAAGTGGGAGTCTGAGAATCCGGATTTGGATTTGCCTTTTCCAACTGCTTGCGACCTTGAGGGTCCAGAGCACCTAGAATGGACCAAGCCTGGGAGTGCCACACCACGTCAAATGACCAAAAGGCCTCCCTTGCGTTTGCCTTCACAAGGGGATTGGGGTCCTGAAGGCATTTACGGACTAGACTATCCAACACTTCCAAGCCACCATTAGACTCAATAGCAACTTGTGATGATTGCCCATGGACCTCAATGTAATGCTTGACATGGCCAATCATGTACTGCCGAGTCTGCACGTTTTTCTCTTGCATAAAAGAGTTTAGTAGAGGTATAATGATACGCGGTTGGGCGGAGGTATGAGAAATGATGGCATCGACAGAAGCTTGGGATTCTTTGGCGGCGATTTTCTTGGTGAATCCAGACATTTTCAACAGTTGCTTTAGCAGAGCATCCACAAATGGATCGAACGAAGGTCCGAAGGCTATTGCGAGTTCGTTGTATAGGTGGCAGGTGTTCGAGGCAACCGTTGTTCGTAAACTAGCCAGCTGAACATGAATTACTCTCAGCTCGATTGCCATCATTACGAATAGCGCATGCTCACAGTCTTAAATGAGCATTCTAACATCCCTGCGCGAAGGCAGGATAAAAAAGTGGCTTCATATCTGAGATGTGCATCGCCCTTGATCATTCCCCGTATGCGGTCAATGGACTGGTCTCGGGAAGCCCAATTATGCTCCGTCTCTTTCCCCTATTAACACATTAACAACACGGCATCTGGTGATGTAACATTGAGCTTACTTCAAAAAGAGGCGCCATCTTTGCAAATTCACTTTCAAGATCCCGAGCAGAAGCAATCTATGAGGCCGGGTCGGATGCGAAGTCACTGTGAATATCGCAGGAAATACTTACGAACACCGGAGAAACCGCTGAGGTGGACGGGACTATTTCGTCGCCCAGGGGTGTCTCAGTGCCACCACGAGGTAGTTCTCTTGAAGTCTTCCTAGTCAGCAAGCGCGGTGGACCGCTTACAGACCTTGGCATAGAAGTAGGGACGGGAGGAATAGTCCCCGCGGAAGATGGAAATGATGACGCGGGGGCTATCGGAGTCCCCTCACCACTGACTTCTAGCTTTTCTTACGCCTTTTCTGGTCATTTCCCTTTTGAGATCAGCTCGGGCACCTTCGGAAGCGGCGGAAAATAGCATGATAGTTGATTGACGAGCGGAATCTCTCACAGATCCATCAGGGTCTTCCAAAAGATCGACTATTGGAGCGAGATATGGCCGCATGGGAAAGTGAGGGTTTTCTTGTCGCAATTGAACTAGGGCATGGAGGGACTACCAAGCATGTTCAATGGAGTGCTAATGGGAAATGCCACGGCAGACCTACCTGTTGCCTTACTCTGGCGACTTTGCTCCCAAAACCCAACTCTTTAAAGTTGGATTCGAAGATGCCTATAGGAGTGTCCAGTGTACGACCCTTCTGTATAGGCTTCTTGACAGTGGAGTCGCCATTAGCTAGAGCAGCGAGGCCCAGAACGACAACTATCTGTTTTGCTGTGGTGCGCGAGGCTTCTTTAGTCTCCCCCAGACGATCGATGACACCTGGTGCTGGGAGAAAGGCCAAGAGTGCTTGCCGGGAGTTATTTGTCGTATACAAGTCATGGGAAGGATTAGAGGTCACGCTACTTCCGGAGGGGCTCGAAGGGGTTGGAATAACTGGAAAAATACGGATGAGAAGTGCGTGGATAGTGTTGAGGGTGGCAGTTGCGAGGTGCTGATTGGGAGTGCGCAGACATATCTTGAGAACAGAAATGACGGAATCCAGGTCATTAATCTTAAGTAAGGACTTTAAGTTCAAGCAAGAAATCCCTTGAGTCACTGGCGAGGCTGACGCACCTCTGCATTTGCTTCAAATGCCTGCTGCAACTTAACAATCGCGTCGATTTTGACCTCATTGTCTGAGTATCGAGCTGGTAAGTCGGTATAGATCTTGATTATGCCACATCGCGTGCTCACCATTAGTCCTGGTCTTCCCAATAAGCACCTCTATTGTGTCACTGGTGCCCATAGCGCCAACCAAGTCGACGCGACGTCGAAGGCCAAGAGTACTTCCAAATTAGATTTCACGTTGAAGGGCACGTGATGTAACTCTCAATTCATGAGAAATTGCCTTCTTGTTACTGCAGTACTACTATTAGTGCTACAAGTGCTGCAGATATTGCGCATGTTATCACGCCTTCTCGGTGTGGGCATAGACATCGTTGAGATATCGCGCATACAGGCCGTCGCCAGCCGTCGGAGTTATGGAAAATTGGCCTGTCGCATCTTGAGTGACACTGAAATGCAGGATTGGCATTCCTTGACTGATCCGTATCGTAGAGATGAGTTCCTAACTGTCAGGTAAGGCTAGCCTTTATTCGGTGCCACTCTCCGGTGCTAAGTACTGCATTACCCCAGGTGGGCAATCAAGGAAGCGGCGTACAAAGCCTTATACCCCACATTCCGTCCGAGCTGGAAACATCTGTCATTCCGCCCCTCGTCTGGTGAACATTCGAAACCTTCACTGATGCTCACACATCCAAATGCTAGCCCGGCACCAACCCCAGTAACACTGCATGCGAGCGTATCGCATGACGGTGGGTTCGTTGTCGCATACGTTCTGGCGGAGACAGCGCCGAATAACTGCAAGTAGTTCGACCTTTTTCCCCGACGATTTACAATTCGTAGAGAATCAGCAGATACATGCGTATACACCATGCGGACCTCATGCTGTCCGCTAGATATATACCAAGTAGTTTCTCATATATTGTCCATGATGGACATGATTACCTGTTGCGGAAGCAAATGAGTCAATTTCATGTTGAGTTCGCGTAAATCGTTAAACTCGATCGCTTTCCGGGTAATGACCAGAACGATGTCGACACCATCGATCACCACACCGAAATGGCCTGCGGCGAAAGTACGTGAAACCTACCTTGAATACTTCAAGGACAGAGGGCATACATACTGGCCATCGTCGTCAACCATTCCATATGATGACCCAACACTTCTGTTTGCGAACGCTGGAATGAACCAGTATAAATCAATATTCCTAGGGACCGTTGATCCCAACTCCGATCTAGCTAAACTGAAAAGGGCGACTAACACGCAGAAGTGTATTCGTGCAGGGGGGAAACATAATGGTGAGTCCAATTCTGGGTCAACCCTCACACAGTGCCCGGATCAACTCTGACGTGTACCCCACACTAGATTTGGATGATGTAGGAAAGGATGGTACACATCATACATTCTTTGAGATGCTCGGGAACTGGTCCTTCGGCGACTATTTCAAGGTTTGTAGCTCGTACCCAGTCTCGTTTTGCACCGCGCGCAGATCTAGCATTTCCATTTCCTTGGCGCGTAGCGTGAAGCGATAACTTACTCGTGGCAGTTGTTAACTGAAGTCTACGGTATACCGAAAGATCGACTATACGCGTCGTATTTCGAGGGGGATCTCAAAAATGGTCTTGAGCCAGATGTAGAGGCAAAACAAATATGGCTTGATGTCGGTATGGCAGAAGATCATATAGTGCCCGGATCGCCAAAAGACAACTTCTGGGGTACGTCACTGAGTGACTGTTGATGAATGCTCAACCCTAATCGCGTTCTTCAGAAATGGGAGCTGTTAGGCCATGCGGACCATCAAGCGAGATACATTATGACCACCTAGGTGGCCGTAATGCTGCAAATCTCGTTAATAAGGACGACATTACCGTCATTGAGATCTGGAACAACGTGTTTATTCAATACAACCGTGAGGACAGTGGTTCGTTAAGACCACTCCCCGCAAAGCATGTCGATACCGGTATGGGCTTCGAGCGTCTCGTCGCGGCCCTGAATGGCACGTTATCGAACTATGACACAGATATCTTCTCCCGACGGCGGGGTTCCCTCAAATATTGGACGTGGCTATGTCCTTAGACGTATCCTTCGCCGAGGCGCACGATATGCACGTAAGAAGCTTGGGGTGGAGCTCGGCTCCTTTTTCTCATCTATTGTTCCTACTGTCATCCAAGAGCAGGGTACAGTTTTCCCTGAAATCACGAGGAAATATGATGACATCAAGGAGATGCTCGACGAAGAAGAGAAATCATTCGCTCGTACTCTCGACCGCGGCGAGAAGCTCTTCGAGAGCTTTTCGCGGGATGCCCAATATTCAACCAACAAGGTGCTCAATGGGAGAGATGTATGGAGACTGTATGATACGTTTGGTTTCCCTGTTGACCTCACGGAGCTCATGGCCGAGGAACTCGGCTTGAAGATCAACAAGCATCAATACGAGGAGGCGCAGGCGCACTCGAAAGAGATCAGCAAGTCCGCTGCAAAGAAGGATGGCAAAGACATGATTAAATTAGATGTTCACGATATTGGTTTGCTCGAGAAGGATGATAGTATTCCAAAGACCGACGACCACCACAAGTTTGGTACGCCACGATTCTTACAGAGTTAACTGCATTATCTAACCGCCCTTAGGTGGCGGAGACGTCGATGCTACCGTGAAGGCTATTTACCATGATAAGATGTTTCTGAAGTCCACGACAGGGCTTGCTGAGGACCGTACCCTCGGGATACTGCTAGACCAGACAAGTTTCTATGCGGAGGCAGGAGGTCAAGTGTACGACACCGGGAGCATCACGATTGATGGTGTCGCCGAGTTCGCTGTCGAGGACGTTCAAGTCTTCAATGGCTATGTACTTCACATAGGGAAACTGAAGTACGGGAGCCTGGAAGTTGGGGACGCGGTGCATGCTGTATATGATGAGGTCAGTCCCAATATCTCGCACCTTGCTCTATGAAGTAAATGGATAGTGCTAGCTCCGTCGTTGGCCGTTGAGGAACAATCACACTGGCACACACATTCTGAACTTTGCACTCCGCGAGATCCTCGGTGATCACATCGACCAAAGGGGCTCCCTCGTTGCTCCTACCAAACTCCGCTTCGACTTCTCTCACAAAGCACAAGTCACTCCCGCCGAGCTTGAAAAGATTGAAGATATATGCAACCAATGGATTATTAAGAACGTTCCAGTGTATAGTAAAGACCTTGATCTTCAGACTGCACGAAAAATTCCTGGATTGCGAGCGGTGTTCGGGGAAGTCTATCCCGACCCTGTACGTGTTGTCGCTCTTGAATTTGACCTAGATGAGATCATCAAGGATGTGACCAATTCCAAATGGAGGAGTACGAGTGTTGAGTTCTGCGGCGGGACGTCAGTATTCTAAACATCGAGTGTTTTCATACGTTTATTTAGCTGACGGACTACACCTACGCCAGACATGTTAAAACAACCGGTGATATCAAAAACTTAATTATCACGGAGGAGGCTGCGATAGCGAAAGGGATACGACGAATAATCGCTGTCACAGGGACAGAGGCAAGAGAGGCATCTCGTGTTGCTTCTTCGCTAGAACAAGAGCTGGATCTCATTGATAGGAAGACGGGAAGACACAAAGATACAGCGGTCAGGGTGTTCTCGGTTGTAAGTTATTACTCACTTCGCAGTTTTATCCTATACTGACTCAATTTTGCATTGTTAGACGTTAGCGGTGGCGGATATTTCTCTATTGAAGAAAATTCAGCTGAAGGATCGCCTTTCGGTCATGAGGAAGGCTTACGACAGTGAGATCAAGGTGGTGGAAGCTGCTGTTATAAAAAAGGTACGGATTGGTTTTCAGTACACGAAGGAGATCCTCATTGATGTTGTGAAGGCGGTGGAGGAAATGGAGTCATTCTTCAAAGAAAAACCCAACGAAACCCATTATGTCGCGAACATTCCTGATGCGAATGCCAACCCTAAGGTGAATTTCAACACCTGACGCCACCAACACGACTGTGACACCTCCGACTTCTAGATTTTGCAAGCCGTCATCCTGAAAGCCAGGGTACTTGATAGAGGCGTTTACTTATTCAGCACTGATGAGGAAACATCGAAAATCGCCCACATCAACTTCGTTCCGAAAGCTAAGATCAGTAAGGAGTTTGATGCCAAAACATGGTCATCTTCGATTACGAGCATTCTAGGCGGCAAGGTATTGTATTAGGTATCGGGTTCTGTGAGTGCACTGACGCTTTTTGTAGGCCGGAGGGAAAGATGATTCGGCGCAAGGAATTGGCACAGAGATATCCAAGGTAGAAGAAGCTTTGCAAGTTGTGAAATCTTTGTTTCCAGCCTCATAGATATCTGGGGGAGTTCCATGATTGCTCATTTGATGTATTTACATTCATGAATATAGAAACGCCTCGTTGCGGCATAGGGCAACAAAAGCTAATCCAAATAGAAATAGATGGCCTGAAGCATGGTCAGGGCAAATGTAACACACGACATTCAACAACTGTCAATTCGTAAATCATCGTCGATCATCATAACGACCAGCATACACATCGCGGTAGTAGTCGTCGCGGTCCCGGTCTCGATCCCAAGAATCATAGGCCCGAGGAGAGAGTGGGCGTGGTGCCCAGGAGTCCACCCGGCGTTCCGGCGGAGAAGGCGAACGGTAGGCCCGGCGAGAAAGGGGGGAACGAGAGCGAGACCTTGAGCGACGACGCTCGTAGGGCACGTCGCGCATATCTCGATTTATTGAGCCTGGTCCACGAATGAATTCTCTTCCTGAATCTCGATTCACGTCTCTGACATCACGGCTGTCAAGTAAAGGAAGACGGTCATCCCCGCGACCTTCATAATAAGATTTAGGCCGGTACGATCGATCTGCTTCTTCCTCGATGCGGGCACGCTTCGCAGCTCTAGCCGCGTCGCTCTCCGGCACTGCTGAGCGAGCACCACTATAGAAAGAATCCCTTTCACGGAGAGGGCTGGCACTGGCACTGCGCGGGTGTATACGAGACGCTTGCAGAGGTTCGTCAGGATGATACCGTGCAGGAGCGCGAGTAAGAGAATCGCGAGGTTCATAGCGATCGCCCGCTGAATGAGGCACCGAAAGAGTCGCATATGAACTAGCCTCTCTACCCCAAGAAGCAGTACGCGGCGGAGAATATCTGCTTCGTCTGTCGTCATAATCGCCAAGTCTCGACC
>WNFI01106407.1_pt1 | contig 14811 bp, 17 predicted proteins | sample 5400471 | NCBI WGS metagenome assembly WNFI01 (sample SAMN13153348, study PRJNA577476) | soil metagenome | isolation source: 100 cm saprolite on Douglas fir-dominated hillslope | place: USA:California | collected 2013-09-17
TGTATGCTCGTGTGCGCATTTCCTTGTGCATCTTGCACACGAGACCGCGGGTGCAGCGCGCACCCGGCATTCCCTGCGCCCTCTTATTTTCGAGGGTGAACCCTATCAAGACTCGGGCGCTTCGCGCCGCGAGACCGCGGAGTCATGCCCTTCATGAAGCAAAACGCGTGTATCGGGAACGGGCCGCCGGTCACTGGCTGGGGAACTAGGATTCGAACCTAGACAAACAGAGTCAGAGTCTTCTATCAAACATTGAAATCGTTGGATAATTCGACGTCATGTCGCGCCTTTGTTGCGCCTCCCGGCTACTCCTGCTAAATGCCTCCTATTCCGCGGAGGTACCAAAATGTCTATCAGAAAGCGTTTTTGGGAAACGGAGAGCGGCGAGAAGCGCGAAGCATATATCGTTCAATATAGCACCGTCGAGACCGACGCGCGTGGCAAGCGGAAGCGACATATCAAGACTTTCGAGCGCAAGAAGGATGCGGAGGCTTTCCACGCGCAAGTGCGCGTCGACGTCGGCAAAGGCACGCACGTGCCCGCGTCGAAAAGCATTACCGTCGAGAAGGCCGGCGGCAATTGGGTTGACTCGTGTGCCGATCTCGAACGGACCTCGGTCGACGGATATCAGCAACACTTAAATCTCCACATCAACCCCTACCTGGGCGGCCTAAAGCTATCGGCGCTCACCGTCGCGCTCGTGCGAGACTGGCAAGACAGACTCCGAAAAGGCATACCCGCACCGGGCCAAGCGGGATACGAGCCGCGTTCCGCCGACATGGTCAAAAGGGTAACAACCTCGCTGGGATCATTGCTTGCCGACGCGCAGGAACGCGGCCACGTGGGGCAAAATGTCGTGCGCAGCCTCCGGGCCAATCGCAAGCGTGGAAAGCAACGCCAGGCCGAGCGGCGGGCTCGTGGTAAGTTAAAAGTCGGAGTCGACATTCCGACGCCGGACGAAATCGACGCGGTCCTGAGGGCGGCGGATGGCCGCTGGCGTCCCTTCCTGTTAACTGCGATCCGCTGCGGGCTCCGCGCATCGGAATTGCGCGGGCTGCGTTGGCAAGACATCGATTTCAAGAAGGGCGAATTGCACGTTCACCAGCGCGCCGATGCGTACAACACGATTGGCCGGCCCAAGTCGGAGTCGGGTGAGCGCACCATCCCGATTCCGCCGGCCACTCTCCAAGCCTTGAAGGAATGGAAAAAGAAGTGCCCGCGCGGCGAGCTCGTGTTTCCAAATGGTGAGGGGAACGTCGAGAGCCACGCAAACATCGTGACGCGCGGCCTGTGCCCGACGCTGGTTGATGCCGGCGTGACGGCGCCAGACGGCGGAGCGAAATACACTGGCTTGCATGCGCTCCGACACTACTTCGCAAGTTGGTGCATCAATCGGCCCCCTGTTGGGCTCGGGCTGTCGCTGAAAGAGGTTCAAGTACGCATGGGTCACAGCAATATAGCGGTGACGGCCGACACATACTCGCACCTCTTTCCGCGCGACGACGAGTCCGCGGCACTGGCCAGTGCGGAAGGCAAATTCGGCTAGCCCCCCGGCGGGTAGCGTAATGCACGGTAATTTTGGTGACCTAATTTTAACGACTTGTGCGTCATCATTGCGCCAATCGAAACCCTGCCTGCTCGTTGACTCGAGCCGGCGGGGATTTTTTGTACCAGCGCAAGGAGCGAAAAATGGAATCCCAAACCGTACCGAATCAAAGCATTGTCGTCATATGGGGCTGCAAGGATATCGCCCGCACGATCGGCCGCTCCGAAAAGGCCACGTTTCATGCGCTCCAGGAGGGCAAGATTCCCGGTGCGAAGAAGGTCGCAGGCCGCTGGGGACTTGATCCGCGCGTGTTCGCTGCGGCGTTTGCCAGTGTCGCGCGCGTTGCGGCCTAGAAACCAAAAGAAAAGACCTGCGCATCTGGAAATGCACAGGCCGGAAAATTTCTGTCGACAACTTCGCACCCTGTTCATAGTCATTTTTCGGCTGAAAGTCAACCGGAATCGCGGGTCCTCTCAAACGAAGGACCTGAACTATGTCTCATTTCGATCTAGACCTCGCTGAACGCGCAAGTGTTTCCATAACATTCGAGGCTGTATCCTCGCTCGTTAGTTTCTACCTCGAACGCGACGACGTTGGATTTTCGCCGCCGCTCGAACTCGGGCGGGATATCCGTCGCCAGCTTGGCGAGGATGGTTTCGAGGTTTGGCGTGAACTGATGTTTGAGTTTGAGCCACGCTTCTCCGGCTATGTAGGCGCGCCAGCGCGGGCGCAGATCACCCCCGAACAATACAAAGCCGGACTGATCGACCAGTGGCAGCGCTACGGCCAGGGCGAAATGCATTGGACCGATATGATGCTGGTCGACGCGATGGCGAGCGCTCGCGCGGACGGATGGAAAATCGCCGACGACATGCTTTTGGACGATGGCGCGCCGGCCCGTGTCGCGACCGAAGCTATTCTGGACGATCTCGCGCGGCGTAGCGGCGCCAAGCGGGCAGCCATCGAAGCGGATTGGAAGGCACGCGATGACGCCCGGATTGTTCGTGCCGAGCGATGTTACGCCCTGGACGATGCCGCATACGATCAATGGCTTGAAGCCGGCGGACCCGACGGGCCTAAGGCGCGGGTAATCCGATGGAAAGAGCGACGGGTGCGGGAAGACGAAGCAATTGCCCGGTATGACGCGCGGTGTGCGCAGCAAATCAAAACGCCCCTAATGTCAGGAATGCCCATGTCCGGCAATTCGCCTGTTCCCATGCCGGCCGTCGCGATCGAGGACTTCGTGGCCTATCTGCCGATGCATCAATATATCTACATCCCGACGCGCGCCTTGTGGCCTGCGAGCAGCGTCAATTCAGCGGTGCCATCGGTCCCCGTGCCCATGCAGCCCAAACCGATTGCCGCCGCTGCGTGGCTGGACAAACATCGCGCGGTGCAATGCCTGACATGGGCGCCGGGCAAGCCGATGGAGATCCGCGACCAATTGGTCGACTTCGGCGGATGGGTCAATCATCCCGGTGCTACCACGTTCAACGAGTACAGGCCCCCGACGATTGAGCATAAGGCGGGCGACCCGTCACCGTGGGTGAACCACGTCCGGCATCTGTTTGGCGAGGACGCCGACCACATCATTCATTGGTGCGCGCAGCGGGTGCAGCATCCCGACCAGAAAATCAATCACGCCCTGGTGCTCGGCGGTGACCAAGGTATCGGCAAGGACACCTTGCTTGAACCGGTCAAGGCGGCGGTAGGTTCGTGGAACTTCGTTGAGGTTGGTCCGGAGCAAATGCTTGGGCAATTCAATGGATACAGGAAATGCGTGATCCTGCGTGTGAGCGAGGCCCGCGACCTTGGCGACTCGAACAGATATGCCTTTTACGAACATCTGAAGACCCTGACCGCGGCTCCGCCGGACATGCTTCGTGTGAATGAGAAGCATTTGAAGGAGCATCATGTTCCGAACATATGCGGCGTGACGATTACGACGAATCACAAGGACTCGCTGCAGTTGCCGCCGGACGATCGCCGGCATTTCGTGGCGTGGTCACCTCTCAAGAAAGAGGACTTTACCGCGGAATATTGGAACGGCCTTTACGGCTGGTTCGCGAGCGGCGGCAATGATATCGTGGCCGGTTACCTTGCCGGGCTGGACCTAAGCGGGTTCAACGCCAAGGCGCCGCCGCCCAAGACCCGAGCATGGCGAGAGATAGTCGATATGTCCCGCGCGCCCGAGGATGCAGAGATGGCCGACGCGATCGATGCGCTTGGCAAGCCGGACGTCGTCACGATTAGCGCGATCTTGACACGTGCGGGGCACTCGCTCTGTGAATTCCTGCGCGACAACAAGAGGAACAGCCGCAATATCCCGAAGCGGTTCAAGGCGTGCAGTTACGTCATGGTCCGCAATCCTGACGCGGACAGCGGGCTTTGGCGCGTCGGCGGGAAGCGGCAGGCGGTCTATGCGAAGGACACTTTAAGTGAGCGTGACCAAATCGCAGCGGCGAGGCGTTTGACCATTCCGCCGCTACCTTGCTGAGCAGTGCTGGCAGCGGTGGCAGTGGTTTTCCATTGCACTCTTTTTCCACGTCCCCTCTCTGTATACGTTTATGATTCAAATTTATGGATTGCAGATTAGGAGAATACGGAGTGTGAGCAGAATGGAAAACCACTGCCAGCACTGCCACCGCTACCGCGCATGGTCGTTAGCCGCCCACTATAGTAGGCGGATTTGTAGGAAAATACGAAATTTTGACGCATTGGGGTCATGGTGAGCGCATGGACAAGAACGAGTACCGAGCCGCTCTGCGGGCGATGCGCCTATCACAGACCCGCGCAGCGCGCTGGATGGGCGTCTCAGTGAGAACGAGCCAGCGATATGCATTAGGCGAAGCGGAGATACCCCGCGTCGTTGCGTTGTGCATCCGGAAGCACATCGAACACCGATGGATTGCACCGCAGTGGATGTATCGCCCCGCGGGATGGCAGGTGCCGCAGCGTTGACAATTGGCCGCCGTTGCCGCCGCCCGGTTGGCTACAAATGGCTACATTTCGGAGCAATACGCGCGCACGCGCGAGTGCCCCTATGATAAGTTTTGATTAGTTCGCGGTGCGGTGAGCATCAAAGCCCGCGCAAGCGGGCGCACTTTCTTCCTTCCTTTCTCCCTGGAAAGTGATCCGTCTTGCCACCACTTGCGGCAGTTGCCGCTAGTAACGCAATTTTAGCGGCTGAAGTGCTATGTTGCGATACGTGAGGTTTTTGCAGGCGACGGTCTGCCTCTCATCTCGATTGCAACGGGATATTGAAACCGAGCCAGCGCTGTCACAAGGCGCGCAGACTACGCCGCTTAAGCCGCGATACGGGCCGGATGCTCAGACCGTCCCCCTGACGCCGCCAGAGCAGTGACACAGGCCGCTCTCAGACAGCCGCCCATCTCCCCAAGATCATCCTATTCCGGCGCTGCGCGAGTTTCAGAGGCTCGTGCGCGCCATGAAGGGCTTAGAGACATGACTGAAGATTTGATTCATTTCGCGCAGGCGAAGCAGAAGAGTGGATTTCGAACCACTAAATCACTGGTATCGGCTTGCCAACGCCATGGAATCCCAATCGTCCGGTTTAACCGGCGCGTCTTTGCGCTGAAGCCGTCCGATTACGAGCTGCTTCTGCGGCGAGCGTCCGGCACGGAAACTGTCTGATGGTCACTAAACCCACATTCGTGAGTCACATGAGCGGCGGCAAAGCGAGCGCGCTCGCGGCGCAGATCGACGGCACGAATTCCGCACACAATCTTTGCTTATCCGGCTTCGCTTACCCTGTCGCGATTGCGATTTCCAAGATGATGACGGCCGGAGTCGGAGACGTCGGTGCGCTGCACCGCATGGGCTTTAGCGCAAGCGACTCAACAGCAATCGCTGCCGCCATAAATACGGCTGGGGCGCACTGATGACACCCTACGAAGATCGAGACCCGGAAGACCTCACCAAAGCGAACGAGATAGCGACGGCTAGGCTGCTGGCGCTTCTGATCAAGTATCATAGCCGAAAGGGCGTGATCGATGTCGTTGTCCGCTGACGCCTCCGCTGTGCTTGCCAAACAGATTGAGGAAATGACGCCATCCGCTGCGGTGTTGGAGTCGGTCGGCTTCACTTGGGAAACCGCAGCGACCCTCGCCAGATTCATCACGACCGGCGCGCCGGACATCAATGCACTTAAAGAGCACGGCTTGTCGCTCGAAACAGCAATCAGCATTTGCGAAGCCATCGGCGCGCGCCATGCCCGCAAGGCCGCCGCGTTGGCCGCACTGAAGCCGCCGGCACCTGCCGCACCCGCACCCGTGCCCGAGCCAGTGCCGCCGCTCACCGACGACGACGTTGACGCCGCATTGTGGCGGCTGGCTGAATTGGCCGACATGATCCGCCGCGGCGAGACCTGCGTAACTCTGTTGTGCCGCGCTGGATATACGGAGCACACGGCCAAAGAGATCGCCGCTCTAATTCGTATTTCAAAGAGGAACTGACATGAGCGCCGAGCACCCGATAATTACCGACGCGCTGGCGAACCTGGGCGCGGCACAGCAGCGACACCTTAGTGCGGTACAGGTCGCACAGCAGCGACACCTTAGTGCGCTGGATGCTGGCGACGTCCATGCTCACGCGAGGTACCGCTTCGAACGCGCCGACGCGGACGCTAAATACCGCGCAGAGTCCGAGTATATCCACCAGCAAGCCCACGCCCGTATTCACGCGCCGGCCGACGCAGCGATTGAACGAGCCTACGCCCGACTCGGCATTACGCCGCGCAAATCGAGGAACTGAGAATGACGAATATTTTCCACCAAGAGGCGAACGCCCCTGTCGAGATGGCGCTTCCCGACGTCGCGTTGCCGTCGCCTGTCAAATCAGATTGGAGTCCGACCGATCCCGCCGCCGCAAAGCGGGATGGCGAGGCGCGCACGCGCCAGGAGCGACGCGGCGCGATCGAGGCCGCGCGAGCGAAGGTGGAATCAGACTGGAAGCGCCCCGGACATCAGACCAAGCAACAGCGGCTGGCACAGGCGGCGAGCAAGGGTGATCGCGATACCGGGTCGCCGAAGGAGCGGGAATCGACGCGCAGCTCAGTCCAGCGCGCCATGGAAAAAGTTTCGGGCGTGCCTTCGGATAAAGAATTGAACCAACCGGAGACGCGCAAGGATCGCGAAGCGTTCAAGGCGCGCTATCCCGGCGTAAAGGCGTCTGAGCTTTTTGCGCGATCGGAGCCATGGGAAAAGGACTTCCGCGCCGACCCGGTCGCAGCGCGCGAAAAGATATTTCAAACATATGCCGGGGTGAGTCCGCAGCACTTCAAGGAGCCCGGGGAGACTGAGAAAGGGCACGGCGTTCGCGGGTCGGTTCGGCAGGCTCAAGCGGATCAAGCCGACTTGGCCGACCTCAAGCCGTACATGGACAAATATGGCAAAAACTTTCCGCACCTTCTCTCACAGTTGCAAAAATTCGACGCCGATATGATCGCCGATCCGGCCGGCGTTTCGGCGCGGCTGGCGGCAGGGTACGGCGCCCCGGTCACGGAATCGCAGATAAACGCCTATCAGCAGAAGCGCGCCGCCGAGCAGCACTTGCGCGCCGCCGAGCAGCATCGAGCACAGGACTCGGCGAACGTCGACAAGGCAATCGGAATGATCATTCAGCACAATGTGCTGGAGGGCATGGAAAGCGCAGATATGCAGAACGCCATTGCCGACGTCCTTCTGTCGAAAGACTTCCAACGCACTGGTGATCGATTCGCGGACTTGAAGCGCGCCCATGCCGCCGTGATGCAAGGCAGAACGGCCGCGATGCAGAGCGACCGCGGAAGCCGATCTATCAGCGGCGCGCCGGGCGGCATGCGGGGATCCGCGCCTTCGGCCACCCGGCCGCGAACGGCAGTAGGCGCCGCAGTAAGCCGCGCGTTTGATAGGAGCTAAGCCCATGAAACACTTCAAGCGAGAAGATATCGCTCGTTGGAAACGACGGGACGAGTTTGAAGAGGCACAGCAAATCGCGCCACCTCCCGCGGTGCTCGCGGAGTCGAAGCGCGAGCAAGCAGAGACTGATAGGCGGCGCCAGGAGCGGCGCGGCGCGATCGAGGCGGATGCTAAGGCACAGCAGGAGTGGCGCGCGAGGTTGGCGCAAGCGGATGCTGCTAAGGCACAGCAGATCGACGCCACTGCCCCGAAGATGGGCTCTTTGTTAGGGATTGTATCCTGATGTTCACGAGCGTCGAAGCACAGCAAGCCGTTCACGAGTTGCCCTTTGTCGAGGTGGACAATGCGGATATTCACTTTTGGAACGTTGAGTCCACGGGTCACAGTGCGACCGATATCGAGCTTGGCGAGAGCTATGCGCTCGCGGCCAGGGCCGTGGCACGGACGTTCGGGCCTTTGGTTATCGCTATGATTTTGAGGGACATCGTCAACGCCGGCAGGTTCACTGGCATCGAAGCGGGTTTCATTGCGACGATTGCCAGCGCCGCACGAGTAGGAAGTCACCATTAATGGCCGATATTACGCAGAGCCCGAGGCAGCGACTCGCGCAGGCCCTTCTAGGGCAGCCGCAAGATGACACGCAACAGCAGCCCGCCGCAGCATTCCAATGGGGCAGCGGTGGTGCGCGCATGACGCCCGAGGCTATTGCCGCCCGCCAAAGAGTCGTTGATGCCATGACGCAGACCGCTGGCGACTATTCGCCGGTTCGCTCATGGACGCAGGGTGCCGCTCGAGTCGCTCAGGGGCTTGTTGCGGGATTGGAGCAGCATCGGATTAATGAAGCCTCGCAGGCGAATATCGATGACGAGAAGCGGTCTACCGACTTGCTTTTGGCCAATCCGCTGCTTAGCGGTGGTGCTTCCGTCGCTCCCGGTGTGGCGAAGGTTTCATCCGCGATGCCGGTCGCCGCTGCCGCAAGCGCTCCTACCGCAGCCGACGCACCTGAAAAGATTTACTCCCCCGGCGAACTAAATCCAATCGACTACCCGCAGGGTGCCGATCGCGACGCCATGCGCGCGACCATACTTGGCGAGGAAAGCACGCGGCAAGGTCAGGCTGGTGTCGCGAATGTAATTCGCAGTCGCGCTGTTGACGGCGGATACGGTGGCGATACGCCTAGCGCCGTGGTGCAGGCTCCTAATCAATTCGAGCCGTGGAGCACACAGAGCGGTCGCGCCAGGATGGTGGCTGCGCTGCAGAACCCCGGTCAGGTAGCTGCGGCAGATGATGCCATTGACCAGGCTTATGGCACTGGCAAGTACGTCGCCGCTGGTCCGAACGATCCGACCGAAGGCAAGACCATGTTCTATGCGCCGGCCGCTCAGGCAGCGCTGGGACGGTCGGCTCCCGCTTGGGCACAAGGTCCGGGGCAGATGCTCGGGAAGACGGCGTTCTACGATGACAACTCGGGCCAGCCCGCCAACGCACAGCCAACGCAGGGCTATGCCGTCCCCGGCGCGCAACCATCCGCACCGGCAACTGCGCCTCCCACAGCGCCGCAAATCCCGCCAGAAACCGCGCAATACATTCGGCAGCTCATTTCAAACCCCGGCACGAGGGCCGCGGGCGTGGCGCTGCTAGCTCAGTATCAAAAGCCGCGTGAGACCTACTCGCAGCATACGGACGATCAGGGCAACGTTTGGAGCGTCAATAACACCACTGGTCAGCCGACGGTGGTGCTGCAAGGCGAGAAGTCGACGCCCGCTCAAAAAGACTTCGAGTATGGCGTCCAGCACCCGGATTTCGCTGCCGCGCAACTTGCCAGGACCAAGGCCGGCGCAACGCAGTTGAACAACGTCGGTAACGTCGACATGAACAGCGGCCAGACCTATGACAAGCAGTTGGCCGAAGGGCTCGGCAAGTCTCACGCAGCGCTCTCCAACGGCGTTGAGGAAGCACAGACGCGTGCGCGCGATATCGCCGGCCTTCAAGGCGCCGTTGACTCGATTCAAAAGAACGGCGGCACAACCGGCGGCATGGGCCAGCAGCAGATTCTCGATCTAAAAAAGACGATCAATAACGGCGCCGCTGCCGTGGGCATTGACCAGCCCTTCAGCGAGAACGACATCAGCGACAAAGAGCTGATGCAAAAACTCACGCGCCAGATCGCGGGTGCGCAGGCAAAGAACGCTGTCGGCAGCCGCGTGACGAATTTCGAGATGAGCAACTACCTCAAAGCGAATCCCGGAGTTGATGTCTCCCTTACAGGAAATCAAAGGCTGCTTGGCATTCAGGCGCAGATCGAACAGCGGAACGTCGCGGTTGGCAATGCCATTCGGAACGCTACGGCACAGGCTATTTCGCAGGGTCAGAAAATCGATCCCGTGACGGTGCAAAAGCTCATCACGACTTACGATGACCTTCACCACGTTCGGGATCCGATCACTGGACAAGATTTAACTCAGAGCTACGCGCTGCCTGAATTTCAACAGCCCGACCAGGGCACCAATGCCGCCATGGCAGTCGGACACGAAACCAATATCAACGGCATCAAAATCAAGCGCGTGAACTAGGAGTTTCGAAACATGCCCAGCTCAAATGGCGTCTACTCCCTCCCGCCGGGCTATCTTGCGGTAACTGGTTCGACCATCTTGGCCAGCCAGCACAACCCGCCGTTCGAGGATGTCGCGGCGGCTCTCACTCTAAGGCTTAGCCGGGACGGTACGGCTCCGATGACGGGGGCGTTGCAGGCGATCTCCGGAACGGCGGCGGCGCCGGCTTACGGGTTCGCAATTGACGCGAGTACTGGTCCTTTCAAGACGACAAACGGATATGGCATTGCGGTTGGCGGTGTGCAGGTTGCTGAGTTCACAGCGGCGGGCATGGCAAGCGGTGTGTGGCTGCGTGGCCAATTGATCGCTTGGTCAAAGATTGCGTTACCGTCGCCGCTATGGGTTTTCCCCGTAGGTCAAACCCTATCGCGAACCACCTACGCCGCGCTTTGGGCGGATGCGCAGGTGGAAATTGCGGCGGGAAACGTGTTCTACAACAACGGTGACGGTTCGACCACGTTCGGTATCGGCGATTTGCGCGGTCGCGTCCCGGCGGCCAAAGATAACATGGGTGGTACCGCTGCAAACCGACTTACCGGTGGCGGATCGGGCATCACTGGCACTACGTTGGGTGCAGTCGGTGGCCTGGAAACGCAGACGCTGAACGCTGGGCAGATTCCGGTCATCACGTCTGCCGGCACTTTCGCCGTTAGTCCAGGCAACATCGTAAATTCGAACTCGAATGTCACAAGTATCAGCAGCGGCACTGGAGGAGGCACCGTTTTTGAAGCGTGGCCTAACGGGGCCGCCGTGACGCTTAATAACGCAACTGCCAGCGGGTCAGTCACATCAAACAATGCCGGCGGCGGCGCACATCCGAACGTTCAGCCGACCATGGTCACGAACTACATTTTATTTGCTGGAGGCCTCACGTGATTTCCAACCAGCGCCTGACGATTCCGCCCGATCATCCACTGGCTAAAGAGTACTATGATTTTATCGGTTTGAGTAATGTGCTGATTCAAAAGTATCAGGTCGTTCTCCATGCGGGCGATGTCGATGAACTCAAACGCATCGTCACGGCCTCGGAGATAGTCAGCGCTGAACTAAGAAAGCTTGACGACGAAATTCGCAGGGAACGAGACGCTGATGAAACGTGTCGGGTTGTGCTGACTTACGACGCGCACGGACTTCCTGTGGTCAATGGACGTTTTCAGCTTCTACCAGGGGGACGCAATGGCGACGTTTGAACTAACCGCACCGGACGGCGGCACCTATCACGTTGATGCGCCTGACGAGCATGCCGCGGTCGCTGCGCTCGGGCAGATGATTGGCGGTTCGAAAGCGCCGGCCGCAGCGGAGCCAAGGAGCGCGCTGCAAAGCATTCGCGAAGCAATCCACGCGCCGACAAGGATACTGGAAAATGGTTTCCTGCTCGGCTTAGGCGACCGTGCTCGGGCTGTCATGGATACGGCTATACGGCCGCGCACCCTTTCGGACCTGGTAACCGGGAATGACGGCTCCTATGGCGCCAATCTAAAAAGAGAGCAGGGCGAAACCGAACAGTTTGAGACCGCGCATCCCGTGGCCGCGCCTGTCCTGGGAGTCGTAGGTAGCGCCGCTGCACCGCTCGGTGCCATTGCTGCCGCAGCCAAGGGCGTCGGGCTTGGCGCAAAGATGTTTTACGGCGCCGCTGCCGGCGGTACGATCGGCGGGGTGCAAGGCGCGCTCAACTCCAAGGATTGGACCGATCTGCCGCAGACTGCGAAAGATGCAGGTGTCGGCGCTGTGGTCGGTGGAGTCGTCGGCGGTGCCCTCCCGGCTACGGGCAAGGCCATTGGCGCCGGCTACAACGTCGCGGCGAACTACTTGCGAGGCAGCGCCGAAGGCATGTCACGGGGCGCGTCAAAGCATTTGGTCGACGCTCTGATGGCTGATGGTCCCGCCGTGCAGCAGCGGCTCGCCGAACTCGGACCTGACGCCATGTTGGCCGACGCGGGGCCTGCCTTCCTGGGCAAAGCTCAGGGCGCCTCGCTCAATTCGGATGAAGGCCGTTCGGTTCTTCAAGGTGCGCTCACGGCGCGCGACAAGGGCACCAACGCTCGTATCATGGGCGATGTGAACCGGGCCTTGGGGCCGGCAGAAGATCCGCAGACCGTCACGAATGCGATCAAGGCGCATCGGTCGGCGGTCGATACGGTGAACTATCCGGCCGCCCTGGACAATGCGCCGCCCGTCAAGATCGCGCCCATCATGACCGAGCTGGTTGACCGAATCGAGCAGACTCCAGTCGGCAGCATGGAGCATAAGGCCCTGACCAATCTGCAGGCGATGCTGACCAAGACCGAGAAAGAACCCATGCTAGATGTCGGCGGTTATCAGGTTTACGACAAGTTCGGTAACGAGCGTTTCCGCGACGTGCCCTATTCGCACAACGATGCCAATGTCTTGCACAAGGTCAAAGGCGAACTGGATAATGTGATTGAATACGATGCGCCCGGCCTCGGAGTGCCGGCGGGAGCGCTTTCGCGTCAGCAAGGGGCGTTGAAACAGATGCGCGGCGCGATCAACGACGCGCTTGAAAAGCAGGTTCCGGGCTATGCTAATGCCAACCGGGTATCGGCGGCCCTTGCTAACCGTGGCGAGGCAGTCAATCTCGGGACGCAATATCTTGGCAGTGGCAAGACCACGCCTTCGCCCGAGCGCTTCGCCACCGCGTTCGATCCGCTATCGCAGGGTGAGAAAATCGCTTTCGCCAAGGGTTCGCGCGGCGAGGTTGAACGCATTCTCGGTACCAAGGCAAACGATTTGCAGGCATTACGCGGCGAACTCCAAGGCGTGGGCGGATGGAATACTGACAAGCTTGCTACGGTCCATGGAAAGCCGGCCGCGGATGAACTGGTCGGAACGGTCGATCGCAACCTGAAATTTCGTGAAACATACAATGATGTGGTCAAGAATTCGCAGACCGCACAGCGCACGGCGGCGGCTGCGGCGATGAAGCCGGTCCCGCCGGGAGAAGTCCCGCTGATCGGACCCGGAACGACCGGAACGGGCTTGGTGCTCGGCGGCGCCAAGAAGGCATTGAACGCTACCTATAACGCGGTGCGGCCGGATCAAACGCGCTCGTTTGGCGAGGTGGCCAAGATCCTGACCGAGCAGGGACCGCAGCGGGATGCGCGGCTGAAGGCGATTGTGGATGCGCTGGATAGGCGCCGGGGCAACTCTGTTACTGCGGCGGCGGCAGGCGATCGGACAGCGTTGGCCGCGGCGATTGGGGCCAGCGCTTACGCTCAAAGTAGTCGTAAGCGTAACCACAACTGACCATTAGGGGAATCGTCACGGCGCCGAACAGCATGAAGGGCCAGAAGCCGATCAGGTCGTCGAGCCGATACAGCGCCCATGAGAGACCGGAGACGAAAGCGGCCAGGACCAGCGTGCAGATGAGGTTGCGCATATGCATGGCAAATACCATGCCAAGCACATAGTTAATAGATCGTTAACGGTCAATCGAGGGGCTCGTTGAGCCGCGAATTTTCGATAATGTTGACTTCGCCGCCGATCAAATAATAGCCGCGCTCCGCTATGGACCTCTTGGCTTCCGCAGCAAACTTGAAACGATCTTCGCGAATCGTTCGGTAGCTCTCCCAAAAGCCAATATCGAGCATGGGGGGCAACTTGCCTACATCGGCGGCCTTGTCGATGACGCCGAAAATAGATGATTTGAGCACGTTTCCATTCGCGCTCGACAAAACCATGATTGATAATTCCATCTTCCCTGTTCCCTGTCGCCGGCTCGCGCTCGAACGCAACATCTTGCGATGTCAGCGCTCACGCCATGGTTGAGTCAATGGCAAAGAAAAAGCCGCCCGAAGGCGGCCTGTAGTTAGCGTAGCGGGATCGGATTATCGATAGCTGCAACTGGTGATCGCGGCAGGATTGGCCACATACCGGGCAAGTTCGCTCGAATCGAAGCCCATTTCCAGCAGGTCGGCCCTCAGGTAGTCAATGGCGTTTTCGTACTCGGTGCGGATCTTCTGCAAGCGAGTGGCATATTCAATGTCATCGTCCGTGGGGTCGCCATGGAACACCGCGCCGGGAAGGGCGCGGACGTAAGTGACGTCGATGAGGACGGTTTCCTTGAGGGGCAGGGCGGCGCGCTTGGTCATTTGGGTCTCCGGTTATGCGGCAAAGCACTTGCCCTGCTCACCAAAATAGCGTATATGCGATATATGCGTTAGTCAATAGCGTATATGCGTTATTTTGGAGAAAGAAACCATGCCGCGCCCTGAGTTGTTTCCAATCAAAAAGATGATCGGTTTCACCGCCGACATGCTCGATACGATCGACAAGTGGCGCGCCAGGCAGCGCCCGATTCCCAACGTCTCGGATGCAATCCGCCAATTGATCGAAGCCGGGCTGAAGGCGACGGTCACAAGAGATGGGAAAAAGTGACGGCCCAATGTTGCGCCTCGTGTTGCGCCGATTAGCCGGGAGCGTTGGCGATTCGTAGGAAATGCTAGGGAATAAGGCGCAACAAGCGCAACACGTGAACGAGCCGTTGACGCGCCATTCTGTCGGAAATATCTAAATGTTTTCAGAGGCTTATGGTTGGCTGGGGAACTAGGATTCGAACCTAGACAAACAGAGTCAGAGTCTGTTGTGCTACCGTTACACCATTCCCCACCGAAGTGGCTGATTTGACAGCGCTTTTTTCGGAAGTTTTCCAAGATCGCCAAGGAGTTTTCCAAATCAGGCGTCTGGCAGCGGTGATATAGCCGTCCAAACGTTCGCG